>JADMIO011200097.1_pt1 | contig 80369 bp, 74 predicted proteins | sample 8958161 | NCBI WGS metagenome assembly JADMIO01 (sample SAMN16585339, study PRJNA669376) | soil metagenome | isolation source: Crop rotation soil | place: USA: Cullars Rotation, Alabama | collected 2011 | reverse complement strand
GCCGCGACTTCAAGTCACGTGAATTCCAAGCTTCGGATCCCACTGTGCTGGAAAGAGCACCGTGAACTTGTAATTCGATTCGTTCACGTCGGGCGGAAGTACTTCAATGCCGAGCTCCCGCGCCTCGTTGATGAACTTCACCACGGAATCCGTCTCGCCGATGCTGCTCGAGAGGATCGCCGCCATGAAATCCGCGGGATAGTGCGCCTTGAGCCACGCCGTGTGGAACGAAACGACGGAATAGGCAACGGAGTGAGACTTGTTGAATCCGTATCGGCCGAACGTCTCGATCTGGCCTGCCAGCTCCTCGATGATCTTGCGGTCGTAGCCACGCGCAACCGACTTCTCGATGAACTTGCCAAGCTCCAGCTTGATCAGCTCCGCGTCCTTCTTGCCCACTGCCTTGCGCAGGACGTCTGCTTCGGCGAGCGAAATACCCGCCAGCACCTGTGCAAGACGCATCACCTGCTCCTGGTAGGTGATGACACCATACGTCGGCTCGAGAATCGGTTCGAGCTCCGGCAACGCATACGTCACCGGCTCTTCGCCGCGCTTCCGGCGCTGATACACCTTGTGCATGCCCGCGTCGAGCGGGCCGGGACGCATCAGTGCGTTCGATGCCACGAGATCATCGAAGCGGTCGCAGCGCATGGAACGCAACATGTCCGTGGCCAGTGGCGACTCGAACTGGAATACACCGGTGGTGCGTCCTGCGCGCAACATTCGATACACCGCGGGATCTTCCATGTCCACGGTGTCGAGATTCGGTCGCGTTCCGGTGCGATGCTGGATGTTGTCCAGCGCATCGCGAATGACCGTGAGCGTCGTGAGGCCGAGGAAATCCATCTTCAACATGCCTGCCTTTTCGAGGCAGTTCATGTCGTACTGCGTGACGGTCACCGTTTCCTCGCTGCCCGCACCCGCGCCCTTCGAGTTCACGGTGAGGATCGGCACGTAATCGTCCAACGGACCAGGCGCGATCACCACGCCTGCCGCATGCACACCGGTGTGCCGCGACAACCCTTCAAGTGCAATCGCATAGTCCAGCAGCGTCGAGTAGCGATCGTCCGTCTTGTAGAGCTTCGCGATTTCCGGCACGTCCTTCACCGCTTCCTTCACGGTGAGCGAGAACGCCGGGCCATTGGGAATGAGCTTCGCCAGTGCATCCGTCTCAGCGGGCGTAAAGCCAAGCGTTCTGCCCACGTCTTTGATCGCAGCACGCGACTTCATCGTTCCGAACGTCACGATCTGGCCCACCGACTCCTTGCCGTACTTCTGCCGCACATAGTCGATGACTTCGCCGCGACGCTCGAAGCAGAAGTCCACGTCGATATCGGGCATCGACACACGCTCCGGATTCAGGAAGCGCTCGAACAGCAAGTCGTACTTGAGCGGACACACATCGGTAATGCCGAGTGAATACGCCACGATCGATCCCGCCGCACTGCCGCGCCCTGGCCCCACTGGAATGTCCCGGTCGCGCGCGGCCTTGATGAAGTCGTACACGATCAGGAAATAGCCCGCATAGCCCGTCTTGGTGATCACACCAAGTTCGTATTCGAGCCTGTCCTTGATCTCCGGCGTGAGCGTTTCACCATAGCGGCGATGCACGCCTTCAGTAGCAAGCTGCACGAGCAGTTCGTTCTCCGACTTCACTCCCTTCGGCAGCGGGAACGACGGCACGTAGTACTTCTTCTCGAACGCAAACCCAGCTTCGTCGGCAATCCTGAGCGTATTCTCGAGCACATCCCCGCGCTCCGGGAACTTCTCGGACATCTCGGGCGCGCTCTTGAAGTACAACCCACGGTCGTACTTCATCCGGTTCTGGTCGGAATAGTCCTTGCCGAGCCCGATGCAGAGCAACACGTCGTGCGCATCGTGATCGTCTTCCCGCAGGAAGTGCGCATCGTTGGTCGCGATGACCGGGAGGTTCAACTCCTTCGCGAGCGAGAAAATGTGCGCATTGTGCTTCGACTGTCCTTCGGAGTCGTGCGCCTGCACTTCGAGGTAGAAGCGATCCTTGAAGACATCCGCGTACCAGCTCGCCGCCTCTCGAGCGGCCTCTTCATTGCCAGCCTCGAACGCTGTTGCAATCTCTCCGGCAAGACACGCGGAAGAGACGATGATCCCTTCGTTGTACTTCGCCAGAAGCTCACGGTCCACGCGCGGCTTTGAGTAGAAGCCCTCCGTGTACGCGAGCGAGGAGAGCTTCACCAGATTCTTGTAGCCGGCGAGATCACGTGCCAGCAACACGAGATGGTAATAGGGCTTTGCACCGGGAGATGTCCGCGCCTTCACCCGCCGGTCGCCGGGCGCAACATAGGCCTCCATGCCGATGATCGGCTTGAGCTTCGCCTTCTTTGCCTTTTCCTGGAATTCCCACGCCGCGTGCAGATTTCCGTGATCGGTGATGGCGAGCGCCGGCTGCTCGAACTCGAGCGCCCGGGCAATCAGGTCATCGATACGGTTGGCGCCATCGAGGAGGGAATACTCCGAGTGGCAGTGGAGGTGTACAAAGGACATCTTGAAAAGGATAGCGACCGCGACCCCTCGCGTCAAAGGCAGCCGCGCCCACGAATGACATCGGAAGTTACTGCTATTAAACGAGTTAAGTGGGTCCGTGTCCTCCGTAGGTCCGCGGCCATCCTAGGCCTGCTCATCGCAGGTTTTCTGGGTCTGACACCCACCGGTCGCTATTTGTTGCGCGCAGCTTTCGAGGAGGGAAAAATCCTCATGCGCCGCAAGCCGATCGCGCAGATCATTGCCGATCCCGCCACCCCTCAACGCCTCCGTGACAAGCTCGAGCTTGTGCTGGCCGCTCGGCAGTTCGCGCACGACAGCCTCGACCTCAGGACAGGAAACAGCTTCACCACCTTCAGCCGCATCGATCACGACACCCTCGTGCTCGTGCTCTCCGCCGCATTTCGCGACAAGCTCAGATCATATACGTGGTGGTTTCCGGTTGTCGGACGCGTGCCATACAAGGGCTACTTCGATTTCGACGAGGCGCGTCGCCAGGAGCGTGCGCTCGCCGATCGCGGTTTCGACGCACGACTTGGCGCCGCGTCTGCATTCAGCACGCTCGGGTGGTTCAACGATCCGCTGCTGCCCACGACGCTCCGCGCCGATTCACTGGCACTCGCTGAAACCGTCATTCACGAGCTGACGCACAACACCTACTACGCGCCGAGCGGCGCTGTTTTCAACGAGAGCTTCGCGAACTTTGTCGGCTCGCGCGGTGCTGAAGAATTCCTGCGTGTGCACGGCCTCCCGACCCGCGCCGCTGAACAAGCAGCTCGGTGGGAGGACGACAAAGTGCTCGGCCGCTTCTGGGCGGGTTTGTATAGGAAGGTCGATTCGGTGTTCAATGCCCACCCCGGAGAAACACCCGAGCGCGTGGCTGAGCGCATTGCATTGCGTGATTCGATTTACGCGCAGGCACGCGAATCCCTCGTCCACGACATCGCGCCGCAGCTTCGCACGGTCAGTCCGCAGGTGGCCGAGCGCGTGCATCTCGATAACGCCGTGCTGATGGCACAGCGCGTCTATCGCACGGGGTTGGATGACTTCGACGCCGTTCTCGTGAACGACAGAGGAAATCTCCGGCAGGCAATCAAGGATATCATTGCCGCGGCGCAGAAAGACACGAAGGATCCGTTCGGAGCGTTGCGACGGCTGGCCGCCGGGAGTCGGTAGGGACAGGTCGCCCTTGCGTGTCAGAGGGAGAAGTCCCACCCTCTGGCACCCCACATCCCCGCCGCCGTGCGCTCACGCCTGCAGGACTCTGCGGAATTCACTCGCGGCTCTTCATATGTCGATGCGGTACGAGGCGCTCACGCGCTTACCGTCGGCATCGTGCATCCGGCATTCACCACAGTCGGCGGTGCGGAGGTCCTGCTCAGTCGCTACGCGAGTCATCTCGTCGAGACAGGACACCGTGTCCGGTTGGTTACGAAGCAGCTCGACGCACTTACTTGGAATGAGTTGGCGTCGCTCGTCGACGCTCGCATCGTTCCGAACAGCTGGATGGATCATCTGGGAGTTCCGGGCACTCATCCGGAAATCATGCGGCGCGTGCTGCGGCATGTGGCCGCCCTCGGGAAGGTCGATGTGGTGATCGGGGGAAATTTTCCCGGCAGTGCGATCGCGGCCGCCGTACCGAACGTCCCGTCGGTCTGGGCCTGCATGGAACCGAGTCGGCGGCTGTATCCCAGTCAGACCTTGCCGACGCTGACCGAACAACTTCGACGAACGGTGCCCGAGAACGACTGCGCATTGATGCGATCGATGCGTGACGTCATCGAACGCGACCTCGTGGGCGGCAAGATGGATGTGCGAGCGGCACAGCGTCGCGTTGACCGCCAGTTCGTTCCAGCCATCACCCGTATTGCGGCCATAAGCGAATTCACCGCGGCGAACGTAAAGCGCATCTATGGACGCAATGTGGACGCCATCGTGCGGCCAACGGTCGCACAACCCGCACGTACCGCGCGTGCCCCGGGAATTTCGCACGATGGCCTGCACGTGCTGGTCCACGGCAGGATGGATCTTCCCAAGAATGTGGAACGCGTGATACGCGGCTTTGCATTGTTCACTCAGCAGCGTCGCGGCCAACATGAGCTTCATCTGGTCGGCGCCGGTCCCGACCTTCCTCGGCTTCAGGGAATTGCCAAGGAGCTCGAGCTCGGTGCCCGAGCGCAGTTCCACGGATTTCTCCATGACGAACGCTTGCGGGCCCTGTACGCGAGATGCGACGTGATGGCTTCACTTCCAGTGGACGAGCCGTTCGGAATGGTTTTCCCAGAGGCAGCGCTCCGCGGGCTGCTCCTGATCGGTCCCGATCACGGTGGCCCGAGCGAGATTCTCGACGACGGCGCGCTGGGATGGTGCATCAATGCCTTCTCGAGCGAAGCACTCGCCGAGGCCTTGAGCCAGGTGTGGGCGTTGTCCTTCACTGAGGCCGAGCGACGGCGCGAGCGAGCCGCGTCGATGTGTGCGCTCCGGTACTCGCCCGAATCCACGCTTCCCGCGTTCGAAGGTGAGGTTCTCGCCGCGTGGGCGGCGCGCTGATTCAGCGATAACGCGTGAGCGAAACGTGGTACGCTCCATTCACAAAATCAGTGGTGGCGATGTACCACGCCCGTGATCCAAACCCAGGAAGCAGGAGTGCATTCCGTTCACCGAAGTCGCGCGCGTAGACGACGTCGCCCGCGAGCGCCCCATGCGCATCGAGATCGGCGTAGCGCAACATCTCTGCGAGCGAGACCACGACGCGCGGCGTCTGGTTGAATTCCGTGAGGCAGTCGGGCGTGAGTTGTCGCGCAGGGTTGAGGGAAACCAGGGCGCGGGTCGGCGCTGGTTCTACTGCCGAAGTGCGAAGATCAGCATCTCCCGCGTTGAGGATCTGCTGCGGAACTTGCGCAGGAACGATGTGATTGCGTTCCGCCTCGTCCAATGCACGCTGCAAGGTGCACGCATCGTAGATCCGGAGCATCTGTTCGGCAGCAAGTGGACGAAAGCCCACGGCACGCAGCCGCGCAGTGAGCCGGTCCTTCCAGGTTTGCGGAATGAGTACCAGCGCATTGGTCAGTCTGCGCCGGCGAACTTCAGCTTCCACCGCCGTTCCGCTGGATCGGATATGATGAAGCTGCGCGAGCCGCCGAACGCCAAACTGCATGTTGCCATCAACTGGTGTTACCCACGCGGCGAGTACGAAGAGCGGCAAAGCCACGAGCGACGCGGCGCGCACGCGCGCATTCGACGTTCGCTCGCGTATGGCCGAGGGCAGCAGCACGGTGAAATACACGAGCGCCGGTGCAATCACAAAGAGAAAGCGCGGGCCAAGAAAGTAGCTCTCCGCCCAGTAGCCGGCGTATCCTGCAACAAAGCTCAGAACGAACGCGCACAGTAGCGCGATCCAACGATTCGACTCACGCAGCAACAGCAACGCGAGCACAATGAGGAGAATGCCCGGCACGGGCCACGCGAACAGTTCTACGTCCAGCTTCATGACGTACGCAGAAGCCATATAGAGCGCGCGCCGTGGCGTGTGCTCGAATCCCATCGGCGTCATGTGAAAGCCCGGGCGATGCTCCGGGCCGTTCAGGACGTCGTACGCAAAGGGCAGCGGGGCTCCGAGTGTCAGCTTATTGACGATGAGCAGCAGCACGACGGGCGCGAGCGCCGCAGCGGCTTCCACTGCGACATCGCGCCAGAAGTGTTGTCGCCGGGAATACCAGAAGAGTTGAAACAGGCCAATCAGGATGGCCGAGAGGAACGCATCGAACGGACGAATCGTGGCGGCCGCGCCGAGGCTCGCACCAATCAGCAGCGCGACGCGCCACGAGTGCGACGTCGGGTCGGACTCCCGGCTCCAGCGTGTGAGGAGCGCCAGCGCAGTCCAGACCAGGAGCAACACTGGCGTGTGATTCATCTGCGAGCCGCCCATGAACACAATGAACACGCACGTGCAGGCGAGGAGCGCGGCGAAGCGTGCCGTGGCCTCATCGTGAATGCCGCGCACGAATGCGTAGATGGCGAGTACGGCGAAACCGGTAAGCACCGGGTTCACGAGCCACGGCATTCGTACGAGGCCTCCGAGCGCCAGCACCAATGGCCCTCCCACAGGGAACTGCGAGAACCAACGATCGCCAACCGTCAACGTTTCGGAGGTCGAAAAGAATTCGCTGGGCATCGGTGAACGAGCGCTCAGCATCCCGTGTTCGAGAATCATGGCATGAAATCGCTGCGCGAATTCATCGCCGACGATTGGCTCGAGACCAAAGAGCCACCACGCGCTGAACAACGCGAGTGTGCTGCCCAATAGCGCAACGGCAATGGAAAATTGAGCGCCCGTGGGAATCATGATGATGTGTCGCACACGCGCGGCGAGCGCTTCAATGCGATCAGCGGCCACAACGCCGAGTAGCGCGGCGAGTCCGCATACTGGCCCACCCCAGGTGAGCCATTGCTTTACAGCAGGACTCCACCACTGCAGTCCAATGCCGTTCGTGACGATGTTGGCAAGTGGAATGACGCCAAGTGCGAGGAGAATGAGCGCCGTGGCGCGCGGCGCAAATGCGTGCACGCGGCGGGGCGCGGGGCCTGGTGCGTGTACCGATTGTTGGCGGGTTCGGCGCGACTGCTGTCGAGAGGGCATCGCGTCTCGCGGCGTGATTACTTCGGGTTGAAGCGTGCTCGAACGAGTGCACGGAGGTCCACGCCCGCTGCCGGTGTCACGACGGGCGACGGCACATCACCAGCTTCTTCGACCACCACGCGCTGCATGGCGTTGCGGACGCCGCGATCGAGAAAGCGCGACAGCTGGTCGAATGAATAGTCGGCGCCGCGCCGGGTGCCATATACCTGCATGGGATACACGATCGCAAGTTCGTCCTTCGCCCGCGTCAGCGCCACGTACATCAGGCGCCTTTCTTCTTCGAGCTCGTCGGGATCTTCCACCGAGCGTGACGCGGGAAACCAGCCGTCCACGGCCCAGATCAGGAACACCACTTTCCATTCTTTTCCCTTGGCGCTGTGCACTGTGCTGAGAACCAGCGCGTCCGTCTCACTCTCCGCGCCGCCCGCCAGATCCTGCGTGCTCGACGGAGGATCGAGTGCGAGCGCAGCGAGGAAGCTCGTGCGCGAGGGATAACCCGCCGCGATGGTCTTGAGCTGATCGAGATCAGCGAGTCGTGCCTCCGGTCGGTCGTATTTTTCCGTCAGCAGCTTGTCGTACAGCGCACGAATGGCCGCGACGTCGCTCGCGACCTTTACCCCCGTATCCTCAGGAGCGCCGATGCCACGCAACTGTCGAAGCAGTTGTGCCAGCGAGCGATGCGCTTCCCGCGCACGTGGTGGCGCCAGCAGGTGCGTGAATGCATCGGGATCCCAGGTACGCTCCTGCATCTGCTCCATCATCGTGCGCGCAGTGCTGTCGCCGATGCCGGGCATCAACATGAGGATGCGATACCAGCTCACTTCGTCACGCGGATTTTCCGACACGCGCAGAAAGGCCAGTACATCCTTCACATGTGCTGCCTCGAGGAACTTGAGTCCCCCCCACTTCTCGAACGGCACTTTCCGGTTGGCCAATTCGATCTCGAGATCGGCTGACATGTAGCCGGCTCGGAAGAGCACGGCCATCTCGGAGAGTGACACGCCCGCTTCGTGGAGCTGCAACACTCGATCAACCACGAATCGCGTCTGCTGGGCTTCGTCCTTTGCCGTGACGAGCCACGGTTTCTCTCCACCTTCGCGCCTGGTGAACAGATCCTTCGTGAAGCGTTCTTCGGCGCGCGAGATCAGCAGGTTCGAGACGTCGAGAATCGGCTGCGTCGAGCGGTAGTTCTGTTCGAGGGTGATGATGGTGGCGCCGGAGAATTGCTTGGGAAAGTCGAGAATGTTTCGGAAGTGCGCGCCACGAAATGCATAGATGCTCTGGGCGTCATCGCCAACGACGGTCAGCCGGCGATGTCCCTGGCACATGCCGCGAAGGATGCGCGCCTGCAGGAGGTTCGTGTCCTGGTACTCGTCCACCAGCACGTGATCGTACAACCCCGCGATCTGCGCCTGCAATGCAGGAGACGCCTCGAGCATCAGCGCCCAGAAGAGCAGGAGGTCGTCGTAGTCGACGAGATTCCGCTCCTGCTTTCGCAGCGTGTAGTCGGCAAAGAGTGCGGTGATCTGCTCCTGGTACTCGAGGAACTGCGGTGTGTCACGGTGGAGCAGCTCGTCGAGTGGCAGTTCGGTGTTGATGTGCCGCGAGTAGAGCCAGTGAAGCGTTTCCTTCTTTGGAAAGCGCTTCGCGTTCTTGTCGAAGCCGAGTGCACCGCGGGCGAGCTGCATGAGGTCTTCGGCGTCGCCCTGGTCCATGATGGTGAAGCCGGAGGGCAGGCCGGCCGCGGCTCCGAATTGGCGGAGCAGGCGATGTCCTACCGAGTGGAAGGTGCCGCCGTGCACCCGCGAGGTCGCTGAGCCGACGAGTCGCTCGGCGCGGGTGAGCATTTCCGCCGACGCTCGGCGCGTGAACGTGAGCAGGAGGATGCGTTCCGCCGGCGTGCCGCGTTCAATGAGTGCGGCGACGCGGTGAATGAGTGTTCGCGTCTTGCCGGTTCCGGCGCCGGCGATGACGAGAAGCGGTGCGTCGCCGAAGGTGACCGCGCGGGCCTGGTCGGAGTTGAGCGACGCGGTAAGCTGGTCCAGGTCGGAGGCCGGGAGGTCCCGTTCTTTCGGGCGGTAGAGTTTGGGTCCGTCGGCCATGGGCCGATAATATATAGTCTGTGACCGAATGGGTGCCGAAGATCAACGGCATAAGGGAGAGCCGCGGGCGGAAGGCGGGCAGGGCTATCCGTCCGTTGTGGGCTGTCCGCTGTCGGCCGACAGCGAACGCGGCTTGTGACGTCAAGTTTGGTGGTGCGTCTAGTTCCGGTTTTCCGGTCTGGGCCGTGGCACTGCGTGCGCGCGAATTGCGGGCGTAATGTCCGATTGCAGGGTGACTGGAGACACAGAGGGCCGCAGTTGTTAGTGTTAGCTCGTAACGAAGTCGGAACGAGATAGGGGCAAAGTTGGGGGTGGCGCTTGACCGCCTCTCTCAGTGCCCGTATCTTGGGTCGATTGTACGTCCAAGGCACGGAGTGTCTTCAGGGTCAGAGTTGGCCCAGGTGGTCCCGCCAATGGGCACTCCGGGTTTCAGTGCCGCTGCAGTCGGGCGGAGAAGTAGTTGGCGGGTTGGTAAGTCCGTAGTAATTCCACGCACCATTCCTTAGGGGGAAGAATGCACAAGTTTTCTCGTACGCTACTGGTCGCCGGAGTGATGGCGTTCGGTACGCTTGCGGCTGCGTGCGGCGACAAGGTCACAGTGACCAATCCGCCGCCGGGTCAGACAGGCGTCACGAACATCTCGGTGACCCCGCCGGCCGCGACGATCAACACCGGTGCCACCATCCAGCTTGCGGTCTCCGTGACCACGGCTGATGGCGCCACGGCAAAGACCGTCACCTGGACCACCAGCAACTCGGCCGTCGCGACGGTTGACCAGACCGGTAAGGTGACCGGTGTTGCGGCTGGTACCGCTTCGATCATCGCGACGTCCACGGCAGATGCCAGCAAGTCGGCAGCCGCGGCCATCACGGTGCAGACCACGACCTCGACGGTCACGCCTGCTGGTATCGCAATCTCGTCGGTCACGGCCGGTGGTTTGAATGCTCCGGTCAACCTGGCGAACGTTGCCAACCAGATCGACGTAACGACGTTCGTGTCCGGCCCGGCCGGCACGGTCAAGCTCATCCAGAACTGCACGGCCGCTGGTGCGACCTCGTCGACGGGTGACGTCGTCGTTGCGCAGCAGAGCTTTGCTGGTTCGCAGAACCAGACGCCGATCACGCTGAGCTACAACACGGCAGCGACCGGCACGATTACGGGTGGTGTTGCTACGGTTGATAACACCGTTTCCACGCCGATCCAGGTCAACGGCAACTGCTTCCTCAAGGCGCAGCTTGTCACGAGCACGGGCACGGTCGCGGCGGCGGCGAACATCACGCCGTTCACGCTGAACAACGCCAACTTCTTCCGCTCGTCGGTGTCGTTCACGAAGACCACGCCTGCGGCTCTCTCCGCAGCGCAGAACGCCATCAGCGCAGCGAACGGCCTCCGCTACGATCAGGGTGACCTGGTTGTGTCGATCACGCCGGTCGTCTACACGACGGCTGTTGGGTCGACCACGGCGCAGGTTCCGGCGCTTGCCACCATCACCTTCTCCGGCAACGGCGTGCAGGGTGCTGGTCAGCCTTCACCGGCGGCTGCTCCGAAGGTGTTCACGAACGTTGCCCTCACGGGCGGCAAGTTCACCGTCACGTTCCCGTCCACGGGTGCGTCGGCGCAGAACATCAACGAGTACACCTCGAACCCGGCTGGCGACAACATCACCATCACGGGCTACAACGATGCAGCTGGCCAGCCGATCACCGTCGGCTTCAACACGGCCAACGCAACCTGCGTCAACGCCATCAACTGCACGGTCACCCCGATCCGCGTCGACAATCAGTCGCCGCAGCTCACGGTGTCGCCGTTCGGTACGGCTGGCGTCGGTGCGCTCGCGCAGAACATGCAGCTCTTCACCACGCAGCGTAACTACGTCAACGCGGCGTACTCGTTCTCGGCCAACAACACGCCGCAGGCAGACAATGCCTTCGCGCAGTCGCAGCTGACCACGAGCTACTACGTCGGCGCGCTGCCGGCCACGGCCACCACGGCCAACGCTCCGGCGCTCACCACGCAGAGCAACTCGGAAACGGCTTCGGCCTGCTCCATCACCGGCCTCACGAAGGTTGCAACGGGTGCTGATGTGGCCCGCATCCTCGGCCAGACCCCGCTGCCTGGTGCGCCGAACTACTTCGTTCGCGTCATCGAGTCCGATCCTCTTGGCAACTCGGTCTGTCAGGACTTCGGCGTAGGTGGCGGCGGTGCATTCCCGCTCATCGCTGGCTTCGGCGTTGACACGGCCACCCCGGTCAGTTTCGTCGTGACGGGCGGCACCAACGGTGCGGCGACGAACGCCTCGGTCATCACGACGGGCGCACTGAACACGTTCAACGCTGTTGACTCGCTCTCTGGCTTCAACCAGGGCGCCGAGCTCCGCGCAAAGGTCCGCCGTAACTGGATCAACAACACGGCCGGCTCTTGCGTCATCGGTACCTTCTCGGCAACCTCGAGCACCTGTAACCAGAATGCTCAGGCGTTCGCCGGTATCACCATCGACAACAACACGGGCACGCAGGGCTACTATGTGCTCGACGCTGTTGCACAGGATCAGGCTGGCAACCAGTCCGCTCCGATCCAGCGCGTTTACCTGATCGACAACACCCCGCCGACCATCGGTGGCGTGTCGATCCCGCAGACGCTCGTTGGCGGTTCGTCGGTCACGTTCCTCTCCGCAGTTTCGGATAACGTCGACCTGTCGTCGTCGAACTTCTCGCTCCTGTACTCGGCCATCTCTGGCAGCCCGTCGCTCTACTACTCGGCTGACAACTACGGCCCGACGTTCGACTCCACGCGCGTCACCTCTGCAAACCTGAACGCAACGGTTCCGTTCTTCATCAAGCAGATGCAGGGAACGGCGGGCGCAGCTTGCCCGAACGGCGCAACAGGCACGCAGATCACTGGTACTTGCGGCACCGTCACCGCTTTCGCAGTTGGTGACTCGGGCCGCGCGGCGAGCGTGACTGTCCGTGCGATCGACGCAGCTGGTATCCAGTCCACGGCTCCGGCCGCGGCGATCCCGGTGACGAACATCACCAGCAGCTCTGGCTTCGGCACCACGATCAACGAGTTCGGCGTGAACAACGCTCAGGTTACGCTGTCCAACGGTAACGGCACGGGTACCCGCTCTGTGGCCCTCACGGCACAGGCGCAGTACAGCGGTGCCAACCCGCAGCAGCAGAACGTGCCGTTCTCGCAGGTCTGCTTCTACTACCAGAACAACGTTGCTCAGTCGGCTGCACAGCCGATTCCGCTGAACGACCTCGTTCAGATCGGCTGCGTGAATGCTCCGGCAATCACGGACGCGGCTGGTGTATCCCGTAACTGGACGTACACCTTGTCGCCGAATTGGGACCCACCGGCATACCTCGGTACGGCCGGTAACACGGTGAACATCTTCGCCGTCGGCATCAACTCGAACGGTGTGGGTATCATCTCGCAGGCCAACCCTGTGGTTGTGCTCAACCCGTAAGCAAGCGGTTGTACAAAGCAGCGGCCCTGGCGAAAGCCAGGGCCGTTTGCTTTTTGCCCAACTGTGAATGACTGTGAGAGAAGGCCGGGAAACTCAAACGGCACACCGAGCTCACTCGGTGTGCCGTTTCAAGTTGTACTGCTTCAATGTCAGTGTGGGTGCGTCGGGATCTTGTGCGCCTTGTAGAGACTATCCACGTAATCCCAATCCTTGCCCACGACCACGCGGTCGATCATCGCGATTGGAGTGAGATCCTTCCAGGCCAGAGTGTCCTTCCTCTGCCCATAGAGGTGCTCTCCAGATCCGGAGAAATAGAAGATCTCGTAATTCTTTCCGTCAATGAGATAGCGCTCGGTACGGTACACGTTCGGCATCGAATCGACGCCGGTGGCGCCCTTGCCGATGACGGTCAAGAGGGAATCGCGAGTGATGCCCGTTTGAACTTCCTTGATGCGCTTATCCTTGCAGGCGCCAAGTGCCGTCATTGCTCCGACGGTGGTGAGCACCATGATGCTGCGTCTGACAGACATGTTCATTCACTAACCTCGAGCTGACAGGTGGGAATCGCCGGCAGGCGAACCCATAAATCTACTAGCGTCCGGCGACTGTCGCTGCTACCCGCATGAGGTCGATGGGGTCCAGCCCAGCTGCTTCCAGATTAAAGACGGAAGCGAAGCCATCGGTCACCGTCGCGCGCGCCCGCGAATGCAGCGCGCTTCTGTCGCTCGGCAGGGCACCCGTCAGAGGCGCATTCTCTGTTGTGGATTCCACTCCCAGCTCGCCGGCGATGGACGTCATGGTCACGTCCTGAATGCCGCAGGGGACGATCACGTTAAAGTAGGAGAGGTCGGTGGTGACGTTCAGGGCAAAGCCGTGCCAGGTGACCCAGTCACGGGCATGCACGCCGATCGAGGCGATCTTGCGCCCATGGGTCCACACGCCCGTATAACCGACGTTCCTCTCTCCGGGAATACCGAAGGGCTCCAGCGCCCGAATGAGCGCCTCTTCGACCTGCCTGAGGTACCAGTGCAAGTCCTTCTTGTGGCGCTTGAGATCGACGATGGGGTAGCCAACGAGCTGCCCTGGTCCGTGGAAGGTGACGTCGCCACCACGCTCCACCTCGTGAAGCTCAATGCCCCGGCTGGCAAGCAGCGCGGGAGATGCGAGCAGGTTCTTGTCCTTGCTCGAGCGGCCCAGCGTCACAACCGGTGGGTGCTCGACGAGGAGTAGGAGATCCTCATCGAAGTCACCTGCGATCCGCGCTCGGGCCACAGCCCGCTGCAGCTCGAGCGCATCCAGATACGACATCACGCCCAGATCGGTGACGAGGAGCTTCATCAACTAACCGATGAACGCAGATGGTTGATGATGGGACAGATGAACACAGATAACAGCCTTCCTTCTCTCTCTGCGTTCATCCGCGTCGCAGCGTGTTCTGCGCCATCTGTGCGCCCAAGAGACATCATGCGTGAATCATCGGACAGAGCGTTCTGCGCCATCTGCGTTCACTTCTGAGATCACGCGTGAATCATCTTGCCCATGGAATCCAGTGCTGCCTCGGCGATTGCCTCGGAGAGCGTCGGATGCGCATGAATGGCAAGATCGACTTCTTCCACAGTGTATTCATTCGTGCGGGCCACGACGAGCTCGTGGATCAGCTCCGTGGCGTGCGCACCAACGATATGGGCGCCAAGGATCTCACCGTACTTCGCGCCGCGGATGATCTTCACGAAGCCCTCGGTTTCGCCGCTCGTGCGTGCACGTCCATTCGCGGAGAAGGGGAACTTGCCCACCTTGTAGTCGATCTTCTTGTCCTTGCACGCCTGCTCGGTGAGCCCCACTGACGCTACTTCGGGGTGGCAGTAGGTGGCGCCGGGGATGTTGGTGTAGTCGAAGAGATGCGGCTTGTGACCGGCAATGACCTCGGCCGCGATGATGCCTTCGCGCTCGCCCTTGTGGGCAAGCATGGGTGGGCCGGCGACATCACCGATTGCGAAGATGCCCTTCACGTTCGTCTCCATGGTTTCGGAGATCTTGATGAAGCCGCGCTCGGTGAGCTGAATGCCCTGTTCCTTGAGACCGATGTCCTCGATGTTTGGCGCACGACCGGCGGCCACGAGCACGATGTCCGCCTTGAGCTCCTTCTTCTCGCCGCCAGCTTCGACTGTCATGGAGACCGAGTCCTTGGCGACCTTTACGTTCGAAATCTTGGCGCCAGTGAGTACGTCGATCTTCCGCTTCTTGAAGGCGCGTTCGACTTCCTTGCTGGAGTCGGCGTCTTCAACGGGAAGGATGTTCGGCATCACTTCGACGAGCGTGACTTGCGAACCGAACGCCGAGAAGACGTCGGCAAATTCGCATCCGACAGCGCCGGCACCCACTATGATGATGGACTTCGGCGTCTTTTCGAGCGTGAGCGCCTCGTCGGAAGAGATTACAGTTTTCTTGTTCAGCTCGAGGCCGATCTGCGGCAGGCCCTTTACGCGTGAGCCGGTGGAGATGACGATGGCCTTCTTTGCGTCATGGGTTTCCTGCTTTCCGTCCGCGCTGCTCACGGTGACCTTGTTCTTGCCGGCGAGCTTGGCCGTGCCCTTGATCCACGTGATCTTGTTTTTCTTGAAGAGGAACTCGACGCCCTTGGAGTTCTGCGAGCTCACTCCGCGCGACCGCTTCATGGCAACGCCATAGTCGAGCTTCACGTCGCCAGGGGTTACACCAAAGTCGGCCGCCTTCTTCATCTTCTCGGCCAGCGACGCGGCTTCGAGCAGCGCCTTGGCAGGAATGCAGCCCCAAAGCACACAGGTACCGCCGAGTCCTTCGCGCTCGACAACGGCGACATTCAGCCCGAGTTGCGCGGCGCGAATTGCGCCGACATAACCGGCGGGACCGCCGCCGAGGAAGATTGCGTCAAAAGTTGCCATGAGAGATTACACAGAAGTGATGGAAAATCAGTTAAAACAGAAATCAGAACGCAGATGGGCACAGATTGAACGGATCAACACAGATAATTCTTCAAAGAGCAAGTCGGAATGTCATCCGGACTCACCTGCGTGTAATTCCTAATAAACCAACATCAACGGATTTTCGACGAGGCGGCGGAGGGTCTGGAGGAACTTGGCTCCCACCGCGCCGTCGATGATTCGATGATCGCAGCTCATCGTGATGCGAACGCGATTGCGAATGACGGTTTCGCCGTTCACAACGACGAGTTTTTCCTCGCTGGTGCCGATGGCGATGATGCCGGCTTCAGGCGGATTGATGATTGCGGTGAACTGGTCGATGCCGAACATGCCGAGGTTGCTCACGGAGAACGTGGATCCTGTGAACTCTTCCGGCTTGAGCTTCCTTTCACGGGCGCGCTTGGCGAGCTCCTTGGCTTCCTTCGAGATCTCGCTCATGCGCTTCTGATCGGCGTTCCAGATGACGGGAACGATGAGGCCATCATCGGTGGCGACGGCCATGCCAAGGTGCACCGCGTTGAAATAGCGGATCTTGTCCCCGAGCCAGTGTGCGTTCACTTCAGGGTGTTGCGCGAGTGCGGTGGCAATGGCCTTGAGCAGCACGTCATTGACGGAGACCTTGAACTCCGCTCCCATCTCCGCCATGGCGGCGCGCATTTCCATGACACGCGTGAGGTCGAGCTCCGCGGTGAGATAGAACGTGGGGATTGGGCCGATGGATTCGCCAAGTCGCTTGGCGATGACCTTGCGGATGTTCGTGAGCGGCTCGTCGTGATACTCGGTAGCACGGTCTGCGGGTCTGACCGTCTGACGGCCTTGCGGCGCTGCCATCGCGGTGCCTGATCCGGCTGCCTCGATGTCGCGCTTGATGATGCGGCCGTTTGGTCCGCTGCCCTGAACGGTGCTGAGATCCAGCCCCTTCTCGCTGGCGAGTCGGCGCGCGAGCGGGCTGCTGCGCGTTGGTCCACGCTGCTCGGCGTGCACCTGCGCATCCGACGCTGATGGAGCTGATGGCGCAGGGGTGCTCGGTGCAGGCGCCTCTTGTGGCGCGCTGGGAACGGGCGCGTTGGTTTCGCGCGCGGCATCATTCTTCGACGGGCCAGTACTCTGTTGCGGCGTACCGCTGGACGGCTGCGTTGCTGCTGGTTTGGAGGCTGCAGCACCACCCAGCATTGCGTCGATATTCTCGTCTGCGGCAGCGATGACGCCGACGAGCGTGCCTACGGGAGCGGACTCGCCTTCCTGCATTACGCGCTTCCGAAGCACGCCGTCGCCGCGTGCAACGAGCTCCATGATGGCCTTGTCGGTTTCGACTTCGGCGAGTGGCTCACCGCTCTTTACGGCGTCGCCCTCGTTCTTGAGCCATTTGACCAGCTTTCCCTCTTCCATCGTCGGGGAAAGCGCTTCCATGCTGATCTTGGTTGCCATTGTAATTCGGCTCAGTCGAGATACATGACTTTACGAACTGCGGCGATGGTCTTCGGTAAATCAGGCTTTGCGGCCCTTTCGAGGCTCTTGGCGTAGGGCATGGGAACGTCGGCTTGATGGACGCGCACCACGGGTGCGTCGAGCGAATCGAAGCACTCGCGCTGGATGTAGTCCACCACCTGCGCACCCACGCCACAGATTTCCCACCCTTCTTCGAGCACCACGGCGCGATTCGTCTTGTTTACGGATGCCGCAATTGCCTCGACATCCATGGGACGGATGGTTCTAAGATCGACCACGTCCACATTGATGCCGTCCTTCGCGAGCTGGTCGGCAGCCTGCATGGCAACGAGCACCATCTTGCCGTGCGTGATGATGGAGCAGTGTTCGCCTTCGCGCTTGAGATCAGCCTTTCCGAGCGGGATGAGGTATTCCTCGTCAGGAACTTCACCCTTGGTGTTGTAGAGCATCTCGCCTTCGAGCACGCAGACGGGGTTGTCGTCGCGAATGGCGCTCTTGAGCAGGCCCTTGGCGTCGTACGGCGTGCCGGGGGCGATGACCTTGAGCCCCGGGATGTGCGCGAGCCACGATTCCCACGCCTGCGAATGCTGCGCGGAGAGTTGCAGTGCCGCGCCATTGGGACCGCGGAAGACGATGGGAATCTTGTACTGGCCGCCGGACATGTAGAGCATCTTTGCAGCGGCATTCACGACCTGGTCGAGTGCAAGCAGCGCGAAGTTCCACGTCATGAACTCGATGATCGGGCGAAGTCCGACCATCGCGGCGCCGACCCCGACGCCTGCGAAGCCGAGCTCCGTGATGGGCGTGTCCACCACCCGCATCTCACCGAACTCCTGAAGGAATCCCTTGGACACCTTGTACGCACCATTGTAGACGCCGACTTCCTCACCCATGAGGAACACGCGGTCGTCCCGTTGCATTTCTTCTTTGATCGCGGCGCCGAGCGCATCACGATATGTAATTACAGTCATAATGGGCAAAGATCAGCAGTAAGCGGTGAGCGGGTAGCTGCGAGCACTGAGCTCACGTTGTGGTGTCGACATAGACGTCTTCGTACAGCGCCTCGAGCGGCAGCTCCGGGCTCGCGTCGGCGAAATCCCAGGCGTCCTGCACGACCGCCTTGATGTCGGCATCCATCTTCTGAAGCTGTTCTTCGGTGAGTGTGCCGTCTTTCTCCATCTTCGACCGTAGCAGCGAGATCGGGTCGCGCTTCATGTACTCCTCGAGCTCTGCCTTGGTGCGGTACGTTCCGCTCACGGCATCGGACATCGAGTGTCCCATGAAGCGGTAGGTACGGATGTCGATGAGTGTGGGTGTCTGCTCCTTGCGTGCGCGGTCGATGGCTTCGCCGACGGTGTGTCGCACAGCGAAGATGTCCTGCCCGTCGCAGAACGAGCGCGCCATGTTGTACGCGGCGCCGCGTTCGTGAATGTCGTGAATGGACGACGCGCGCTCGAGCGCCGTGCCCATGCCATAGCGGTTGTTCTCGATGATGAACACGCACGGCAGCTTCCAGAGTGCAGCCATGTTGAGTGCCTCGTGAAATGCACCGGTGTTCACGACGGACTCGCCCATGAAGCACACGATCACCTGGTCGCCACCGCGGTACTTGATGGCGAAGCCGACTCCCGCCGCGAGAGGGACGTGGCCGCCGACGATGCCATGGCCGCCAAGGAAATTCGTGTTGGCGTCGAACATGTGCATGGAGCCGCCCTTGCCGCGCGCGCATCCGTCCTGCCGGCCGAAGAGCTCAGCCATGACCGAGCGAGGCGACATGCCGCGCGCAAGCGCCTGGCCGTGATCGCGGTACGTGGTGATCACATAGTCGTCGGGACGAAGCAGGCTGACGGTACCGGTGCTGACGGCTTCCTGTCCGATATAGAGGTGGCAGAAACCACCAATCTTGCCTAGCGCATACGCCTCGGCGCAGCGCTCTTCGAAGCGGCGCTGCAGGAGCATCGAATGGAGGAGCTCCATGTCGAACGCGGCGTCGGACTTAGTTTCTCCGTCGAACTTTTTCTTGGCAGCCATAAGACAGGAAGGCAGGATAGCGGGAAGTCAGGATGACAGGACTGTGGCGGCTAGACGCCGGCGGCCTGGACTTGCTCCCAGGCGTGATAGCTCGAGCGAACGAGTGGACCGCTCTCGACGTGCTTGAAGCCGAGCTCCATGCCGATCTCGTAGAAGCGGCGGAAGTCCTCGGGCGTCACGTAGCGATCGAGTGGAATGTGTCCGTCGGACGGACGCAGGTACTGGCCGAGTGTGAGAATGTCGACGTCGACCTTGCGGAGATCCTTCATTACTTCGATGACTTCTTCGTTCGTCTCACCCATGCCAAGAATGACGCCGGTCTTGGTTGGAATCTGGGGAGCGAGGCGCTTTGACGTGGCGAAGATGTTCATCACGCGCTCATAGCGCCCACCAGGACGGCAGCGCTTGTACAACCTCGGCACCGTTTCCGTGTTGTGGTTGTAGATGTCAGGTCCGGCATCGAGGACTTCCTTGATGGATGCCTCGCGGCCCTGGAAGTCAGGGACTAACACCTCAACCGAAGTAGACGGAGAGCGCAGCTTGATCTGCCGGATGGTTTCGGCAAATGCCCATGCGCCGAAGTCGGGGAGGTCGTCGCGGTCCACGGAGGTGAGGACCACATGCTGCAGCCTCATCGTGAACGCAGCTTCAGCAACTCGCTCCGGTTCGGCGGGATCGAACTTCGGAGGGCGGCCGTGGGCGACCGCGCAGTAGGCGCAGTTTCGCGTGCAGACGTCGCCAAGGATCATGAAGGTGGCGGTGCCGTGTTCCCAACACTCGCCGACGTTCGGGCAGTGCGCTTCCTCGCAGACCGTATGCAGGTCGAGGTCGCGCATGAGTTGCTTGAGGTGGAGGTAGTTCGGGCCTCCTGGGGCGCGCACCTTGAGCCACGACGGCTTGCGCTCCGGGAGGTCCGGCGCGCGATGGCGACCCATGATCTGATACAGCGGTTCTGGCATCTGTAGGAGCAATCAGCGGATAGCGTGCAGCAGACGTCAAAGCTGACGGCTTTCGGCCATCCTAGAGAGGCCGCGAGCTCAGGGAGCGCAAGCTAGCGCTACGTAGCAGTCGAAGTAAGCCACCGTAACCTGCATCATAAGTTTAGCTGGTTACCAACTCCGAAGCGGCCGACACTGAAGGAATCGAGCGTTTCCACGGGACGTTCCGACTCGAGGGATTCCGCGAGCTCACGAGCGGCCCAAGGCGCCAGCAGGATGCCATTCCGGGAAAAACCACCGGCGTAGAGCAGGACCGGCGTCTCGGGGTCCGGGCCAAGGATGGGCAGCGCATCTGGCGTCATGGGCCGGAGTCCCGCCCAGTGGTCGATGACTGTGAGGCTCCGGAGGCCGGGCAGCGTCCGAGCGACGACCGCGAGCAGCTCCTGGCGGCCCCAGCTGGTGGTTTCGTTCACGAAGCCGGTATGCTCAATAGTGGCACCTACCAGGAGTGCTCCGCCACGAGGAACGAGGTACCCAGTGCGGGGCGCGTACATGACGTGCTGCAGAGGGGAATTGGCAAGGGTCAGGAGCTGGCCTCGGACGGGCAAGACGGGCACGCGGCGGGGCAGACCGTGCAGCTCGCTCATCCAAGCGCCACCGGCGAGTACGATACGCCGCGCCATGAGCACGGAACCTTGCGCCGTAGTGAGCCGGCCGTTCGTGGGGTTGATCGCGATGACTCGATCGAGCACTGCGCTGATGCGCGGCTCCAGCGCAATTGCGCGCTCGAGTGCCGCCATCAGCTGGACGTTATCAACGGCTCCATCATGCGGGTGGAGAATGGCTCCCGCATGCGGGGCGAGCGCCGGCTCGAGCTTATGAAGTTCCGCAGGAGAAATCGTCTCCGCAGCTGAAAACGCACGTGCTTGCAGCGCAGAGAGGTCGCGCTCGTGGTCTGCGAGCTCCAGAATACCGCGACGATTGAGCTCGACCTTCACTCCGGTTCGAGAGTGGAGCGCGCCGAGGAATTCGGGGTAGTAGTCTCGTGCGGCAAGCGCGTGGGGCAGGACCGATTCAGGCAGCCCTTCGAGTGAAGGCGCGAGCATGCCAGCGGCAGCACGAGAGGCAGCTCCCGGTGACGGCGCATCGACCACAGTAACGGCGAGGCCCTTTTCTGCAGCGGCAAGCGCCGTGCAGAGCCCAGCGATGCCGCCACCAACGATGACGATGTCGGGGGTCATGGCTCCCTTGCGGGAAGAGCGGTCATGTGAGCAATGTCACGACATGCAAGGGCAGCTTCCAGTGGCTGAAACCTTCACTGGATGCCGAGCGTAGGTACGTCAGACACGCAAGGAGAAAGCACCATGCTGCGTACAATTTTCATGATCGGCCTGTTCGCCGTGGCAGGGCTTTTTCTGTTAAAGCTTCTGTTCGGGGTGATCTTCCTCGGATTCGGGCTGTTCGGGTGGTTGTTTGGATTTGCGCTCAAAGCGCTGATCGTGGGAGCGCTGATTTATCTCGTGATCAGAATTTTCAGTCCCGAAACCGCGCGGAAGCTCCGGGAAAAGTTCTCTGGAGACTCGTTGTAATAGTCTGATCGCTTGAAAGCCTGATGGTAAAACGGCACATCGAACTCAGTTCGATGTGCCGTTTCCTTTTCAACTGCTTGCCAAGGCTATCAAACGCCGAGTCGTTCCAGAACAGACCAGACCAGAAGCGGCACCATGATCTCGTGGTGCCCGGTGATTTCATATCCTTTCCCACTGTGCAGCGTGGGCCGCTGGACGACGTTCATGCGCGGGCGATAGTGCCGCTGCATGTCGAGATCGACCGTGGTGAAGTTCTGCGGTTTGCCGTCGTGGAGATTGCGCGCAATCGTGAGGGCCTTGAGAAACACCTCAGGCATGATCACCGCACTACCGAGGTTGAGGACAACTCCACCGTCGTGGATGTCCTGCAGTGAATCTGCGAGGCGGCGGAAATCCCTGTGGCTGGTATCGCCAATTGCTGCACCGGCTGCGGCGGGATGCTGGTGAATGATTTCGGCGCCAAGGGCAGCGTGGACCGTTAGGGGAATGCCCAGCCTGTGGGCCGAGAGGAGAATCGAAAGGTCGGGATTGGATAGTCCGGCTTGACCAGCTTTATCGCTCTGCGCGAAATGGCTCAGCGCGTAGCCGAGTGATTCGCCCATGCCGCGCTGTTCACTCATTCCGGTGATGAATGCCTCATTCATCTCACGCCCGGTTTCTTCAGCCATGCCAAAGGTCCCGCGCTCGAGACCAGCGGCGACGTCTTCCGATGTTGCACCAAAGCGTGCGACCTCGTAGTCGTGAATGGCAGCGGAGCCGTTCATGGCCAGGTGAGTGATGATTCCACGGCGCATGAGGTCGACGAGTAGGGGCGCGAGGCCGGTCTTGACCACATGCCCCCCAAGCATGACGACGACGCCCCGCTTCGTGCGGGCTGCGCTGGCAATTGCGTCCACCACAAGGCGGAAGTCCCGCGCGACGAGCACGTCAGGCAGCGCGTCGAGGAACGCGGCAAAGGAGCGGTCGCCGGCGGGCGGGTGCGCGAACTCGGCTGCATTGACCTTGTTCTGTCTCACCGAAACGGGAATGGTGCGAACGGCAGAGAGATCGGCTTCGCCGAAGCGACGATCTTCAGGATCGGCCATGCGATGGTGTCAGTGAGAGGGCTGACCGGGGCGGAACGACGTGAGATACAGGTTGATTGAACCGAAGGGCAAGCCCGACTTCATCTGCAACACGATGCGATTCTTGTCGTCGGAGAGCCAGACTTCGGCGCGACCATTCTCGCTGAAGATACCCGGCGTCTTGAAGGTGGGCTGAACCACGATTGCCGGCCAGCGACGGTCTGCGACTTCAATGGTATCCCGGCGGAGCACCTTGAGGGTGACCGGATTTCGATCGGGCTTGTAATAGCGATTGATGGAATACGTCTCGCCCACCTGCAAGGGGATGGTGCGCACGTAGTACAGGAAGGAGACGTCGTCCAGGGGGTTACTCAGCCCTGCCTCGGCCGTGTCACCCTGCTCGATGAACTGTGATCTCTCCGGGTACATCTCATACACACGCTCGTGCTCGCTGCGACCCTCTCGCTGGTCCTTTCGAAAGCGCAGGGAGTTGCCAGTAGCGCGGTCGATCCACGTTTCGAAGGTGTCGTTGATGTGGTAGATGAAGCGCACCCCGCCGCTGATTTTCCAGACAGCGTGCCACGTTTCGCGGCCGCGCACCTCTTGTACGTCCACGACCTCCATGGAGCCGTTGCCGGCGCGGATCTTACCGAAGTACACGTTGTATTCGGCGCGCTCGCCAACGCCATATGGAACGCTGGGCTCCTGGCTGCCGGCTGCTGGCCACGCATGGTACGAGGACAGCGAAGCGAGGGTAACCAGCGCGAAGATCGATCGGGCGACCGATGGAATCATGCGCGAGTGCGACGTACACTGCGGCCACGTGCGCCGCGCGCAAACTGGAAGAGGCTCATGACGTCGGTCCACGCACGTACGCGGCTCTCACGCGAGCGAACGTCGTAGCGTGGTGTAACCTCGACTGCTTCAATGCGCCGGGCCAGGGCCGCGGCGCGGAGCAACAGATCCACATTGGCGCTCCAGCCTTCGCCGACAACCAGGGAGTCTGCGCCACGCTCCTTGATGAGATCACGGATCACGGAAATACGGATGAGGCGGAGTGAGCCGAAGGGATCGCGAATACCCGCAATCGAGACGAACGGCTTGACCACCCAAGGTGCAACTTTGCGAAGCGTGCGCACCGGTGGCGGAACGGTGGCCGAGTCGGCGGGGCGTTCCGCCACCACAATGTCAGCGCCGCCATCGAAGCGTTTGATGAGCTCGGGAAGGTTTTCGGGCTGATCCGTGAAGTCGGCCTGTAACACAATCACGGCGTCGCGCCGTGGATAGCGGGTGCGCTTCGATGCTTCACGAAGCAGGGCATCCACCGCTTTGGCGTAACCGACCCTGGAACCGCCCAACACGGTGAGCGGCATGACCTTGTGGTATGGCTCGAGGGTGTCCCGGGTGCTGTCGGTGCTCCCATCGTCGTACACGAGTACTTCGTATTCGCGTGGCTGCTCCTGGAACACCTTGCGAAGGCGCCACAGCAGCAGCCCGATCGTGGGCGCTTCGTTATATGATGGGATGCAGAAGTAGAGCACGACGCAGAAGACGAGAGACGACCGGACAGGATACGGACAGCGCAGGGACGCACTGCTCCGGCGATAGCTCGAAAGTTAGGTAGTTCTGCCGAAATGCCGCCACCCGCGAGCCCTTCTGGAGATACCCGGATTCATGCGAAGCGTTCGGTAATTGCAGCATGCGTGGGGTGCGTATAGGCTTCGCGCGCACCGCGATGGTATCCAGCCTGATTCCAGAGAGTTCCGGCATGCGTCGAGCGTTGGCCTGCATCCTCACCATTGTTACGGCTTGTTCGCAAGCGCCGCGAGTTGTCCCGGAGCAGGCTCCCGTGGAGACCACTGGACAGATCTCCGCTGGCGAGCTCCGAGGTTCGCTTACCGCGTTTGCCGCCGACTCGATGCGCGGGCGACGGACCGGCACAGCCGACGCGACGCGCGCCGCCGAGTATCTGGTGAGTCGAATTCAGCGCATCGGCTTGGAGCCCGCGGGCGACAGCATGTACGTACAGCGCGTGCCCTTGCAACGCGAGGAATTTACGGCGAGCTCGCGCGTAGTTGTGACGTCGAGCGGACACACGAGCCAACTGGAACTGGGGCGCGACATCGTGCCGATCCTGAATCTTGGTCCCGGCGTTCCACCAACCCGCCGAGACGTGGAGGGTGACCTGGTTTTTCTCGGGTACGGCGTGACCATGTCGAAGCCAGCACGTGATGACTTTGCGGGGCAGGCAATTGAAGGCAAGGTGGTTGTCGTCGTGAATGGCGCACCTGCCGGGGTGGATAGTGCCGCGCGGGAGCGACTCGAAGCGCAAACGGCAGTGAGCGAACGGCTCGCACGGATTCTTCCACTGCGTCCCGCCGCGGTAGTCGTGCTGCTGACCGGAAAAGCAGCAGCGGAATTTCAACAGGGGATTCCGGAGCTGATGCACAGCGTCACGATGCGCACGGGAGGCGAAGATGTTCCCGAGAGCGAACGTGTGCTACCGATGATCATGCTGGGCAGTGTGCGAGCCGGATCTCCGCTCTTGCCCGCGACATGGCCAGCCGATGACCGGGCGCAATCATTAAGTCGCCACCTCAGTGCGCACGTGCGGCAGTCCCGAGAGGCGTTCACGGCGTTGAATGTTGTGGGAGTAGTGCGTGGCAGTGATCCCACGCTCGCGCGAACTTATGTAGCGGTTGGAGCCCATTACGATCACATCGGTGTGGTGCCGCCAGTAAATGGGGACTCCATTGCGAATGGTGCGGATGACGACGGCTCCGGGAGCGTATCACTGCTTGCCATTGCCCGCTCGCTCAATCAGGCGGAAGTGCGGCCCAAACGCTCCACGTTGTTCGTCTGGCATGTGGGCGAGGAGAACGGCCTTCTGGGTTCAGCGTGGTTTGTCGACCACGCGACCGTGCCGATCGACTCCATCGTTGCGCAGATCAACGTGGACATGATCGGGCGAAACGCGGCCTCGCTGCTTTATCTCATTGGCCCGAACGCCGCGCCCGGGGGCCAGAGCAAGCGACTCGGGGCAATCGTGGACAGCGTGAACGCTGTGCAACGAATGCCATTCGCCATCAATCGGGACTGGGACTCGGCAACACATCCAGAACATCTCTACGAGCGGAGTGACCACTACAACTACGCGCGAAAGGGAATTCCGATTGTGTTCTTCACCACCGGCTTACACGAGGACTATCACAAGCCAAGTGACGAAGTGTCGAAGATCGACTTCGAGAAGATGTCGCGTGTCGCGCAGCTGATTCGAGATGTGGTGGTTGCGGTGGGGAACGGCGCCAAGCGACCGAGGTAAGTCAGCCGGTCGCTCCGGATGACACCTTCGTCGTGCAGGCCGCAGCAAAGGCGCCAAAGAGTGAGCGATCCCACGACTCGAGTGATGCGGTAAGCTCTTCTGGATGCCACTGCGCGGCGAGAAACCACCAGCTGTCGTCCTCCCACTCTGCGCCTTCCACGATTCCATCGGGAGCGTGTGCAACGGCTGAGAGACCTGACGCGAGCCGCAAGACGGCTTGATGATGAAGAGAATTCACCTGAATGTCCGTGGCACCGAGCGCCGCAGCCAGCCTCGAGTTCGGCCGGAGAGTGATGCCGTGCACGCGTTGATCCCGATCCCAATCGCCATCGTGAATCAGCGCGTTGGGGCACTCGCTGGAAATGTCCTGAATCAAGGTGCCGCCGAGGGCCACGTTCGCGATCTGAATTCCACGGCAGATGGCGAGTGTCGGAAGCCGCCGCTCGTGCGCGGCGCGCACGAGAGCGATTTCGAATTCATCCCGTCCTTGATGGATCTCGCCCAGCTTCGGATGCGGCAGCGCCCCATAATGCGCCGGGTCCACGTCTTCTCCGCCCGTGAGGAGGAGTCCGTCCATTCCGTCGAGCAGGGCAGCGGCATCCACGGCCGGCAAGACGGGAAGAATGTAGGGTCGCAGGCCGACCGATCTGGCGGCGTTGGTGTATGCCTCATTGGTGCGCACGCGAATCACGCCACGGATGCGTTCCGTAGTTGAGGTGACGGCGATTGCCGGGTGTTGGTTCACGGGCACCTGTTGCGATGGAATGACCAATACCTATATCTAACAGCGGAAAGTAGACAGCGGACAGCAGACGGAAGCATGTTCGAATCATTCAAGCAAACACTCGAGAGCCTGATGGATCGTGCGACGCCACCCGAAGACCGTCGGGCGGGCTTGGCGCGCATGAAAGACACTCTCGTGCATGCCCGGATGGGGCTCGAGGACCTGCGCGGCGGGCTCGCACAGACGCAACAGCGACTCGCGGCGGAAGAGAAGGAAGTGCAGACCATGCGCCGCCGAAAGGAAGCGGCAGCGGCAATCAACGATACTGAAACGGTCACCCTCGCCGAGAAGTACGAAGCGATTCATAGCGAGCGTACAGAAGTTCTGCGCCGAAAGCTGGAAGCCCAGGAAGCCGAGCTTGCAATTGCCGAGCGTGACGTGAACGAGATGACCGCGGAGCTCAAGCAGGCGATGATGGGCATTGGCGGTACCGGTGCGAACGCGCGCGCGACCATCGATGATGCGGCACGCGCGGAAGTGGAAGATGTCCTCACTCGTGACTCCAAGGTGGGCGAGGAGATCGACTCGATCGCCCGTGCAGGCAAGCGTGCCAACCGCGAAGCAGAAGCTGAACGCCAGCTCGCGGAACTGAAGAAGCGGATGGGCAAGTAATCCATCGTGCGGGCAGCTCGCCGCGAGTGGGACAACTGCCTCTCACGGCGCACCGCCGCGCTCGGCTGCTTATGCGCGTTGGCAATGAGCGCGCGTTTGGCGGCGCAGCAAACGCGGCCGAGGCAGCCGATCTTCGCTCCGTCAGGCAAAGAGACCACGCTGTGTACTGGCCAGCGCATTGATTCCATTCGAGTGTATCCGGACGCGCCGACAATCAGTGGAGTGCAGCGATTTCCCGCGCTTCAGGCGCTAGCCCGGCAGATACATGCGGTGACGCGCTCCGACGTCATCCTGCGCTACATGCTGCTGTCACCTGGCCAGGCATGCGACGAACTTCGGAGGGCCGAATCGGAGCGCATTCTGCGCGCACAGCCCTTCATTGCCGAGTCCGACATCTATGTGATTCCGAACGATTCCGGCGGCGTCGACCTCGAGGTTCGCACGACGGATGAAACGGCAATCGTACTGGGCGCTGCGATTCGCGCGAGATCGCCGGTGGTAAGCTCCCTGCTTGCCGGCAACGCGAACATCGGCGGTCAGGGGATATTTGGTGCGATGGGCTGGCGCTACGGCGAGGGATTTCGCGACGCCGTCTCCGCGCGGGTGACAGACAACCAATTTCTCGGCGAAGCCATGGTTGCCACGTTCGAAGCCGAGCGCTCGGAGCGAGGCGGTACGTGGCGTTCGGAAGTCATGCGTCCGTACTACACGGATTTGCAGCGTGTGGCGTGGCATTCACAAGCCGGCATGGCGAACACGTTGGTGGAGCTTCGCCGGCCCGATGGGCTGAGACCCGCAGTGCGTCTCATCCGCAATTACCTGGATATCGGTGGGATTGCCCGGCTCGGCCCACCGGGACGTTTCTCCTTGCTCGGCGCATCGATCACCAGTGATGATGAAACGCCTGACAATCGGCTCACCACCGGCGACAGCGGGGTGGTGACCGATGTGGGCACGCTGCCGCGAACGTACGTGTCACATCGTGTGGCGCGACTGAACCTCCTGCTGGGCATTCGGAACATCTCCTTCGTGCGACGGATCGGTCTTGACGCACTCACCGCCGTGGAGGATGTGCCACTGGGCCTGCAGCTCGGTGGGTTGATCGGACGCACGGTACACGCGCTGGGCTCGCGTGACGAGGACACGTTCACGTCGGGCGACTTGTATGCCGGTGCGAGCTCAGGAATCGGGATTGTGCGGTTGCAGCTTCGCGCGGAAGCGCGACGCCTGCTTGGCAACAGCCAGTGGGACGGAGTGCTCGCCAGCTCGCGGCTCACGCATACCCTGCAGTTCAATGCGCGGCACGAGAATCAGATTCGTCTCGAGTGGAGCGGGACGTATCGCCAGCGCGCACCGTATCAATTGCTGTTGGGAGTGCAGGACGGCGGTATTCGCGGGTTCGAGCGATCATCGCTCGCGGGGGCGCAGCGGCTCGTAGCGCATGTCGACGAGCGGTTCGTGGTTGGCCGTCCGTTCAATCTTGCTGATGCTGGTATTGCCTTCTTTGCGGACGCGGGCCGTCAGTGGGCGGGCGACGTGCCATTCGGAAGAACGACAGGCCTCAGGGGCTCAATCGGCATCGGCATTCTTGCGGCCGTTCCTCCGCGCTCGGGACGGCTGTGGCGCGCCGACATCGCGGTGCCACTCGGATCGGGTGCCGACGCCAGATGGACCATTACGTTCAGCAACTACGATCGGAGTGGGTTTGTCTACCGCGAACCAAACGATGTGAGTGACGCTCGGGAGCCGACGGTGCCGCGGTCGATTTTCGCGTGGCCGTAAACTGATAGCCCGCTTCGCTGTCAGCGGTCAGCCCGCATCGGCGCCTGCGGCGCCTCGCTGTCAGGTGTCAGCGTTGGGGTCAGGGGTCAGCCCGCATCGGCGCCTGCGGCGCTCGCTGTCAGGTGCCAGGGTTGGGCTTAGGGGTCAGCACGCATCGGCGCTGCGGCGCCTCGCTATCAGTTTACGTGGCGCGCGAAGGAGTGCGATTCAGCATGTTGCGAATTGGAATCACGAGCGCAGCGAGAATAATTGCGGCGCCGAAGAGCGTGATTGCCGTCTGCTTGAACAGCAGCGGCATCTGATCGAGCTTCTCGGGATCGACGTTACCGCCGAGCAAGCCCGCGACCAGGTTGCCGAGCGAGATGGACATGAACCAGACGCCCATCATTTGGCCGACGAATCGGTGTGGCGCGAGCTTGGTGGTTGAGCTGAGGCCCACGGGACTCAGGGCCAGCTCTCCAACCACCTGCAGGAAGTACGTGAGGATCAGCCACAGGACGGAAACCTTCACGCCGACGCCACCCCCGGCAATCACGCGATTGGTGGCCGCAACCATGACCACGTAGGAGAGACCGGCCGCGAAGAGCGCAAACGCGAATTTTGCCGGCGCCGAGAGGTCGATGTTGCGACGTGCGAGCGCGGCCCAGATGGCGGCGAACACCGGTGACAGGGTGACCACGAAGAACGGCGTTGCCGATTGCAACCAGAGAATGGGCATCTCCCAGCCGCCCACGTGCCGATCAGTGAAGTCCTTGGCGAAGAGATTGAGCGACGTGGGTGCCTGCTCATACGCGGACCAAAACGTGGCCGAGAAGATGAAGAGCACGAGAATGACGACGGCGCGTTTGACCTCGTCGCCATTCAGCCCTGCGAAGAAGAACAGATAGATGAAGTACAGCAGCGCCAGGCCGCCGATGATCTTCGTCATCAATTGCGCGAGGTGCACGGGATTGATGGGCACAACGCCAATCATCGCGAGCAACACAATGACGGCAAGAATTGCGACGCCGCCAATCGTTGCGTTGCGAACCCGAACCTGCTGCTGAGGAGTGCCAGTGGGCTGCGCACCGATGGGCCCGAATGTCGATGGTGCGCGCATGCGATAGAAGATCACGCCGATGAGCATGCCGAGGCCGGCGACACCGAAACCGTAATGCCAGCCTACGCGTTCACCGAGCGCGCCCGTGAGGAACGGAGCGACGAAGGCGCCCAGATTGATGCCCATGTAGAAAATGGCGAAACCACTATCGCGCCTCGCGCCGCCTTCCGGATAGAGATCACCGACAATGGCGGAAACGTTCGGCTTGAGGAGGCCGGTGCCCAGGACGATGAGCACGAGGCCCATGAAGAAGGCCTGCTTCGCAAAGATCGCGGACAGCCCGATGGAGATGTGACCAAGCGCGATGAGCACGCCACCCCAGAAAATGGCGCGCTGCAAGCCAAGCCAGCGATCTGCAATCCAGCCGCCGGGAAGTGAGGCGAGATAGACCGATGATGCGTAGATACCGACAATCGACGAAGCATCCTCGCGGGCAAAGCCGAAGCCTCCCTGCGCGAGTGCGGCCGTCATGAACAACACGAGCAGCGGACGAATGCCGTAGTACGAGAAGCGCTCCCAGAATTCCGTGAAGAACGCCGTGGACAATCCGCGCGGATGCCCAAAGAACGACGTGTTGTCCGTGATGCCCGCGATGCCACGTGGTGGCTCGTCGTGCGTAACCACGCCGGCTTGTGGTTGTTCGAAGACCGACTTGTCGGTGGCCATTGTCTTGAGTTGAAAGGTGCGGAGCCTACGCTAAGCTCGAATCAGGACGCCAGCGAAGGAGGCTTGGTGCCGCCAGCTGCCTGTTGTGCATCCCACGATACAGAAGTTGGTGGCTGCTTGATACACGCGGCGAAATGCCCTGGTGCCTTTTCTTCGAGGGGCGGTACAATCCTCGTGCAAGCTGCGTCACGTGCGGGATGTTGGCAACGCGGATGGAACACGCATCCCGACGGCGGATTGGCTGGTGACGGTACATCGCCGGCGAGTAGGATACGCTCGCGCTTTACTCCAGGGGTTGGTGTCGGTACGGCCGAGAGCAGCGCCTGCGTGTACGGCATGAGGGGCGCCGCAAAGATCTGACGAACGGGAGCCAGCTCGACGATGTGCCCCAGATACATCACGGCCACGCGATCGGAAATGTGCTCAACCACTGAGAGATCGTGCGCGATGAACAGATAGGACAAGCCACGATCGCGCTGGAGATCCTGCAGCAGATTGACCACCTGCGCCTGCACGCTGACATCGAGTGCGCTTACCGGTTCGTCGCACACGATGAACTTTGGTTCAACCGAGAGAGCGCGGGCGATGCCGACACGTTGCCGCTGTCCTCCGGAAAATTCGTGCGGATAGCGCGACGCATACTCTGGACGAAGGCCGACCTCCTCGAGCAGCTGCTTCACCCGTGCGTCTGCCGCGGCGCCCTCGGCGATGTGGTGAATCGTCAGTCCCTCGCGCACAATGGCGCCGATTGACATGCGCGGATTGAGGGAGGAGAAAGGATCCTGGAAGACGATCTGCATGCGACGGCGGAGCTGTCGCAGCTCGCGTCCGCCGAGGGAGAGCACGTCACGTCCGTCGAAGTTGACGGAGCCTGAGGTGGGTTCGATCAGGCGAAGGATGGCGCGGCCCGTGGTGGACTTTCCGCAACCCGATTCACCGACGAGTGAAAGTGTTTCGCCGGGGAATACGTCGAAGGAAACACCATCCACGGCGCGGACGGCACCGGCGGATCGGCCGAAGACGCCCTTCCTGATCGGGAAATGCTTGGTGAGTTCGCGGACGGAGAGCAGCGGGGCGGCTCCCGATTCCGCCGGCGATGTGGAATTCAATGCAGGTGCCGTCATGCTGCACTGACTCCGCGCTGTGCAGCCAGCGGTGTGTGTGGATGTGCGCGTCTCTCGGGTTCCTCGGCGAGATGACAGCGCGATGCATGTCCGCCGGCAATCTGGTAGAGGGGAGGATGCTCTTCCACGCAACGTTCCCACGCATATGGGCACCGGTCCTGGAATCGGCATCCCTTTGGCCACGCGGTTGGCGGCGGCACAGTTCCAGGAATCGTGGCAAGGCGCTCGTCGTGACGCCCCACGCGAGGCATGGCGCCGAGCAAGCCCTCGGTGTACGGATGATGTGCGCTCGCAAACAACTCGGGGGTGGAGGCTTCCTCCACCACTTCGCCGGCGTACATCACGATGACGCGCGAACAATTTTCGGCGACAACGCCGAGGTCGTGCGTGATGAGCAGGATCGATGTGCCGAGGCGCTGCTTGAGGTCCGCGAGGAGCTCGAGAATCTGCGCCTGGATGGTGACGTCGAGCGCGGTGGTAGGTTCGTCGGCGATGACGAGTGCGGGATTCATCACGAGCGCCATGGCGATGACCACGCGCTGTCGCATTCCACCGGAAAGTTGATGGGGATATTCGTCCGCGCGCTGTTCGGGGGCAGGAATGCCGACCAGCTTGAGCATCTCCACGGCCTTCGCGGCTGCATCGCGCTTGGACACGCCGGCGTGGATGCGAGCGACCTCCGCGATCTGATCACCGATGGTGAAGACCGGATTGAGCGCGGTCATCGGCTCCTGAAACACCATCGCGATGCGATTTCCGCGCACCGCTTGCATCTCGCGCTCATTCAGGGAGAGTAAGTCGCGTCCTTCGAACAGAATGCGGCTTTCCGATTCGATGCGCCCCGGCGGCCGAATCAATCGCAGTATCGACAGGGCAGTGACGCTCTTTCCACAGCCGGACTCGCCGACCACACCGACCGTTTCTCCGGCATCAACACGGAACGACACGCCGTCGACAGAGCGCGCAATCCCGGCATCGGTGTAGAAGAACGTGTGCAGATTCTCGAGCTGGAGCAGCGGAGACGTCATGATTCCGGGCTTTGGGTGTCGGACTGCGCGGCCTCAAGCTGACGCGGGTCGAGCGCCTCCCGCAAGGCATCGCCCAGGGCATTACAGGCAAAAGCCGTGAGCAGGATTGCGGCACCGGGAAACACCGTCAGCCACCAGAGATCGCTGACGCGTTGGGCGCCCTCCTGAATGATGCTGCCCCAGCTCGCTTGTGGCGCTCGAACGCCAATTCCCAGGTACGACAACCCAGCCTCGAGCAGCACCACGTTCCCAATGGCAAGCGTAGAGGCGACAATCGCGGGTGCCACGACGTTGGGCAGTACATGGCGCCAGAGGATGCGGTAGACGGGCGTTCCCATGGCACGGGCTGCCGCGACGAAATCCGCGTCGCGCACGGCGATTGTTTCCGCGCGAACGAGACGGCTGATGGTGAACCAGGCGAGCCCTGCGATGAGGAGTGTGAGAACAGGAATGCTGACCTCGCCCCAGAGGGCAATCACGACGACGAGCAGGAGGAGCGACGGGATGGAAAATGCTGCGTCAACGAGCCGCATGAGCACGGCATCGATCACGCCGCCAAAATAGCCGGCGACGATCCCCACGACCGTGCCGAAGGTCATCGCCAGCGTGACGGCGACGAGTGCAACGCTCAGCGATATTCGCGCCCCATGCAGCATGCGTGACAGCACGTCCCGGCTATAGGAGTCCGTTCCAAACGGATGTGCGAGCGACGGCGACCTGCCCGCGAGGTTGACGAGATCCAGCTGCGCATTCGGATCATACGGCGTCAACAGCGGCGCGCAGACGGCAGCAAGCGAAATGATGGCGAGTACCGAGAGTGCAACACGAACTCTCGAATCGCGCCAGAGTCTCCGACGAATGGAGGCGAGATCAGATTGCAGCGCGGCGGGCACGGCCATCAGCTCAGCCGGATTCGCGGATCGGCAATTGCCACGGCCACGTCGGCGAGAAAGGTGCCGACAACGACCAGCACGCTGAGCACCAGCACTCCGGCCGTGACGAGATGGTAATCGTGTGCGGGAATGGCGTTGATGGTCACCAGTCCAATTCCTGGCCACGAAAAGACCCGCTCGACGAACACGGCGCCTACCACGTAGCCGGGCAGCGCGAGCCCAAAGAGCGTGATGGTCGGGAGCAGGGCATTCCGCAGGGCATGTGAACGTACCGCGTCCTTCCAAGACATGCCCTTGGCGAGCGCGGTGCGCATCCAGTCACTCGGCGTGACTGCGAGGAGCGCAGCCCGCTGGTATCGCGCGATGCTCGCTGCAGACAACATGGTCAGCGTTGCAACCGGCAGAACGAGGTGCATGACGCGATCGACGATTCGGTCGGGCAGCGACATGTACTCGTACATGACATCATCCTTGATGCCGCCGGCGGGGAAGAGATGCAGGCGATACGCGAAGACGATCAGGATGACGAGTGCCAGCCAGAAGTCCGGCACCGAATACATGAGGAGCAACACACGGCCGAGCCACCTGTCGCGTATTCCGCGCGGCTTCTCGGCTTGTAGTACGCCGACGAAAATTCCGATGCCGAAGCTCGCGACCAACGCGAGTCCGGAGAGGAGAAGGGTGCGTGGCATGGCGTCCGCAAACACATCACGCACGGGCCGCTGCAATGAGATGGAATATCCGAGATTCCCACGCGCGACGCTCGCCACCCACCTGAGATACTGCTCGCCGACTGGCCGATCCAGGCCCAGTTGTGCGCGCCATTGTGCGCGCACCGCTTCCGTTACATGTGACGACTGAAGGGCCGCGGAAATCGGATCGCCTGGCGCGAGGTGCAGGAGGACGAACGAGAGCGTCGTGACGAAGAGCACGACGCCAACGGATTGGATCAAGCGGCGGGCGAGATACCGCCTCACAGCTCAGGGCACGGGCTTGAGCCCGATCTTGTCACGGGCGTTCCGTTCGTTCGCAGGGATGTACCAGTCCGCGAGGCCGGAGAAATACGCGTCGGCGCGAAGCTTTTCCGGATGAATGCGCTTGTGAATGCCGGCGACGGACGGTGGCTCATACAGCCAGATTGCCGGTGCGTCGTCAATGATGATCTGAAAGGCACGCCGTGCCAGTGCTTTCGTCCGAGCGGCATCGAAGGATGCCGTTGCGCTGTCGAGTAGCGCATCGACGGTCTTGTTGGAATAGGAATAGAAGTTGTTTCCATCCGGTCCCATGCCTGACGTTGCGAGGACCTGCTTGAATCCGGAGACACTCGGGTCGGGATTGAAGCTTGCCATCTCCGTGTCGAAGGCGTGTGTGCTGAGCTTCTGCATGTAGCCGGGGAAATCGTATTCGTCGATCTTCACGTCCGCACCAACGCGCCGGAAGGCTTCCTGGAGGAGCACCGAGTACGCGTGCCGCGTTGCGCTGGAATTCGGCGTGGTAATGGAGAAGGCGAGACGGACTCCATTCTTGCTGCGAATGCCATCACTGCCGGCCTTCCAACCCGCGGAATCGAGGAGCGCTCGGGCGTGGATGGTGTCGTACGGAATCATGGCGAATGTCGTATCTGCCACAGGCAGCGTGTGCGGCGCAGGACCGTTCAGAATCTGTCCAATGGTATCGAAGACATTCTTGAGCATGGCGCGGCGGTCCACGGCCATCGTCAACGCGTGCCGCACGGCTTTGTCGCCGAAGATCGGGTGGGGACGACTCGCGTTCTTGGGATCCTTCGCGTTGAACGCGAAGTAGGTCATGCCGAGGGCGGGAAGGCGGACGAGGCGATGCGCCGTGTCTTTCGCCAATTGGGGCAACATGTCGGCGCGAAGATTCTCGAACACGTCGGCGTCGCCGCTAAAGAAGCGCGTGACCGCGGCGTTGAAGTCTGGCGATACCTGCCACAGCACACGATCCACCTTGGCGCGGCCGTGGTAATTGGCCGTGTCGGCAACCAGCTCGAGAAGCACGCCGGGCTCCCAGCGCGCGAGCCGGAAGCGACCGCTTCCGATGCCTTTCTTTGAAACGTCTGCCGTCTTGAGCTGCGCGGCGGGCGTGGATCCGAAGACATGCTCCGGAACGATGTACACCTGATAGGCCAGATCGTAGAACTGCTCCGGCAAATGCCGCTTGAAATACACGACCGCGGTGAGTGAATCCTTGACGGCGGCTGAATCGATGTTGGTGATCGAAGCAGTGGCGGGCGACGAAAGCGTGGTGTCCTTGAGGAGATGCACGCTGTAACGAACATCGTTTGCCCGGACCGGCTCTCCGTCGTGCCACTTGGCCTTGGGGTCGATGTGGAACGTGATGGAGAGCGAATCGGCGCTCCACTCCCATGAACTCGCAAGGCGCGGCGTAAATCCTTTGTCGCCCGCGGTGTTGAGATCCTGACTGATATCGGCCAGATGATCGTACAACAGATCGTTCACCTGCCGGTCCGTGATGCTCGCGATGAGATACGGCATCAAGGTGCTGGCGTCCGCCGCGGTCGAGATGACGATCGTGCCTCCAGTGTCACCACCTGCGCTGGAAGACGCCTGCTCGTTGCCCTTGCAGGCCAGCATGATCGTGAGAATCAGCAGCGCGATGGTGAAACCCGAGACGTAGCGCGCAGAGCGGGACATTGGTGCGGAGATCAGAGGTGGGCGCATCAACAATGGACCGGCGGCACCGCGCCGCGGTTCGACTTATTCAGACGAGCAACCGTCAGCGGCGCCACGTCCAGGCGGGGTCGCGATATCTCGCCAACTCCCGCTCGACGTCGAGTTCCGCAAGGTCACTCCCTTCCAGTATCGACGCGTTGGAATCCTCACTGGAGCGGACGGCCTCAAAAAGCACCTCGGCAAACTCACCCGCTGATGGCGCGCGTCCGAGCTGCTGACGGAGTGACGCGGGTGCCGCGGCTGGAGCAGGCTCGCGCATCAAGAGCGGAATGAGCGACTGATCATCATCCACGATGATGGACCCGTGCTGAAGAAACGCACCGCCATCGCGCCACTGCGCGCTTCCCACGAGCTTCGCATTCTCCGAGACGAGCTCGCCGGCCGATGGCTTGGCGAAACAAGGCATGCCGTCGGGCGAACGCTCGCGATCTGTCGGGGAGGCTATGGACACAGGAACTCCGAGTGCGTGCAAGGCCTTCATTAGAAGTGAATTGATGCGGCGGTAGCTATCGCTCAAAGAGCCGCTCGCGACAGGCGCCGTGACGCTATAGGTGATTTCGCGGTGGTGCAGGAGCGCGCGCCCACCCGTTGGCCTGCGCACGACGCCAATGCCGCGCCGCTCGAGTTCGACATCGAGGTATGCGCCCACTGCTCGCTGGTTCCGCCCCAGCGACAGCACCGGCGTCCGCCAGGAATACACACGCACCACCGATTCTCCCGTGACACGGGCGCGATTCATCAGGGCGTGGTCCATGGCCATGTTCCAGGGACCGTCCGACGGGGCCGAAAGGAGGAGACGCCAGCGCACTTTGCAGATGCTAGATTCACTGACAGGAAAGCGTACCAGAAAGATTAACTTTGGGGCATGGATTCCACTGCCCCAACTCCACGACTCGCTGCTTCTACCGGCGCTGAGCTGAAGCGCGCCTCAAGGGTTTCATGACCACGACCGCTCGCACCACGGCGATTCCCGACGCCGACTCGTTCATTCGTCGCCACGTTGGACCTGGAGACGCCGATATCAAGGACATGCTGGCGCAGGTGGGGTACGACTCGCTGGACGACCTCATCGACGCAACGATTCCGCAGTCCATCCGCATGACGCGGCCGCTGGCGATCCACGCGCCGATGGGCGAGCACGAGGCGCTGGCGTCACTCCGCGAAATTGCCCGGAAGAACAAGATCTTCCGCTCGTACCTCGGCTACGGGTACCACGATACCCTCACGCCGCCCGTCATTCAGCGAAATATCCTCGAGAACCCGGGCTGGTACACCGCATACACGCCATACCAGGCGGAAATTGCACAGGGACGGCTCGAGGCACTGCTGAATTTCCAGACCATGGTAATGGACCTGACCGGCCTGGAGATCGCAAACGCATCACTGCTCGACGAAAGCACGGCGGCGGCCGAAGCAATGTTCCTTGCGTACCAGGCCAAGGGCTCCGCCGAGAAGAATGTGTTTTTCGTGGACGCACGGTGTCATCCGCAGACCATCGACGTGGTGCACACGCGCGCGGTGGCCCGCAGCATCGAAGTGGTGATCGGCGATGCGCTCTCCGCGACGTTGAGCGACAAGACCTTCGGCGTACTCGTTCAGTATCCCACAACCGACGGCGCGGTGCTCGACTATCGCGAAGTCTGCAGCAACGCCCACGCTCACGACGCGTTGGTGGTTGCTGCCGCCGACTTGATGAGCCTCATGTTGCTTGCTCCTCCTGGCGAATGGGGCGCAGACGTCTGTGTCGGCAACTCGCAGCGCTTCGGCGTTCCCCTCGGCTACGGTGGTCCGCACGCCGCCTTCTTTGCCACGAAGGATGAGTTCAAGCGCATGCTGCCCGGGCGCATCATTGGCGTGAGCCGCGATTCGCACGGGCGTCCGGCCTTGCGCATGGCCCTACAAACGCGCGAACAGCACATCCGTCGCGAAAAGGCCACGTCGAACGTGTGCACAGCACAGGTGTTGCTCGCGGTCATTGCCGGCATGTATGCCGTGTGGCACGGGCCGGACGGCCTCACCACCATCGCGCGTCGCATTCACCGTCGCGCCGCGACGCTGGCGGCTGGTCTCGAGAAGCTCGGCCACACACTGGCCGCGGACGACTACTTCGACACGCTGTGCGTGAACCTCGGCGGATCGACCAATGCGAACATGATCATCAAGACCGCGGCGGAGCAGGGAGTCAATCTCCGACATGCCGGTGATCGCGCGGTGATTGTCGCGCTCGATGAGACCGTGACGGATGATGACGTGCAGCAGCTGCTCACGCTGTTCGCCGCGGGTCAGCCCGCTCCCCTCACCACCGATCTCGGCGATGAGCTGGATGACCGCTTCGACGAGCGCTTCGCACGTACGAGCAGCTTCCTCACGCATCCGGTGTTCAATACGCACAAGTCGGAGACGGAGATGTTGCGCTACATGCGCATGCTCGAGTCACGCGACCTGTCACTCACGCATTCCATGATTCCCCTCGGCAGCTGCACGATGAAGTTGAACGCAACGGCTGAGATGATCCCCGTCACGTGGCCGGAGTTTGGGAAGATTCACCCCTTCGCGCCGGTGGATCAGACTCAAGGCTATCAGGAGATGTTCGGGAATCTCGAGACGGCGCTGGCGGAAATCACTGGCTTTGCGGCCGTGTCACTCCAGCCGAATGCCGGCTCTCAGGGTGAGTATGCTGGGTTGCTCACCATCATGGCGTATCACAGGTCGCGCGGTGAAGCACACCGCAATGTGTGTCTCATTCCGCAATCAGCCCATGGGACGAATCCGGCGAGTGCAGCAATGGCCGGCATGCAGGTTGTCGTCACCAAGACCGATGCGAAGGGCAACATCGACGTCGCGGACCTCAAGGCAAAGGCCGAGCAGCACAAGGACAAGCTGGCGGCGCTGATGGTGACGTATCCCAGCACACACGGCGTGTTCGAGGAGAGCATCGCCGAGATCTGCCGGATCGTGCACGAGAATGGCGGGCAGGTGTACATGGACGGCGCCAACATGAACGCGATGGTTGGCTTGTGCCGGCCCGGTGACATTGGCGCCGACGTCTGCCATCTCAACCTGCACAAGACATTTTGCATTCCGCACGGCGGCGGTGGTCCCGGCATGGGGCCCATTGGCGTGGCAAGGCAGCTCGCTCCGTTCCTTCCAGGAAACGCCGTGATTCACACAGGCGGCACTCAAGCATCAGGCGGTGTCAGCGCAGCGCCGTGGGGCAGTGCGAGCATCCTTCCCATCTCGATGATGTACATCGACATGATGGGCGGCGAAGGGCTGACCTACGCAACGAAGATCGCGATTCTCAACGCGAATTACATCGCGTCGAAACTGGAGGCGTCCTATCCCGTGCTGTACAAGGGTGCGAATGGTCGCATCGCACACGAGTGCATCGTCGATCCCCGCGCACTCAAGACGAGCGCGGGCATCGAGGTGGAGGACATTACCAAGCGTCTCATGGACTATGGATTCCATGCGCCCACGGTAAGCTTCCCTGTTGCCGGCACGCTCATGATCGAACCTACCGAGAGTGAGCCGAAGGCGGAGCTCGATCGCTTCTGCGACGCGTTGATTCAGATTCGCGAAGAGATTCGTCAGGTCGAAATCGGCGTGCTGGATCGCGAAGACAATCCGCTCAAGAACGCTCCGCACACCATGGGCGCAGTGATCAGCGATTCATGGGATCACAAGTACGGTCGTGAAATGGCCGCGTTCCCAATGCATGCCACGCGTGAGCGGAAATTCTGGCCGTCAGTTGGTCGGGTGGAATCGGCGTACGGTGATCGCCATCTCGTCTGCTCGTGCCTGCCGACGGATGCCTATGCGGAGGACGTTGCCTCCTAAGTGAACGACGGAACGACGGAACGACGGAACGACGAAACGCTGAAAGGGCTGAAACAACTGAAGGCGCTGAGAGCCTGCGTGAATGTCTCCAAAAGACATCGGCAAGCTCAGCGCCTTCAGCTTTTCAGTTTTTTCAGCGTTCCGTAATTCTGTTGTTCCGCGTACAGCTACTCGCCGAGCTTCGACTTGTATGCGGCAGCGTTCATGAGGCCGGACTTCTCGGACTCGTCCGCGAGCTTCACCTTCACCATCCAGCCGTCGCCATACGGAGAGCTGTTCACGAGCGCAGGCTCGCCATCGAGACGTGAGTTCACCTCGACAATCTCGCCACTCACCGGTGCATACAACTCCGAGACAGCCTTCACCGCTTCAATGGTCCCGAAGACGTCGTGCTTCTTGAACTTCGCGCCGACCTTCGGAAGCTCGATGAACACGATGTCGCCAAGCTCACCTTGCGCGTAGTCGGTGATGCCGATGTAGACGTGGCCTGCCTCCGCGGCGGGCTTCATGTACTCGTGATCTTCGGTGTACAACAGGTCCTGAGGGATATCAGACACGTGTGATCAGCCGGGTTGAGGTGCAGCGCTCAGTCTAGCAGGACGACGGGACGTCAGGAAGGCAGGACGTCAGGTCATTACCGTCTGTCGCGCATCCGCCTCGGCGCGCAGTGCATCCCACGCCTCCGCGACCCGCTCATCCAGGCGAGTGAGTGTTCCATCGTTATCGATGATGAAGTCAGCGCGCGCACGCTTCAGCTCGGCGGGCATCTGCGCGACGATCATGTCCATCGCCTCGGTTTCCTTGAGTCCGCGCTCGCGCACCAAGCGCTCGAGGCGAACGGGCCGCGGGGCATCCACGAGTACGATGCGATCAAAGTTCTCGGTCATGCGCCGCTCGAACAGCAGCGGGATGTCGCAGACCACCAGTCGGTCACCGCGTTGCCTGGCCTGTTCAACCAGCGCCGCCCGCATACGCTCCACTTCTGGATGGACGATGGCGTTCAACTGCTCGAGCTCGGCGGGATCACTGAAGACGATGCGCCGGAGTGCCCCGCGGTCGATCGGCCCGTTTTCGCCGGCGAGGATGGACGTCCCCCAACGCGCCTGAATGGCCTTGTATGCCGGCATCCCCACCTCAACCGCCCGGCGCGCGAGAACGTCCGCGTCGATGATAGTGGCCCCGCGCTCACTGAGGAGCTGGGCCACGGTCGATTTGCCGCTGCCGATGTTGCCGGTCAATCCAACGAGGAGCATGAAGGGGGATTGAAGGTTCGGCGCCAAGGTAGGACGCCGCGGCCCCACAGGCAAGCTGGAGCGAGCCGTCGCCTACCGAGCGACGGGTGTCTGCTCACAGATCGGCGTCCACGCGCTCCAGCGTACGTGCCGGCGTGGGCCGTTGGAGCATGGCTGCCACCTCCGCCGCGTCTCGTTTGGCTCCCAGTTCAGTAAACAAGGTGAGGGCACGCCGCAGCATCTTGGCTGAGCCGGCCCGGTCGCCGAGTAGACCGCGCAACACTCCCAGATCGCGGGCAGACTCGGCTTCCAGGAGGCGGGAGCCGGACCTCATTGCAATTTGTAACGCTTCGTTAGCCAGCCGCTCCGCGATAACGTGCTCACCCGCTCTCCCTCGTGCTTGCGAGCTCCAGCGCAGTGCTTCGCCGCGACCAACTTCATCTCCCACAACCGAGTAAATCTCCAGCGCGCGATCACAATGCTGAATGGCCTCTTCGAGCGCGCCTCGCTCGATGAGGACCTCGGAACGATTCACGAGCGACTTGGCCACCATTTCCCGGTTGCCCGTTTCGTGCGCAAGCTCGAGTGCGGCGAGGAACGAGCGGTCAGCCTCGTCCCAGCGATGGAGGTCAGCTTCAACCATTCCGCGATTGTGCAGTGCGAGCATGGCGCTGTCCCTGTCACCGCTGGCGGAGAACAATTGAAATGCGAGCTCGTACTGTTCGCGTGCTTCCTCGAAGTTGCCCTGAATGTTCTCGATGACGCCGAGGTTCAGGATCACCTTTCCACGCATCCCGGGATCTCTCGTTCGCGTGAGTGCGGCGTCGTAGGCGCGTCGTGCGGCCGGATAATCGCCTCGCGCGTAATGAACGGCGCCAATGCCGTTGTCGAGTCGCGCACAGAATTCCACGTCGCCGCTGCGGGCCGCAATGGCTCGCGCGTTTTCGAACGACTTGAGTGCAGCATCGAACCTTCCCTGACGCCAACTCACTCGGCCCAGGCAGAAGTGCGCCTGCACCGCGAGCTGTTCGTCCGGAAGCGCAGCAACAGCAGCATACGCCGCGGCCGCAGCGACATAGTCGCCAGCCGTCTCGGCGCGATTGCCCGCTGCGAGCTGCTCAGGCCCGATCATGAAATAGCGCTACCTACTCGGGAGGAATGGATCAAAACGCGATGGCGTAGCCCGAGAAGTGGTCGATCGGCGTGGCAATGGTGTGCCAGTGCGGGTCGTACAGGGCAAAGATCGTCTCGAGCACTTGCCCATCGGGGCTGAGGTACACAACGACCGGTGCGTACGGATTGCTGAGCACGCAGTTCGCCGTGCCGAGGAGCAATCCGGCGGGCTTGTTGAACTGCAGCCCGTGCGGTGCGAACTCCACATGCGAGCTGTTTTCATCTGGCACTGTTGCCGTGATCGTCACCGTATCACGCAGCGCACCTCCGGGGATGATCAGCCATGAGTCGCCGAATTCGAGAATACCTCCGGTTGGACCGAACTTGGCCGAAACACTCACCTTTGGGCGGTTGACGCACTTGGCTTCAGCAAAGCTGTTGCTGTTCGCCGTTGCGAATGGCTTCTGGCTCGCCGTTTTGGGATCGGTGTTGCCGTTGTAGTAACCGCGTCCGACTTCATCGCGATTTGCGGCGATCGTTGGGGAAAGTGTCGTACCGCTGGTGGTGACGTCGGAAGCGCTACATGCGGTGAGCGTAACTGCGACCAGCAGGACAGCGGGGAGACGGCGGGTGGTTGGCAATCGGAACATGACGAACCTCGGGGAGTGTTGACGTGTCGTCTCAGCCTCGAGACGAGCACGCTGGGTGTGAGAGGGACTGCTAGATCGCGAGTGCCGGAGCGCGAGCGGGAGAGCGAGAGCGCGGTTCGTTGGCACTGGCCACGCGCGCGTGCACCTGCCGAAGGAGCGCGCGCACGACGTAAGCGGCACCGCCACGCGACCGAATCTGGCGGGGCGTGGCGTGGAGATACCGCTGACAACTGTTCCGGAATGCAGAGCCGGACGGGAAATCGAGCGTGTTGGCGACACGGTCGGCGCTGCGATGCCGGTCTTCCAGCATGTGCGCGGCGACGATGAGACGCCCCCACGTAATCAGTCGTTGCGGAGGCGGGAAGCCTTCCGCAATCAATCGCTGTGTCACACTTCTGCGCGGCTGTGCGAGCAGCCGTGCGAGAGCTTGCGGTGAGAGACGTTCGTGCGCACGGGTCACAGCGAGCAGCACGGCATCGGCCACCAGCGGATCAATGCCATCGAGCGACCGCCGAACCAAACCGGCCAGGCTCTTCGACTCGGCGCCTTCAATCAGCGCGAGCAGTGGACGCGGCGAGTCATCCTGGCCCGTGAGCACGAGCCCATCAACGCCGGCGCGTCCCATGTCGAAGAGATCGTGGGCGCGCTCGGGCACCGAGGTGACATAAGCGACGAGCGTGAGCCGAGGAAGTCGCTGCTTGAGCTGCCGCACGCCTTCGAAATTGGGCCGTTGCTCCCAATACAGGTCCACGACCGCAACCCGGACAGGCTCGCGATCGCAGACCCGAACCAGGCTTGCCCAATCGGAACATTCATGAAGCTCATGACGGTCGCGAATGGCAGTCCGAAGTCGCTGGACCTGAACGCTTTGCGGGAGCAAAGTTGCGATTACGCCCATTTCGGTGAGTGGGGTGAGGGCACGTAAATGGAGGCCAAGCCACGCTATGACTTACCTCGTGTTACGGGCAAGGAGGACAGCGGCACAACGTGACGTCTAGGTCATGGAATGTGATAGTGGTCGTATCCAACGGCGGTAGCCTCCTCATGTCGTCCGGCGCTTCGGGCCGAATGGCAACATGTGGAGGATACCGTGATCCGATTTCAGTATCGGCAGGTGGGACACCGGCCAGGGTTCTCGATGGTCGAAATCGTCATCGTTCTCGTGATGATGGCGGTGCTGATGCGATTCGCGATTCCGCGGATCAATACCGGGATGTACCGCGCGGATGCCGGGGCACAGCAGGTACGGTCGGTGTTTCAGACCGCCCAGCGCACCTCCCTGACGCGCCAATTCGACGTCATCGTAAGTATTGATACGACACGCTTCGAGCTGCAGATCGCCGAAGACCAGAACAACGACGGCACCATCCAGTCGAATGAAGTGAAGTTCTGGCGACCCTCCGGCGAAGGAAACTCATTTTCGATTCCGCCCGTGGGCGTGAACTCGGCGTCCGTCTCCACCGCGGTTGTGGGATCGTCGCTCAAGAGTGTGGGTGGATTACCCAGCGTGATCTTCCACCGCGACGGCTCTACGAATTCCGACGCGGAGATCTACATCCAGAACAGCTACAAGGGTCGCACCGACTACCGCGCCGTCACTGTCACGCGCGCAACCGGGCGCACCGAGCTGTATCGGCTCGCTGGCACTGGAGCGAGCGCAAAATGGCAGGTGGTCCAATGAAAGCACGAAAGGGCATGACTCTCGTGGAGGTCATCATTGCCATGCTGCTGCTGACGGGCGTCGTGCTCGTGCTTGGTGGCTTCAGCGCCAAGTTCGCCCAGGCCAGCAGCCAGGCGCACCTGGTGATTGGCGCGAATGAAATCGCTGCCGCGCGTCTCGATGCCGTGCGCCAGCAGCCCACCTACGCCGCCATCGACTCGCTTGCGCGCACCGACACGATCACGTCGGACTTCACCAAGTACACGCTCAGAACACAGGTGGTACACATCGGAGGCGCCGTCACCGATTCCGTGGACTACAAGATCGTGAGCGTCACCGTTTCACATCCGCAAATGAAAAAGACTGTTGCCAAGTCGACAGCCGTGGCGGTGTTCTGATGCGCTCACGCACTGGATTCACGCTGGCGGAAATGATCATTGCCATGACGCTCGTGCTGCTCATCACCGGAGCCGCCGTGCAGTTCATGCGCAAGCAGTCGGGCCTGGTGACGCGCGAGTCATCGCGCATGGACGCCATGCAGAACGCACAGTTCGCTGCCGGGCAGGTTGAGCGCGAGCTCAGGGAAGCCGGCGCCGGAGTGACCGACTTTCAGCCCATGATCGTGCAGCTCGACTCCGAGGCGATCACCTTCAACGCAAACATGGTGTCCGTAGATACGGGTGACGTGCGCGCCGTCTACCAGTTTCCGGATGCGGACACCAACGGCGTTCGCGTGATGTTCCTGAACGAACGCCGCGCATTGCCCAATTCGTCGCCGGCCAAGTATTACCCGGACACCACGTACTACGCAGCGATCGGAGTGCCGAGTGGCGCCGAGACGATCAGTTATTACCTGCGTCCCGATTCGACGCAGTCGCTGAGCAACCGGTACCTGTTGTTCCGGCGCGTAAATGCCCTCGCGCCCACGCTGGTGGCGCGCGGCATCGTGAAAGATCCACGTGATACCATGCCGATTTTCACGTACTACAAGACCGACACGCTCAACCGGCTCAAGCCCATCCTCAAGACGCAGATGCCCTTGTATCACGGCATCATTCACGGCGCCGTGGACGATACCGGAAAGTTTGCCTTGCCGGACAGCATCAAGGCCGTGCGCATTCACTTTCTCACGGCATCGCGTGACCCGCGTACCGGCAAGGATGCGCTCCGAACGGTGGAAACGCTCGTCCGTGTCATGAATTCCGGATTGATGGAACGCGCCTCCTGCGGCCAGTTGCCGTATTCGGGCGGTACACCAACGGTGACGGCGAACGCCACGCCACCGTCGGTCACGATCACCTGGAGCAAGTCCACCGACGACGGTGGTGGTGAGAAGGACATCGAACGCTACGCGATCTTCCGTCGCCTGCAGTCTACAACGCAGTTCGGCGATCCGATCACGAGCATCGTGGCTACCCAAGCAGCGAATTACACGTTCACCGACGCCAACGTGGTTCCCGGGCAGACGTACGTCTACGGAATCGCAGCACAGGACTGCACGCCGGCACTTTCGAGCGTGAATTCCTCATCGGCGGTGACGATTCCGTGAGGCCTGGTATGAACCGAAGCCGGCAGTGGACTGAAGACAGCGAACAACGTCAGCCGCGTGCACGCAAGGGCGTTGCCTTGGTGTTCGTGCTCGTGTTCGTGGTAGCCATGGCGGCACTGGCAATGTCGTCGATCTTTCTTGCCTCCAACGCCAACCTGCTCGCGAAGTCCTACGACAAGGAGCGCGATCTCAAGTACGCCGCCGAGATGGGCCTGCAGATCGGGAAGAGCCGCGTGAATCAGGATCCCACGATTCTCGTGATGCAGCCGAATCAGCTCGACACGGCCATTCTCGTGAATGCGACGCTCACCGATGCCTCCGGTCAGCCCATGACGGGAATCCAGGTGAGCGTCTACGTGGGTCCCACCGGCTCTACGAGCGGTCAGTTCGGGCGCTTCTCGAGCATTGTCTCGATTGCACGGGATACACGCAACAACGCCTTCATCCGTCGTCTGGAACTCACGCAGGAAAGCTTTGCGAAGTTCGCCTACTGGTCCAACCAGGAAAACAGCGCCGCCGGAACTACGATCTTCTTCAACAACGGCGACCAGCTCTGGGGTCCGGTATGGTCGAACGACACCATCAGCATTGGAAGCGGTGGCGCCTCGTTCCATGACGAAGTCGGCACCGTGTACATGGTAAGCGGCGCGAATTACGGCACCTTCTCGAAGGGCTACAAGCAATACCAGAAACCCATCCAGCTTCCCAGCACGGCGGTGCTCAACACGCTGCAGACCATCTCTGCGTCGAGCGGTTGGGACTTCGCTTCAGGGCGAGCGCCGAGCACGAACGAGCAGCAGGTGCTGGATCGACTCGAATTCGTCGCCGCGGATCTCAATGCCTCCGGCGATTCAACAGACCTGAACGAAGGGATGTTCCGCATCTTCACCGTCCGCGGCAACACGGATGCGGTCCTGCGAGGTGACTGGCCCGGCGGCACCAACGTTTCGAGCTACGAGTTCTGTGGTGATTGGCACACCGTGCGCGTCGGCGGCGTTGCCGGAACACTCACGCCGCAATTCTTCCCCGCGAGTGTACATCCATCTGCGTGGTTCAAGACGATGGATTCGCTCGCGCTCCGCGACGGAGGAGCGAGCGCGAACTCCGCAAATACAACCGCAGCGAACGAGCAGGCTGCGTCGCTCCAGACCATCATGCAGCATCCAAACGCGCGCTGTTATCTCCCGGGTGACCCGCATCTGGCCCCGGTGGAGCGCAATAGCGCGCTGGCAATCGATCCACGCACTGCCGCGGCGTACACGGCAGTGCCGAGCAGCTGGCAGAAGGGCGGTATGGATTCCACGTTCACGCCCGTTGGCAAGTACGGCACGTGGAAGCTCAACACCAACACACCAAACGCAGCAATTGTCGGCGCGCGCGGTGACAAGGCAACGGGCGCGGCTGTCGGATCGAATATCGGTGACTCGCGATATCTCTATCCGATCGACCGATTGTACAACACGAGCGCCAAGGGCGTCATCCACTTCAACGGCAATGTCGGGCTGAGTGGAACGCTGAACGGTCGTATCACCTTGTACGCAAACGGCACGATCGTGTTGCTCGACGACCTGCGCTACGCTAACGACCCGGTGAAAGGCGTCTGCCGCGACATCCTCGGCATCATTTCCGACAAGGACATCGTGGTAGCGGACAACTCGCTGCTCGATCCGCAGCCAATCACGGCGGGTGGAACGCTCATGATGCCTGATGAAACGAAGGACATCGACATCCACGCCGTAATGATGGCGCTTGGTACGTCGTTTCGCGTGGAGAATTACAACAGCGGGCCCACGAACTTCAACGACTGCGGCACGGTCAACAACGGTCGTGGCTGCATCAATCTCTCAGGGGGATTGATTCAGAAAGTGCGCGGCGCGGTGGGAACGAGTGGCGGCACGGGCTTCGCGAAGCGCTATTCGTACGACCACTGCGCTGTGGTGAACCCACCGCCGTACTTTCCGACGACGGGCCGCTTCCTGGACAACCGCTATCTCGAGTTGGATCCGGCGGGCTTCAATGACAAGGCGTATTTCCTGTCGCTCACGCCAGGACCGTAAGAGCGAGAGTCAGGGGCGAGGAATCAGAACTAGAACAGGCGAACCTGGTCTTCATCCTTCCGGGGCACGGCGTGGCAACGACGGCACCGTGCCTCGTAGTTCTCCTGGCCACCCACCATGATCGTGGGTGACTCCCACCGTGCAGGCTGACCGTCGATCAAGCGTTGATTGCGGCTGGCAGGATTGCCGCACTTCACGCAGATCGCGTGCAGCTTGTCCACGACCTCGGCCACCGCGAGCAGTTGTGGCATGCAGCCGAACGGCTCGCCGCGAAAATCCGTATCTGCGCCGGCGATGATCACGCGCCGCCCGCTCGCGGCCAGCGCCGTTGCAAGATCGACGATGCCCGCGGGGAGAAACTGCGCTTCATCGATGGCGACGACTTGTGTGTCGCGCTCGAGCGCGCGAGCAATCTGTTCTGGCGAGTCTACCGGTACTGCTTCAGCCGTACGACCGTCATGACTCGAGACGTGGTAGAGGCCGGCGTATCGCTCATCGAGGTGGGACTTGAACACCTGTACCTTCTTCCGGGCAATCAAGGCGCGCCGAACGCGACGAATGAGCTCCTCGCTCTTGCCGCTGAACATCACGCCACAGATCACCTCGATCCAACCGCCGGCGCCGGCGGGATACATATCACCGATCATGCGTCATCACGCCGAGGGCGTGGCCGTGAGGGACGTCCACCGCCGTCGCGATCGAAGCGGCGCGTTGCACCGCGAGGAGCATCTGGGCGGGGAGGTCGCGGGCCGCGATCTCCACCCTCGCGACGAGGACCACGCGGACGATCGCCGCCTTCGCCGCGTGGACCACGAGGACCACGGTCACTGTCGGAGCGAGGGCCACGAGGCCGGTCTTCGCGATCACCACGCTCTCTCGGCTTGTCCACTCGTGCCTGTACCTTCCGGCCACGGACTGACGTTCCCGTAATCTTGGAGACCACGAGCTCCGCCACCGTCGTGGCAACTTCCACGATGGAGTGCGTGTCGCGCACTTCGATGCGCCCGATCTGAGAGCCCGGAATTCCTGCCTCCGAGGCAATCAGCTTGACGATCTCTGTCGCGCGAGCGCCATCACGCTCACCGACGTTCATGAAGAGGCGCTGCATCGGAGTCACTGCGGCCACGGGATCCTTCCGCCGCTCCGGTCGCTGCTGCTCGAGCAGTCGCAACGTGGCAGCTGCGATTTCAATTCCGTCGAATTCGTCGAGCAGGGGTTCGAGCGCGAGCACTTCCCGTCGCACATCGCCCGACGTCAGCAGTTCGCGCAAGGAAGCACGCAACGACGCATCTCGACCGCGTGCGCGCTCTGCGGCATCGATGAGTGAAATGGGTGTGAGCTCTCCACCGCCAAACATCGCGTTGAGACTCTTCAACTGATTCGCCTGGACGATGGCGTAAACTCGACGCGTGCCCGCGGCAGCGAGCGCCTGGAGTTCGCTGCGCGACGAAGGAAGCTCGAGGAGCACGAGGGGATCCGTGCTCTCGGTTGCGGTGGTCACCACGCGAATAGCATCGGATGGATAGCCGAGCGCTCGCACCACGCGCGCCGCCTCAGCCCTGGCTTCTGGGCCGCGAGCATAGACCTCGGCGCGAGGTAGATCGAGTGCATCGAGAAGGCGGCGGAGTGTGGTGCCCCGTGCGGCAAGCGAAGTGGTGATGTACTCGCCACTGATCGGCACGAGCGTCTCGTCGCCCTCGACGGAACGACGCGCACGACGTGCGTAGCGTTCGATGAGTGCTTCGTAGGCCGGTGTCAATTCGCTCGCAAGCACCACTCGCGCGCCCTCCTTGGGGAGCTCGCCGAGCAGCGTTTCCAATGGTGTGGCGTCTGGCGTCTCGAGAATAGGATCAAGCCAGGCAAAGACAACCACCTTCACTCCGGCGGGCTTGAGTGCGCTGGCCTGAAGCAGTGAGACGAGCGCCGCCGGTGCGCCGGTAACGATGTGCGCCGGCATCGTGCGAAGAAGTCGAGAAGCGCGCGGGCCGCCGGTGGCGGGGAGAACGGAAATGGCGCGGTCGCCCGCGACACTCACGAGACGATCTGCTGCTGCACTCGCACTTTCCCCGTCAGGAGTGAGCACGAGCATCTGGGTTTCGCTGCGCGCTGGATCGATGCGGTCCACGAGCGGACTGAACACACTCTCCGCGGCCGACCAGTCCATCGGTATCACATGCACTGCATTCTGGCTGCGGGTCACTCCCGGCAGCTCCTTGGCATCAGCTTCCACGCGCGGCTCCCTGATCATGTTGTCAAGAGAAACAATCTAGTCAGGACGACAGGATCTCAGGGCATCAGGATGTCAGGACCTGACATCCTGACATCCTGACATCCTGACATCCTGACTTCCTGTCTTCCTGACTTCCTGACTTCCTGACTTCCTGACTTCCTGACTTCCTGACTTCCTGTCTTCCTGACCTCCTGTCTTGAGGTATCTTTGGCAGTCCCAACGGAGGGTTGCCGTGAACGTCGCTGTTCATCTGGAACCGGATTCTGTGGAAGACGTCGCGCCGGTGGAATATCGGTGGGACGCGGATACCGACATTCTCATTGCACGTCTCGACGGCGATAAGCCAAGCAGCGGGATGTCCGGTTCCGTGGAACTCGAAGGCACCGACGGCTCGTGGCTCATTCTCGACGTCTCGGCTGGGCGGATTCGCGGCGTTGAAGTCGCCGTGTGGCCCGACGTGCACAAGAGCTCCTCGCTAATGCCGCCTACGACCATCGAAAACGCCCGCGTCGTAATTCCGTCGCGCGCGTCGCAACCGGGCATTGCCTCGCTCGAGGTCGACACGCCGCTCACGGCCGAGTCGGATGCCGACGAAAAAGTCATCCATTTCCGCGTTGGCAAGCGGCGCGACGTCCGCACCGTTCGGCTCGCACGTGATCTCCTCCTCGACATCGATCCCCAGAGCCGTATTGCTGGCGTCTGGATGCTCAACGTTCCGCCGTTTCCAACTCCTTCCTGATGTTGCCGTGATCACCACAATCGTTCTCATTCGCGCCGAGCCCGCGTCGATTCCCGCCGCGGCCCAGTATCTCGCTGAAATCGACGGTGTCACCGACGTCTACTCCGTGAGCGGGGAATGGGACCTCGTCGCAATCGTGAAAGTGGCCGAATACGATCAGATTGCTCGCGTGGTGACGGAAAAATTTCCGCTGGTGCCCGGCCTGCAACGGACTCAGACGCTGACGGCGTTCAGGGCCTATTCGAAGAAAGATCTCCAGCAGGCGTGGGACATCGGTGTGGAATGAGGGGACTAGGGGTCAGCCTCCGCACTTCCTGACACCTCACCCTTGATACCTGGCCCCCTTACTTGTCATCGCACCAGCTCGGGCGAGTGCGCATTGCCTCTCGCCAGTGTCCGTTCTGGTAGCGCAGGATCACGAGATAGCTCTCGCCCTCGCGCTGCCAGCCCTCCAGGAGCAACTCGTCGACGCCATCACCCGTGAGGTCGAGGTGATCGACAAAGCGCCGGAACTCGGGAACTGAATCGCCGGGAACGTGGGCGAAACTCGTGACGTACGCCTGTTGCGCCTCCGAATAGTCCCCGATCACGAAGACGTGACGTGGCTTTCCGGTGAGGCCGCTCCCCTTCTCGAGGTATGACGCAATCAGCGTTGGACGTGACGTCGCGCCAGTTGGAATAGCCTGGAGCACTTCGTCGAGCTCACCGCGCGCCTTGTTGGTCAGTCCTTCCTTGTGTGCGGCGCGCGCGGCGAATTCCTTGGCGCTGTCCTGGTCAGCTGCGGTGGGAGCCGTGCGCTTGGGCGCCGCAACGAGGGAGTCGCTGGTAGCCAGCATCTCGTACATCACCACACCTTCGGGATTCGCATTGAGGGTGGCAGCGGCCAAAGGCCGCGAGACATGGCAGCCAGGCAATTTGTAGAGCGGATCCTTTCCGTACCACATCCCTCGCTTCACGCTCGCGCTGCCGATCGGAACGCCGTGCTGATACACGGAAAAGTCGGCGTTCTGCGCGAAGTACAATCGGTCGAAGTTGTGCCACCCCGTGGAATCGAGGGAGATGGGCTCGATGTGCGTGCCGGTCAACATCGCCACAGGCAGCATGCGCGGATCGGCCTTGTCGCCAAAGAGGAAGACCAGCGCACGCGGCTTTCCGCCGAGCGAGGTTTGTTTTTTCTCCGTGTCTGCGGTGTGCTTGTCGCAGGCTGATGCGAGCGTTAGGATGCTCATAACGAGCGCGGTCCCGAAGATCGCCCGTAAGTATGGCCGGCGGTATTGGAGGCGACGGTGCATTCGAGTCCCGTGGACAGCGCAATGCGGAGTATTGAGGCGCTGCAGCGTGAGCTGGCGGCGCTCGTGCCCGGTGCACGAGTCGCCGTTGGTGAGCATCCGCTGGAGCTTCCGCTCGGTGGAATCGACGCTCCTCGCGTGCTCAGCGCAACTGTGTTGGAGGGCGGTGCCATGAGCGCGCACCGGGTATTCGACGCTCCTGTGCCGGGCTTCCGCGCCTTCCTCGACGGTACGCAGCGCAGTCAAGTCATCCTGCATCTCGGAAATGTGCCGATTGTCCATGGGCAGGTTGCCGCCGTGGTGCGCGAGCGACGAAATCGGCGGATGCACACGTGGTGGGTGCCACTCGCGGAGCAGCGACTCTATGCGGTGCGGAGCGCCCTGCCGGCCGTGATTTGGCGGACACTGGCTGAGCGTTTCGGCCACGAGCTCGTGGACGTCTCCGATGACGCGGAGGAGCTGACGCATCCATTTGCGATGCGGGACGCGGCCTACAGTCGCGTGCAGGCCCACCGCGAACAACTCGAGCGCCGGCTGGCGGAGCGCTGGTGTGCCACGGAGCGCGATGCGCTGTTCATTGATGGAGGTATCAGTGGCAGCGACAAGGTTGCCGTTGCCGGATGCACGGTGGGCGTCGTGAAAAGTCATCGAACGTTGTACACGGCCGACACCCGAGACGCCGCTACCGACAGCGGACTGCAGGTGATTCTGAACCTCGGCCATCGTGAACGATCGAGTGTGCTTCGCATCGGCTCGTCCACACGTCCGCCGGTTGCGAGCTGGTATCTCCGCCTGCGTGATCCCAAGGGGCATGATCCCATGTGGGGTTTGATTCGCGTCGAAGTCGCGTATCCGGATCCGAGTGCAATGCATCGCGTTGGAGAACGCGCCGACGAAGTCTCGCGGTGGATTCTTGCCGAGTCCGCGCCGCTCGCATTGCCCGACTCCCGGTGGGACAAAATGGTATATGGTATTCGTGATTGCGAAGAATTCCTGAGAGCAACCTGGGCATGACCTCACCACTGGGACGCGTCGTCGCCACCGAGCGCAAGCCGAACACACCGCACGAGTTCCATTTCTGGACGGCACTCGACTCGCCGGTAGGCATTGGCACCATCGTTCGTGTGGAGGGGCCCGAAGTCGTGAACGGCGTAGTACCGCAGGTGTTCGGCATCGTGACCGAAGGTTTCAGCTGGACGGACCTCGCCACACCGCTACATGATGTGATGAGCCACGACGCGAACCCCGCGGACAGCCCGCCGTACCAGACGGCGCGCGCGGAAATTCGCCTCTATACCGCTGCCGTTCTCCGTCACATCCCTGAGGAACCGCTGCAACCGGTACCAATGGGTTCGGTGTTCCTCGCCAACGAAGCGGATGTCGCGGTGGCGCTTCGCATGGATGGATATCTCAAGCCGGAATCGCGAACGGGAATTCCTGTTGGAGTATACCGTGCGGGTGGTACGGATTCGCCCATCTATCTCGACGCCGATTTTCTCCTTGGCCCGGAAGCCGCGCACATGAACATCAGCGGTGTGTCCGGACTCGCCACAAAGACGAGTGCCGTCGAGTGGCTGCTGCAGTCCATCTTCGCACACACGCCGGCCCAGAAGGGAAGCGTCGCGGCCATCTGCTTCAACGTGAAGGGGCCCGACCTCTGCTTCCTGGACAAGCCGGGCGAAATCGACGATACCGATCGCCTACTATATGAACAATGTGGCGTACCGGCGAAGCCGTTCGAGAACGTGCAGTACTTCGCGCCATTCAAGTCCGACGGCGTGTCCCTCAACACCCTCCGTTCCAACGAAGCGCTTCTCGACAATGTCACCGCGCTCACGTGGGGCCTTCGCGAAGTGCTGCAGTACGCCGAAGTGCTGCTGAACAAGGACGATGTGGATGCGAAGGCCGATGCGCTCATCGATTTCATCAAGGAGAATGTTCTCGACAAGCGCTTTGTCGATCCGCTCCTCGAGCGGCCGCACACGGTCACGTCCTTCGCTGATCTCGACGCGTGGTTCAAGGACGTCCTTCGTTCACTCGAGAAGAAGGACGATCAGAGCTGGCGCACTCATCACGTAGCCACCATCCGGAAAGTCCGAAACCGCCTGTCCAACATTTCGGTGCGTTGCAAGGGGCTCGTGGCGGATGACGGCGCAACGAGCGACCTGCCGTTCGGGAGCTTTCAGGACCGCACGGTGTATGTAATCGACGTGGCGGGCGTCGAAGAGGACGCGCAGGACCTGATCTTCGCACGCGTCGTCACCAAGCTCCGCGAGCATCTCGAAAAGCATGATCTCGGCGTGCAGCAGGTGGTGGTGTTCGTCGATGAGCTCAACAAGTACGCGCCCGCCGACGGGCAGGACACCTACGTTCGCAAGATGTTGCTCGACATCGCGGAGCGGGGCCGCTACCTGGGCCTCGTGCTCTTTGCGGCGCAACAGTTTCGGTCGCAAGTGCACCGCCGCGTCGTGGGCAACTCTGGAACGGCACTCTACGGACGAATGGATGGCGATGAACTCGCGACACCGGGATACGCAGTGCTGAGTCCTGCCATCAAGACAAAGCTTGCCACGCTGGAGAAAGGGCAGTTGATGGTTCGTCATCCACATTTCACGCAACCAATCTTCGTTCGTTTTCCGCGGCCCGCTGTGATGCGCGGGCGCGATGGCGTGCGGATGTATCCTGCGGCGCAGGCGCTTTCTATTCACGTCGCCGTATTGCGCACACTTCGCACACTGGATTCGTCGCTCACGCTGGGTTGGGTTCAGGATGTCACGCGTCTCGCAACCGATGACGAAATTCTTCGCGCCCGCAACGCCGTGTTGCGCGAGCGCCCTGCCGATGTGAAGAAGTTCTTCATCGCGCAGTTTCGCGGCATGGTCGCTCCACGAAGCGCCGCCGTTGCAGCCGCACCCACGCCGATTCCCTCGGCGCCCGATGATGACCCGTACGGCTTCTAGGGACATGCGGTTCCGTACGCCACGCACGAAAGGGGGTCGAGAATTCTTCGCGTCGGCGGCATTGCTGGTCGCTCTCGCAGGCAGCAGCAGAGCACAGGAAGTCCTGCTACGCCTCCATCCACGCGTCGGTGACACACTGCACACGTTGCTTGAGCAACAGACCGAAGTCTCCATGCCGAGTGCGGCTCCGTCGAGGGCCACGGTCACGTCGATGTCGATTCATTCGCAGACCATCGTGCGCGCCGTGCAGGCCACGAGCACCATCGTGCTCACCATCGTCGATTCCGCGCGCATGTCGAGCAGCGATTCACATAGCGCGGCGGCCATCGCCAACGCACAGCGCGCACTCGAAGGCCAGCAGATGGTGCTGCAGCTCGGAGCGGACGGAACGGTGGAGTGGGCGCGTGATGTCCACGGCGCACTCGTTTCACGGGAGATCGCCGATGCCATGTCCTCGATGCCCGCCGTATTTCCCAAGAAACCCGTGACGGTTGGCCAGCAGTGGACACGCGAATTGTCGCTGCCAACCGGTGGAACGCTGGGCGCGAAAGGCAGCGGCAAGGTCAAGGCGACCTTTCGTTTCGATTCGCTGGGGAAGACAGACAATGTCGCGTATGTCTCGATGCACGGAGACATCACGCCGGACAGCAACAATCGCGGCGTGGAACTCAACGGAACCATTAGCGGATTCATGCAACTGGACCGCGCGCGAGGCTGGATGACCGACTCGCGCATTCTGATCGTGCTGCGGTCACTGGTTACCCCGCCGGCGGCATCTGGGCTGGCACCAATGCGCTTCCTGACCAAGGTCACGCAGCGCCTCCGTACCATGGACAAGCGCTGATCCACTGCTAGACTATGGCCGTGTGCCGGAAACGTCCCAACTTCCGACACCGCAAATGCTTAGCTGATCGTCAGGTCGGCTGGCTGTTACCCTGACGTCACTGCCTCTGCGTCTCGTTCATCTTTCCGATCTTCACCTCGGATACCGCCAGTATCAGCGGGTCACTCCGCGCGGCATCAACCAGCGCGAGGCCGATGTCTCGCAGTCGTTCAAGCAAGCGATTGCGAAAACGATCGAGTTGGCGCCGGAGATCGTGCTCATTGCCGGTGACGTGTTTCATCAGGTCCGCCCGACCAACACGGCCATCGTCGACGCGTACAATCAATTCAGCAAGCTCCGTCGCGAGTTACCGAGTGCCATCATCGTGATGATCGCCGGCAATCACGATACGCCGCGTTCCACGGAGCTGGTGTGCATCCTCCGCCTCTTCAGTGCAATCGGCATTCGCGTGGTGGAGTCGAGCGCCGAGGCCATCGATTTCCCCGATCTCGACCTCGAGTTGCTCGCAGTGCCGAGCAGCGCGTTCGAACGGCATCGACTCGCGCCAAGTGGTTCACGCAGCAGGAATATTCTGCTCACCCACGGTTCCGTCTCCGGCGAACGGTCGAAGTATGCCGCACCAACGGGTGCACCGCTCGTCGAGGCGCCCGAGGGCTACGAGCACGCCGACGAGTGGACCTACATCGCGCTCGGTCACTATCACGTCTTCAACGACGTGCGGCCACACGAGATCTACGCGGGCGCCATCGACTACACGAGCACCAATCCCTGGGGCGAGCTGGAGGAGCAGGAGAAGCGCAAGTTCCAAGGCAAGTGCATCGTGGAGTTCGACCTCGATTCGCGTGAGGTAAAGAAACACTGGCTCAAGCCATCGCGCGTATTCGTGAATCTTCCGCCCATTTCGGCGCGCGGAAAAACAGCCGATGAACTCGACGCGATGATTGCCGCGAGCGTGGAATCGGAGCAGGGAGGAATCAAGGACAAGGTTGTTCGCCAGATCGTCTTCGACATCCCGCGCCACATTGCGCGCCAGCTCGACCATCGGCGGCTTCGCGAGTATCGACAGACGGCGTTGCACTTTCAGCTCGATCCGCGCAAGCCGGAGTTGTTTCGCAGCGCCACGCAGGGTGCGCCGGGACGTCGCCCCTCGCTGCAACAGCTCGTGCGCGACAAGCTCCGCGAGCGCGTGGTACCTCCCGATGTCGATCGCGAAGCACTGGTGGATTTGGGCATCCAGTACCTGAAGGAAGCCGAAGAGCGGGAAGCCTCCGCACAGCCGGCCGTGGGAGTGAGCGACTGATGCGGCTGAACAGCATTCATCTGCTCAACTTCCGGCAACACGTCGATACGCGCATTGCATTCGAGAGTGGACTCACGGGCATCATCGGCGCGAATGGCTCCGGGAAGTCCACTATCCTCGAGGCCATCGCATGGGCGCTCTACGGGCAGGATGCAGCTCGTGGAAAGAAGGAGACCATTCGCACCCTCCGCGCGGCACCCGCGGCACGCGTTCGAGTAGAGCTCGACTTCGAGCTCGGCGGGCACCGGCATCGCGTGGTGCGCGGATTGAATTCCGCCGAGCTGTATCTGGATGATTCCGAAACGCCCATCGCGAATTCGCTGAGCAGCGTATCGGATATTCTTCGTCGCCGGCTTGGCATGAGTCGCGATGAATTCTTCAACACGTACTTCACCGGCCAGAAGGAATTGGACGTGATGGCCGCGATGTCGGCGCCGGAGCGTGCGCAGTTTCTCAGTCGCGTGTTGGGGTACGAGCGCCTTCGTGTCGCGCAGAAGCTGGCCAAGGAGAACGGCCGCCTCATTGCCGCTGAAGCCAGCGGCTTGCGCGGTGCACTGCCCGAGTTGTCCACCATCGAGCGCATGGTGGCCGATGCGCAACTGCGCCTCGAGCAAGCGCGGGAGCGCGCCACCACGGCGCTATCGCGAAAGACCCTCGCCGCCCAGGTCGTGCGTGAGCTCGAGCCGCAATGGGCAGCGCTGCAGCAGGAACGCGAACAGGCGCGTGCCACCCTGTCCGAGCTGCGAGTTGCTGACAGCGAAGTGAATGCCTTTGCTCGCGAGTTCGAGCGCATCGAGCGCGAGCTTGCCGACGTTGCGCACGCCGACGAAGAGCTGGCGCGCCTGGCGGAAGAACTTGCGCCGCTCGCGTCGCTGACCGAAGAGCTCGAACAGCTCGATCAGCTGGCGCATCAGGAGGCGCGGCGCGTTGCCCTGCTCGAGACGGAAAAGTCGCTCGAGGACGAGGTGCGTCGCCTCCGCGAGCGGCGCGAGCGAATCGAAACGGCACCGGCACGCGAGGAGGAAGTCACGCTGGAGCTCGAGCGCATGCGAGCCATTCTCGAGCTCAACGAAGGAGAGCTCGAGGCCAAGCGCACCGAATGGGTGCGCGATCGGCAGGAAGCAGAAACCAAGCGCGCCGCGCTGCGCAAGCAATACACGGAAACCAAGGAAGCTCGCGATCGCTTGACCGAGGCGGGCGAAGACGGAACGTGCCCGGTCTGCGAGCGCCCGCTGCATGATCACTATCGCTCGGTGCTCGACCACTTCGACGAACAGATCGACACCCTCCTTGCCGACGGCAACTACTATCGCTCTCGCATCGAGCAGCTCGAGAAGATTCCGCCGGAGGTGAGCGAGCTGGATGAGCGACGTCGCGCGAACGCCGACGAAGTGAGCCGGCTCGAGCGAACGCTCGCCACCATCCAGGCCGAAGTGAAAGAGCTCACGACGCTGTTGCGCGACCTGCACGCGCGTGAGCAGCGGTTGTCGCAGCTCAAGGCTGAGCGAGAGGCAATTCCGAGCACCTACGATGGGGTGCGCCACGCCGCCGCGCGCAAGGAACTCGAGCGACTCAAGCCGCTCGATGCGCGCGCCACACGTCTCAACACGCAGCTCGAACGCCGGCCAAAGCTGGAAGCAGACCAGACGGCCACCCGCGCGCAGCTGGAACAGGCACAAGCGCGCGTGGCGTCGCTCACCGCGGTTCGCGACAAGCTCGCCTTCTCGGAAGAGCGCTACGAAGCCATGCGCGTGCGCGAGGAAGCCGCTGCGGCCGAACTTCGCAGCAGCGAACTTGAATCCGTGGCCGCGAGTACCGACGCAACGGCCGCACTCGCAGCGCTTCAGCGAGCAGAGATGCAGCGCGATGAGCACGTACGGCAGCGCGAGCACCTCACGAGCCTCGATCGCACGCGGCGCTTGCACGATGAGCTCGATCGCGCATTTTCCGACCTGCGCACCGATCTCAACGCCGACCTTCGCCCCGAGATTGGTGATATCGCCAGTGCCTTCGTGAAGCAGCTGACCGACAACCGCTACGATGAACTGCAACTCGACGAGAACTACACGCTCACCCTCCTCGAAGGCGCCGTTCCCAAGCCGGTCATTTCCGGTGGTGAGCAGGATATCGCCAATCTCTGCCTGCGCCTGGCCATCTCGCAGATGATCGCCGAACGCGCCGGTCAGAACTTTTCGCTCCTCGTTCTCGACGAAGTATTCGGCTCGCTCGACGAATCCCGTCGTACGAACGTCGTGGAATTGCTGCGCGGACTTCAGGATCGCTTCGAGCAGGTCATCCTGATCACGCACATCGATGCCGTCCGCGAAGGGCTCGATCGCGTCATCAGCGTTCGCTACGATGAAGAGACCGGCAGCTCCATCGTCACGCAATCTGATCCGGGTTCCGTCGAGGATCTCGAGCTCGAAGTCGCCGAGGTGGGTGACTAGTGGTCAGCGCACGCACCTGGCGCCCGCAGGCCCAGTTTGACGGGCCCTATCGCGCCACGACGGCTGACATTGGTGCGTTGAACGTCGTGTTCAGTGATGCATTCACCGAGCGCTATCGCCGCGATGGCATGGTTGGCGTGCGCGTGCCCAACTTGAATCCCCAGGTGTGGCGCTATGCCATCGAGGACGCGGCACAAGGCGCCATGCTCTGGCGCGATGCACGTGGTGAAATCGGCGCGTTCAACATGGTGCACCATTCCGGAGCCGAAGGCTGGATGGGGCCGCTTGCGGTGCGCACCGAGTATCAGGGCAATGGCGCAGGGAAGGAGATCGTCGAGCGCGGTGTTGCCTGGCTCCGCGAACGGCGCGCGCGCATCATCGGCCTCGAAACCATGCCACGCACCATGGACAACATCGGCTTCTACTCGGCGCTTGGATTCGTGCCGGGCCGGTTGACGGTGACCTTGACACTTGATGCCGCTACAGGCGACCGTGCGCCCGATTTGTTCGGTCGCTTCAATGCACGTGATCGGGACAACACAATAGAAGAGACCCGTGCGCTGGTGAGCGCCATTGCGCCGGGCTACGACTTCACACGGGAAATCGAGCTGACGGACTCGCTCTCACTCGGCGACACGGTGTTGTTGTTCGACCGCGATCGCCTACGCGGATTTGCGGTGTGTCACACGGCACCACTCGTTGAAGGGCGGGTTCGCGAAGAGCTTCGCGTGCTCAAGCTAGCCCTGGCCGACGAGGCCGCCTTGGATCCTATGGTACGCATGCTCCGCGATTTCGCGAAGCGCAGCGGCACACGTCGCGTTGCCTTCCGCATTCAGGGTGAGTATTCCCGCGCCTACAAACGGCTGATGGCCCTCGGCGCCCGGGTCCGCTGGACAGACCTTCGGATGACGCTCGATGGATTCCCGGAGATTACTCCACTCGACGGAATCCTGTTGTCGAACTGGGAAATCTGAACGGCAGGCCGCTCGCTGACGCTCGCTGCTAGGGACGGCAAGGCCGCTCGCTGACGCTCGCTGCTAGGAACAGCAAGGCCGCTCGCTGACGCTCGCTGCTAGGAACAGCAAGGCCGCTCGCTTCGCTCGCTGCTAGCCGGCGCTTCGCGCTTGCCGGAAACTAGCAGCACCGCAGGTGCGACCCAGCAGCGAGCGAAGCGAGCGCCCTGCTGTTCCCCGGAGCGAGCGCTAGCGAGCGTCCTGCTTTTTGGAACTTCCGCGCACCACGATCCTATAAATGAGCAGCGAAACGCCCACCGTGAGCAGGAGATGGATCCAACCCGGTCCCTGCAGCACGAGCGCCACATAGGCCCAGATCACCAGCAGTACGATCGCGCCAAGAATTCCGAGATCCATTCGTTGCCTTTTCTGAATTGACCCGTCCTGTGACGGGTCATACATTGGTCCTCGAAAGTTATCGGATCGTTGGGGCGGAGAGCCACGTTTTTGAGCCGATAAGTCCTTCGAGTGGGTTCGACAATCTATACTGACGGCATGCCTCCAGTGCGGAGGAAGCCGGAAGGTGTGGTGAGAGCCTCAGTATGGTCAGAACAGCGGCCATGCATTTCGACAGGGCTTCAATAAACCCTCTCCGTTCCTGTTCGGCCCCCGCGGCGCCTCGGCGCTTCGGGGGCCGAGCGTTTATACTCCACGGATGACGTCTCCCATGGTCACCGTCACGCGGCGCATCAAGTTCAATGCAGCGCACCGCGTCCACAATCCTGCCCTCTCGGATCAGGAAAACGCCGAGACATTCGGGAAGTGCAATAACCCGAACTGGCACGGCCACAATTACACCCTCGACATCTCGGTCCGTGGCACCATCGATCCGCGCACCGGATATGTGATCGACCTCGGCGTACTCAAGCAGGTTGCATGGGACACGGTGATCGGCCAGGTCGACCATCGGAACTTCAATCTCGACGTCGAATTCATGCATGGTGTGATTCCGACCTCGGAAAACATCATCGTCGCCATCTGGCGGAAGCTCGAGCCGGTGGTGGGGCGAGGTCGCCTCGCGAAGCTCGTGCTCTGGGAAACGGACAACAACTACGTCGAGTATTCAGGTGAGTAAAACACAGCCCCGCAACGCAGTACCACGGACCGCGGCAATTGCCAAGGTGGACGACACAGTCGAGGAGACCTACGCGCGCCTCGTGCGCGAACAACTGTCGCTGATCGGCGAAGATCCGCAGCGCGAGGGACTCGTGAGCACCCCCACACGGGTGGCCAAGGCAATGCAATTCCTCACTCGTGGATACGGCCAGTCCATTGACGACATCGTCGGCAAGGCTCTGTTCGAGGAAGAGCACGAGAACATGGTGATGGTGCGCGACATCGAGCTGTATTCGCTGTGCGAGCACCACATGCTGCCATTTTTCGGGAAGGCACACGTGGCCTATATCCCTAACGGCCGTATCGTCGGGCTGTCCAAGCTTCCCCGCATCGTGGACATGTTTGCGCGCCGGCTGCAGGTTCAGGAGCGACTCACCGATCAGGTCGCGTCAGCCATTGAAGACGTGCTTGCACCGAGGGGAGTCGGCGTCGTCATCGAGGCCTATCACATGTGCATGATGATGCGCGGCGTGGAAAAGCAGAATTCACGGACGATCACTTCAGCACTTCGCGGTGTCTTCCGCGACGACGCGAAAACGCGCGACGAATTCCTGCGCCTCGCGTACGACAGCCGATAAGAACGTGTCCGGTACCATCCTCACCGATCGCGTGGCGTTGGTCACCGGCGCGTCTCGCGGCATTGGCGCCGCGCTGGCGCGGAAGCTTGCATCCGGGGGCGCGCGCGTGGTGCTGGTGTCCCGGGACAAGGCAGCACTTGCGGCCCTCGCACGGGAAATTGGCCATGGCGCCGTTGGGCTCGCATGCGACGTACGCGACACCACAACCCTGAGCCGCGCGCTCGATCAACTCCCCGAACTCGTCGGCGACGTGCCGGAAATCATCGTCAACAATGCCGGGGCATTCACCATCGCATCCGCAGCGGAAACGAGCGTCGAAACCTTCACGGATACGTTGTCCGTGAATCTCACCGCGCCGTTTGCAGTTGTGCATGCACTACTGCCCACGCTCCTGCGCCGCGGCTTCGGACACGTGGTCACGATCGGCTCCATCGCCGACCGCACGATCTTCACTGGCAACGCCGCGTACGCGGCCAGCAAGCACGGTGTGCGCGCGCTGCACGAGGTACTACGCGCAGAGCTGCGCGGCACCGGAGTACGAGCCACGCTCGTTTCACCTGGCCCCGTCGATACGCGGCTCTGGGACTCCGTGGACCCGGATAACAAGCCGGGCTTTACCCCGCGCAAGGAGATGCTGTCCGCCTCACAAGTCGCAGACGCGGTCATGTACGTGGTAACGACGGCGGCGGATATCAACATCGACGAGCTGCGCCTTTCACGCACGTAGGTCAATGTTCATCGAGCTGGTCGACGCACTGCGCTGCCCCAAGCCACATGAGGAGAGTTGGCTCGTGGCGCAGGCGGACATCATGCACGCGCGGCACATCGTGAGCGGAACCCTCGGCTGTCCGGTGTGTTCGGCACAATTTCCCATTCAGGATGGTGTTGTCGACTTCCGGTTGGGCGCTTCGGAGAGTCACACCACGCGGACACCGGACACCCGAACTCCGCTCGACATCGATCCTCTCAAGCTCGCCGCGCTACTCGATCTCTCTGATCACACGGGTTTTGCGCTGCTCATTGGTCACTGGGGAGCGGCGGCTCATGAGCTGTCCAGGCTCGTCGAGACGCCACTCATCGCCATCGATCCACCAGCACACGTCATTGGTGCGCCGGGAGTTTCCGTGATTCGCAGCGATAATCACCTCCCGCTCGCTGATCGCGTCGCACGTGGAGCTGTGATGGACGAGCGTACCACCGAGGCGGTGCGCGTTGTAAAACCGGGCGGTCGCATTGTCGCTGAGACTTCCATTCAAGTTCCCGTCGGTGTCACTGAGCTCGCGCGGGATCAAGCAATGTGGGTCGGTGAGCGCACCGCGCCCGCCGACCCATTGGTTGCCCTTCACGTTCGACGCCGCTAGTCAGGCCACCGCAGCATCTTCTTCGTCCTCGTACAGCGCATCGATCACGTGCTTGTACGCCTTGTCGATCACTCGGCGCTTCACCTTGAGCGTCGGCGTCAATTCTCCGCGCTCGATTGTGAAGTCGTGCTCGAGCAACGCAATCTTCTTTGGCGTCTCGAACCGTGCCAGGCCGTGCAGCTGGCCAAGAACTTCCTTTTCCATCTTGGCGCGAATTGTCGGCATCTCCAGCAGCTGCGAGCGTTGCGTCCAAATGATGTTCTTGAGCTTCGCGTACTTCTCGAGCTGCTCCCAGTTGGGAACTACCAACACCACGCAATACTTTCGCTTGTCACCGATGACCACGGCCTGACTCACGTACTTGTTGGTCTTGATGAGATTCTCGATCGGCTGCGGTGCCACATTCTTTCCGCCCGACGTGACGATCAAGTCCTTCTTGCGATCGGTAATGGCAAGGAAGCCATCACGCAGCTCACCGATATCGCCTGTATGGAACCAGCCCTCCGCGTCGATTGCGTCCCGCGTTGCCTCGGGCTTGTTGTAATAGCCCTTCATCACGTGTGGGCCGCGCGTCAGAATCTCTCCGTCCGGAGCGATGCTCACCTCTACGCCACGTATCGGCTTGCCAACGGTTCCGATTCGGAACGCCTCCGGCGTATTGACCGCAATCACCGGCGACGTCTCCGTCAGGCCGTAGCCCTCCAGGATCACGAGCCCCGCCGCATAGAAGAACTTGTTGATTTCCGCCGCGAGTGGCGCACCACCCGACACGAAGTAACGCAGCTGTCCGCCAGTGCGCGCCTTGAGTTTGGAGAACACCAGCTTCTGCGCAATTCGATACTTCAGCGCCAGCAATCCTTTGGGCTCACTGCCCGCGAGTTTCACGTCAGCCCAGTCCTCCGCCACTTTGCGCGCCCAGAAGAAGATGCGTTTCTTCGCGGCACCTCCAGCAAGCGCATTCTCCAGCACGCGAGCATACATCTTTTCGTAAAGCCGAGGCACGGAGAGTACGAGCGTCGGCTTTACTGTCTGCATGTCGATCGGCACCGTGTCGATGGACTCCGCATACGCGATGGAGCAGCCCACGAAGAACATCAGGTAGTGCCCGGCCATGCGCTCGAAAATGTGTGAGAGCGGCAGGAAGCTGAGTCCCGTGTCTACACCGGCAAACGGTACGGCAAGCGAGGCCGCAAGCACGTTGGAGTAGATGTTGTCGTGCGACAACATCACACCCTTTGGTTCGCCAGTGGTGCCGGACGTATAGATCAATGTCGCAATATCATCGGGACGAATAGCCGCAGCCGCGGCGCGATATGCCGCGCGATGCGTTTCATCGTCCACCTCTGCGCCTTGCGCCTCGACATCGGCGAGCGTGATGTCTGCGCCCGAATGCACGACTGGGGCAAACGTGATGACCGTGCGCAACGACGGAAGTTCCGAACGAACCTCCGTGATTTTCGCCGCCTGCGCTGCGTCGCTTACAAAGATTGCAACGGCGCCAGCGTCCTTGAGGATGTACGCCGCTTGCTCCGGCGGGAGATTGGGATACAGAGGCACGTCGGTGACACCGGACGTGACACACGCGTAGTCGGCAATTGCCCACTCGGGGCGATTCTCCGAAAAAATCGCCACTCGGTCACCGGGTCGTACACCAAGTTCTCCCAAGCCAAGCGCCAACCGACGAACACGATCGGCGAGATCTCGACTCGAAATCGGTTGGTAGGTGCCGTTGACCTTATACTGCAGTGCATCGCGCTTGTCGTGCTTCGCAACCGAGTCGAAGAACAACTTCGCGAGCGTACCCGGTTCGGAATTGCGCGGTCCACCGGACGAAATCATCACGGCCTCCGTGGGAGAAGGGCAGGCGGACACCCGCTGCCTTGGCTGGCGCGATTATATCAGGTGCCGCGCTTCACCGGAATGACGAACCGAACCGGACTTCCCTTGAGCGGCTGCCCGCGCAGGTTGTTCGCGCGTGCGAGCACAGCAACAGAGTCGAGCCCCGTTACGTCCTTCACACCGACCGTGGTCGAAGTGCCATCAGTGGTGGTGGTGTCACTCGCCGTGAGACGACCGCTTCCCAGGAACACGAAACTCGAATCGAAGGAACGTGCCGGATAGACGCTAGTGACCGTGTACTTCACGATGATCCCTTTGACCCTCACACGCTGGCCCCCACGCACCCCCGTGACCGATACCCCGAGGCGACTGAGTGAGAGGGCCTTGAGCGAGTCGGGGACACCCGATGCCGCAATGGAATCGGGCTGGGGCACCACATCGAGTATCACCGGCGGCGTCTGCAGGCGATCGCCCACGCGACCCACGATCTGCACCGATCGAATGGAGTCCAGTCCGAACACCTTGCCGTTGCCATCGATGGTTACGCCGGCCGGAAAGCTGCTCACGATGAAGTTCGCGCTCACTCCGGGTATGGGCGCATCACTGCGATCATATGCCACGATGGACAGCGGCACCACGCGGCCGAGCGAATCACGCAGGGAATCCCCCGCGGCCACTACAGGAGCGGGCAGCTGCACCGGCGAGATGTACGCGATGCCGTTGTCCAGCGTCGGCACATCACCACATGCCAAAACCGCAATCACCGCGACGAGCGCAGCGAGATATCGTGGAGCAATCGATTTCACGTCAGCTTGGGTTCTAGCAACTCGGCGAGTCGGACATAGGCGCGTGCCGCGAGGTCGTCCGGCGCCCGAAGAACGACCGGCTGGCCAGCGGCAAAAGCATCGATCGATGCCATGGTTCGTGGTACCACCACATCGAACAGAAGTTCGGCCGGAAGCTGTTGCCGCACATACTCTGCCACACGCTGCGATACGGCGTTCCCCTCCTCAACCATCGTGAGCAGGATTCCATCCAGCGACAGCTGGGGATTGCGGATCGACGCCTCCCGAATGGCGCGCAGTATCTGGGTCGTGGTCTGCAGAGCCAGCGGTTCAGACTGCAACGGCACGATCACATGATCGCTGAACGACAACACCCGACGAGTCACCACGCCGAGTCCGGGCGGTGTGTCGACGATGACGAGATATCCGCGTGTTCTGGCCCGATCGAAGAGCTCGCCAAGTTTTGGCGACTCGGCAATCTGTGAGTAATAGCTGTCATGCTCCGCGGATTCAGTGACGGAGCCGGCCAGTAACACGCGCAGCCATGGGAGCGGCGTCGGAAGAACGACGTCCTGCAACTCACGCGCTCCGCTCAGCACGTCAGCCAATCCAGCGGGCTGTGCCGTCCCGGCCAAGCCAATCCCATGTCGCACCGCTCCTTGGGGATCGACATCCACCAGCAACGTCTTTCGTCCTCGCCGGGCGAGCGCGCTCGCAAGGTTGATGGCCGTAGTCGTCTTTCCTACGCCGCCCTTCTGGCTCACGACCGCGAGGACGGTGCCCACTAGTCGTTATCGTTGGGAAGTTCGGTTACGGCGCTCGCATCGCCCTTGAGCTCTTCGAGTGTCTGCTTTGCGTGACGAACCCACCGCTCGGAGTCGCCACCCGTCGGCGGTGTCTCCAGAAAGGCGCTGAGATGCGTGATGGCCGCCTGCGTGTCACCGCGCTTCAGCTGCAGGAAGGCCAAGCCATAATGTGCACCGCTCAGCTGGGGATCGAGCTCGAGGGCGCGCTTGTACGCCCGCACCGCCTCCTCCAACCGGCCCGTCCGCGAAAACGCGATGGCCATGTTCTGAAGGATGCGCGGATCATTGGGGTGATCACGCAGTGCGAGTCGGTACGAGGTGAGGGCAGCATCAAAATCGCCCTGGCGCTCGAGCGCCAGCGCCTCATTCAGATAATCGAGACGTTGGGGCTTGAGACCATCGTCCGACTTGCCGCCAAGCATGCGGCTCAACCAGGACATCCGTTACGCTTGAAAAGAGGAGGGGAAACCGGCTGCGCTCCAGGAAGCAGCGACGGCGCCGATTCTGGGCAAACATAATTCCATAACCTCAGGATGTCAGGATATCAGGACGCGGTATCCTCGGGAACTGTCGTCTTGAGGTCCTGTCGTCCTACCGTCGGGTCGTCCTGTCTTCCTCCTCCTGACACCCTGACTACCTTTCGTTCATGTCCCCCCGCAAGACGACCGTCGAACAGAGCAAGGGCGTGTTCGAGGTGGAATGGCCACTGTTCGGTGAGCTGTCACGCGCGCTCGCGCTCAAGGTCGTCCGCTCCTACGACCCGGAAATCATCGTTGGCATTGCCACGGCCGGCGTCGTTCCGGGCGCGGTGATCGCCGCCATTCTCGACCGCGAGTTCCACTCCATCGTGGTGAGTCGCCGGTATCAGTCGGACGTCGTACGAGCGACCCCTGCCATTTTCGGCGCCACCCCGGCCGGCGTGCGGGGCAAGCGCGTTCTCGTGGTCGACGAAACATGTGATTCGGGCGAAACCATGCGTTTGGCCGTCGGCGCCATTGTCAACGCCAACGCCGCAGAGGTCCGCACCGCCGTGGCCTTCAAGACCGGCCCGTACGAGCCCGACTTCCACGCCTTGGCCACCGAGAGCACCATCGTGCTTCCGTGGGACAAGGAAGTCCTCTTCAAGGGCGAGCTCGTGCCAAATCCCCTCTATCGGGATACGCTGGACAGTCTGTAAGCCGTACTTCCGGCCAGATTCGCCGAGCCCAGACTCACACGCCTTGCAGCGCCTCCTCATACGTGGCGCCAGAGGACATGCCGTCATACACGTGCTGCAGCACTTCGCTGCTTCCAAGCAGAAAGCGGCAGCGCGAAGCGCCCGTGGAGCGACACTCCACCTCCATTACGGCCAGCGGCGCGCCTGCCATACGGCCGAAGAAATCGGCGAACATTCCGCTCGATAGATGACAGCACGGCTGCTCGAGACCAGCATCGGGAGACGCTTCACCCCAATCCTCCGAATCGAGTGTCGCCACTGAATCGAGCTCGCCCACGCTGAGGGAACCCCAGCCTGTTTCACGGAAGAAGTCCGCCGCATGGGCCTGGAATGCACCGAGTGACAACGATTCCGGCTCACCAGCACCGCGCTCGGCAAGCCACTGCCGGAACGCATCGAACAGCGCGGCGCCGCCGGCATAGCCAGCTTCCTGGAGATAACCCGCTGCGGCGTAGCCTGTGTCGCGCATCAGCGCATTGCGCAGTCCCGCCAGTGCATCGCGCGTTACTGCCACCATTCCGCTTCCCGAGAGATTCATGCTGGTATCACTCACTCGCTGGTTCTAGAACTGACGCGCTGTTCTGAGCGGCCGTCACTGGCCGGCCAGGCGAAGCAGCTCCGCTTCATCAATCGTGCGCACACCAAGTGCGCGTGCCTTTTCGAGCTTGCTGCCTGCGTCCTCGCCTACCACCACCATGCTGGTGGCCTTTGAGACGCCGCTCGTCACTCGCCCACCCTGCGATTCGATGAGCTCTGTTGCCTGGGTTCTCGACAGCGTTGGCAACGTGCCGGTAACAACAAACGTGAGACCTGCGAACGCTGCACCCGCGGCAACGGTTACCGGCTCCGTCATCGTAAGACCATTCGCCTCGAGCCGTCGCACGAGTTCGCGCGCCGATGGGTCGGCAAAATACGAAACCACCGCCACGGCAATCGCCTCGCCCACGCCATGCAGCCCGAGTATGTCGCTCACCGTCGCGCGCTCGAGCGCAGCCATGGTTCCGAAATGTCTCGCGAGGAGCTGTGCTGCCGTCTGACCCACATGGCGGATGCCAAGTCCAAACACGAGGCGCGACAGCGGTTGCTTCTTGCTCGCCTCGATCGCCTCCACCAACGCTTCCGCACCCTTCTTGGCAAATCCCTCGAGCTCGATCAGCCGTTCTACGCTGATCTTCTCATAGAGATCGGCAAAGTCATGAATCAATCCTTCCGCGATGAATTGCTCGATGCGGGCATATGAGAGCCCACGAATGTCCATCGCGCCTCGCGACGCAAAGTGCACCAGCGCTTCGAGCTGGCGATCGGGACAGGCGACATTCGGGCAATAGATGGCAACTTCACCCTCCGGACGTTCCACCGGCGTGCCACACGACGGACACTTCGTCGGCACCTCGATCGGCTTCGGAGGATTCTTCGGATCACGACGTTCGGGCACAGGCCCGATGACCTGGGGAATCACATCTCCGGCGCGCTTCACCTGGACGATGTCTCCCTCGCGCAGGTCCTTGGCGATGACCAGATCGAAGTTGTGCAGCGTCGCCAGCTTCACGGTGGTTCCTCCGATCTCTACCGGAGAAAGCATTGCAAATGGATTGAGCGCGCCGGTCCGTCCAACATTAACCGCCACTCGCTCGAGCGTCGTCTCGGCGATGTCGGGCGCGAACTTGCGCGCGATTGCCCATCGTGGCTCTCGTCCTCCTACAACGCCCAACTCCTCCTGCAGCCGCAACTCGTTCACTTTCACCACGCCGCCGTCGATTGCGAAATCCAGCTCAGCGCGCAACCGGTGCTCCACGTCGTGCGCCCACTCGTGCACTTCGGCGAGCGTGTGACACCGTTTGCGATTCGGCGCCACCGGAATTCCCCAGCGCGAGAGCGTGTCGAGCAGCTCCCACTGCGTGGAAAATGGCAGCGTGGCTCCCGCCGGCACGGCAACGGTATAGCCGAAGAAGCGCAACGGACGCCTGGCCGTCATTGCCGGATCGAGCTGGCGGAGTGATCCCGCTGCGGAGTTCCGCGGATTGGCGAACACGGGCTCTCCTGCCTGCACGCGCTCTTCATTGAGCTTCTCGAAAAGGCTGAAGGGCAGATACACCTCGCCACGAATTTCGAGAAGCGCCGGGACATCGTCGCCCCGTAACCGGAGCGGGATGTCGCGCAGCGTGCGCAAGTTGGTGGTGACATCTTCTCCCACCTGGCCATTTCCGCGCGTGGCACCGGTAGCGAACACGCCATCGCGATAGGTGAGGCTGACCGCGGCCCCATCGATTTTCAATTCGGCAACGTACCCGCCGCGACGCGCATCTTCACCCACGAGCTTCGTGATGCGCTCCTCCCACTCATTCAGCTCCGCATCATCGAACGCATTGCCCAGGGAAATCATGGGCACGAGGTGCGTGTGCTTCGTCAGTGCGCTGGCTGGCTCCGCTCCCACACGCATGGTGGGTGAATCCGGAGTGCGAAGCTCCGGGTGTTCGTTCTCGATCGCCTGCAGCTCGCGGAGCGCGCGGTCATACTCGGCGTCCGATATCGTCGGCCGGTCCAGGACGTAGTAATCGTACGATGCCTGATTGAGCAGTGCGCGGAGCTCAGCCGCGCGCCGCTGTGGTGCGACCGTCATGCAGAAGTTGTCCGCTGGCCGCTGTCGCCTGTCCGCATGCGGTGCTAGCCCTTTGCTTCCTCGTCGATCACCTGCATTGCCACGGTGACCAGTCGCTCGAGCTCTTCGTCGGCGGCCTTCGGCAAGAGTGTTTCTGCCCACGATTGATCTTCGCTCTTGCTGTATCGGTCGAGGAGGCGCCGCAGGAATCCCACGAGGGCGACTCGCTGCAGCTCCGCCTTTCGCTGCGCCACGCTCACATCCTGCTGGCTGTGCAGCAGCGTCTCGAACCGATGCGCATTGCGCAACGCCTTGGCGGTGAGTGACGCAATGGTCTGGCAGAAGCGGACATCCGCCTCGCTGAATGGATCGGCATCGCGCTCGGTGCGCAGGAAGATTGCGCCAATGACCGAACCTTCCCAGCGAATGGGCACCACCACGATGGAGCGAACGTTCCGGGAGTCCAGCTGGGAGCGGATGCTGCGCAGCGTGGGCTCGTTGGCCGCATCGGGAATGAAGACCGTTTCACCGCTTTCGAAGGCGCGTTTCAGCTCGGGATAGCGGTTCAGGTCCACCACGAGGTTGCGAATCGACGGATCCTCGTAGCTCGCCACGAGCCTCACTTCGTCCTTGTCTCCGGAGAGAAAGATTGCGCAGCGATCGAGTCCGAACGTCTCGCCGAGCTTGCGGGCGATGGTCTGCAGGACGTCCACGAAGTGCAGGGAGGCCGAGACCTCCTGCAGGATATCGACAATGGCAACGAGGTGATCCCGCTCGCGGGTGAGCTCCGCAACTTGCGCGCGAAGCCGAGCGATTTCGTCAGCCGGTTGCAGCGCCTCCGGCGTGGACTGCGGTGTCAGCGTCTGATCCATCCTGGTGAGCCGCCTGGTGCGCGTTGAACTCGTCGCTGTCGTACTCGATGACCTTGTTGCGACCCGTTTCCTTCGCAACGTACAGCGCATCATCCGCCGTGCGGACAAGGCCATCGCACTCCGTGACCCTCTGGTGCGGCCAACCCGACACGCCAAAACTGGCCGTGCGCGTGATCGATCCGCCCGGAATCGTGAATGTATGACCCTCCACCCGTTTCCGCACCCTCTCGGCAAATCCGGACGCGGCTTCGAGGGTGGCACCGGGAAGCAGCAGCATGAATTCCTCGCCACCGTATCGGCCCACGCGATCGATTTCGCGCGCCTCGTCCCGCAGGATGTCAGCGAACTGCTTGAGCACCTCGTCCCCAGCGAGGTGTCCGTACGTGTCGTTCACACTCTTGAACTTGTCGAGGTCGCACATCACGATCGCGAACGGCTCCTTGAGGCGCTGCGCATGCGCAAACATTTCCTCGATGCGTTCGTTGAGATGCCGCCGATTGTCGAGTCCCGTGAGTGCATCGGTCTGCGACATGTAACGCAGCCGTTCGTTCATTTCGAGCAGCTCTCGCTCGCGCTCCTCGAGCGCCTCCTGCAGCCGCTTGATGCGGAGCATCGAGCGGAGCCGAGCCTTCAGCTCTGCGAAATCGATGGGCTTCGTGATGTAGTCGTCCGCGCCCGCTTCGAGGCCCTCGACCTTGTTCTCCGTCGAGTCGAGCGCCGTCTGCATGATGATCGGAATGAAGGGCAAGTTGGGATTGCCCTTGATCTGCTTCGCCACCTCGATGCCGGAAATCTCGGGCATCATGACGTCGAGCAGGATCAAGTCCGGAGGCGATTCGTTGACGCATCTGATGGCTTCGGCGCCGTGCATGGCCGTGGTCGTCTTGTAGCCCCACGCCTCGAGGCGCGCGCGCAGCACTTCGATGTTGTCCTCGTGATCATCGACCACCAGGATGTTTGCCGTATCCACGGAACCTGCGCCCTGCGGCACCCCTCCGTCAGGCATTCGCAGCGGTATCCTTTCCAAGGAAACGCTGGACCTCGGCGACAACGGCCCGCGGCTCGCACGGCTTCGCGAGATATCCGTCGCAACCCACCTCCATCGCCTTTTCCCGGTCGGACGCGAGTGCATGCGCCGTCAGTGCGATGATGGGTATGTCGCGAGTCGTTGGGTCGTGCTTGAGCACCTGGGTTGCTTCCCACCCATCGATGATGGGGATGGAGATGTCCATCAGGATGAGGTCCGGCTTTTCCGAACGGGCCTTCGCGATCCCTTCCTCACCATTGAGTGCTTCGCTGACATCGTAGCCAAAGTGCCGCAGGATGGTGGAATAGACGATGCGGTTGTCTTCGTTGTCCTCCACCAGCAGGACCGTCTTGCCGTTATTCGCCATGAAGAGCCTCACACCGTGAGGTACGAGTGGATACAGATTGAATGCGCGGGTCCGCAGTCCTGACCTGCACGACAATCCAATCGGCGGGACTGGACGCCGACGGCAGCTGTACAGAGGGTGCTCAAGCTTTACCGACGGCTGCTTGTAACGCAATTTCCAAACCAACCTCTGCCTCTCACCACTCCGCCAATGTCTTACGCCGGACCTGCTGAAACCCGTGGTCCAAAGAAGCGTGCAAATGCCGTGAACGCCCCGGGCGTTGCATCCAACGACACCGATTGGCAGCAACTGGCCATCTTCGGCGCGGGGCTAGCCTTGGGCATCACCCTCGGCGCTGGTGTCGCCCTGCTGACCGCCCCGCAAGCGGGATGGAAGACACGTTCGGACATCAAGCGCTACGCGAAAAACAAGCGTCGCGCGCTCCGGAACCGGAGCCGCGACGCCTGGTTGGATCTCCGCGACGAGCTGCGCCATGCCGCAGAGTCTCTCCGCAGCCGACGCCGGAGTGCTACCTCACGTCCTCGATCTCCCGACGAGCTTCATCCTGATATCGACGATCGTTGAACTCGGTGGGCTGCCCCTTGATCACCGCATCGTACTGCTCGCGGGCCTTGGGCTTGTTGTCACGCGCCGCGTACACGCGCGCCAGATCGAGATGATGGACGAGTCGATTGGGCTCCAGCGCCGTGGCCTGCTCGAGATAGCTCTGCGCCGCATCCCAATTCGCTTCACCGAATACTCCGCCGCCGAGGAGCGTCCGCGCGAGCATACGCACGAGGCCGTTCAGGCGAAGAATTTCATAGTTCCAACGTCCCATGACATGAAGCGCGCCGGGATGCTTGGGATTGATTTTCAACGCCTCGAGTGCCTCCTTGCGCACGTCACCCGCGTACTTCACCTGGTCACGCTTTCCAAGGGACAGCGCCTTCCGTCCCAGTGCACGCGCAAGCTCGAAGTGCCCTTCGGCGTCGGCGGGGTTCACCTCCACCGCGCGCCGAGCGTATTGTTCAGCCGCAGTGTAGAGTCGGTCACGCTCCTTTTCGTCGGAATTGAACTCGCCGACGTCCACAGCCTCACGTGTCGCTTTCCAGAGCGCCTCGTACGATTTTGGATCGAGCTTGAGCGCCTCTTCGTAATGCCGGAGGGCGCTTGGGGCATTGGCCGCCACATGGTCCTTGTCGCCAAGCGCAATGTGATCCGCGGCTGATTGGGCAGACAATCGCACCGGCACCGCCGCCAGCATGACGAGTGACGAGACACTCATGAGGCGGCGTGCGGTGGCAAGTGTAACAGACATGAGAGACTCCGAATGCGGGTAGACAAGCGGACAGACCGTCCGACGCTGGGGCAAGCAGCAGCACGAGTGCGGCAGAGTCTGATGAATCGGCTCGGCCAGTGTAGGTGTACCCCAAAGTACGGTCAATGCTCGCGCTGAGGCTCATCGAGCGCAAACGCGACGGCGGTCGCATCGAGCCCGGCGAATGGCGCGCGCTCGCCAACGCATACGCCGCCGGCCACATCCCCGATTACCAGATGGCCGCCTTCCTCATGGCGTGCTACCTCCGGGGCCTCGATCGTGGCGAAACGCACGCGCTTACGCACGCCATGCTGTGGAGTGGCGACATCCTCGACCTCAACTACCTCGAGCGCCCGCGCATCGACAAGCATTCCACCGGAGGGGTCGGGGATAAGGTCTCCATCGTGCTCGCGCCCCTCGTGTCATCGTTGGGTGTTGCCGTGCCCATGATGTCGGGACGAGGACTCGGCCACACCGGCGGAACACTCGATAAGCTCGAATCAATCCCCGGATTCGACACCCACTTGTCGCTCGAGCAAGCCAAGCGTCTCGTCGAAAGCCTCAACTGCGTGCTGATTGGCCAAACCGCCGAGATCGCGCCGGCGGATCGCAAGATGTACGCGCTGCGCGATGCCACGGGGACGGTGGAGTCCATACCGCTCATTGCGGCGAGTATCATGAGCAAGAAGCTCGCGGAGGGGCTCACTGGCCTCGTACTCGACGTGAAGCAGGGCTCCGGCGCATTCATCCCCGATCTCGGCGTGCAGCTCGCGCAAACCATGATCGAGCTCGGTGCGGATTATGGATGTCCCGTTGTCGCGCTGCTTACCGCAATGGATCGTCCACTTGGACGCGCGTGCGGCAATGCACTGGAGATCGAGGAATCGATTCTCGCACTCAAGGGTGAAGGTCCTCCAGACCTCATGAATGTCACTTATGCGCTTGGCGCCGAGATGCTCGTGCTTGGCAACGTTGCCAAGGATCGCGACGAAGCCCGGCGTTTGATGGAAGTGGCGATCGGCACGGGTAAGGCGGCCGAGCATTTTCAGAAAATCATCGAGGCGCAGGGTGGAAATCCCGCGGTGGTCGACGATCCAGCCATCCTGCCTCAGGCCGCAGAGGTGGAGTTGTTTCCCGCGCCGCGTCGCGGATTTGTTGCACGCGTAGAACCGCGCGCGATTGGAAAAGGAATCATTGCACTCGGCGGTGGACGCACGACGATGGAGGATCGCCTCGATCTCTCCGTCGGGTTCGTGATCACTGCGCGCCCCGGAGACTGGGTAGAGCAGGGCGAGCCTCTTGCAACCATCTTCGCCAAGGATCGTGCGGGGATCGAGGGCGGCAGGCTGACGCTCCGCAATGCAATTCAGATTGCCGACGAAGCGAACCCACCGCTGCCTCTCATTTCACATCGTGTTTCGTCCGCGGGAATCGAAACACTCGCACCCTGAGCGTGAACCGGAGAATCCACATGCCCCCAAAGGTTGCTCGTCTCGCAGGACTCGGCGCGTTCGGCGCCTGTGCTGGGATCCTGGCGCTGTATTTCCTGATCGTGTTCGGCACACGGCCAACGCAGTACGCCGGCATGGACGGCACACTCCGCTTCATCACATGGTTCAGTGTGGCGGGAGTCATCCTCGCATTGATTGGTGTTCACGTCGTGTTCGCGCGGGGACTGCTTGCCCTGTCGCGCGGTGAGCGACCGCCTGCGTAAGCGCTGACCATTTGAAGTGCGCAAGTGTTCGCGACGGCTAACGTGCCGTCGCAAACACCTGCGCCCAGTATTTTCGGCCGTTCGAGCCCACCGCCATGCCGGCGCCCATTTCCAGGTAGTGTGACGACACGATGTTCTCGCGGTGCCCCGGCGATTTCATCCAACCGTTCACAACTGCGTCAGGATCGGAATAGCCCTCCGCGACGTTCTCTCCCGACGCACGCCACCGATATCCCACCGCGACGAGACGATCATCCAATCCGGGGAAGCGAGCGCCCGGAAGTTCGTGCGCCATCCGCTTGCTCGCGGCCATTTGTTCCGCCTGCAATTGCGCCGCTTGCATGAGAAGTCCGTTTCGGCGGAGCTCCTGCAGACCAAGTGACCGACGCTGCGCGTTGGTGCGCGCAACCACGTCTTCGCCACTGGCGTTCGTAATGACAGCGACGGTTGGCTTCGGTGCCGCACCAGCTGTTTGTCTCGGAGCAGACGCCGGCGTAATACAGGACGCAAGCGCCGACATCGCGGCCAGAGTCAGTCTACGCATGCCCGAATCGTACACTGGGCTCTAAACCATGTTCAATCGGTACTCTATGGCACGCGTGGAACGAGACGTGCCCCGCAAGGCGCAGATTTTAACAATCGCCGTGAGGAGTTGATGGTTGCTGAACAAGGCGAGCCCCACATCGTCGACGAAGCAAGTCGCGGGTTCCACGAGGCGCTCATCCGCGCGCATCGCATGCACGGCCAATATGACGAGCTCGAGGCAGCCGCATCGCAGTTTTGCCAGATGTTGCGCAGCCAGGGCGTTACGCCCGAGGGTGTCGTGGTTCATGCAAAACGCGTCATTGCCGACGCAATCGACGACCACGACCGTGGAGTTGCTGAGCGAGCCGTGACGATGTGCATCCGCCATTATTACGACACGTGAGTGGGTAGGGCGCGCTGAAGAGAACAGCAGGAAGCCCTCAGCTGCCTGCTGTTCGCTCGCTGCTGCCACCGACGTGCGCTATTGCCGCTGGTATGTCTGCGTAAATCCGTTCAGGTACTGCGTGAGCACGCTTCCACTCAGTGAGCCCTGATACGACTGTTGCGACGACTGATCCGTGAATTGAATTGAGCCGTTTCGTTCCGTGTAGTACCCGTAGTACGTCGCCGCCTGCCCATTCGTGTATCGCGCAACATCTACAAAGGTGCCGTCGCGATTGAGCGTCAGCGTCTCGCTCGACACGGTGAGTCCGTTGTTGAAGCTGTATGGCAGCGAATAGCCGTTGATGGTGCGGAGCGAATAGTTTCCGTCCACCGAGCCGGTGATTCCCGTGAGATCCACCGCGCACGCCGAGAGTGACAGCGAAGCGGCCACGAGTACGAGTGCTCGACGCATGACTTGCACGTTCTCCTCCTTGGTGAGGTTGCCTGCTTGCGATTCACCAAGGCAACCATGAAACCACCGCTGGAGCGCCTCTAACGCGGGTCAACGCGCCATTTGTGCACATAAAAGTGGACAGCAAGCCGTGTCGCGCGTCCACTTCTCTTGCGCCGCGCCTATTTGTTCTACATAAATGATACTTATGAAATCTCCTTCCATCGGAGCTCTCGAGCTCGCCGCCCTTCTCGCCGTAGCGCGCCTTGGACGTGACGCATACGGGCTCGCCATTCGCCGCGATCTCGAAGCACGGATGAAGCGGAGCTACTCGGTCGGCGGGGTCTACACCACCCTCCAGCGACTCGAGGACAAGGGATTACTCACGTCGCATGCGGGTGATCCGCTACCCGTGCGTGGGGGAAGAGCGCGCCGGAATTTCGAACTGACAGGCGCAGGCGCCCGCGCGCTCCGCGATGAAGAACGACGCGCAATCGCCGTCTGGAGCGGAGTTGGGTCGCGCATCGCGCCGGAGCCCGCATGACTAACCGCGCCTATCTGGACAACATCGACGCTCGCCGCCCGTGGTTCGAGCGCACGCTCCTCGCGGTTGGCGTACAGCCCGCATTTCTCGACGCCACGCTCGGCGATATCGCCGAGGAGCGTTCCGGTCGCGCCGACACGCAGGGTTCGCTGGCGGCGCACGCGTGGGGGGTGATGGAGCTAGTGCGGCTCGCGCCATACTTCCTCCGCAACGCAATTCGCTACGGCTCGCCGGCCGCTCGCGCGCGTCTCGTAGCGCTCGTGGGCGCAATCGCAATCATGTCAATCCTTCCCGGACTCGTTCACGCCATCCAGGATGGGCCGCCCACCAGGCTGGTAGCCGAAGCGACACAAGGTGCAGGTGGTATCGTCATCAACAACCTCGGCGCCGTCCAACTGGAAGTTCGCGCTTATGATGACAGGAATCACCGCCTGCGTGCTGACAGTGCGCGCTACGCGTTCATCGGTGGTGCGCCATTGCGTGTCACTCCACGGGGTGCGGTCACGTGTACGCAGCGTGGGGAATCCCATGTTCTGGCCACCTTGGGGAATGCATCTGTCTCCATGAACGTGCTGTGCCGGCCCATCAAGGAGGTACGCGCAAGCAGCTGGATGGATTTCATCGTCGGTGACAATCCCAGGCCCATCGAGTATGTGGCCCTTGGCACGGATGGCAGGGAAGTCACGGAACTTCGCGGATCGTCGCTCGTCCGAGATACCAGCGTCGCCGTCATGCGCGGCGCTTCCGTTGCGCCTCGCGCCGCTGGCCGGACATGGGTGCTCTTGAGCGTTGGAGATCGCGGCGCCGCTATCGGCGTCAACGTGCACGAGTTGGTTCCCTCGTTCGACGCGCTCAAGCCGGCGCAGCGGTACGTCGCGATTGCCACACACGTGGCGCACGGCGATACAATCCGCATTGCGCTGCCACGGCAAGCGTTCTGGTTGAAGTATTTGCCTGTACACGAGGGAGACGCGCCACCGACGATTGCGGTTGGTGGAGTGATCACCTGCACGGGCTCCGATGGATTGAGGAGCTATCGACTGTCGAAATTCGTGTTCGCCACCTACTGCCTGTCGCAAGATGGATGGGTGGAGGTCGCGCATGGTCTTCGTGGTGCGCCAGTGGTGAATGGCTACGTCGCGCTCGAAATCATGGAGCAATAGACAAAAAAAACGGCGGG
>JADMIO010787517.1_pt1 | contig 80384 bp, 61 predicted proteins | sample 8958161 | NCBI WGS metagenome assembly JADMIO01 (sample SAMN16585339, study PRJNA669376) | soil metagenome | isolation source: Crop rotation soil | place: USA: Cullars Rotation, Alabama | collected 2011 | reverse complement strand
CGGCCCCCCTCACCCCCAGCCCCTCTCCCCCCGAGTACGGTGGGCGAGGGGAGCCACTTTATCTACGCGAATCTCGTTCTTGTTCTAGCGGGAGCGTTCTCCAATTTATTATTCGCAGCGTTGCGGCATTCACTCTTCTCGTTATCGCATTTGCGGTGCCGACCAGATCGCAAGACCCCGCACCTGCAAACCTGGGATTAAAGTTCGCCCAGCGAGATGCCCAACGAGCCGCCGCGGCTGCGCAAGCCGCTGCCGGTCAAGTCGCTGCTGAGCTGGTCAAGTTGCAGGCGGCGGAAAAGGCGGTTGCAGATAGTCAGGCCGCGAAGGCCGCCGCAGACAAGGCGGTTGTTGATACGGCAGCAGCCGTTCAAGCAGCCGAGGCCGCAAAGGTTGTCGCCGGCAAAGCAGCCTTGGATGCGGCGACGAACGCTCAGAAGGTGAAAGATGACGCGGCAGCCGATCAAGCCGCGAAAGATCTGGCCCAGCAGAACGCGACGACCGCTCAAACGGCGGCCACTGCGGCGGCCGAATTGGTGAAGGCGAAGCAAGCCGAAAAGTCCGTAGCCGATACCAATAAACCGGCGGCCGACAAGCAACTGGAAGTGGCTCAGGCGGCCCTGAAGCCGGTTCAGGCGGCAAAGGCGACTGTCGACAAGGATGCCGCCGCGATCGCCGCCGTTGCCAAGGCAACGCAAGATAAGGCGACCTTCTACGCAACGCTGCCACCGGTGATCGCCAAGCCAGAAGCACCGCGACTCATTCAGACATTTGCCCATCCGCGCCCGTTCCAGTCGGTCCGCATCGATCCGACAGGGGACTTCGTGTTTGGCGGATGCCAGGACAATTCGATTCAGCGGTGGGATCTGGTGTTGGGGACAAAGACCCCGATGGCCGGGCACAAGAGTTGGGTGGCTGACTTCGATTTTCAACCGGGATCGAATCTGCTGGTCAGTGCCGCTTACGAAGGCAAGGTCCAATGGTGGAACGACGCCCTCGCCGCGCCGAGTTCCATCCGCACGGTATCCGCTCATAAAGGACAAGTCCGCAGTCTGGCGTTCAGCCGAGATGGTCAATACGTGGCCACGGCGGGGAATGACAAACTGGTGCGAATCTGGCGTGCGACCGATGGAGCGTTGCTGAAGGAACTCGCCGGGCACACCAGTCATGTCTACAACCTGGCGTTTCACCCGAATGGCAAACATCTCGTCACGGGCGAACTGCTGGGAATCCTGAAGCAGTGGGAAGTTGAGACCTGGCAGCACGTGCGCGACTATGACGCCAAGCCGCTGCATAAGTACGACGATGGTTTCAAAGCCGATTGCGGCGGAATCCGGGGAATGGACTTCAGCCCCGATGGGCGGTACCTCGCCGTGGGTGGCATCGGTGAAGTCACCAATGCATTTGCCGGGGTTGGCAAGCCCACCGTCTTGATTTTCGACTGGGTGACCGGCCAGAGAATTCATCTGCTGAATCCCAAGGCGGGATTTCAGGGATCAATCTGGGCCTTGCAGTTTCACCCATCGGGCGCGTTTCTCGTGGGAGTCGGCGGCGGAGGCAGCGGGGGGATGTGGTTCTGGGACGTCGAATCGGGGACACCGCTATTGGATGTCGGTTTGCCCTCGGTGCCGTACGATATTTCGTTCCATCCCGATCAATTGCGAATGGCCCTGGCCTGCTACGACAACTCGGTCAAGATCTATGACTTCGGACCGAAGACGCCAGACGCTCCAGCGGCGAAGTAAGGTCGCGCTCCCTTTCATTTGACGAATCTCTTTGCGGAACAGGCTTCATGTCGATAACGGTGACCTGCGAAAGCTGCTTTACGGACTTCAATGTTGCCGATCAGCATGCGGGAAAGAAAGTCAAATGTAAGTCGTGTGGTGACGTCAACACGATCCCGATCCCTCAGCGAGCCGTTCGTAAGACGAAGTCTCAAGATGACGACGATGGCAGCAAGTGGGATGACGTGGATTTGGATGACGCAACAGGCGAGTCGGCAGAAGATGAATTGCCGACTCCCAAGCGGAAGTCGGGCAAGAACGCGAAGGGCAGCAAGAAGCGAAGCGGTCGTGCGAGCGGGAACTGGTATGACCGCGAGAACTTGATCCGCAATCCCTACGCGATCCTCGTCGGCCTGGAACTGATTACGGCCCTTCCCGGATGTGTGGTGCCCGCGCTGGCAATCGTCTATTTCGGGGTGTGGTTTGCGCTTCCGCTGGTGATCCTGATGCTGAGCATGGTGGGTGGCGTTCTGGCGGCCGTGGTACTCAATCCAACGGCCATGGCATCCTCGCTGCTCGTGGGCAAAGGTGTCACGCGACACCTGATCGATCAGGGATCGATCAAGGTCCAGCAGGAATCGCCAGTCTATGACTTCATCATGAAATGCCTGCTGATGTCACTGACGGCGCTGGTTGTCGGTCTCCCCTTGGGGATCGTGCAGATGGCCATCTCGGGTGGGCTCAGGAATTAAGATCTGTCCTCATGTGTCTTTCGCAGTTGCCTCGATTGCTATTACACGAGCGAGCAAATCTTTGCGCGACGCTTTGGTTGCGTCACTGTTATCGCAGCGAATGCGGTTGATCAACGCCCGAACAAGCTGTAATTTCTTCAGTGTGAAGACCGAGGATTCGATAAGCGACAGGCAGCAGTCCGCCATCTCGATGTCCTCGTTGATGCTGCGCACCGGGACGTGAAACAGTTCCTCGTATCGTTTCCGTCTCCGTGCGACGACTTGGTGGACCTTGCGGCAGGGCACACAGCGGACGCAATCAGAATCGAGACCGAACCTCAATTGTTCGTACCAGTACTTTTGCTCCTCGGCGAAGAAAATGAAGGGCTGCCGACAATCGCGGCAAATGCGATCCAAGTCAAAGTAATGTGTGACCGGCACAGTCGCGGCGGTTTGACGAGCCAGATCTGCAACGACCGCGGTACCAGGGATTCTCTTGACCTCGCTATTAATAAGCTGCTGACTAACAATTGGCCATTGCTGTGCCATTAACGCCTCAAGCTCGGGTCCCATTTCTTTGAAAATGTCAAAGCCGATTTCTTTTAGAAACGGAATGGGATCAGGAATTTCCCATTTCTGGCCTGTTAACGCCTCATATCGCTGCGTGATCTCGCGATGGTTCGTTGAATTCCAGTGTAGTTGCACATCCGGCGCGAGGTAATCTGGGTTCAATCCCGTATAGCGCGGTGAGCGACCATAGCGGGGATGGCAAACGTACGCTGCAAACTTGTCATCATCGGATTCCATGAAACACCTCAAGCCGAACTAGATCCGCGCGTGCTGTACGCTGTCATGATATAGCAAAGGAAACGACGCGACAGACATTTTTCTGGGTTCGAGATGAGTGAAACACAAACCGGGGGCTAGCGCCCAATGGCACGCACGATGAGCGGAAGGGCGCTAGCCCCGGTTCTGAAGTCACTGTCTTTCCTGAAAAACCGGCGGCTAGCGCCGTGCCGCTCACGGATCACACGACAAAGTGATCATCATTTGGCTAGCGCCCTGCGGCTGATGCCTGCACACAGGTAATAAAAAAAGCCCGCCAGTTTCCGGAGAAGGCTGGCGGGCGTAGGATTCGCGGGAATCCTGGTTTTATCGTTGAGGCAAGAACCGGGGGCTAGCGCCCTCCGGCTCATGCATGGGGATTAGCGGACTCGGGCTTGGAAGGTGATCGATCCCTTGGTGTGACCGGGGAGTGCTTCTTCCAGCACGAATCGCAGGATCACGCTGCCTTCACCATTGTCTTCGGCTTCCACCTTGCCCGGTCGATCGGTCGATGTCGCTTCGGGGATGTATTCCAACCGTGGCGTCAGGTTGTCGATCAGGACCACGTTCTTGATCTCGCGGTCACCGGCATTCTCATAGTGAATCGTGAAGGTGACGACTTCACCAATCGCTGCCGCACCCTTATCGGCAACTTTATGCAGGCGGAGCACACCTCGTTTACCCTTGTCTTCCAAGCCGACAAGTTCAGCCTGAGCCTGCAAGGTAACCGATTGCGAGGCTGATGTGGCGTGGCCCTGGATGACGGGGTTCAGCTTACGCGTCCAGATCTCGGCGAACTGCATCCCTTCGATCTGATGCGGTCGCAGCCGATCTTCAAACTGACCCGTCCGTTGCCGGTTGAGTGACTGGTGGGTGTTCATGACAGCTACTTCGACAGCTCGACCCTGACCGCGATTAAATGTATCGGTGGAAATTTCGGTGCCGATGCCGTTGGCTCGCAATTGCGTGTCCATGCGACCCGCCCCGAGCTTCTGTTCCTGGCTGCTGGTCACAGTGCGATTTCGCAGATTGACGCCGCCCTGAGCGACCACATGACCATGCACCTTGTCAACCAAGGTTTCGGAACTGGGACCGGTGATCGAGACTACAGATCCAAATCGCGGAGCATAGATGGCCACGCGATTTGTCTTCTTGATCTTCTTCTTACCCTGTTCGTCTTCGTATTGAGCAATCGTGTCTTCTGTATCCAGACCACGGAATTGATCGAGATCGCGAGTGATGGGATAGTCGCGATCACCACCATCAAACAGGTATTCGTCGGGATAACTCGACGGTGACGCGCCGTCGTCACCCAGGGCGAGTCCGGCTGCCAGTGGATCGGGGCAGAGGGCGGGAGTACGCGCTTCCGCGGCCACACGCTCAATCGCGCGGTCCGTCCTCGACGCGGCAGCCGTCTGGTTTGCGGTCAGTTGGATGTTCGAGGGAGCAGAGCGACGAGGGGCGACGGGACGTTGTGCGAATTGTGGAGCGGGCTGATCGGGTATCGATGCCAGTCGAGCACGTCCGGAGGCCGGCTTCACGGTTGGCTGGGCAGCCGACGTGGCTGTGGGCTGAGGATCAACACCAAACGGATCCTGCGGCTGACGGCCGGCGAGCGACGTGCAAGAACAGAGACCGCACAGTCCCAACGCCGACAACCAGGCAATTCGCCGGTGCCGAGTGGCCGAGGCGAGGGGAAAAACCTTGCCCGGTGTCACTTTGTTGTTCAATTGAGACATAATGTTCCGTCGGGATTCGGTGGAAGTCGCTGGTAGATCGTGCTCTTCACCCCCGGCCCTCTTCCCACAGTACTGGGGCGAAGGGTGATGGGAGTGGAGGAAATTGTTGCGGGCGTCTTAACTCATCGGGTGGCACGCCATGAGGTACTCCGAAGGGCGTGGTCTGTTCGAACCACATTCGCCACGCCCTTCGGAGTACCTACAGGGCGTGCCACCCAGCTATTCGATTGTCTATTCGGAAACCTCTTTGGGATTTGCCGGCTCAGTTGCTTCTGGCTCTGTGGGGGGCTGAATCACTTGTACGGGAGCTCCAGAACCATAGAAACCAGGTTCGGGACGATTGATATCTGGGACGCGGCCACCCAATCGGACGATTGCAAGTGGGCGGCCCTGAATGTCAGCGGCAGCAAGGGGATTCTCTCGAGGGCTGATGCGAACGGGGGGCACGGCTTTGCCTTTGCCCGCCACTTGCAACGCTGCTCGATTGGGTTGTTCGAGGTAAACCACCTTCGTGACCAGGCGACCCAAGGCGGCCGATTCCAGTTCAATTTCACTGAAGGGGATGATGACGGGGAATTCGGCTTCCCGGCCCACTGGCGGATGCAGTCGATCAATCATCTCAATCGACGGATACAACACGACGCCGGGGTACTCGGGCAGGTTGCTCAACTTCAGGCGATAGACGGGACCAACCAGCAAGCCTGCAGTTGCCGGAGCGGCACCAGAGAATGACGTGTCGGGTCCCTGGCTGTACCAGGTGACGTCACCGGTGGTTGGCAATTGAATCTGCACCGGCTGAAAACGGACAGGTGTCGCCTTACCCAGCGCCCCGGCCCAGTCACCGGCTCGACCCGGAGGCGGAAACGGTGTATTCAGCGGGAAGTATCGTTCCGGCCGAGGATCCTGGCCATAAGCCAGCGATCCAGCCAGGACGAGACAACAGAGGCAGGAAGGAAGGAATCGCATAGGGAACCCAAGGGGGAAATGACTAATGTCTAATGACCAATTTCTAAAAGTTGAGGGAGCGAGCGTGTGATTCGTGGAGACGTGGAGAGATCGTACATCAATCCTGCTAACAGATTGGCAATCGTAACCCGCGTTGCATTCCTTCGACCTTTAGACACTAGTCATTAGACATTAGGATTTCGTTTAAATGCACGGGGCAAGGTGGGCCTCCATTCCCACCTCACCCCGACGCACTTCAACCGTCGCGAACCGTGTTTGAAGGCTGGCCTTCAGATCACGGAGTGGGGCAGTATTCACCACCGAAACCGGCGTTCTCCTGCACCACCGGGCCACGGAAATCAGGATGATTCTCCGTGTACTGGATGTGCTTGACAGGAGCTGGAACGCGGATGCCGGGGTTGTGTTTCACATCGATCAGCATGTGATCGGTGGGCCTCGGAATGCTCCGAGCCGTCAGGTTGCGGACCGTGTGAGACCGCAGTCCGGCGGGACCACCATAGGGCAGGTGCGGAGGACCGGGGAGTCCGATCGGGGTAGCGGAGTTCGTCATGCCCCAGACTGGCGTCGGACCAATACCAGAGATCGGATTGACGGCCATCATACCGGGGGCACCGGGGCGTCCCATGATCATCGGACCGGGAACCCCACCGTTGCGGCCACCGACCGCACCAATCGGAACCGGACCAACAAACTGTTCTTTCTCACCATCAACGGTCTGGATGTGGCTGGTCTGACTCACCCCACCGGCCTGAGCCGTGGCGGCTGGTTCGTTTCCGGTTTCCAGATCCATGTTACCGACTCGCAGGACGGCCATGATGGTACCACGGCGATCAGCTTCGGCGATGGGGTCGATCCCCGGATCCAATCGCGTCGAGACCAGCACTTCCGCACCGGGAATGGCCAGGTCTTGATGCTGAGGATCAGGCAGGTAAACCACCTTGGTGACGAAGTTGTTGCTGTCGACTTGCTGCAGATCTTCGTCCGTCAGCACGATCGGCACGCTGTTGTGCGACAGGTAGGCTTCCGTAGCCGGGTGGACGGGGTAGACCATCAACGTCGGGTACAGGGCCGGGCCTTCGCGGCCGGGGATCGACGTCAACTTCAGGCGATAGATGTATCCCTGAGTAAAGTTGTAGCGTCCCGGAGCCGTCAGTTGGTTCTCGGCATAGCCGGTCCCAATCTGCCAGCCGATCTGCATGCCATCCGGTCCCATGAACCGAATCTGCGATGTGGCTGCCATCGCGGGCGGCGGGGCCTGTACGGCATACGCCATCTGCAAGACACCCGGACCAGGTCCGTCGACCATCGGTCCCGGCCGCTCCATCAGAGCTGCAGGAGGTGCATGGTAATTACCCTTATCGACCACTCCATCCTGCATGAAGTTGGACGAGTCGACGTGGCAGCCGACGCAGACTACCACCATTGTGGCGAGTCCCAGAAAATACAGTTTCATCACGAGCCCCCTCATTAAACAGGGATGTTGCGACAGCGTGGGTCTCCCGGTGATCCGGGTCCCAGCAAGGTCCCTCGCCCCTTGCCACGCCGCAGTCGTCGATCGGTCTGCCGAAAACTTGTTGCTTGCCGTTTGCCGTCGCTCTCCCGAGGGCCGACCGATACAATGCGGTGGTCCGGAAGACAGCCCGTTGATGACAACGGACAACGAAGACAAGAATTGACTGTGACTTGTTTTCGGAATCCGGTAGACCGCTTCTTTGGAAAATCCCGCACATTCCGAATAGCATGAATATCAAGCAAAGTTTGACATCCGTTCTAATTGCTTCCTTGACAATTAGTTACGCTTACTGCGGAGCTCCAAAAGAGGTCTTGACAAGGTCTCAGCGCTCTGCGCCCACGGTTCGCGATCAAAATTCCAAACAACCGATTTTGGGTCAGGAATTCGCTCAAGTTGACAAGCCTGCGCCTGCCGCCGACGGCCCCAAACCGCAAGATGTACTGCTGTCGGCTTCGGACAAGCTGAAAAGTCATGCGTCCGTCCGAGCCAGCATCTCGCAAAAAGTGACGATGCCGCAGCACACCGCAATTGCCAAAGGGAGCTACCTGCAGGGGCAGAACTTGCAACTGCGAATGGAATTTACGATCGAACTCGGCGGCCAAAAGGGTTCGCTGCTGGAAGTTTGCGACGGTCAGGTCCTGTGGACACGGCACGATCTGGGAGAGAAAGATCAGAGCCAGATCACTCGTCGCGACGTGCGGCAGATCCTGCAGGCGGCAGAGAAAGCCGAACAGCAGATCAAGACGCCAGATGAGAAGGCGTCATTCCAGACATCGATCATCTCTGACCTGGGAATCGGGGGCTTGCCGGCGTTGCTGGCCGCTTTTTCCAAGGACTACGAGTTCAAGTCGGCCAAGCCCGGCAAGATCGATGACCGCGATGTCATGACCTTGGAAGGAACCTGGACCACCAAGTACCGCGAAATGTGGTTGGGGGCAAAAGCCAAGGACAAGACTCCGCCCCCGCTGCCGTTCTATATCCCCGATCTGGTGCGGATCTCATTGGACAAAGAAACCGAGTTCCCGCGTCGCATTGAGTACTTGAAGTTGAACCCCGGCGAGTCAACACCGTCACCATTGTTGACGTTGGACTTCACCAAAGTCGTCTTCAACGGCAAAGTCAATCGCGATGACTTCGTCTTCATTCCACCCGAGCGTCCGGCCCCAATTGATATCACTCAGATCTATCTGCAAAAGCTGCAACCGGCCAAGAAGGACACAACGCCCAAAAAGGATACGAAGGCCGCCCCGGCAGAAGCAGACAAGGCTGTGAAGACGAAAAAGTGAACTTTCCCGGTGGACCATCGGTATTCACACAAGTAATCCTACGGCTCACAAACATGGGAAAAGACAAAGAATTCAGATAAATCTGGCTCCCCTCGCCCACCGTACTCGGGGGGAGAGGGGCTGGGGGTGAGGGGGGGTTGGCGAACCTTCGAGCGTCGTAGTTAGAGAGCCTATTTCTTGCGGGGATCCTCAGAAATTCTGCGTTGAAACCCGCCAGATTGCGAGGCCCCTTACCCCCGGCCCCTCTCCCCGGAGTACCGGGGCGAGGGGAGCTAAGTTCCTTCAAATGTCTCCAGCTTCGGGTTCACTCCGACTGGTGTAGATGCTAATGACAGTAGACATTACTGATTCGGATTTCTCCGCAGGAGTTCAGTTGTGGCCAAGGCTTGGGGTGGAGCGTTTTCGCAGGCGACGGATCCACGTGTCGAGAAATTCACCGAATCGATCAGCTTCGACGCGCGACTGGCCGAGGTCGATATTCAAGGCTCGCAAGCCCATGCCCGCATGTTGGCCGAAGTAGGGCTAATCACCGCCGCCGAACGTGATTCGATCGTCGTCACGCTCGATGAAATCCGAGACGAAATCGCGGCCGGCAAAATGGCTTGGCGGATCGAGCTCGAAGACATCCACATGCACATCGAGTCGGCCCTCATCGCACGACTTGGCGATACGGGTCGGAAGCTGCACACTGGCCGCAGCCGTAACGATCAGGTGGCCACCGATCTGAAGCTGTGGGTTCGGAGTGCCATCGATGAACTCGATGGACTGCTGGCCGATGTCCAAAGTGCGTTCGTGCAACGGTCTGACGGCGACCTGGATGTCGTGCTGCCGGGCTACACGCATCTGCAGCGAGCTCAGCCAGTCATGGCCGTCCACTATTGGCTGGCCTATTGCGAGAAATTTGCGCGCGACCGGGAACGCCTGACCGACTGCCGCAAACGAGTCAATATCTCGCCGCTCGGTGCTGCGGCACTGGCGGGTTCTTCGTTACCGATTGATCGACACGTATCGGCCAAATTGCTGGGATTTGAAGGTGTGGCGGCCAACAGCCTGGATGTGTCGAGCGACCGCGATTTCGAGATTGAGTTTGTATCGTGCCTGGCATTGATTGCAGCCCATCTGAGTACGTGGGCTGAAGAATGGATTTTGTGGTGTACGACCGAATTCAGTTATTTGAAACTGCCGCACGCCTACACGACCGGTTCGTCAATTATGCCGCAGAAGCGGAACCCCGACGTCCTGGAACTGATCCGCGGTAAGTCCGCCCGAGTCATCGCGTCGGCCCAGCAATTGTTCCTGCTGGTGAAGGGCCTGCCGATGGCCTATAACCGCGACCTGCAGGAAGACAAGCTGGCCCTGTTCGCCGCATTCGACACGATCAAATCCAGCCTGGAACTGATGCCATCCATCGTGGCCGGGGCTCAATTGCAAGTCGACAAAATCAACGCCCGCCTCGAAGAAGGTTTTTTAGATGCGACAACGCTGATGGAGTACCTCATCCTCCGTGGCGTACCGATGCGGACTGGTCACGAAGTCGTCGGAAAACTGGTTGCGTTGTGTGAATCCCGAAAGTGCAAGCTGGCCGAGTTGCCACTGGTCGATCTGAAAGCTGCCTGCGATAAGATTGAAAGTGACGTATCGCAAGTCTTGGGAACCCACAATGTCGTCGCGGCATTGAAGAGCTACGGCTCCGGTGGCCGAGCAGCAGTTCAAGAGCGATTGGCCGAATGGCAGAAGCGATTGAATTGCGGTTAGGTTGATTGCTCTTCTCGACCTGCGAAATGCGATCTGATTCAGGCTGTTTCCGTTCACGTGAAGATAAAAGCGGGAGCGAGATGATGCGGTCGTGCAGCTTGTTGCCGTTACTGCTGGTCTTTGTCACCGCAGGTTGCGATTTTGCTCCTCGCAGTGGAAGTCATCCGGTAACGCCGCCGGCCAGCGTGAAAAAACGGATCCAGAATCCGATGGGAGAGCCGTCGACCCTCGTCGATTTTTCCGTCAAGGAGATCAAGTCCGAGCACATCCGCACCGCAATTCTGCATTGGGAACAGGTGATTGCTCGCCTGGAAAAGGACCGACCCCAGGACGTTCATGTCTCTTGGAGTACTCACCCTGTGCAGGGTGCGGCGGTCATGCAATGGTGGACGAACGCGCCGGAACGTATTAGTTTCGGTGGCATCATACGCAATCATGTGTTTTCGGCTGGTTCCGATGTCAGATTGCTGAGAATCAGTTGTGCTGCAGATCGACCCAAAGCGACAAGTTCGAATCGGGCATCTGTTACTGTAGAACAATTCTGGGGTGATGAATGGATTATCTTATTCAACCACATCACCAAGGATTTGCCAGCGACCGATTTCACAAGCCTGACATTCCACCGACGAGCGACCCCCACACGCCAACACATCGATTTGAACGTGTTTCCTGAGCTGGGGATATGGCGTACGGGAATGAAGTTTGCCGAGGTCGACTATCAGTTCTTAGTCGCTCTTCCAGATTCTTCGCCCAAGCCCAGTGAACTGCGAACTCAACGGCTCGCTGCTCAAATGAGATCGATGCGAGTTTCACCACAATCGTTCCGTGACCATTGTCACAAGATTCTGGATGAACTCGAACAACTCGTGAAGACAAAGCTCCCGTCCACTGAAGCCATTGAGCACGCTTACATCACAGTGAGAGTCGGAGGCACACACGGCGGCGATCCTCCGAGGGACCAGCATCAGGCAAGTGACCGACCATTGCAGGCAGACGAATGGCACAGCGTGATCGCTGCCGCATTGACCGATATTTCACTGCGTCGCAAGTTCATCGACGAACATCACGTCGAGTTCCACGGTGCACTCGCGAAAATGCTCCCGGTTCATGAACTGCTGGAGATTTCGGCGGATTCTGTCCCTCAGGCTGAGGCAACGCCGCCTCCTGCCAAGTAGCCGTGCTACTCCGGACCTACTTGCGTTCCCACCGGGCTCGATAGATCGGAAACCCCGCTTTGCGTTTCTTACGCTCAAAGCTGGTGTGATAGTCCAGATCATGAGCCGCAGGACGTTCTTCAGGTGGTGGCAGTGGCAGGAACTCGGGATTTCCCGCGACTGTTTCGGTCATGACTCCGAAATACTCTTCCACGTCGGTCCACGCGTGCAGCACGCCATTGGGGACCAGGATGCGCGCGGCTTCTGCGACGAACCAGTCATTGAAGATCCGCCGGGCTCGATGGCGGCGCTTCCACCACGGGTCGGGGAAGTAGACGTGTACCGCAACGACGCTGCCGGTCGTGATGTACTTGGGAATTCCCACGCGAGCGTCACCGCCCAGAATGCGCACGTTGGAGATGGCTCGCCGTTGCAGACGCTTGGCCGCATACCGGCCTTCGGTGTATTCGATCTCCATCCCGACAAAATTGGTATCGGGATGAGTCTCCCCGGCGTTGACCAGAAACATGCCGCGACCCGTGCCGATTTCCACTTCCACTGGGTTCTGATTTCCAAAGAAATCACACCAGTTGAGTGGCCCGTCACCCAGATCGTCGTATGTCTGGAAGTAGGGGCGAAGGTCGGGTATCGGAAGGGTCATGGGAAACTTATATGTGGCGATGTTGGTAGAGAACTGTGAATTAGAGCGATTAGCCTTCAGGGTCACCCAGAAGCAAACCACGTTACTTACTATCCCCCCTCGCCCCAGTACTCTGGGGAGAGGGGACGGGGGTGAGGGGCATTCGGCGTGGAGTGCAATTTGACGGTTGATGGGATGTTTTACAGGTCAGAACTACAACGAGAGTCGAAGGTCTGCGTTTTCCCCTCACCCCCAGCCCCTCTCCCCGGAGTACCGGGGCGAGGGGAGCCCAATTCGGCTGCTGGTGTAGTTGGCGGTCGGGTTTTGTGATTCGTCATTACCCCGCCTCCTCAGCTCCCTTATAGATGGCGTCGATGGGCACGCCGATCATGTTGCCGCTGAAGACCATCTTGTCGTTGACCAGGCCCTGGAAGTCGAACTCGGCGCGGCGGTTCGGTTTGAGTGCCGTCACTTGGGCGATCAGGACGAGTCGGCAGTTGGGGAACACGGGTGCCCGAAAGCGGACTTCGTTCATCCCGCCAAATCCCACGAATGAACCTGCCAGCAGCTTATGTTTGCGAGCGTAGAAACCAGCCAGTTGGGCGATCGCTTCACACATGATGACGCCGGGCATCAGCGGGAAACCGGGCATGTGTCCCGCCGCCCAGAACTCGTGGTCGGTCACGTCTTTGTAACCGATCACCAAGTGCGTCGGGGGATCGATATGGACCACTGCGGTCAGATGTTCCATGTCTCCCCGCTGGGGGTTCACTTTGCGAATTTCATCGATGTTGTACATCGGCTGATCAAAATTCAGTTGCGACAAATCAGCCATCAGGGGCGGGGGCATATCTTAATTCTCAATGGGAGCAGTCTGGGATCTGTATGGTTTCGGTAATCAGAGTTACCGTAAAAGACTTTGCATCAACACCAACCACCACAGAGAATCAGAGGAACGCAGAGAGGAAGATACCGCTCTCTCTGTGTTCCTCTGATTCTCTGCGGTGAAAAATGTTCTCAGTTACGGAGGCGGAAGGAATACTCTATTGTCCATTTCATCACTCCAATGTGAGTGTGCCAGTGTGAGCGAAGGAGGGCCACACAGACACTTTTCTCTTCCTTTCTCCATCAATTATGGGGTTGATCCTACATGATCGATCACTCATGCCAGCTCCGCAACCCCATCGTCGAATGAATCATGCCTCAATGCCCAGGATGGCACGAATTTGCTTCAAATCGGTCATCAGGCGGTCGGGCTTTGTGGCGGGATCTTTACACTCCGCAGCGGTGGCCTTCAGGCTTAACTTGTCACCGGCGAACAGGGCCGTGCGAAACCCCTGTTGCTTGGCCAGGGCCAAATCATCGGCCACTCGCGAGCTCACGTACAAGACCTCTTCGGGCTCGATATCCAGCTCACCAAATTTCTCACGGCAAACACGAAATAGCGAGACTGAGGGCTTGCGAACACCTTGTTCGAAGGTCTGAATCAGACACCCCGGAGCAAACAATTTCGCCAGCGGCGGCAGTCTATCCTGCCGTTCCAAACCGTGCAACAGTTGTGCCAGCGTATAGGGTTGTGCTTCGGCCAGCAATCCCTGCTGAAATCCTGCCCCGGCCACGTCGGTCAGGCATTTCAATGCTCCCGGAGCGGCCTGGCAGCCTTGCAGACAAAGCTGGAAGAAAAACGCGACTTTCTCCGCAAATTCGTCCCAGTCGCCGTAGCGACCCTCGTCGTACTGATAATCTTTACGCGACAGCAGTTCGAGCAATTTGGCCCAGATCTGTGCCGAGTTGACTTCGGGGAAATCTCCCTTGGGGCAGCCAACCAGTTTTGCGGATTCTACGGCGTCGTTGTACTTGGGCAGAAAATACTCCCACGGCTGGCCGGGCCGGCGAGTCATACTGCTCCACATGTTGAACTCGTGGATCGTCTTCTCCATTGCCACCTGCATCCGGATGGCCTGCGGATGTTGCAGCAGCAACTGGCCATCGGCAATGGTCAGCAACGTCCCGTAAACATTCCACGAAACCGCCTTAATCCCCGATAGCGGAGCCGTGTAAGGAGTTGCCTTGGCAGGCTCGGTCGGCGGAGCTGCCGGCCAGAGCAGCTTGCGTTCGGTCAGCCAGGCTGCGTATTCACGCAACGATAGTCCCATGCGCGAAGACCTTTTCGAGTGATGTCCGGGGAAGGGTTCGGGGTCCAGACATGAACCTGGTCATTCTCATATGCCGCCTCGCGCGATCTGTCAATAACGGCTGGGGATATTGCCATTGGGTCGTGAGGGCGAATTCTGGTAGATTTGTCTGGTCCTTGGGACAGATTCCGATGCCGGCCGAACGGTCCGTGTCGTCACGACTCGTTGTGCATCAAAAATGGAGTGCTCGATTTCAGGAGGGGAAACGCCATGGTGGGTAAGGGGTGTGGAATGCCGGGCAGACTGGCAAGCTGGGGGGCAACCTGTTTGACTTTGGGTGGTTTGCTGCTGAGCGGAGCCTCGGGCTTCAGCGAAGATCAAAAAGTGACCACTGCCAAGGCTGATGCGGCACCGGCCGCACCGGCCGTGTCCTTCGACAATGCCGAAAAAACGGAAGCCAGGGAGAATTCTGCAGGACGTCAGGCGGTGGAAGCAGCCATTCGGGATTTCGCTAACGCCTTCAATGCACACGATCTGCAGGCGGTTGCCGCGCAGTACACGACTGCGGCGGAAATCACCGATCAAGCCGGCCGCGTGACTCGAGGCCAAACGGCGATTCACGACGCATTTGCGAAAGTCTTCAAGGATGTCCCAGGATTGAAGATGCACTTGGATGTGCAATCGATCCGCTTCCTGAGCTCCGAGCTGGCCGTGGAAGACGGAATCTCGACCATGACAAGTGGTCCCACAGCGGCCGCGCATCATGATCGCTACACGGTGACTCACGTCAAACAAGACGGCAAATGGTTGATTGCCGGTGCCCGAGATTGGGCACCCACCCCGCTCAGTGCCAGCGAGCAATTGCAGCAACTCGATTGGCTGGTCGGTGAATGGGTCGACGAAAACGGCAGCACACTGGTGCATACAAACTATCATTGGTCGGAAGACAAGCGCTATCTGCTGAGCAAGTATTCGGTGCATCGTGCGGGTCAGCCGGCGGTCGAAGGCATGCAGCGGGTTGGCTGGGATCCGCACTTGAAGCAGCTCCATTCCTGGACGTTCGATAGCGTCGGTGGATTCAGCGAGGGCCTGTGGACTCGCGCGGGTGAGCAATGGATCGTGAAATTGACGGGCGTCGTCGCGGATGGGCGTGTCCGCTCGGCCACCAATACCCTGACTCGCTTGGGTCCGGATCACGCCAGCTTTCAATCGCGAGACCGGGTGACCGGAGGCGAGGTCCAGCCCGATCTGGAACCTGTGCCGATCGTCCGCAAGCCGCCACAGCCGTCCGTGCCCAAGGCCGCGCAGACCGCCTCGGGCAAGGCGGAAAGCAAGACGGAATCGAAGTAAGCACCCGGGCTTAAGCGTTTCACATTCTCTATGCCGGCTGGCAGGACTCTTGTGCAGTCGAGCAGTGTTGCGACTCGCAAGACGGGCGAGTCAGGCTGGAAAGCCTGACCTACGTTGCACGGGTCATTTCGATCAATTTCCAATACCACGAGGTCTAAATATGAAATCTCTCAACTCACTGTTCGCGGCGAGCACCCTGGTGTGCCTGTCGCTGGCGATTCCGGCTTACGCCGGACCGGGCGGAACCTACGGTCCACCGGGCTATGGGACACCTGGCTATGGAGCCACCGGATATCGTACGAATTCGTATGGACGTTATGACGGCGGATTCGGAGGTGGCTTCAGCAATCAATACCATGACCACGACTATGATCACGACCACTATCATCCTGGTACCCAGCCGCGGACTGTGGTGAAGATCGTCGAACCGGTCAATGTGGTGGGGCCTGGCCCCGTAAATCGTCCGTACTACGACCGCACCCCAAATCTGCGACCAGCAGTCGTCGTGCAACCGTATCGGAACACGACGAATTACAATCCGATCATGGCCCATCGCCCCAACTACTACAATAACGGGGGCTGGTATCACGGGGACTGGCACAACAATTGGAATAAGTCCGTGAGCGTGCGGCCGTATGCCTGGAGCGGCTGGGGTTCGGGCTGGAACGGGTGGAATGGCAAGGCCAGTGCCACTGTCGTGTCCTCTCCGTGGCGCTATGGGTACTGGTCCTATTCCAACCCCTACTATGCCACGACGGCAAATGTCCCTGTTTATTTCAACTACTCGCAACCGATCGTCGCTTCAAACATCACCGCCGACGCCAGCGGTCAGTTCTATCCGCAAGCGATCGGCCAGGTTTCTCGCGATCAGGCGCAGCAGATTTTTGCCGAAGCACGCCAAGCCTTCTTCGCCGGGGACCTGCGAACGGCGCGGTCATTGATCGATCAGGCCATCTCAGCCATGCCGGGTGATACCGTGCTGCATCAGTTCCGGGCACTCGTGCTGTTTGCTGACCGAGACTACGCTCCCGCGGCAGGGACTCTGTATTCAGTGATGTCCTCCGGCCCCGGCTGGGACTGGACGACAATGATTGGCCTGTACCCCAATGCCCGGATCTACACCGCACAGTTGCGAGTCCTCGAGGATTTCTGTAACGCCAATCCTGGTGCGGCGAATGCCCGCTTTGTGTTGGCCTATCATTACCTCACGGCCGGATATGGCGATGCGGCGGCCGAGGTCTTCCGTCAGGTGGTCGCCATCAATCCCAGCGATACCCTGTCGGCTCAGTTGCTGGCATCGATCGCTGGAACTGGTGCGAATCAGGTGGCTCAATTGCCGCAAGTTGATCCCAGTCAAATCGATGACCAGTTTCTGTTAGGGAATTGGACGGCCACACGCAATGACGGTTCGAGGTTCCAGTTGATTCTGCGGAATGATGGGGCCTACAGTTGGACCTACATTCCCAACGGTGGCGGCCGGCAGCATCTGACGGGAGCCTTCTCCGTGTCTGACGGCATGCTGATATTGCAGCAGGACGGTCAGCCGGCGATGGTCGGACAGATCTACCCCTTGGCCGGCAATCGCTTCGTCTTCAAACTCGTCGGAGGGGATCAGTATGACCCCGGCCTGACCTTCGAGAGATAGTATCGCTAAAGCAGCCCGGCCGCTCACAGCAGCCGGGCCGCTGACCGCGCCAACATTCCATTCGAAGAACCAGCAGGATGTCCGCGGCAATGACTTTGCCATAAGACATCCTGCTTTTTTCATCGATCGATCAGGTTCGTTCTTGGAATTCCTGATTCATTAACTAGGCATCTGCAATGGGTCCTGGAGCCCGGAACATCCAGCTCGCCAATCTGCCTCCAAAAGTGAGCAAGGCCACGCCCAGGCCGAGGCGAGCGACTCCAACCGCGAAATACGAACTGGGGACATACGGTCCGGAATCAAACGCCCCCAGTGCATGCACGGGCGTAATACCCATTTGCAGTTCCACGCAGGCTTTGAACCAGGCAATGGCAAACAGGATGCAATAGACACCAATCAATCGGATGCAGACTCCAAGCCACTCACAGGCCTGCCTGACGTTCAATTTCAATTTGGCATCTCCTGCGAAGGTGATACCAAATCAGGCTCGGATTTTGCTGTGGCAAGAATCGGCCGTGCATTTGCAGTCGACTGAAGTCCGTAAGTCCAATAGATCAGATAGTCGGTGCACAACAGCAGAAACAATGCAGTACCAACGTCGCAGCACCCACTCAGCAGATAACTAATCGCAGGGGAATAGCTGCCAGCCGATTCCGAGGCGGCCCAGTTTGGCGACAGTAGTCCCAATCGCATTTCCGCGTAGCTGGCGAAATACTGCAAGCCAAGAATGAGGTGATAAACACCGAGCACCCGGACCGCGACGCCAAACCAATCTTGAGGTTGCATACGATTATCCTGGACGGTTGCGACTGAGTGGCAATCACCGCACGCATGTTACCTCTGACTCCAACGGCCGGCCACCAACCGTCTCAAACTGCAGAGCCAGCATTTTCAGAAAAATCAAAAAAACCGCCACAACTGATTTGATTTCTCTAAACGTCCACGATAGGCTTCTGTCAGGTTTGTGGGAAACAAGCCCAAAATGATCTTTGACAAGCGATTGATTGTGGGTTTGCGGCCCAGTATAGTGAATACACCGGAAGGATTTCCGGCGCGTTTCAGAATCCTGTGGACGACTTGGCCCGCGTGGTGCGATGGACTCCAAACCGCCCGATAACAGCCCTCACGACGGCTTCTTGACAGGCGAATGGAAACGGTCCTTCGACGACCGCTTCCGGATCACTCTGCCGTCGGAGATTGCCGAGCCGATCACGGATGCTGCCGGTGACACCATATTGGCCAAGGAACGTTATGGATGCCTGAGTCTCTGGCGGGCCGCGGATTGGCAAAAGCGGATTGATGATGGTGTCGGTCTGATTCGTCAAAAGATTCACGCAGGTCGCATGGAGCAGCGGTTCAGCGACGTGCAACGCCTCGGAAGACTGCTGTCGACGAGGTTCAAAACGGTTCGATTGGCGAATCGGTCGCGCCTGGTGATTCCCGAAGGCTTTCGGGAATTCCTCGACGTACCAGCTAGCGGGGAAGTGATGCTGGTCGGGGCTGTCATCTGTGTCGAACTCTGGAATCCCAAGGCCTGGCAGGAATGCCTGAAACAGGAAATGCCCGAGTTCGGACCACTGTTCAAGGAACTCTCTGGCTGAATGATTTCGTAGACAGTCACTCTTCAACAGCAAGAGCGAACTAAACTCCGGCGTCACGGATTGGCGTAGTTTGGATAGTCGTAACAACGGATTAATACGAGTCTCGAAATCTTTCGGACCACTGGGAGAACTGCGGACTGCCTGTCTGAAACCAGACCCACAGCAATAAGTCGCGGACATGGGATGAAATGCTTTTCTTCCCTGGCTGCGATCAGAACCACCCCCACAAATCAGGCGATGGAACCACCTCGGCCTGGCCGGCAAAATTGAATTGAGAAGTGCTCACTCAGTCAGCACCATCTGCTACGTACCAACACAGGTTCTTCTCAGCACCATGGAAGGCGAGGTTGGCACGGAAGCCACTTTTCAATTCAATGCCGGCCAGGCCATTTTTTATTCTTTGGCGCTGCGATGCCGGTTCAGGTTGTTGACGCAGGGTGCTGCGGCACGCGGTCTCAGCTGCCGAAATCCCAACGTCTAATGTCTAAAATGGGAGTGGGGCTGCCGCCTGGGTGGAGGCCGTGATCGATGGATAACGCTCAGATCCAAAAGTTGCTTAATGAATTAAATGCCCCGCCATTAGAGCATACGCCGAGGATGCAGATCCAGCGGGGAGAGCCTCAGAACTATATCTTCATAACGGCAAATCGTGACGGTCTAATTAGCTTGGCGCGGCTATTTCTCGTCGCCGCAATGTCGCGAGCCGATGGCCCCACAGGTACCAGACCATTCGAAGTACCAGTGGAAAGCGTTGTTCTCAATGAAGAGACTGATTTAATACTCTCCTCTGTCGAACACACCTCCACTATCCCGATAGCACCAGAAGTGATTGCTGAACGTGACGACCTTGCCCGAAAGGAGGGCCGATTCTTCCTTGTCGGATGCTGGGCAGTTGGGATCGGCTCCCTATTCTTTCTCATATCTGGCCTCATATTCTGGATCGCCCTGTTGACTGACATTTTCAAGTAGTCTGCGTGACCGTTTCCTGAGACGCAAAATGTCATTTCGCGACCGAGCAAACCGCAGATGAAAATTCGGGCTTGAAGAGACTACAATCCAAGTCTGATTGTGGCTGTTCTATTTGTCAGAGAATCCCGAACTATGCCCGTGTCTGATCATGATCTACGTGTCCGCCTGGAAGCTGACTTGTGCGCCGTCGTGCATGGTGAAGTTCGCTTTGATGAGATGACTCGCGGACTCTACAGCACCGATGCCAGCGTCTATCAGATTCAGCCTCTGGGTGTCGTCTTTCCGAATGATCATGCCGACGTCGTCGCGGCGGTGCACGTGGCTGCTCGGCACCGAGTTCCCATCCTGCCGCGCGGTGGGGGCACCAGCCTTTCGGGACAATCCGTGGCCCGCGCTCTGGTCATTGATCTCTCGCGGTTCATGCATCGCATTCTGGACATCGACACTCAACGCCAACTGGTGCGAGTCGAAGCGGGTGTCGTGCTGCAGCAATTGAACTCGGCTCTCAAGCCGCAGCAGTTGCAGTTTGGTCCCGATGTCTCGACCTCCAGCCGAGCCGCCATCGGTGGCATGATGGGCAACAATTCCGCTGGATCACACTCGTTGATTTACGGCAAAACGATCGATCATGTCCGCGAGGTCAAGATTGTCCTGGCCGACGGGACCGAGATGACCTGCGGCCCGCTGACGCCAGAAGAACTCGCAGCCAAGCAAACCCTGCAGACGGCCGAAGGCCGGATTTATTGCGAGTTTCCACGCATTGTCCGGGAACACGAAGCCGACATCGTCGCTCGGTACCCCCGTCTTTTGCGCCGAGTCAGCGGGTACAATCTCGACGTATTTGTTCCGCGTTTCGCCGCCACTCTCCCCCAGGCCCCGGCTTCTCAGAAACTCGATCAACTCTATCCTGACCGAAAGCTGTTCAACCTGTCTCGGCTGATTGTGGGTGCTGAAGGGACGCTGGGTATCATCACGGAAGCGACACTTCACGCCATCCCGCTGCCGCGCGAACGGGGTGTGGCGTGCCTGTTATTTGAATCGGTCGACACGGCAGTTCAGTCAGTCACCAGAATTCTCGACTGCCTCCCCTCGGCAATTGAACTGCTCGACCAGAACATCGTCGAGTTGTCGCGAGAGAACCTGCAGTATCAAAAGTACCTGGACTTCGTCGAAGGCGCTCCCGCGGCATTGTTGATCGTCGAGTTCATGGGCGATACACCGTTGCAAATTGCCGATGGCCTGTTGTTAGTCGAGCAACGTCTGTCAGGCCAACCGGGTCTATTGAAAATCATTCGTGCCACATCGGCCGAGCAAACCGACAAGATCTGGCGTTGCCGGGAAGCGGGGGCTCCGTTGCTGTTAAGCATCCCCGGTGCCCGCAAGCCGATCGCCTTCGTCGAAGATCCCGCCGTGGAACCGTCCAAGCTGCCCGAGTTCACGCGGCGCTTCCGAGACATCCTCACGCAGCACGGCGCCAGCGGAGCCTACTACGGCCACGCATCGGTGGGCTGCCTGCATCTCCGGCCGATGATCGATACGAAATCGGCTGCCGATCGGCAACGGATGAAAGCGATCTCGGATGATGTGCAGAAGCTGGTCGTCGAATTTCGCGGTGCGATGAGCGGCGAGCATGGCGACGGACTTTCTCGAAGTTATCACAATCCGGCCCTGTTTGGCCCGCGATTGTTCGCTGCCTTCCAGCAGATTAAGGAATTGTTTGATCCACAGCGGTTGTTTAATCCCGGGAAGGTGGTGGATACTCCGTCGCCGATCGAGAACCTGCGTTACACTGGCGACTACCATCCCCTGCCGGTCTCGACCGTCCAGGATTTTTCCAGGGAAGCACTGCATAACGACCTGCCCATCAGTCAGGGTTTCCTGGCCGCCGCCGAGATGTGCAACGGGTCGGGCGTGTGTCGCAAGACCCATACCGGCACCATGTGCCCATCGTTCATGGTGACTCACGATGAAGAACATTCACCACGTGGTCGAGCCAACGCTTTGCGACTGGCGCTCTCGGGACAACTTCCGGAAGGATCGCTGACTTCCGAGCGCATGCACGAGGTCATGGACCTGTGCCTGATGTGCAAAGGGTGTAAAGCCGAATGTCCTTCGAACGTGGACGTCGCCAAGCTGAAGGTCGAGTTCCTCGCACATTACAACGGGCAGCATCGTCCTTCTTATTCGACCGTGATTCAGGGGCATGTCGCAACCGTGAACCGTATTGGTTCCGCGGTCGCGCCCATCGCCAATTGGATGACACAGGTGCCCGTCCTCCGCTGGTTGATGCAGCAGGCCACCGGCATTGATCAACGCCGCAGCTTGCCGCAGTTCCATTCGCAAAACTTTCCTCGCTGGTTTCGGAAGCATAAGCCACATCGGTTAGCAGGGAGCAAGGGTGATGTCGTCCTGCTCGATGATTGCCTGACGTCGTATTGCGAGCCGCGTGTGAATCAATCGGCAACGGAACTGCTGGAACACGCCGGCTACCGAGTCCACCGGGCCGGCTTGTGGTGCTGCGGGCGTCCGTTAATCTCGAAGGGATTGCTGGAACCGGCCAAGCGATTGGCACGCAGTAATGTCACGAAACTACTGGAATTCACCGCACAGGGTTGGCCCATCCTGGGCTGTGAACCGAGCTGCCTGTTGACATTGGTTGACGAATACCCCGACCTGTTTCCTGCACGCGAGACCGAACAAGTACAACGCAATGCATTCCTGTTGGACGGCTGGTTGGCCGATCGTGCTGCGGCAGGAGATGTCTCCTTGAGCCTGCGGGGACTCAATCAAACAGCCCTGGTTCACGGCCATTGCCAGCAAAAGGCGCTGGTCGGACTGACGGGAACTCAACGGGCCCTGCAATTGATTCCTGACCTCAAGACAAAGCCCGTCGATTCCGGCTGCTGTGGCATGGCAGGGGCGTTCGGCTATGACCATTACGACGTGAGCCAGCAGATCGGACAACGCGTCCTCTTCCCGGCAGTCACGGGACATCGTGATGGCCCGGTAGTCGCCCCGGGATTCTCGTGCCGGCATCAGATAGCCGATGGGACACGGAAGACGGCGTTGCATCCAGTTGAATTACTGGCACAACAACTGAGGCGCGAGGCGTAACCAAGTGGTGCCATCCACGCGAGCTCAGCGAGGGGAGAGAACATTCTCGCGTTAACCCGACGATCACTTTGTTACTCCGGCACGCTCGGCGGGTCTGGGTTTTCTGGTGGAACTTCCAGCAAGCGAATCCGGGCCTCGCTGAGTTCTTTCTCCGCAGCGTTCAAGTCGGAGGCAGGAACCCCGCCCGTTTCGACTTGCCGTCGGACCAGGCTGGCCCGTTCTTCCAGGAGGAGGACCAACTCCTTCATCACAGGATAAATCGTTTTCGACGTGCCACCTTCGGCTGTGACGAGTCGCAGCCGAGCCGAAATCCAATCTCGCTTAGCGCTCATGAGTTCCAGGAAGGTGGACTGTCCGACCCGATGGCTAGCTTCGGTCACCTTCATCGATTGAGCGGTCAGCTCGACTTGTTTACGAAGTTCTTCCAGCACGGCTGGAGATTTGGGCGCTTGTTTGTTGTCAGGAGTCGACGCGGGAGACTCCGGCTTATTTGGTGGGTTGAGGTTGTCCGAGTCCAATTCCGCGAGTTGGAGCTTCGCTTCGCTGAGTTCCTTCTCGGCGGAACGCAGGTCGGCAGGCGACACGAAAGCACGTGTGACTAAATCCTTAGCGATCAGCACTTTCCCTTCAGACAATTGGACCAGCGTGCGTGCGAAACCAATGGCAGCTTTCTTATTCCCTTCGGCCTCGGCCAGACGAAGTTGAGCGGTGTTCCAGACTTGCTCGGCCGACCTGACTTCAAACATCGAGGCCTGGGCTGCTTGAAAGCGGGCCTTTGTAATTTCCACTTCTTTGGCCGCGAGATCTACTTGTTTTCGTAACTCTTCAATGATGGCTCCTGATTTGACAGACTGCGGATTGTTCGCGACCGCGCCTGCCTGTGTGTCGGCTGGTTTGGACTTCGCGTCCTTTGCCATCAGGGCGGCCAATTCATAAATGCTTTCTTTTCCCGTCAATTTCGAACCAGGTAGATTCGGCAGAGTGATTGACCCTGGTGGATGACCTCCGGCGTTTTGTGGCTTCGTAGCCTTGTCTATTGGCGGATTGGGGATCCGAACAAACTGAATTCCCCCTCCGGCCAATGTCACCGGCATGGAAAACACCAGTTGGCCCGCTTTCTTTGCCGTCACGATGTAATCGCCTGATGGCAATTGACCCTCATACAGGGGGCCCTTGATGTTCAATTGCGGGGTGAGCACAACACCGATTCCATTTCGCTCACCCTGCGGTGCTATTTGAATTTCGAGTTCTGGATCCTCGGCCTCAATCACCAGACGGCAGCGCAGTTGAATCTTCAATATTCCGAATCGAGCCCACGGAGACGGCTGCCAGGCGGTAAATAGAACGTTATTCAGCACGAACATGCCCAAAAGGCTGACGAAACCCAACACGGGTCGAGTTCCCAGCACCGTCTTACGCCAGGCACCCCGTTGGAACCGCTGCCAGATGCTCACGAGCACGAATCCCACCACACTGACGAGGGACAGGGTCAGTAACAGATCGCTGGCACCCTTCATATCGTTAGGCTTGATGATTCCCAGGCCGTTCAGCGGAAACAGCAGCACCATACCAGCCATCAGAGCCAGAGACGTCCAGACGACCATCGTCAAACCAGAACGTGCGGGGGCGGTTTGTTTTTCAATGGTAGGGCGCATCAGTGTCGGAGGCTTTGGTGCGCGCTGTGGTTCCTGCAGATGAGCCAGATGCTGGCCGAGTAAATCGGCGACTTCCGTTGCCGTCTGAATTCGATCTTCCGGTTTCTTGGCCATCAGCCGGTCGATGATAGCGATCAACCAATCGGGGATCTCGGGATTGATTTCGCCGATCGGCCGGGGAGCATCGTCCACCACGCGCCGCAACATGGCCACGGTGCTGGTCGCGCGGAATGCGGGTCGGCCCGTACACATCGTATAGAGCACGCTGCCCAGGCTGAACAGGTCGCTGCGATGATCGATTTGCTCGCCGAGCGCCTGTTCGGGCGACATGTACTGAGGAGTCCCCGTCACCTGGCCACTCTGCGTGAAGCCCACGTCGTCGACGGCTCGGGCCAGGCCGAAGTCGGTGATTTTCACCCGCTCAATCCCGTTTTCCAGCAGGATGTTGGCCGGTTTGATGTCCCGATGGACGAGTCCCTGTTTGTGTGCGGCTGCCAATCCCGCAGCGATCTGCATCCCAATCCGCAGAATTTCGCGGAGCTCCAAGGCCCCCTTCCGGTCGATCTTCTGCTGCAACGATTGTCCGACGATGCACTCCATCACCAGAAACGGGATGGGTGACTCATCATCGACCGCATAGATTCGCACGATATGATCGTGGCTGACGGCCGCTGCCGCCTGAGCCTCGCGGCGAAATCGCTTGCCGGCCATCGGATTGGACAGCATTTCCCGAGCCAGCACCTTGATCGCCACGACCCGCTTCAACTTCGGGTCAGTCGCCTTCAAGACCAAACCCATGCCACCCCGGCCGATGACTTCTTCGATTTCATAGGTCCCGAGTTTCCCCAGGTGACGAGGGTCATCGCTGGGAGACAGAAAATCCAGCGCGGCCGTTCCTACCTGACTGGCATGATCGGAATCGACGGATTGAGAACCGGATGCGGCGACCGTGGCTTCAATCGCGGCGATCTCGGCCAGTGGCCTGTTCAGAAAGCTGCCGGCATCATCCAGCGCGGCGAGCAATCTGGCAACGCGAGTCCGTTGTTCGGGGCTCCCCGCACAAGTTTGGTCGAGGTAGGCAAGCCGATCGGCCGCCAATTGGATTCGCAAGGCAGCGGTGAAAAGTTCTTCGTCAGTCATGGATAACGACTCCCGTATTGGTGAGTGTGCCGTAATTGGCCCTCATCAATCAATGCGAAATCCACTGCGAAACCCCCTCAGGCATTTTGGAAATTCTTCAAGACATGCCCGAATTGAGGCAAATTCCCACCGTACATGCCACCGCAGAGAATCAGAGGAACACTGAGATCCTGTTGTCAGATTCTCTCTGCGTTTCTCTGGTTCTCTGTGGTGAAAGCCAGTCTAACGTTCGTCTTCAATCCGACATCTTCTCAAACAGCCACGCTCGAGCAAATGTCCAATACCTCTCCGCGGTTGCGGATGAGATCCCCAACAGGCGTGCCGCATCGTCATTCGTCATGCCGCCGAAGTAGCGTAATTGAACTAGTTCGGCCTTGATCTGATCCTGTTGGGCTAACTGTTGCAGCGCTTCGTCGAGCGCCAGTAGCTTGTCATCGGGACCGGCGATCTGGGGTTCGAATTGATCGAGCGACTGTTGTTGCAGATGGCCGCCATGGCGCAAAGCCTTCTTGCGTCGGGCATTATCCACCAGAATCCTGCGCATCGCTTCGGCCGCAGCAGCAAAGAAGTGTCCGCGTCCGTCCCATTCCTGCTGTTCTTCAACATCCACCAGTCGGACATATGCTTCGTGGACCAGTGCGGTCGCTTGCAGAGTCTGGCCGGATGGTTCATGAGCTAATCGGTCGGCCGCCAACTTGCGAAGTTCTTCATAGACTAAAGGCAACAGTTCACCTGCCGCCGCGGGTTCCCCGCGACGAATGGCCTTCAGGATTTGGGTGACGTCGGTCATCGGCATTAATGGAGCACAGCGACAATGGCTCCCCTCTTGCGAAGCATTGGAATCTACACAAGTGGTGCAAAGATCAAAATCCCTGCAAAATCTACAGGACTTCTCTCCCCTCGCCCACCGTACTCGGGGGGAGAGGGGCTGGGGGTGAGGGGGGCTTCGCAAACCATCGAGCATCCTCTTCAAAGTCGAATACTTGTATCGAATTCAACGGAAAAACCAATGACAGTCGCCAGAGTGTCGTGCCCCTCACCCCCGGCCCCTCTCCCCGGAGTACCGGGGCGAGGGGAGCGAAAACTCCCCCGTATTACTTGGTTTCCGACTTGTGTAGATCCCAATGCCTCGTAAGGGGGACCTCGTGTCGCTTCGCTCCTTTGTGTCGTGCGAATCCAACAGGCGTGGGCTGCAGTAACCTATGAGTTAGTCAACATCGAGATTCGGCGGCTGCGGGCGTTTCCGCTTTTTGCGAGGTGCCACGACCACCTCCACGGGTTCGGGCTCGACCTCCCGATCTGGCAGAATGAGAAGGACGAGCAGGCCGAGGGGCGAAAAGAATCCAGCAATGATCCCTGGCAGGAGGGAATAACCTTTGCATGCTGCAAGGTCGATGCTCCCCGTAATCATCATGAGGGCCATAAAGAACAGGGTGTTTGCGACGAGGAAATCTGCGATCCCGGTTTCACCTGGCGCCGTCTTGGGAAAGGTAAAGACCGTCGACAACGCAAAGAGTAAGAAGAGTGGAACGAGACCCACTAATGCGGTGTAGACTCCGAAAGATCGGCGTGTTTTGAGGGGCCAGGACCGCGTCGACAGCAGGAACCACCATACTGGGGCGGCCATCAAGAGTACGGGAATAAAAGCTATGATCGCTCCCACGATCTGGGTCAGCGGACCAAACGATTCCAGCACAGCCTTGCGATTCTCAATGGCATTTTGCTGATCCCGTACGCGTTGATTGGCAGCCTGTTGTTCGAGGGCCCGTTGGTTCTCGGCGTCACTCTTTTTCTTGTCAGCGGCGAAGATCGGATCAAAGTACGGCTTGTAGTCAACTTCCGGAATCTCATACAGCACGAAACAACGGTGTTCGATCTTTTGCGGAGGTTGACTGCTGTCGGTGGCCGAAAAGATGACCTGTTGGGCCATTGGAATCCCGTGCGGAGGTCGCCCCAGCACTTTCATCCAGAAGGCTTCGGCCGATTGCACGTATTTGTCGAGCGAGGCCTGAGAATCGAAGCCGATTTGACTCGAATTGAGCAGTGGACCTACCCCCAACCTCTTAATCGCGGCCTGAGGGTCAAGCCCCAGCCTGGGCTGATTCTTGTCGTGGTATCCGCTACGAACCTGAGTGGTCAAGGGGGGTATTCCACCTCGCGCAGGTGCTTCCAATACCGTCGACTTGCCATAGTCCAAGATGAGTTTGGGTTGTTCCAGGTCGATCCGGAACACCTCAGGCAGACCCTTGAGCAAAGCCGGATCGAGATCCCAGACGATCAGTCGTCCATCAATTACCAGCAACACGCGCGATCCAACCAATGTTAGCGGAATCACGTCGTGGATATTCCGCTGATTGCGGCTCGAACGGAATTCGAGCGGATTTCCCCCATCCCAATAGCGTTCGGAATTCCAGGATGGCCGTCCATTCCCGCCACTGCTTTGGTCGCGAACACGGACACAATCCGCAGGCAGTTTTCCAGCAACAGTCTCAGCAACGACGTCGTGTCCGATGTGTTTCACGGCCACCCGTATCGGAACTTCTGCTCCCGGCACGAGCGGGTCCGGAGCCATGACGTGCACCGATATGGGATAGTCGGTGGCGGAGACCGCATTGACCTCCTTCTCCCCAGATTTCTCCAACTCAGCCACTTGCCCATGCGACTGGAGCGAAAAATGTCCGGTCTTTCTGCCAATGGGTGCGTCGACAATCATGCGCACCCGGTCGAGCTTGTGGTCCAAAATCAGACCATCGATGTGCCAGCCACCCTCCACAGGAAAGATGCCCCCAGTCACTCCCTGCTTGGCCCACTTCTTCGTCGGAGTCAGCGCCGGCAAATCAAGCCGGATCTGATCATCTGCCGAACTCAGCAGCTTGTCGCCAACCACGACGAGTTCCCAGACTTTTTCTGCAGTCATTGGGACTTCACGGACATCCTTGAGTTCAGCCAACGACATCGTGCGGATCTTGTGAGCAATATTGTCGGCGATATACACCATGTCCGACCCGGCGGCAAAACACATGGACATCTGTTCCGATCCCATCGGGAAATCACGAGAGGCGGTAACCTTCAAACTTTTGAGATCGACAACCTGCACTCGAATCATTCCCTGGCCGGTAAACTCGTCCCGCCATCTGATTCTTGGACTGACACCCTGCACGCAAACAACGTGGTTCCCGTCTGGAGTTGGCAGCAGGATTGGAGCATTCATCTGAAGCTCAACGTGCGGCAAATCATCATGTTGACCCCACACTGCGGTGACCTGACCCGGACCTGTCAGACTTACGGCTATCAAGACTTGCAGCCGCCGCAGAAACGAGGATGACCACGCGAAGGACGAAACGCTCACGGAGTGAGATTGCATGATAGCCCTGTGACATGAATTGGATATCGAATCGAGAGGGTTTCGTTACTCGTGCCGCCCCATCCAGCGAACCGTGTTTTCGATCACTTTCAGATGCTGCGGATTCTTGAAGACCGGGAACGTCTCGTGGCCGGGGCGGTAATAGAACACCTTGCCTTGGCCAACATTCCACACGCTCCCACTGCGAAACCACTCTCCCGTCGCCCAGCGTTCTTCGATCACCACGGCATCCGGTTCGGGTATGTGAAACGGTTCGTCGTACATTTCGTCCTGGGGATTCTCAAACTCCTGCGGCAAGTCTTTCGCAATCGGATGCTCGGGGAGCAGCACCTTCATGGTGCTCGGCTTGCCGTCAGCTCGGTAGGCCGGAAAACAACAGTTCGGCAGCCGCAGCCGAATTGTGATCGGTCCCTGTCGCGGTTTGAGGAACAACGCCGATGGTGTCAGCAACCCGTCATACTTCGGGACCGTTCCAATGGTCCCCGGAGTGAGCTCAAAAATCGCGCTGGCTCGCTCTTCAGGTTGCAGGTTCTCCAAAGCCGCTTGCTTAGCTCGTTCGTTCATCGCTTCAATGAACGGAGTCGACCAATGAGCCGAATGGAGGGCGATCAGTCCCAGTCGTCCCTGCTTGACGCGTGAAACGATCTGCTGGGCCTGCTCGGGCTTGATATCGCGCTGGCGGACATGGCCCCACCAGATAATCACGTCGCTGCTGTCGAGTAGATCGCTGTTGAGACCCTTGTCCGGGAAGTCCTGATTCACCGACCGCACTTTCAAACCCGGCAATTTTTCCAGGTGCGCGGCAATGTGGTTTCCCAGAAAGTTGTCGTAGGCCTGCTTCTGAGCCGGCTGCTGCTCGTCCCAGACCAGAACGCTGATAGGTTGGTCATCCGCGGCCAACATCGGAGTGCAGATCAGGCCGGCGAACAGGGTGCAGAGAATCCGACAGAGATTCTGCCGAGGCTGGCTGAGCGCGCGCATGGGAACTCCGTACTAAACTGAGTCATCACGAATGTGCAATGCGGTGATGACTCAGTCTAGCCAGTTCGCCGCTGCATGTCATGGCGCCGCGCGAGTTGTCCACCTCGGAAGGTGTTTGAGAAGGGAGGGCGAGGCTCCTGCCGAGCCGAAGACGAGCTTTAGCTCGGCGTCCGCTGATGGCTTGTTTTGGGGCCTCCGGCGGACGCCGACTTACGATCGAGCCAGGCTCGGCGGGAGCTTCGCCCTCCCGAAACTTGGCTTTTCGAACACTTGGCTGTAACGAAGCACTTAGTCCTTCTCGCGTTTCCAGACGTGCATCCATTGCTTGCTATCCGGCTTGGTCTCGAATTTCGACGGCCGCTCTCCCCCAGGTTGAGCAAAAACCACCCGAAATGTGTCTCCGTCGATTTCGTAGATTCCCAGGCAGGTCTTATCCTTATTGGCACCCGTTGCGTCCGTGATATCTATCGTATTGACTTTCTTAACCACGTCCAGTTTTTGGGTCCCTGAAATGGGCTCGGATTTGCCGATGGTGACGGTATAGTGATCATCCTTGATGACCAGCTTTCCGTCTTTGAGTTGGCTCTCATCCAACGCTTTGCCATTGGCTTCGCCGCTGCTCAACTGCCAGGATCCTTGAAGCGCTTTCGAGTTTTCCGTCACGGTGCTTTTTGGCGAATCCGCCCCCATCAACATGCTGGACACCAAGCCAATTGCTATGACCAATCGCATGACAACTCTCCTCCACAAGTTTTCGGGATGACTCTGAACCTTGAACTTTAGCTCAGATATCGTAGTCGGATCCGCAAATCCGTGGTTTTTGCGGTACTGAGACAAATATTCCTGGGGACGGACGCGACCGAATCGATTTCAAGTCCCCCGACAAAGTGGTCGCAGGTGAGTTGACAGTCTGCGAGAGAATCATCAATTTCAGGGGTTACGGCCGATAGGCTGATATTGAGATCCGCAACTGTGCCTGGAAAGATCGATTAACATGCCGAATGCCGAGGGGCTGCCTGTCGCGCTGATCACCGGGATCACCGGACAGGATGGTTCTTATTTGACCGAATTTCTGCTGCAGAAGGGATATCACGTCCATGGAGTCGTGCGGCGGGCCAGCAGCTTTAACACGGGACGAATCAATCACCTCTATCACGATCCCCATGTCTCCGGGACGCGAATGCAGTTGCACTACGGCGACCTGACCGATGCCACCCGGCTGGGTGAGTTGATCGAACGCATTCAACCCGACGAACTCTACAACCTCGCGGCACAAAGCCACGTAAAGGTCTCGTTTGACATGCCCCTCTACACGGCCGACGTCGTGGCTGTGGGAACGTTGCGGCTGCTGGAAGCAGTCCGGGATGCCGAGCAGCGTATCGGGCGGCGGATCAAATTCTATCAGGCATCTTCCAGCGAAATGTTCGGCATGTCGCAGACGGTGCCGCAGACCGAAACGACGTCGTTTCATCCCCGCAGCCCTTATGCATGTGCGAAGCTGTATGCTCACTGGCAAACGGTCAACTATCGCGAAGCTTACAACCTGTTTGCCTGCTGCGGCATCCTGTTCAATCACGAATCGCCGCGCCGCGGTGAGACGTTTGTCACGCGTAAGATCACGCGTACTGCCACCCGCATTAAGCTGGGGCTCGTCGATAAACTCTACCTGGGAAATATCGAGGCACGACGCGACTGGGGCTTTGCCGGCGATTATGTCGAAGCGATGTGGTTGATGCTGCAGCAAGAGCAGCCGGATGACTACATCATCGCCACGAATGAAACGCATTCGGTCAAGGAATTTCTCGACGAAGTCTTTACCTACCTGGGACTGAACTGGCAGGACTACGTCGCGATCGATCCCGCGTACTATCGTCCGTCCGAGGTCGATCTGCTACAGGGCGACCCGGCAAAGGCAACTCGAATCCTGGGCTGGAAGCCCAAAGTCAACTTCAGTGAACTCGCCCGATTGATGACCGATGCCGACATGAAGCTGGCCGAACAAGAGAAGCGATTGGCGTAACTGTAAAGCCAACGAATCGTTTTACCCGCAGATGACGCAGATTTCGCAGATAGGGGCAAGAGGTATTAGTCCCATCAGGGACTGAGGAAAAAACGCCTTCCTGAATTCTTCCCATGACCGAATACGTTGCACCAAAAACTTTGAACTCCGGACTGCTACGGAATCTCCGCGTCCACTGGTTCCTGTTGCGGACCTGTCTCGAGGAACGGCTGATATATCGTGGCGATTTTGCGTTCGCTACGTTCGTTCGTTTCCTGCCGATCATCACACAGATCTGTCTGTGGGGTGCGATCTTCGGAGTCGGTACCAGCGATGGCAGCCTGCGACTTAACGGATATTCGTATCAGGAGATGGTTGCGTATTACCTGCTCACCATGATCGGTCGCGCGTTCTCCAGCATGCCGGGCTTGGCGCGTGATATCTCCAAGGAAATTCGCGACGGATCGCTGAAACGCTACCTCACACAGCCGGTCGATCTGCAGGTGTTTTACTTCTGGTCGCGAGTGTCGCATAAACTCGTCTATTACATGGTGGCAACGATTCCGTTCGCGATCCTGTTCTGGCTGTGCGGTTCGTTCTTCACTCACATGCCGACAGCGTTGGAATGGACCGCATTGGTGGTTTCGTTGATTCAGGCATTCCTGATCGGATTTCTGCTGGATAACCTGATTGGCCTGGCCGCGTTTTGGTTGCTGGAGATCGGCTCGATCAGCTTCATCTTCATGATGCTGACCTATTTCTTGTCGGGACATATGTTGCCGCTGGATTGGCTGCCCGGAATACTCGGTCAGATCGTGACCTACCTCCCATTCCAATATCTGGCCTACGTTCCGGCCGCCATCATTTTGGGCAAATTTGGTCCCAGCGAACTGGCCGGACATCTGCTGGTGGCAACCGGCTGGATTCTACTACTCTGGTTGTTGACTCGAGTCGAGTACGCACTGGGGCTCAGACGTTATGGGGCTTATGGTGGCTAGACCCAATTCACAAGGTGGCAGTCGGAGTTTGCCTGCCTTTTCGGGGAGTAATCAATGGAGCGTAGCGACATGAGCTCCCCCCCTTACGAAGGGGGGGCAGGGGGGGTTAGGATAGTCTGGCGAGCCCCCTCGCGATGTTGTTTGTGTCATGGCGCTCCAGGAGGACGGTCATGCTGAACGTGCTTCGCGAAGGAGACGTGGTCCGCATTGTCTTGAACCGTCCAGACAAGCGCAACGCACTCACACGCTCCATGCTGGCTGAACTGCTGCAGGCTTTGCAGGGATTAGCTTCCGAGACCCGGCTGCTCATTCTGTCCGCCAATGGCCCAGTCTTCTGCGCGGGGATGGACTTGCAAGAGATGCAGGCGACCGCCCAATTGCCGAACTCCACTGCAGTTTGGCAAAGTGACTCAGACCTCTATCGGCAAGTCGTGGAAACGTTGTTTCTGGTTCCTTGCCCCACACTGTGCGTCGTCCAGGGACCAGTTCTCGCTGGCGGCGTCGGTTTAGTGCTGGCGTGCGACTTGGTCGTGGGGACTGACGCGGCGAGCTTCGCACTCCCCGAACCCAAGCGCGGGATTACCGCCTCAATGGTCTCGCCATTACTGGCTCATCGAGTGGGACCGGGGCCAGCCGGATGGCTGTTGCTGTCCGGGCAGACCATGCCTGCGCCCGACGCGGCCCGGTGCGGACTGATTCACAAGATTCTGGGGAGTGCGACTCTGCAAGATGAGGTTGCCGCAATCATCGCGACAATCCTGACCGGGGCTCCCACGGCACTGCGGGTCACGAAACAGCAATTGCTGCAAAACGTGGCCACACAGATGCGTGCGGAATGGGACCTTGCCTCGCAACTTTCCGCCGCGTCACGAGCACACCCGGAGGCTCGCGAAGGACTGCAGGCATTTCTAGATAAGCGGCCGCCAAGCTGGATTCCGAAAGCCGACTAGGAATTATCCAAATCACGTCGTCGTAGGATGAGCATTCTTGCCTTGGGGACCCTGATCCATGAAGCCTTGTTTGGAGTCGACCGCAAACAGAAGAGTTGTGAAGATCTTGCGATGGTTCTGTGTTCTGCTGCTGGTGGTACTTGGCGGTTTCGCTGGTGCTGCGGCGCTGGATCTGAATTCGATAGCATGGGCGGAGGAACCTCTCACGGCGGGCACGGTTCCTGAGCCTGCTGAGTTAAGCGCCACCGAACCTCTCTCTGGCGAATTCTCGTTGGAACGAGCGGCTCGGGCGCTGGATACCGCTGCTTTGCACTGGCAGGAAACGCGGAAGTGCGCGGCTTGTCATACCGTGCCCCCGTACCTGATGGCCCGCCCCTATCTCGCCACCGTCTCGCCCGAGCCCCTGGAGGTCCGCAGATTTGTTGAGACGATTGTGGAACAGCGGCTGGAAGCCGAACCTGCCTTGCCTAAGGATGGGGTGACTGCGGTCATCATCCAGACGGCGACCGCTCTGGCATTTCATGACCGGGCTCATTCGGGTAAATTGCATGCGGCAACTCGACAGCAACTGGATCGGATGTGGACTCTGCAGCGGCCGGATGGCGGGTGGGAGTGGCCGTTTCGAGACACTCCACCCGTGAAGAGCGACGAACATTACGGGGCCGTCCTGGTGGCCCTGGCAACCGGTGCCGCGCCAGAGAACTACGCCGACACCCCGCAAGCCCGCGCGGGACTGGCCGGTATTAGAAAATTCCTCGCGGCACATCCGCCGCACAGCCTGCATCAGAAAGCCATGCTCTTGTGGGGCTCCAGTCTCATCCCAGACTTACTCTCCGCAAATGACAAATCTCAAGCCCTGCAGGATCTGGCTGCGGCACAACGTCCGGACGGGGGTTGGTCCCTGGCGAGCCTGACGGAGAATCCGGGCGATCCGGATCGGCAGACAGGCGACGGCAGGCAGGCTCGCTCTGCCGAGGGACATGGCCGCGAATTTCTCGTCTATGTCGGACGGGACAAGACCTACAAGTCATCCCTGGAAAGCGACGGTTACGCCACCGGGCTGAGTCTGTACGTGCTGAGACAAACAGGAGTCCCGAGGGATGATGGGCGCATTCGCCGCGGAGTCACCTGGCTGAAGACTCACCAGCGCAGCAGCGGAAGGTGGTTCACGCCCTCACAAGGCTGGCACAGTCAGCACTATATTTCCAATTGCGGTACCGCCTATGCGATTCTGGCTCTCCATGCCTGCGGTGAGATCCCCGATCCAACACAGGCCAAGGACTGATTGACATAAGGTGATCGACCAAAGACGGTGGTGGAGAGGGTAGCCGGTCGGACGATCCCGTCGAGCGCTCCCCGCAGTCAACTTTTGCGAGTGGGGCACGGGGTCGCCCCACAATTCGGGATCGCGCCGTTGTTGGTCTGGTGCGGGCCGCTTACGATCTCCGACATGAAAACGACGGCGGTTGGTGATCATTCGGGTGGTCTGTTTCGCGAGTTCCTGCAGCAGGAACTGGCGCGGCGGTGTGCTGATAATCCGCAGTACTCGTTGCGCGCGTTTGCTCGCTCGTTGCGGATTGATCATTCGACGTTGTCGCAAATCCTGCGCGCCAAACGTCGGCTGACAGGCGAGACCATCCGATCGCTGGCAAGCGAATTGAATGTTCCCGCCGCCGATATCGAAGCGTTCGTCGCGCGGGAAGAACAACTCGACGGAGACAATACCTGGGACCGGCACGTGCGGCAGTTGCAGGACGAAGCCATGGAAGTCATCGCCCAGTGGCACCACTTCGCAATCCTGGAACTGGTTCGACTGGAGTGCTTTCGCCCCGACTGCCGCTGGATCGCTCGTGTCCTGGACATCAGCGTGGACGAGGTCAACCTGGCCCTGACTCGCCTGCTGCATCTGGGACTGCTGCACATGGTTGATCACCAAACGTGGCTCGACGATTCGGAACATGCTCGCGCACAGTTTGGCCAACTTCCCGCCGCCATTGCCGCACAACTGCTGAATCGGATCAGCCGCGTGGCCAACTCCAAGGGGATCGACCCGATCCTCAGTTCATCCACGCTGGCCGTGGATCGGAAACGCATCGCCGTCGTCGCAAGTTACCTCGAAAAGGTCCGGCGCGAGATTGCCGGATTGGTCGACACCGAGGGGGCTCGGGACGATGTTTATCAACTCGACATTCTGTTTTATCCGCTCACCACTTTGCATCAGGAGTATCTCGATGGGACAGCCCGTGACGAACTTTCAAATCCTGGCCCGGAACCCGGACCGGGTGGCCCGGTTTTATAACGACCTGTTTGGCTGGTCGGTCGACAACAACAATACGATGGGCTATCGAGTCATCCAGACGGGATCGCCGGCCGGCATTCAGGGAGGCATCTGGCCGGCTCCGCCGGAAGGCCAGGCGATGGTGCAATTATTCGTCCAGGTCGACGACGTGCCGGCAGCGGTGCTCAAGGCGAGCGAAGCCGGCGGCAAAGTCATCATCCAACCCCAGTCGCTGCCTGACGGCGACCAGATGGCAGTCATCCTCGATCCGGAAGGCATTCCGTTTGGCCTCGTGCGGACGAGAAAGTCGAGCAAGTGATTTGCGACGGGTTGAAAATCGGGTTGCTGACCAATGGATCTGACGCGCGCCATGCGATCAAGTTCTTTGACAAAACCAGATCTTCGGGTTGGGTGCCACTGGTTTGCGACTGTACTCAGTCGTCAACCAGTGCGATAGTCGGTCCTCTGCGGCACTGTTTGACCGCCGAGTACAGGTAAAACAATACCGTGGCAAAGCAGTGGCACGAGTCGGTGGCACCCGCAGATTTAGTCTGGAGGACTCACTACGGAGACTGGGCCGTTCGTGCCGAGTCGCCGCCGTGACGACGCAAAACCTCTGCCAGATCCATGCGTCCGTTCTGCAACATCTGGTCGGCGGGAGTACGACCCTCGTTGTCTTTGGCGTTAATGTCGGCGCCGTGTGCGAGGAGATACTCGATGATCTCCTCGGCGTGCTGCGTGTTCTGGTCAGGGTAGTGTAAGGGAGTGCGTCCAGCGTCGTCTCGGAGATTCGCGCACGCAGGATTCTCACGCAGCAACGTACGCACGCGGTCGAGTCCTCCAAACTTGACGGCTTCGCCGATCGGTGCGAACTGCAGCAGATACTCAACGACCTCCCGCTGGTCTTTGTAGCTTGCGGAGCCCAGCGGCGTGCTGTCATAGGCAGAGTCTCGCGCATTTACGTCCGCGCCCAGTTCGACAAGCAATTTGACGGTGCCCAGTTGACCGGCGAGTGCGGCGCTGTGCAACGGCGAAAAACAGCCCGCCCCACCATTAACGTCAAAGCCTAGTTCCACCAACAAGCGAAGAGTGTTCTCACGGCCATTTTCGGCAGCCGAGGTGAGGAGCTCTCCGGGATCGTCCAGGAGCGACGGATTGCTCGCCACGAGTTCGCGGGCGCGATCCGCATCGGCTCGGTTGCAGGCGGCGGCAAATTCATCCGCCGTCCTGAGAGCGATCGGCTTTGCTCCCTTAGCAACAAGATAGTCAGCGATCTCTTGATGACCTCGATACACAGCTTCCGCATACGGCGCTCGCGAGCCGGCCGGATACTGGCTTATGGCGTTGACGTCGGCGCCGTTCTCGACGAGCAGTTTGACGCGGTCAACGTAGTTCACCTTAACCGCATAGCGCAACTGATATGAGAGAATGTCCGAGGGGCTGCGGTTGTCGACGCGCGGCCAGAACTGAAAGAACCGCTTGAACCATGGCCCGCCCTGATCCTTCCCCAAACCATATTCGAACAGCAGCTTCATGTGCTCGTCGTCGGGATATTGCATGCGGTTGTAGAGTCCCTGGTTGTCGTTGGGGTCGGCACCCGCGTCGAGCAGCAGCCGCGCGAACTCGAAGCAGTATTGATGCGGCGGCTGGTGCAACGTCCCTTCGGCCCGATAGACATCAAGCTCGCCCAAGCCCAGCACTCCCGTCAGTGCGGTAAAGAGACACGGAAACTGTCCGCCCCAGTCCCACAGGAAGCCCGCGTTCGGGTCGGCACCATGCTCGATCAACAGCCGCGCGACTTGTAACGTCGAGTGCTCTTCCGCCTTGCTGTCGAGTCGTGAGTACGCCGCGTACAGCAGCGGTTCCCAATTGAACGGTCCACCTTTCTCATGCACATCCGCATTCTTCGTCAGCAAGTTGGAAACCGCCGCGACATCACCCACGGCTGCTGCGGTGTAGATGTTGGCCTGCGCGATGTGCGGCTTCTCTGCAAGGAGCTGCCGCGCGCGCTCACGTCGCGCAGGATGATCGCCGTCAAAATAAGTGATGCACGCCAGGCGCAGGAACTTATTCGCATCATCATCAGACTTTGGCTCGAGTGGCTGGCGGTAGTTCTCGAGCGTCTGGACATAGCTCTTCAGCTTTTGCCAGCTTGTGAAGCCGTAGCTTCTGGCCAGCACACGCTGCGCGTCATGCAAAGCGATCGTAGCCGAGTTGGGAGTCTGTTCATGTCGCTCGACTTCGGCAACTGCGTTGGAGTCGCCGGCACGGTAGGACTTGAGCAGTTCCTTCGCTTGATGCTTGAACTGGTCGAAGTTCGGCCAGCGCGGCCACTGACGGCCTGATGAGAGATGAGAATCGGTCACAGCGACCTCCTTTCAAAGCACCCGGCATCCGCGTCACGGGCTGAAAGAAGGTTTGTCAGCCGAAGAGAAGTCGATCGTCGATCGCAGTCGGGTGGACTCAGTCCTCTCCGCGGACACGGCAGCGCCCCGACGCGCTACCGGCTAGCTTAGTCGTGTGGAGGCGCCGGGTCAAATACCCTCCATCTGGCTATCGCACCCTGTTCCTTCATTCCGCCTTTAAGTACTGAGGAGGTGCGATGCACTTGAAATCTCGCTGTCGTTGTCCAGTCAACTTTCCCGGCACTTCACCCGATTTGCCACTCCTTCCGAACACGATCAGAACATCGTCTCTGACTAAAGTCGCAATTGCGGACAACATTCTCTAAACCGTCGCCGAAATCGAGAAATGCCGGATACGGGAGATCCGCACGTCCCATTCGGGGGAGGGGGACCGCTATCAATCGGTCCTCCTCCCTCTATCCCTGCTGTTGCGCTATGCTCTCCATATTGCTTTTTCTTCATCGACTGTTCAACTCGAACGGGCTCGGGCACGATTTCCTCGATTGACCGTATTACCTGCACCCGGCGGGGACGCAGGCTGAGGTGTGTTGCTACCCAATCGGGCCACCAACCGCCACGAATTCAGCGTTCCCAAGTCCAATCGAAACGTGTCAATGACCTTCAGTTGCCAGACTCCCAAGGCAACCTTGCCGTCCAAGGTTCTCAATGCCGGGATGTCGGCTGCTGAAAAGGTCTTCTTGATGTCATCAGCCGAACCGCCGGTATGATTGTGCAAGGCAACGGAAGTGCCGTCCGGGGCAATCAGGTCAATACGCAGGTCGCTGATGTAACTGTGCGAAATGTCAACGGTCACGCGGACATCGCTGACAGTGCCAACGGAGGTGACATTGATCGAAGATGTGACGGGGGATCCGACATCAGGAATCGCCAAGTTTGCTGTGACACTCTTGTCAAGCGTCGTGACCGACCCGGGCGGCCCGCCCGCTGCGGTCACGGCTTTGAAAGCATTGACTTTGCCGCTGCCAAACCACAGGCTTCGTCCATTGGTATCAAACCCACCGGGCTCATTGACCAATGTGTCGCTGAAGATCTGCAAATCTTTGTCCGCTGTGTCCTGCAGGATTTTCCGGACTTCAAATGCGGTCAGCGACGAGTTGCTCGACAGGATCAGCGCGCAGACCCCGGCCACAGTAGGTGTTGCGCTGGAAGTGCCGCCAAATTGGTCGGTAAATCGCGAGTTGATTGTGAAGTCCGTTCCGGCCCCAAATCCTTCGTTGTCAGTCGTCGTAATTCCCAAGCCAGGGGGCGAGGTTAGCCCGAGGTCGTCCCAATTGTCCGATGGCGCGCAGACGCAGATTTCGCGACCCCAGGACGAATAGGCGGAACGAGTCTTCCGTGACGTCGCAGCGCTGATCGTGCAGACATCCGGATGTGCAGCGATCCAGCGATCAATTCGCCCGCTGTAGGAACGGATCGCACCCGACGCGCGGAAACGATACGTGCGAGTATTGGCCAGATCCTTGACGGGGCAGTTGTTGTTTCCTGCCGCAACGCAGATCACCAATCCTTTGCCGCGGCGGCCGCCCGTGCGAGCCAACTGCGCCAAACAATCGTTGAATGCAGTACTCAACGGGGCATCCGCTGGACCAACACCCCAGGAACAGGACACGACATCTGCCAGCCCCGAGATCTTCTGAAACATCGTCACAAAATGTGCTTCTTCCATACTAAGCGGAAATCGGACGGCGACCATCCCACAACCTGGAGCAACACCCACCACACCCGTCCCGTTGCCTTCAGCTAGCGCCACTCCCAGACAAGGCGTGCCGTGATAGTCGCCAGGTCGAGGGCTGACATTCGAGTCCCAGGTGATGGCACCGTTCGTGCCAGGTGTCGCATTCAACTGAGCAACAACTTTGCCGTCCCCTTGAAAGTCCGGGTGAGTCAAGTCAAATCCATCATCGGCTACAGCAATCACGATGTCACGACGGCCACGAGTCAAATCCCAGGCGTCTGCCGCGAAGATCCCTGCCCCTTTCACCAGGTCCGGTGCAACGTCGGCGGGTGCATGCAAATGCCACTGCTTCGCAAAGCCTGGATCTGATGGAATGAAGGCAAATCGAGTCAGTCGCCGCACCAGATTCGGCTCGGCGTACTCAACATCATCGCGCGTCGCCGCAGCATTGGCAGCTCGGATTGGATTGCGACCAGTATCATCTGTGACTCGCACCAGGTAGGTCTTGTCACCAAGATCCTTTTCGACTCGCAGATTCTCGGCCTCAATGTACGCCAGAATCCGATCCTCGGGTGTATCTGGTTTAAATTTTACGAAGAAACTTTCCGTGATGAGATAGTCTTGCTGAGAATCGTCCATGGCACGGTAGACGTGGTGCGTTACTTCCTCGCCCCGAAGCTTTGAAACACTACTCTCGCGATCGCCGACAATCTCCGCGCGGACCAGCCCCGGCGCCGCAGAAGTCGCGGACCGCAGTTCAACTCCGGCACGGCTAGCGACTGCATGCGCCTCGGCAGGGCTTTCTGCCTGGATTGTGACTTCGGATTCATCTTTCTTGATTTCGATCTTACGCCCACCCTGCCAGAAATAGGTCGTCTCGGACATGATGTTGTCTCCAGGTGCGTTGGGTTGAGAAAAGTCCATCAGCGGTCCCTGAGCCATAACTCGCCCGAACAGACAGTAAGGCACTGGGAAAGGCGTATTGTGGAGTATCTGGCCACAAAAGTACAGTGACAATCTGTGATGCTGGCGGAGGTGTTACCAGAGCTTCGGTAACGAGGAGATCCGTCTGGCTACTGCAACCGGTTCCATCATCTGGGGAAGCCTTGATCGACATCACAGGCAGTGACGCTTCCTCCGTCAAAAATCGAAGCGATCAAACCCTCCCAGAAAGTCTTCTTGCCGGTGAAAACCCGCTGGTGTCCCGCAATCCTCTTAGCCGGTCGGACTAATCTGTGCACTGCCGGTGTTATTAGCACCATATAGGAACTTTTGAACAGATACGTCTTGGTTGGCGGCAACTACGATAACTTTTTCCACTCAGGTTTCTTCTTGAGGAGTCACCGGGAATTGTTGGTTACGCCAAGCGGCGGAGAGGGGATACACTTCTCTACGCAAGCGATTGATTCCACCTAGAGGGCAGTGTGCGGCAAGTCCATTCCAGATATCGAAGGCCATACGGTGAAGTTGGTCGCTCTGATTTGCGGTCGCGATTTCCTGCTGCGGCAATCGAAGTAGCGCCACGGTTCGGTAGGGCGATTCACTTTCGGGCCACGGAATCGTAGCGTCCTCGACGGGCATCGTCTCTAAAGAGGTTTGGAGTTGAACCTGAAACTCGAAGGTCACTTCCTGAGATCGCAAGGTTTCTTCGAGCATCAATCGTAGGGCGCCCGTTGCGGTTGAAAGCTTCTGGAGGACACCAACCAGCGAGCCATCCTTATGGCTTTGGGGAACAACTCGATACTTTGCCACGAACTTGCCATATCGAATAGGGCTCATGCTAAAATACGAGTTGCTCGCCGGATGCGCAGGAACTTTGGCCGCTATCTGAGCCGCCGTTACTGCTTCGCGCCAGTGCCAGGCAAGTGGATTCCAGTTTCCGCCAGTAAGTCCTTCTCCAATTGTTGACAGTGGTCTTCGGGCGCTCTCAGCGATGAGATTCTCCAGCCTCAGATAGTCCTTCACATTTCTCCCGATGAAGACAGGATGATTGACCATCACAAAATCTTGCGTACCCATCACAGTTGGACCCGCGCGGAGCCGTTCCCCCCTGCATCCATCGATCTTGATAGCCAAGCCTCGTCCGTCAGGCATCCAATCGGGATTTTCTTGTCCTGCACCATTCGAAAAACGAACGGTGGCAGAATAAATCCCAGCATCTTGAAACAAACCCTGGGCAAGTTCTGCGGGAAGATGTGCCAGGATTTCGAACACCCCACTGGCACACCCATCGGATTTCACATGGACATCGGATTGATGCTTTCCCGTCCGCGCGAAGCTCTCTTCGAGGATCCGTTTCAAAGCATCCAGAACCCTGCGAATGTCGTCTGCTTCGTCGTCGGCAATATGTTCGGTCTGACTGCCATAAGGAATCGGTTCGAATGATTTCGAAGCCATATTGGTCTCACGCATGATTGCTCGGCAATGCGACCCCAATGGTCTCTGTCGAGTGGGACGACGGTCTAGATTTCCGATTCCTTCTCGATCGAGGCAGTCGATGCCTCTTTGGATCTTGTTAATCAGACTGTACCGCGTGAATGAAGATGGAAGCTATTTTTTTCGAGACACCTTTTTTGCGGGTGTTTTCTTCGGAGCGGCCTTCTTTGCTGGAGCCTTCGCAGTTTTCTTCCCGGTAGCCTTTTTGACTGTACCAGCGGCCTTCTCCTGAATTTTCCCCGCAGTCTTCTTAACCGACTTAGGCAGGCCCTTTACGGACTTGGGCATGCTCGCCGCGATCTCTCTCGCATTCGCGCCTGCATATCCACCCACCACGGCACCGACTGCTGCCCCGAGGGGACCGACCATCGCACCTGCCGCAGCTCCTGCGGCAGCCCCACCGACCATACCCATGTTGGACATGGACTTTTTCGCTGACTTTTTCGCCATGATAATGCTTTCCGTGTCGTTGAAGGAATGGAATTCGAATTTAACGAGTCGGCTTGGCTGTTGGAGGGGCGTCACTGGAACCAGCGGCTCTCGCAGGTTTGCCGTGATCAAATCTGTTGCATCCGCTGTTGCCTGATACCCGTAACAAGAATGGTTGCAATTTCTCGTCGATGCACTCACCCATGGTTAAGTTCTCAATCGCCCCTGAGGCTCGATCTGCCACCATTTACAATCCTTGCATAATCCCCATTCGGATTTTCCCATGACTAATCCCTTCGGTTTCGTAGCTGCTAAGGATGCCTGAATGAAGTGATTCAGACGAGTGCTTCTGAAGCCAACAACAGTAACGCCGCGTTCCTGGCCTGAAACTTCCCTTAGACGAATCTCAAGGGAGTACACAGACCAGGCACGCGACGGTTATCGGTCCTTCTTGAGCAACACTGAATCGACTAAGCGCAGCACGCTGGGTCTTTGCTTGTGGCGCCATATTGTTTGAGGATCTCTTTCGCCGTTTCACAACGATCATCGGAAGTGACCGTGACCACGACTCGGCCAGCAGCGATTTCGGACTCGTAATGCTTGGCGTGTTCTTCGGAAACACCCCAACCCGTCAGGGCACCAATCAATCCAACCGCAGCGGCGCCCCCAGCGGCATTAGACGCCAACACCCCGAGCGTTCCCGCGAACAAAGCGGGACCAACAACAGGGATGGCACCGGCGAGCACCCCCCAGCCGACTAACGCGCCAATTCCAGCCCCTGCAACAGCACCGGCAGTTGCGCCGGTAGCTGTTTTTTCAGCTTCGTCTGTCTTCTTCGTTGTAACTGTCTTGGAAATCGGGCGATAGTTGGCATGATCACGTGTCACAACGCCAATTTGATGGGTGTCAAAGCCAGCGTTGAACAGAGCATCAACTGCTCTGTCGGCTTGAGTTTTGTCAGAGAAGACCCCCACTGCAGTGGAACAAGTTGTGGCGTGCATTTCAGTGATCCTTAGGGCGAGCGACGCGATGCTGAGATTACTTCGAACGGAACGGTTCCGCGTGAGTAGCTCGCTCTGGATGCAATTCTCGGACCGTGATTTCATCGATTCTTGGCGTCACGTTCGAATTCGAATCTGAGACAACTATTCTGAAGGGCAATTGACAAGGTTCTTAATGCCTGGGCTCACTGATAAATGACATGTCTTATTGGAACAACCCAATTTCCGAGTGCTGATGTAAACCCACAATCAGATCGATCAATCGGTTTAACGGACGCTTTTCGGCTTGTCAGTGCATTGTCACCGACCAAGCCGGACTCTCGGCGCCCAGCCTTACTCCCGAATTCTCGATCGAGGAACGAGACTTCGCACATCTGAGGGGATAGCGTGAGTTTGTGGGTCACTAATTCTTTCCCGCAGCAGCCCGGCCCGAAGGAGATTGTGAGGCAAATTCACAGCGAACCAGCTCGAACTGAATGTCCGCGGAAATATGGGCCAGGGCGCAGTAGTCACTCCGGCCCGGTCTACGCTGCCCACGGCCAAGCTGTTGCAATTCCGCAGAAGACAAACAAATAATGCGGGAGATCAGGCAGAATCTTTGCGACAATGGCTACCGCGCGGGTTGTCGAATCTGCCGTGTCGAAAGGTCAGATTGCCATGCACGCCAATGTGGATGGGCTGCGCTCACGGGTGATGTCGGTCGTCTGCCAAATGCTCGGCAGCGTGACTGATGCAAAGGATGCCGTGCAGGACGCATTTTACGACTGCAGACCGCCGATGAGGTGACATCACCTGAAGGGTTTCTCGTTATTCCCTAAACAGACTGTCAGAACCAGGAGAATCGCCGTGAAAATCGTCGTGATCGGGGGGAGCGGATTGATCGGGAGAAAACTGGTGCAAAACCTGCGTCAACGGGGTCATCAAGTCGTGGCAGCATCGCCATCGCTGGGCATTAACGCGGTCACGGGTGAGGGGCTGGCGGAAGCAATATCCGGGGCGGAGGTCGTCGTAGATGTCGCGAACGCGCCGTCGTGGGAAGATCAGGCGGTGCTCGATTTCTTCGACGCATCCAGCCGCAATCTGTTGGCTACTGAAGAGGCCGCTGGTGTGCGACATCACGTGGCTCTGTCAGTCGTCGGCACCGACCGGCTATTGGCGAGTGGTTACTTCCGCGCCAAGCTGGTCCAAGAAAACCTGATTAAGGCCTCACCGATTCCTTATACGATCGTCCGTGCGACTCAGTTCTTCGAGTTTGTCGAAGGCATCGCTAAATTCGCAACTGAAGGGCAAACAGTTCGGCTGCCGCCCGCTCTCATGCAGCCGATCGTGTCGGATGACGTCGCAACCGCGCTGGCCGATGTCGCGGAGGAGGCACCATCAAACGGTACAGTCGAATTGGCGGGACCCGAGCTGATCCGTCTCGACGAACTGGTGCGGCGATTCCTGATCGCCAAGCGAGATCCGCGGACCGTAACGACCGACGTCCGCGCTCACTACTACGGTGTCGCTGTGAACGATCAAAGCCTGATGCCTGGTGATCACCCGCGCCTCGGTCAAACACGCTTCGGCGATTGGCTTGCCAGCTCGACGTAAGCGAATACCTTAGTGATCAATGGGGTTTCATGCCCGTTCCGGAGCTTTCTTCTTCGAGGCCCGAACGAGTTAGCCACCTTGATTGAACTCCCAGCTGCGTAGCGTGCGACTCTGGCGGGACGCATTCCGTTGGCAGTCGTCTCCAGCCAGTCGAACCACGAGAGATCAAAGGGCGTTCACTACCGCGACACCTACCTCAAGTGTCGCAGAGGAGCGTACGCACCATCCTACTGTAGTGTGTACATGTACGCACTCATTATAACTCCTGACACTGCAAGCGGCAGTATCAGGAGTTTATGACTCTGCACCACCCTTTACCTGGCAGCAAATCAACCTGGGCCACCGTGGATGAACAGCCCAAGTCATCCACGGACTTTGACGAATCAACAATCCTCCTGCTTCATCGGACTGATCGTCTGTTCCGCAGAAGTAGTCGTGACCACGCAATTCTGGTTGGCCATATTCTTGTTACACTTGTTGTACTTGTAACAGATTACCTTGTTGTTCGCGTCAGTATCAGTCCATGTGAAGACGTCATCGAGTGACACCTTCGTAGTTAATGGCTGCGATTTTTTTTCATATACCCACCTGTCCGCCCTGCATTCGTCAACACCCATCCCTGCACACATACTATCTTGCGATGTATTGCATTCAATGTCATCAGGCTTGACTTTCGGGCACGGCTTCGGCGCCGGTGGAGGACCAGCGATGACCATGCATGCCTGAACGACTACTGCTGTCATCACGAACGCGATCAACTGCGAGAGTTTAGACATCGTTGCAACTTCCATTGAAAGCTTAGCTAGTCTACGGGGAACTTCGGGACTTCACACGGAGCCCCACTCCGCCGTACAGATGTGACATGTGAACCCTATCAAATTACTGAAGAGCTGTCAATGACCTGTGAGACAGTTTTCAAATGCCCTAAGAGTAAGGACGTAGCCTCAACAGCGACAATGCATTTCTCGCGACTCTCAACGTGGCCGTGGATGAATCCGATACACGAAGATGGAGTCGCCGATCTTGGCAACGGGTTTCATCGATTTAAAGTATTCAAATTGGTGATCGCGGCTGTACAGACGATTGACACTAACTGCGTGCAGGCCTGGCTGAGGCCCCAATGCCCCGAGTCGAACATGTTCTCTCGAGGATGCCCAGTTCGGGTCTGGGGGAGGCTCTGGGAATTGTAATCCGACCGCTTGCGGAGCTGCAGCGTGATCCCCCGCGAACGTCATTGGCTCAGGGATCGGGAGCGCATCATGCCACCATTTAAGAAGCAACAAATCCTGGCCCCAATCCAGTTTACTACCCAGAAGGACAGGTGGCAGGCGATCGGACGCGCCAGAGATGATGTTGTAATAACCTCGGTAATGCGGAAACGACCGACCCGAGTCAATGATCGTTGTGACAAGTGCGCAGATCGCGATCAGTGGCAGGAATCGACAAGATGTGGAAATTGTGCGAGTAACGCTCCCGGCAGCGTACACGAACAGGAATGGAAATGCTGGAAGTGCATAGCGAAAGTGACTATTCAATCCCGTTTGCGAACTCACGAGGATAAAGACGGCGATCGCCGGCACCAGCAGAATGAAGGCATCACGCCTTATTCTGGGATCACTTCGGATTGTCATCCTGAATAGAGCAATGCCTAGCATTAACAGGAACCCATCCGGCACACTCATGGCGAACGTGAACAGGTAGTAATACCACCGCCCTTTGGTTCGCCATTCACCGTTAAAGTAAGAGAACTCCCCAGCTTCGAAATCGCGCTTTTGCCTATCGATTCCAAGGAGAAAGTCCTTGGGAAGCGGGACTGGGACAGCTCCGACCCAAGAATCACGGAAGCGATTGCCTCCTTCTTGAAATCGCACGGCCGGCGGGACGTTCCCTCCCAGCGAGTCGCTGATAAATTGATACTCACCAAGAGGTATGCCTGACCCATCGAATGTGTAGCCGATATTCAGCACAGCGATGCCGATCACCAGGACTACGACCAACTGCAGGAGGCTGGGCGGCGGACCGAGACACTTTGCTTTGCTCTCTGTTGAAGAGCGCGCTTGAAACCGTATCAAACACCAGAGTAGCGGCCAGATAACGAATAGTATTAGCCACGTTGTCTTGACTAACAGCGCTAGTCCAAGGGACACGCCCGCGGTGATTGCCGAGCCACGACGCGCTTCTCTGACCCATCGCGAAAAACAATACCCAGCCAGGACACCAAAGGATGCGGCAGGAGCATCTGCAGTGATCAACTGCGCCTGCGCGAGAACCTCCGGGGAGAAGCACCATAGAGCGAGGCTGGCCAGTCCCGCTCGCGGTCCGTACAACTCCGACGCCCACAGGTAGCAGATGATCGCGCCCAGAATTGCAAACGGAATACAAGCCCATCTAGCGAATATGAACAGATCGACCGCTGCATCTGGATTTGCCGAAATAAAGTCGGTACCAATCCGGAATTCACAGCGGTCGGTCAGGTGGTCGCTAACCCCACTCCAGTCAGTTTCCGCCCCGAACGCAAGTACGGGCAGCGCTGCAACCATGCGAACGAGCGGTGGATTCACTCGGAATGGCACAAAGTCGCCGCTTTTCCAGTGCCAGACCCCAGATGCGAGCGCTGGAATTTCACCGATCGCAGGGCTATGCCGAGTTGCCAACCAACCCAGCATCAGTCCGTGCAGCAGCAATATGCAACCCACGAGCCAACTGCGACCACTTGTCATAGAAGCATTCGTCATGACGGGGGTGGGCCAGTCGAGTCGGACGCTCCACCAACCGCAGCAGCACCTTTCTTTCTGCCGAATGCTTTCCACAGGCACAACGTGCTGATCAAGGTTAGAGCAAAGGCATTTCCTAATAACCACAAGCGACGATTTGGTTGAGCGTCGCGAGGTGTCGGGCTACGCCGGGAAGCGCGGAGTCCAACCTCCACAGGCTTCTTTCCGTCCCAAATGTAATTCTTGTGATCGGGGTTCGGCTTAATGTAAGTTGAAGTACCAATAGGAACGTTGAGCGCAGTAGCCTGGAAATGTTCTACTGGAATGTGCTCGTTTAACGATACGATCTCGACATCAACCTCTTCCCGGAAACCGACCGAACCGTCCCGAATATCCTGATGAACCCACGACTTCGGATACCAAATTCCGGTGTTCTTCCACTCGACGGGTTTGTAGATGGTCCCGACCCTGCCCTTGGTCGCCCCATCCTTGTAGTCAACATAATACTCCAGCACGGAGTAACCCTGCTCCGGGGACACCCACAGAACATTGGGATGACCAGTTTTTTTGTGCACAAACGACAGTTTTTTGCAGGCGACTCCGTTCCACACATCGTCCACGAGTTGCCGGTCAACGAAGTCGGCATTCTGCAAAATATCCGTCATCACGTTGGCGAATCGGATTCCATACTCGTGCCAGCCAACCCAGCGAACGTCCATCGCTCGCAGTGGAACCTGGGCAGCGTCAATCGTCGTGTCAATTTCAAGCGCTCTGCTACCGCCGTCAGGGAGTCGTTGGTCGCCCCACGAGATTTCACCGAATTGACCCCAAATGAGATGTCGAATTATCAGTTCATTACCACTCTGACCGGGAAGTTTTTCGTGCACATCGTAGCTCGACACAGTCGTAAATCGCTGGTTTGCATCATCGAGCATCGATATCAATTCCACAGGCAAACCAGGCTCTTCCCCAATCGGATAACGAATAGACATTCGCATATGCCATTTCTTGATGGCGAGTCGGCTCTCAATCAGTTTGGCTTCGAATGCTGCAATCTCGTCGGATGTTGCGGGAGTGACACCGATCCCGGTAAGGGTAAGCCCCAAAAACAGGACTGTGGACGCACCAATCACGGCAAATCTCCTTACTCTTACCTGGGATCGACTACACTCCCGCAACTGTGTCAAGTTGACACAGAATTAGCAGTCGCCCTTTTGCATGGGAGAAACCTTCTCTTCCAAGACGGTGGCGGTAGCTGGGTTACACTCTTGTCTTCCTTGGTTATAACTGCATTTGTAGTACGTGTAGCATTTTACCTCCGCTATGTCTGGATCGGTGTAGGTAAACTCGTCGTCACCCGTCATTTTAGTCAAGATTGGCTGTTTCTCTTTTTTAATCAGCTTTCGGTCGCCATTACAGGCCCCCCCGGCACCAAAGCAGATGTTGTCAATGCCGCTACCGCAGTCCGCGTTTTGAGGTTCGACGTGTGGACACGGATTTGGCGGTGTGGGTGCCGAGGCAAATAGCAAACATGCCTGAACAGTGAGTATGCTCCCGAACATGCACGCCAGTCTTACGGGTGATTTCAGCATTTGCGGCTCCCTTTGTTAGTGTGGTGTGGAGAAACGTGATTTGGAGTGAATATACAGTGAACCCAAGCGGGTGGCACTTCCCCTGCCAGCCACCCTGAATAGATGTGAGTAGGCGGCTCAATCCAATGAGGCGTTGCTATCCCTGATCTCATCAATAACATTGATCGGCACAGTTACTGTCGCCTCAGTCGCACAATCCGTGGTGAATACAAGCTTTGCTGACAAGCGGGCGGCCTTTGGCCACAGTTTCGGATTAAAGTTCACAGCAACAGATCGATCGGTCAAAGAAGCCACCTTGAGCGCTGGGTGCGAACATTTCGCATCCAAGATCTTCACCGGAGACGTCGCCCGTCTCGATGTCAGATGCATTTCTGCATGGCCGTCTTTGCTTGATGGGAATTTGAGTTGAATCGGTTCATAGTCAAACATCGGCGTTACGTCCGCCCTCACGCGCAATGGTATCTCCTTAATTCCAATCTCGTCACCGACGCTGTAGTAAACAACAAATCGATTTTCGTGTTTACCTCTCATCCCACGAGTATCCCACACGACATCGACGATTGATTTCCCAGATGCTTCAATTCGCTTGCTGGAAAACTCGACCTTTGCGCAACGACACGACTTAGCGACGTGCGAGATCTGGATAGGCTTATCCGCTAGATTCCAGAGTTCAAAATGTGTGGGAATATCCCCTTGTGCTACCGATCCTAGATCGGAAACTCGCTGAGTCGCCTCGAGGGCGTCAACCGGGAGCGGCACGAATGCCTGCCGTGTCATCCAAAACGAGAGCGAGGCCGAGCTGGCGGCTCCCAGTATCAGTACAAGGCGCACGAAAAAAGAGGCGCGACCTTGCGTGTTATGGTGTTCACTCATTTCGGATCCAGAAAGCACGGCACGTGTGTCGGCAGCCAGTCCGACAGGGTGTCCCGATAGTTTTTTATGAGTTTCTCTGGGCGGAACGACAGGATACTTGAAATTGATACAAATGCCTCGACCCAGTGTGGTTCACTGCGAGATTACTTCGATTGGAACGTCGATCTTTCCCACCTGTTGCCCATTTCTATCTGACAAGTTGACTTCAATGAGTAACGATCCGACAAAATCCGGTTCTTTCCCACCATTGTAGGTAAAATGAGCCAATACTCGCTCGCCAGCTTCAATCGTCGTCTGTGCCAAGCTGACATCCAGACACTCACAGCTGGTGTTAACCGTGACGTTGTGAATCGCTCGGTTGCTTTGGTTGCGAATCCAGTTGGCAAACCTGGTCGACGCCCCCTGGGAGATTACGCCTAACTGGACCGTCGCTTGGACCGGCAGTGATGATGAATCATTTGGCGAGCTTCCACTTTGCAATGAGATGGGTGTGGCAGTACGCGTGCAGCCGAAGAGGAAGATCCCCAAAATCAAATAAGGAGCTAATGACCAGTAATGTCGCATCGTGCTGCCTTCAGATCGGCATATCTTCTGATGGGAACAAACTGGCACTATGATACACGTGTGTAAATATTTTTTCAAGTGTAGGGCCAAGACGACTTCGCAGCACCTTCGGCTCGGAAAACGCACGCCGGGCCCCTGCTAATTTGGACGCTCTTCTAAGTGTTTTCCCGCAGTTATCTGGAATAATTGACCCCATTCCCCTACGCTGCATACAGAATTACCCAAATTAGTTATGAGTGGTATCCCCCATGTGTGGCCGCGTTCGTATTAAGACTCGAAAACCCGAACTCGAAGAGGAATTTCGGGAATTGCACGTCCAGCCAGACCTGAAGTTTCTCGACAGCTTCAACATCCCACCCAGCGGCACAGTGCACGTGATACGCCAGCAGGCCGATGGTTCGAGAACGATTGAAGCTTGCACTTGGGGATTGCGTTCAGCATGGACGAAGAGTGAGTCAGAAGCTCAAAGCATCGCCCGCGCGGACACCGTAGCGACCAGGCGGACTTTCAAGGATGCATTTCAGCACAGACGCTGCATCATCCCCATTGACGGCTATTACGAATGGCAGACGATCACCCGGCACATCAAGCAGCCGTGGCACGTGTACCGCCCGGACGGCGGAATCGTGTCGCTAGCGGGCCTATGGGCAACTTGGCCGGGAAATGACGAAGAGGGACCGCGTGATACTTGCTGTATCATCACGGTCGATCCGAATCAGCAACTCGCGACAGTCCACGACAGAATGCCTGTGATCTTGTCGCAAAGTGCGTACGAAACGTGGCTCGATCCGAATTGTGTCGATCCAATCCGCTTGCAGTCGTTGCTCCAGCCGTGCCCTGCCGATTGGCTGGCATTCGATCCCGTGAGTGCCTACATCAACAACCCCAAACACGATGGTCCGAAGTGCATCGAACCAGTCAAGCTACAACGAGGCCTGTTTGACTGATGTTAGTGACAGTCTCTTAATTCTCCGCGTGGGAACTTAGTCACCTTCGAGCAGCTCTGCAAATTCATGCACGACAAACGGGTCTGAGAATTCAGGTCGGCGGATCGTATCCATGAACTCCGCATGTTCCGGGTGCTCTCTCGTCTGAATGCTGGCCGAGTGAAAATCGTCAGGGTTCATGCTATTCCAGTCGACGAGTCGCTGAAAATGAACTTGATCCGCCCCCACACGGCGTGCCAACTGAATAAAATCAGGCATCTCACGAAAATTGGCTGTTTGGACAACAAAGGCGAGCAAGTAGCGGTCAATGGCTCGCGCCGTACGCAGCCGGCCAATGAATTCCAGATTCGGTATCAGTGTATTCAAATCACCGCCACGACGAACGATTGCGTAAGTTTCGGGTTTTACCGCATCCACGGAAACATTGACGGCAGCAATCATGCCGTGCAAATGCGAGAACTTTTCCCACTCGGCTTCCGTCAGCAACAGGCCATTCGTCATCAGCCGAATCCGCAGTGCGGGGTAATCTTTGGAATTAAGTGACTGCAACAGGTGACGGAAAGCGTAGCTGGCAAACGGATCACCGGAGCCCGTGATATGAACCGATTCGCCTGTTTTTAATAAAGGCAGTATCTTGTCATTTGTCATCTTTTCCAGGAATAGTCGCTTGGCCCCGGCTTCCATGATTTTTTCTGACCGGCATGATGGACACGAAAGATTGCAACTACGGTCGTACGAAAGATTGAAATGCTTGGGACCAACACTCAGGACCTGTGTTTGCTCGTGGACGGGAAGTGTGCGGGCTGCAATCAAAGCACACAATTGCTTGCCGCAGTAACGGAATGTTCCGTCGTTGACTCCTTCACGGATCTCCCTGGCTTCCGAAGAATTCCACACATCATTGATTGATTGACGAAAAATATTGCCCACGGGTTGCCGCTGCCAAACCGCGCAGCACAAATGGCATGTGCCGGAAGGGAGTACGTCTAGTTTGCTAAATGGAATCGAACAGGTTTTCCCACGTAGCTCGAAACCCATCGCAGAAATGTCTGGAATGCCGTGGGTTCGGTAATGTTGAGCTCGAAATTTGACATCCTGTATTCGCAAATCGGTTTCGTCCGCCGAAGCTGCCAATACCTTGTCAAATTCCCCATGAGCAAGCCAGGATTCAAGAGTCAGGATGAATGCAGTAGACGACGAGTGATCTTCCCTGACAGGGAGCGCTCTTAATGTACGATAGAGTCGCTGAATCAGACGAGGTTTCAACGAACGGCATGAACCATTTGCTTTTATTTCTGCGTAGAATCTGGCGAATCTCAATAGAGTGAGCATGTGAAATCCGATGAGTTCGGCGCGAGCGCGGCCAGTGATTCTCGGTCGAGTGGCTGCAGATTGCCACTACTTGACATTATTCTATCAAGAACGCCAGTAAATTAAAGGCGATCCATCGATTTACCGCGGTGGTGTTCACTTCCAAACTGCTTGACTGTGCCCTGAGCTCTCGCTGGCAAGTGCCAGCAACCGGTTTGGTTTCCATGGTCCAAATTCATCACCAGAGAGAAAACCCAACCAAACGCCGCCGGGGCATTTGATACTCCGCGATCGAGGCGAACTCGGTAGTTGGATTGAGATCTCTGAATTCTGTCAGAAAAATGGATGGCCGGAAAATGCATTATCGGCAAACCATGAGAATCGCGCTCTGGCGGTGATTTCCACCGGACGAAATGCTGACCTGGTTTTCGGCGCCTTGACTCGAATGTGGCGGTTGGCTTAGAACAGGCGTCAGGAGCCACATACGGTGTTCGGATACCGACGCCTGTTTTTGATTGCCTCACCGTTTTTGCCTCTGTCTGTTTCGTTCCTGCCTGCAGTAGAGGAGTGCGACTAATGAGTACTTTTCGCATGGTGCTGGTCACCGCAGTCGTGTTGAGCGGAGCGGTTCCCGTTCTGGCCGAGACCGCTGATATTCGCAGCGAACCCGGTGGCAAGCGGTTGCTGTTCATTGACGGTGACGATATTCGGAATGAACCGGGCGGCAAACGGCGCCTGTTTATCGACGGCAATACGTTACGCTCGGAACCGGGTGGCAAGGTGTTGCTGTTCATCGACGGCGATACGATCCGGCCGAAATTCGGTGGCATCAGACTGGCTTTCATCGACGGCGACGACATTCGTCGCAGTCCCGGCAGCAAACGGCTGTTGTTCATCGACGGCGACGACATTCGCCCCGAACCCGGTGGCAAGCGACTGTATTTCATTGATGGCAAAGTCAGCAGGCCGCAGTTGGTCGCGGCCTTGTATCTACTGAAGCCGGAACTGTTCAAGCTCACGGCAAAAGAAGAAGCAGACATCCTGGCAGCGATGAAAAAGGCAGAAGAGGAGAGTGACCTCGAGATGCAGAATGTCCTGCTCGGAAAGTTCGAGGTGGTGAATTCCAGCATTGACGATTGGGGTCGAGGACTGGTCTCGACGGTGAAAGGGAAAGACGGATTTCATTACCTCGATCTGAAGCTGAAGAACTCGACCCTATCCGGGATCGGGGTAAAAAGCCCCACCAAGGACTGGGGCGAACTGTGGGTGGCGTTTGCGCCTGAAGGGGCCGTGGCGCTGGCCGTTTACGAAATAGACAAAGGAAAACTCACGGGCAAATGGATTCCGATCAACGCAGCGAAGGATGGCAAGACCGTGCTGGGGCACGAAACACTCGAGGGGCCCGCCAACCTGAATGGGGATTTCAAAATTCTATCGGCCAAAGGACCGAACTCGGGTGCGGAATACACGGGGACGGTGACTCTGACGCCGTACAAACCGGCAGGCGGCAATAGTTCCGACCTGTCCGACTTGTACTCGGTCACCTGGACTTTCGGGACGACGAAGATCCCGGGTGTGGCAGCTAAGGTCAAATCGGCGGATGGTAAGTTCGTTCTGATTGCCGCATCGGGAACCAAAGGAGACTTCGCAGTCGGCCACGTCACGTGTGACAGTGCGACGAACTGCAAAGGAATCGACTTCCTCACGAGCAAGGGAGCGGCAGGTTACATCGTATGGACCAAACAAAACGAATAGCTCGCTGCCGGTGACATAAAGATTTCATTCCACACAAACGGGTACCCCGCTTGGTGATCCTGGTCGCTGTTGCAACCTGGGTCTCCGCGTGTCTTCTCAATGCGCTTCGCGCTATCAACCGGCGCCGGCTGTGGAAATATTTGACTTGGTGTCTTTGACTTCGTATCCTAATGGGCGTCCAGATCTGCTGTTCGGCGGAGTCCTCTCTCAGGAGTTTTTCCATGCCAGATTTCTCTCGAAATGCGCGGATGGTTTGCGCGTTGGGTATTGGCGTCGTCTTAGTGGGTACCTCAGCGTTGCAGTCCTTGCGGAATTCAGCATGGGCCGAAGAAGCAGTATCTGAGTCGATCAAAAAAGAACCGGCCCTCTATAAGCAATCATTGGTGCTGACGGTCGCCAAGGCGCAGGAAGGCCAGAAGCTCGAAGACTTCTGCACCGATAAAGAGGGACGCATTCTGGCGTTGATCGGCCCGGCAACTGCAAATGAGTTCGGCGGCCTCGAAGGCGAGGGCGAGCCGTCTGTGATCGGCGTAGCCACCCGTCTGCTGAGTGGCGGCGCAAATACGAAGAAAACTCCCAAGTTCGAACCAGCGGTCCACGTCTATGACGCGGCTGGAAAGTTGATCTCCAAGTGGACGGTCGGTTTCAAGGGCCAGGCAATCAACGCGGCTCCCGATGGGGCGGTTCTCGTGGGTGGCAATGGACTCGTGGCACGCTTCGATCTGGAGGGCAAGAAACTGCTGGAGACCGAATCGCCGCAGATGACCTACATCAAAGATCATCCCGACGACATGAAAGAACGCGCCAAGGAGCAGTTGGAATCGGACCGCGCGATGTATGCCGACCGTGTTAAGGATTTCGAAGACCAACTCAAGGAACTCCAAGCCAACAAGGAAAAAAACGCCAAGAAGAAAGATCCTGCCAACAAGAAAGACGCCGCGAAAAAGGAAGCCACAAACAAAGGACTGAAAGACGATCAAGATGACGAGCCCGCTGCTGAGGAAGAGGAAGAGGCAGCTCAGTTCTCGCAGCTCAACGAGCAGAGTCTGAAGCAGATCATTAGTGCGTATAAACAGCAGGCGAAGCATCTTGAGAAGAAAACGGTCGAACAGGCGCTGCAGGAAGTCGTTGGCCGAGCCCGTCAGATTCATGCCATCAGTGCCAGTAAGGATAATGTGTTTGTGACCTGTCCTGCGATGGCCGGCTACGGGTACGGCGTCTGGCGCACGGACAACAAGTTTGAGAACGCGAAAGAGATCGTCAAGAGCCTCTCGGGATGCTGTGGCCAGATGGATGTGCAGTGCAAAAATGGCGAGCTGTTCGTCTGTGAGAACTCACGGCACCGAGTCATTCGGTTCGACATCGACGGGAAAGAAATCGCCCAGTTCGGCAAACGCGATCGAGAAGGCGAGGGCGAGAACTTTGGTGGCTGCTGCAACCCCATGAATTTGTGCTTCAGCAAGGACGGGAACCTGTTCGTCTCGGAAAGTAACGGTGTCGTCAAGCACTTTACTCCTGAAGGCAAGTATCTCGGAATCGTTGGTGTGGCTAAGGTTCAGGCCGGCTGTAAGAACTCGTGCGTGGCCGTCAATGCCGATGAAAGCCGCCTCTATTACATCGACATCTATCAATCGAAGATCATTGTCCTGTCTCGCGGTGAGGAACAGGCCAGCAAGTAAGCGTTCGTCGACGATGTAACTGACTGCCTTCCCTCACCCTGTGGATACCGCTATGCGATACGCTCGAAGACTGTTGTTGTGCGTCGTTCTGCTGTCGTTCGTTTCGGTGGTGACGTGCGAGGAAAAATCCCCCGCCCCCAAGTCCCTGACGCTGGTGGTCATGGACCCGCTGGCGAAACCGCTGTCCTGTCCGTGTGTGGCGGGGTATGCCCAGCGCGACTACGAGAAACTGGCCGAGGCCCTGCGGAAGTCGCTGCAGTGCGAGGTCACGGTGGTCTTCAACGAGTCGCTGGTCTCCGTCCAGAAGAAGAAGCAGGCCGATCATGTCGACCTGGTCATCGGCAAACAATCCGTCATTCTGCATGATGCCAAAGCCTCGAAGCTGAATCTCAAGAAGGTCGCCATGCTGAGCGGCAAGGATGGTCTGACCACGCAGCGCGGCTTGGTAGTCGTCGCCTCCGCCGATCCCGCCAAACAGATTTCCGATCTGAAAGATTACCGCATCTACTTCGGCCCACAGGAATGCGACGAGAAGCACGCCGCAGCCATGCGACTGCTGACTGCCGCCGGAATCGACATCCCCCAGAAGCTGGACACCGCCGTCGCCTGCGACGAAGGGGCGATCAAGATTCTGGAAATGGCGGAGAAGGGCGAGCGTGGCTGTGCGGTCATCTCCAGTTATGCCAAACCATTGCTGGAAGGTTGCGGACAGGTGAAAAAGGGAGCCCTCCGTATCGTTGGCGAGACGGTAGAGGTCCCCTTCGTCGCCGCCTATGTGAATACCACCCTGGATGCGAAAACGCAGTCGGCGATCAGTGATGCCCTGGTGAAATCGACCGCCGATGTCAAACTTCGCATCGCACTCGAAACGAAACGCGGGTTTGTAGTCGACGCCGAGACTGAAAACGAAGTAGCAAAAAAAAAGTAACGGAGCCCACCAGCGCTGACAACGGCGACTGGCCAGGCTGGCGCGGTGTGAATCGCGATGGTCTCGTCAAGTGGCTGCCCGAACGCTTGCCCGGCACAGAGGCCATTCTGTGGTCGAGGCGCCTGTCGAGCCCCGCGCTCGCTGGCGTGGCTGCCACGCGCGATGTCGTCATCGTGGCCGACCGCGATCCGGCCGATCGGGTTGACATTTTCCGCTGTTACAACACCGACGGCACCGACCGCTGGTTCTTGCGCTACCCGGCACCCGGCCGGCTCGACTATGGAAACTCGCCTCGCGCTACGCCGCAGATTCATGGTGAGTTAGTCTTCCTGCAGGGAGCCCACGGGCATCTGCGCGCTGTCGAACTGGCGACCGGAAAGATCCGCTGGCAGAAGCATTTTCAAAAGGATTTTGGAGGCCCGGATAAACTGTCGTGGGGCTTCTGCTCGTCGCCGTTGATCGCGGACGGACGGCTGATCATCAATCCCGGAGGCCCCGAAACGTCCCTCGTGGCCCTGGATCCAGCCACCGGAGATGTGCTGTGGAAATCACCCGGCAACGCTCCGGGCCACGGATCTTTTGTCATCGCCAACCTGGGTGGCAAGCGACAACTCGTGGGCTACGATGTCGATTCGCTGGGCGGCTGGGATGCCGCCACCGGACATCGGTTGTGGACGCTCACGCCCGAACGCACCGGCGATTTTAATGTCCCCACGCCAATCATCTGGGGCGAAAAAATCATCGTCGCCACCGAAAACAACGGCACGCGCATCTATGGGGTGAGTGATCAGGGGATCATTCAGCCGAAGCCCATCGCCTTCAACGACCAACTGCTGCCCGACTGCCATTCGCCCATCCTCGTGAGCTCGCGACTATTCGGCGTTTCCGATCACCTGTTTTGCCTGGATGCGACGCGCAACCTGACCCAAATCTGGCGAGAAAACGACCGCCAGTTTCGCGACTACGCATCACTGATCGGAAGCCCGGAGCGAGTCCTGGTCACCACGCTCAAAGGCCGCCTGCTGCTATTCTCTACCGATGCTTCCCAGTTCTCGAAGCTCTCCGACGTGCAACTCATCGAAGACGAAGCCGGCCTCTATTCTCACCCCGCCATCGTCGGGCAGCGTCTCTATGTTCGGGGTTCCAATTCACTTGTCTGTCTGAATTTAGAGGGCTCCAAGTGACACAACGCAGGGTCGGACGCGTTCCTGAATCGTGCGATCAAAGCAAGCCGGCTCTCCACCCTTCCCACCCTTCTGTTCACTAATAGTGGAACGCTGGTTTCTTCAAAACTGTTGATCCATCAGTCGGTTAGGTCAAAACCGCCAGTGATCAGACTTTAGTGCGAGAAGCCCGTGCGCGCAGCGAGTTTTTTCGACGTCTTCGATGCCTTCGACTTCTTTGTTCGTTTGAACACTGTCTGCACTGAGTAAGTTGGGTTCTCTCCGAAGGGGGGGCAGCCGTTAAACCGTGGTGCAATCCATGCGGAGCGAAGCTCCGTAAGTGCTCCCCCCTTACGAAGGGGGGGCAGGAGGGTTAGGAGTGTCTCTCGGGTTCCGTTTCGGAACACAATTGATAACAGACACCCCGTTCGCCCATCATATCATACGACTTTTTCGGAACGCGTCCAAAACACCCGCCAACACCATTCCCGCCGCATGAAATCCAAGCCGAAAAAAATTCTGAGACCTCGCCAAAACGCACTTTCTGACGTCGAGTCCGCCCGTCACCAAACAGAATCAAATGCCGCAGACTCTACGAGACAACTTGACCAGTAAGGCGTTACGCCCGAAACATTCTATCCTTTCACTTCAACTCGTAAGATGGTCGTTCCGGCCGTCGGCAATCGCAAGATCCGGTACTCCGGAGCGCGGCGAAATTTCGAAGCCAAGACACCTCCTGCGGAGTACCGCCGTCAGCCCAGAAGACGGGCAGAATGCCCATCCTACGGCCCGCGAAGAGTGGAACTGGATTTGATCCAGTAGGAGCCGAGGGACTAGCAGGTTGACGAAGGATCTCACCGGCTAGCCACGCCATCCTGATATGACTGCGACTCGGTCTCATGTTAAGTGCCCGGCCGCTTGAGACTGAATGTCGCCTTGGAAATTCGATTGGGATATGGTCTTACCTGCGTTGACCGGGAACATAACAATTTCGTTAGAATGCGATGGCTCGTGGCCGACTGTGTCGTTCCTCTGCCCTGATTGACTGCAATCTGACCCACCCTACGGAGAGCTCCCCATGATGCGCCGTGTGCTCGCCCTCACCTTGGTTGTGACTGCGTTTTGTCCGCTGAACGCAGTTCGTTCGGCCGAAAGCCTCCTTACGGCCGCGGACGTCGAATTCATTTCGGTGATCGAAGGAGACAAGGGACCTGGCTTCAAGTCGGCTGCCAATGTGATGGGAGCAGTGGGGCCGATGCATGTCGTCGACTTCACCATCTCTGGATTCACGGTTCGCGACAAGTCCACCGGAAAAGTCCTGCGGCACCAGTCGCAGTTGGAGTTCTGGCACCAGGTACAGCCGGTCAAAGTGCTCGATCCGAGTCCTCATGCCAATGATCCCTGGATGGTGTACGACCCGTTGTCAGAGCGTTGGTTTGCGACCATCGCGGGAACGGGTACTGGGGAATCGTACCTGGCTGTGTCTACCTCTGCCGATCCGTTGCAGCCCTGGAAGGGAGTGGCGCTGCCGCTGCCACGCGTCGATCCCGGCTTGAAGATCGGAGTCGATCGGAACGGCGTCTATATCTCGTGTGCCAACGGAGGAGAGAACCCGCGAGAGGTACTCGATATGTATGTGATTCCAAAGGCCGATGCAATCGCCAGCAACGGCCCGTTGCTGAGGCGTGCCCGCGTCGTCGGAAAACTGATCTATGCCGCGTTCCCGGCTGTGCACGTTGAGGCCGATCAAAAACCTGACACGCCGGCGGTCCTCATCAACAATGAGTTCGGTGGTCTGACTTGCGGCGAGCTCTATCTGCATCGGATCACGTGGAGCGGCGCGCATGCTGCTATTTCTCCCATGCAGACGATTCCGTTAAGCCGCGCGTATGCCGTGCCGAGGATGGAAGGCATGCAGCCGGACGGGGGCGTCAAACTGTTGCAGGCGGGCGGGCGACGCAACAACTGCGCCTTCGTGCACAAAGGGAGCGTCTTTAGTTGCAACGGTGCTCAACGGACGGCCCAATCTCGGCCGGGGATCCTGTGGTACGAGGTGCGGATCGCCGATGGCGCGTTGCTGCAGGAAGGATTCGTCGACAGCCCCGATTGCGACTATCTGTATCCGTCGATCGCCGTCGACAGCCGAGGAAACATCGGTATCGGCTGCACTCGCACGTCCGAAAAAGATTACCCCTCGGTCTGTGTCATGATGCATGCCGCGGAAGATCCCGCAGGCTCGATGCAGCCGCCGATTGTCGCAGTCAGGGGGACGACGAGCTTTCGTTACTCCGGCGTGCCCGCGATGAATTTCAGCAACTACAGCACGACTTGCATTGATCCTTCGAATGAGGATGTCTTGTGGACTTTCCAGGGATATGGGAACAGCGATATCGACCGCCAGTGGTGCACGGCGTGGGCTGCGTTCAAACTGAAGTCCAAGAGTGTCGGTGATGACCCTGCTCCCCAGGCAACTACCACGGCGAGGCTGCCGGGCTACAAGATCTACGACCATGCGATCAAACCCTCGCCTCCGGCGATGGGGGAGCATAAGTTCCGGATGGTAATCCCCGATAACCTTAAAGTTGTTCGAGGTATCCTGGTGGTCGGGCCGTATTCGGGTGGTGACTCGCGGGACTACCACGAACAGGTCTGGTACCGCGAGTTCTTGAACCTGCACGGGTTCGCGTTCCTGGGAGCAACGAATTACTACCTGCACGATTACGCGGTGATGCAAACAGCACTCAAGCAATTGGCCAACGACACCAAGCACCCGGAATTGCTCAACGCGCCGTACGTCGCCACGGGCTTTTCGGCCGGGGGCGGCTACACCCGAAAACTGATGAAAGCCGACCCGGACAAGGTGATTGCGGGGGTTGTTGTCGGATCGACAATGAAGCTAGGCGGCGAAATTACGGACGACCACCGGCGCGTGCCAATGTGCATCATCAATGGAGAACTCGAACGCGCACCGGGCGAAGGCCCCGGCATGGCGGCACACTTGGAACCGGTGCTCGCGGCACAACGTCCGAAGGGAGCGCTCTGGGGATGGATGGCGGTTCAAGGGATCGGCCACGAGTTCGCCGGGCAGGAAGTCCTCAGCATGCCCATCCTCGACGCTGCCGTACGACTCCGCTACCCCGCCGATGGTGATGTGCTGAAGGGGCCGGTGAAGTTGAAGCCCGTCGAACTGGATTCCGGCTGGGTCGCCGACAACACCACTTGGACCAGCGGGTTGACGGTCATTACTCCTGCCAAGCAATTCCAGGGAAACGTGGCCAAGTCGAGTTGGTTGTTGAATGAGGACATGGCGTTTATCTATCGAGCCTACTCGACACTCGACTGGAAATTGAAGATCACCGAACCCGGTCGCGAGGCAGCCAGAGACCAGGTTTACGACGCGGGTTCGGCCGTTACCATCAAAGTAGACGACTCTCAATTCGCGGGCTGGAAGAAGCTGGAACTGTATGACAGTGCGACCAAAGTGGGCGAGGTCGCTGACGGACCAGCCCGATTCACTGTCAAGGATTTGAAGGCCGGCTACCACGCCTTCTCCGTGCTCGGCACGGATAACAAGGGCAACGTTCGGCCGTCCAACCCTGTGCTGGTCGTCGTGCGTGCGCTCCCGGAAGCTAAGTAAACCTGCAATACCTGGTGCGGATTGGCGCGCATCGCCAAAACTGAAATTGGAACACCTGACCCTTTCCGCGATCGTCATTCTGGTCGGCACGACTCACACTCTCGGAGCATCCGGCATCTTCGCTACACGCCGAACAGCTTGACTATCTTGCCGTCAAGTGCTGGAAGTAAGGCTCGAATAATCAAGGAGTTACATAGCTCGGGAGACCTTGGAGCGGTGGTCCCGCTTGGGTTCAAGTTCCAGCGCCGTAGCACTCGATTAACCGGATGAATGAATACGCTCCATTCGATCCGTACAGAGTGACCTGCCGTTCGCCTCTGTTCGATATTAGGTGCGGTTTCGCAGCGGGCTGAAATCGAATTGGTGTTGTCGTAGATCGCGAAGTGTTAAGCCATGTACGAAGGGCATTTTCACCTGGACCGCCGTCCGTTTGCGGCGACACCAGATCCGGGTTGTTGTTATCTGTCTCCGACGCAGACCCCACTGATTCAATCGGTGGCCCGCTGCATCGAGCACGGACAGGGCGTGGCCATCCTTACCGGTCCGGCAGGTATTGGTAAGACGCTGATCGCTCAGGTTCTGCTCTCCGAGTCTGAATCGCGCTTTACAGGTGTCTATCTGGGAACCGGTCAGTTCCCCACTCGCCGTGCGTTGCTGCAAGCCATTCTGTATGAACTGGGCCAGCCGTACGGCGGCATGACAGATCAGGAATTACGACTGGAACTGAACACGGCCCTGCGTAACTTGATCACGCAGAAAGATGGCCTGCTGCTGGTCCTGGATGAAGTGCATCTGCTCTCCGACCGCATGCTGGAAGAGGTTCGCTTGCTGGCGGATTTGGCTCAGCAGGGAGTCCCGTTGACTCATGTGGTGCTGTGCGGCAATCCGGAATTTGAAGAGCGGCTGACATCGCCGGCGCTGGCTGCGTTGAATCAGCGTGTCGCCTGCCATGTCGTGCTGGAAACTCTGACGCGCCCCGAGTCCATCAGCTATCTCGAGTACCGCATTGAATGGGCGGGGGGAGTCGCCGAGCGTCTGTTCGAGCGTGAAGCACTGCAATTGATCGCTGATGCGAGTGACGGCGTGCCACGTTGTCTGAATCAGTTGGCCGATCATTCCCTGATGCAGGCGTATCTCTCGGGTCTGTCGATCGTCGATGCCGGACTGGTGCGGCGAACCCTCGGCGAACTGCAGCGTTTGCCTTTGCGCTGGAATCCATCGGCATTGCACGATCGTTCGTTGAACCAGAACGCATCCGTCACGACAACCATCGTGGAAACCGCGGGGCAACCATCTCTCGTTCATTCTGCCGCAGAAGCGGAAGTTGTGAATGACGGGTCCACCTGCTGCTTTGAATTCGGCGCGGGTGACGAGACCTTAGGTACCGACACGGCCGACATCATCACAGCGCAATCGACCAGGGAGCCTACTCCTTTTCCTGCGGCTGAAGAGACCATCGAGTTTTCGCCATCCGCTGTCGACTCGCAGGATGCCGAAGAGGATGGCCCGCCGTTATTCCCGTGGCTCGCCAAGCCAGTCGCTAAAGTCAGTGCGCAAGTAGCAGACGAGTTCGCATCGTCCAGCTTCAATATTCCTGCTCGCCGGCGTATTCGGGCGGTCGTGGTTGAGCAGGAAGTCGTCAATATGGCGCCCCTGTCTGGATCGGAACTCCTCTCGAAACGACGGCCTGCAGTGCATAGTCCGTCAAGTTCGCCGGTGGGCACCATCCAGACAAAAGACTTCCTCCGACGTCAGGGTTTGCCTGCGGAGGAAGTCGTGGTCGATCTTTATGCCGAACTCGACTATCCCCTGACGCCGACCTTTCCGAAGCCAATCGCTGGTCCCACGAAGCCCGTACCGACCAACGTCGTCGAAGAATCGCGAGATCAGCAGCCCGGCTGCTCCGCAGCAGCCGGGCTGCACGTTCGCGAGGAAGGTCTGGACGATGGTTCCGCGCGGATTTCGACTCGATTCGATCTCGCCAGTAATCCTCTCGAACGGATCGACGCTCTTTGTGAGTTGTTGGAAGAGGCTGTCGGCACGAGTCAGGGTTCTGGCGGAGTGGAGCTGATTACCGATCACGGCATTGAACGGATCGACATCGATCTGCCCGCAACCACTGAATTGCACCCGGACCTGACCGTTCACACGCATCAGGCATTTGATCTGGAGAGCCTGATTGGCTCGACCGTTGTGGAAGTCGGTCGCAATCTGCAGCAGGGTGTGGCCACATCACCCCGTGAACCGGTGAGTCAGCCGCGTGCGAATCATGTCGAGCACCTGCTGGACAGTATTGAGCGGGAGTCGCGATACGACATCGTCGAGCCCGATTCTTCTGCACCCACCGGGCCGACGACGAATGCCATTCCAGCGGTACGGCATCCTGCCGAAGGTCATTCGGGCGCGGTCCCTGCGCCGAATCACAATTTCAAGAATTTTTTTAGCATGCTTCGCCGGCGGCAGGTACGCTAACCAGGACTCTAACAAACGCTCACAAAACCTCTGCGGCACCGGGAAAGTCTGGATTTGCCAGGTCGAACAAAGTGCCCACAACCGGTTTTGTTAGAGCCTAAGTACCTACGAGGAAGAATCTTAGCGGGAAGCCGCTTGATCTTCAGGCAAATTAGCCGGCGCGGGCCTAAGTTCTTCCTCGTTTCAACATAGAAATCATTGTGCAGGCGAACTCCGTCCTGTTCGGCAATGGTACCTATGCAGGTGGGAAGCCAAGCAAAACGCCGGAGTTTTCGCTCCTTTCGATCGGCGTAGTCGATATTTGGTGGTGGCAATTCGCGCGGAGCGGAGCTCCGGCGAGGCTCCCCCCTTACGAAGGTGGGAAGGTCACGTCGCTGCGCTCCGATTGAGTTGTTCCGCAATAGGGGCGTTCAACTTCCATCAATTGACGGCTGCTCTCTATCTCGTTTTCGAAGTTCCAACACCTTGCCCTGAATCGCACGTAGTGGTAAAGATAAGGGAACAACTCGTCCCAGGTCGTTTGATACTGTATGATTTCGATACTGGATGATACAGATAGATACCACTCGGTATTGAGATTCTTCTGAGACCAGGTTTGAAAGCCGCAACGCCATGCAGTCAGATTGTGCTCCTGAATTCGAATTCAGCATTCGCCCCCGGCGAAGGCTGTTATTGCGAGTTCTAGGGCTGCTGGCAATTGCCTTTTGGGGTTGCGGAACATCTTCTGCCTGGGCAACTTGTGGCGATTATGTGACGATTGGAAGTCCGCAGCAGCAGCATTCGCCGGGTTCCTGGGATGGCACACCAAAGGAGTTCGAATCCGCGCCACGCGGACATTCCACTCCTGCGGCACCTTGCCGCGGTGCAGAGTGCCAACACCGACATCTGCCCGTTGCCCCAGTTCCGGTCCCGGTGACAGTGACTCCGCCGCACGAATTGGGCGTATTGCCTGACGTGCCTCACTTTCAGCGAGATCAGGTGGCTGGCTGGCGAGCTTCCTACGGCGACTCTTCCTCGCCGAATCATCTCGGCTTGCGCGTTGAACGACCGCCGAGGTAGTCCGCGTATGCCGCCCGACGCGGTCGGGGTCTGCTTTGCAGCCTGCCTCGACAAGGCATACAGCGCTTAGCATTTGGTGAGCCGCGTGGCGTCAGCCATCGCATTGCATGATTCCGGGGACGGCAGAGACAGTGAATCAACAGGATTCGCGTAGGACGGGTTTCCACCAGGCCCGTCCGAGTCGCTCCGGACGGGCCTGGAGACCCGTGCTACGCGGCTGTGTCCCGGAATGACTCAAAGCCATATCGTGTGGGATCAATTCCACACCCGTTTTTTCCGAGGAGTTCGTCCCATGTCGACCATCGCCGCACCGGCCGCCGGATCCAATCCGCCGGAGCGTCCCAAATATGTGCCCGCAGTCGGTCCCCGATTGAAGGTCCTGTTGTTTATCGTCTTCGCCCTGCTGGCAGTGTTGGGCGCCAATTCGGGTTATCTCGGCGGCATCACGGCCCTCGAATGGTTCACCGGTCAAACCTACCAGGACAACTTCTACCTGTGGATGGTGTTGGCTCACGTGGCAGTTGGCTTCGTGTTCATCTTGCCGTTTGTGATCTTCGGTGCGATTCACATGGTGACGTCGTGGAATCGCAAGAACAAACGGGCCATCCGCGTCGGCTACGCCCTCTTCGCGATGTCCCTTGTCGTGTTGATTTCCGGCTTGTTGCTGGTGCGGGTCGTCGGTGTGTTTGACCTCAGGCAACCGCTGGCCCGCTCGACAGTCTATTGGTTGCACGTGATCTGTCCGTTCGTGGCGGGCTGGTTTTACTGGCTGCATCGACTGGTGGGGACCCGGATCAAGTGGCGCATCGGAATGGCGTATCTCGGCCTGGTGGGAGTCTCGGTCCTGGTCATGATCGGCCTGAAGTCGCAGGATCCGCGGAAGTGGAACGTGGCCGGGCCGAAGGAGGGGGCTGATAAGTACTTCTTCCCGTCGCTGGCCCGCACTGCGACCGGAGACTTCATTCCGGCCAAGACGCTGCAGATGGACGACTATTGTGCAAAATGCCATCAGGACGCCCACGCCGGCTGGAGCCAGAGTGCGCACCGCTTCAGTTCGTTCAATAACCCGGCCTACTTGGCCAGCGTGCGCGAGACTCGCAAATTTTCGCTCGACAAGATCGGGACCGTGCAGCGGTCTCGCTGGTGTGCCGGCTGCCACGATCCCGTTCCATTCTTCAGCGGCGCGTTTGATGATCCGAAATTCGATGACGTGAAGCACGTCACAGCGCACGCCGGCATCACTTGCACCACCTGCCACGCCATTACGCATCTGGGCAGTTCGCGAGGCAATGCGGATTTCACCATTGAAGAACCTTTGCACTACCCGTTTGCGTACAGTGACAATGCCATCCTGCAATACATCAACAACCAACTGGTGAAGGCCAAGCCCGCGTTCCATAAGAAAACGTTCTTGAAGGCCGGAATTCACAAGAGTGCCGAGTTCTGCAGCACGTGCCATAAGGTCCACCTGCCGCCGGAACTGAACGACTATAAGTGGTTGCGCGGTCAGAATCACTACGATGCCTTCCTGCTGAGCGGAGTCTCCGGACATGGCACGCGCAGCTTCTACTATCCTCCGAAGGCGCAGGAAAACTGCAACGACTGTCATATGCCGGCCCAGCCGTCCAATGACTTTGGTGCCAAGGCGTATGTGGCCGGATCCGACAAGCTGAACATTCACGATCACCTCTTTCCGGCCGCGAACACCGGGCTCACTTACATGAAGGAATTCGATGCCGCCGTCAAGCGGCACCAGGCCTTCCTGCAGGGCATCATGCGCGTCGATGTCTTTGGCTTGCGCGAAGGGGGTGATGTGAATGGGAAACTGATCGGCCCGTTGCGTCCGGAAGTGCCGACTCTTAAGCCGGGGCAGAAGTACCTCCTGGAAACGGTCACCCGGACTTTGAAGATGGGTCACCTGTTCTCGCAAGGTACGGCCGATTCCAACGAGATCTGGCTCGATGTCACGGTGAAGAGTGGTGACCGGATCATCGGTCGTAACGGATCGCTGGATGAAAATCGCGGAGTCGATCCGTGGGCCCACTTCATCAATATCTTCATGCTCGACCGGCACGGCAACCGCATCGACCGCCGCAATCCGCAGGACATTTTTGTGCCGCTCTACAACCATCAAATCCCGCCCGGTGCGGCGGCGACCGTTCATTACGGCCTGGAATTACCCAAGGATCTTACGGCACCTGTGACCGTCGAAATCAAATTGCAGTACCGTAAGTTCGACAAGATCTACATGGACTTCGTCACGAAGAGTGCCAAGCCGGGTGATTTGCCGATCCGCGATTATGCGGCCGGACAGAAGTATCTCAATACGCTGCCCATCACCACAATGGCGGTCGACAGCGTGACGTTCCCGGTTGAGGGTGTCGATCAGAAACCGACCAATCCGGAACTGAAGACACCGGTCTGGGAACGCTGGAATGACTACGGGATCGGCATGTTTGCCAAGCCCAACCCGGCACACGCCAAGGCCGAACTGCGTCAGGCGGAAGAGGCCTTCAAGCACGTCGAAGAACTGAAACGGTTTGACGGACCGCTGAACCTGGCCCGCGTCTATTTCACGGAAGGGCGACTGGATGAAGCGGTCGCGGCCGTTTCCCGGACCCACACCTTTACCGAGCCCAAGGCGAATCCGTGGACCGTGGCCTGGATGAGCGGACTGATTAACCGGCAACAGGGACATCTCGAAGAAGCCGAGAAGAACTTCCGCAGTGCCCTGGATGACGATACCAAAGAACGACGCGATCGAAAGTTTGACTTCAGCATGGACTACGAGGTTCGCAATCTGCTGGGCGAAACGCTGTTTGATCGGGCCAAGCAGATTCGCAGCGCGAGCCGCAACGAGGAACGCACGGCGATGCTGAATGATGCCGTCGCACAATTTCAAAAGACCTTGAAGATCGATATGGAGAACCTGACGGCCCACTACAATCTACACCTGCTGTATCATCAGCTCGGCAACGAGGAACTCGCGAAGAAACATGACGAACTGCACCGCAAGTACAAACCCGACGACAACGCCGGCGACAATGCACTGGCGGCGGCTAGGAAGAAGTACCCAGCAGCCAACCACGCAGCCGAAGCCCTGGTGATTTACCCCCTGCACGAGCGTCCGAAAGAGAGTCCGCAAGTGGGGCTGAATGAGAAGTGAGAATGCCAATTCGTTGTGTTGCCTTTGATGCTGTCGGGACTTTGATCTATCCCGAGCCATCAGTCTCGAAGGTCTATTGGGAGGCGGGCCAGCAGCATGGGTCTCGGCAGACTCAGGAACAAGTCCGCGCGGGCTTCAGCAAGGTCTTTCAAGATCTGTCACTGGGAGTCCGTGGGGACTATTCGACCAGCGAAGCCGAAGAGAAGGCTCGTTGGAAACAGATCGTCGAACAAGTGCTGTTTGATGCCACGAATCTCGACAGTTGCTTTGAATCGCTGCACGCCTATTTTGGCCGACCGGCCGCCTGGCGTGCATTTCCCGATGTGTCCGAAACGCTGAATCTGCTGGTAGATCAGGGTTTCAACGTTATAGTGGCCAGCAACTTCGACGAACGTCTGCACCCGATTTGCGATGAGTTGCCCGAGCTGCGTCATTTGAGCCGCAGAGTCATCTCAGCCAGCATCGGGTGGCACAAACCGAGTCCGCACTTCTATGCTCACCTGGTGGAGATCGCCGGGTGCCCGGCCGACCAGATCCTGATGGTCGGTGACGATCACGAGAATGACGTAGCCGCAGCAAAAGTCAGCGGACTGCAAGCCGTGTTGATCAATCGGCAGGGGCATGAAACGGACTCCGAGATCACCGATTTGAGGCGGCTATCACACTGGTGCGGCAATCGGATTGTTTAACCCCGAGCCATCGGCGACGGCGCTGCAGTTCGACCTCGACCGCTCTACGAAATGATGTACTCGAAAATGTTACCATCCGCACGCACTTTGCGAATCGGGCCTCAGAGTATCTAATTGTGACTCTAGCGGAAAGTAAATCACCATCACCGTCGCCGTTGGCTCGGGGTTAAACGAAGCGGACGATGACATTAAGTACTCCCAGCAGGACCAATGAGTGACCGAATTTCAGCACACAGTCACCACACCCGACGGCATCCGGCTGCTGGTGCGCGAGTATTTGCCCGAAGGTCCGGCGGCACGACACAGCCTGCTGTTTCAGCATGGTGCGTGCGAACATGGCGGGCGCTATGCTGAGTTCGCGCGGGCCGCAACGTCGGCCGGTTGGCGCGTGCTGATTCCCGATCTGCGTGGTCACGGTCTGTCGACGGGATGTCGAGTTTATGTTCGCAGTTTCGATGACTATCTCGCCGACGTGCGGCTGCTCTGCCGACATTTTTCTCTGGATCCTCGGCACACTGTGTTCGTCGGGCATAGCCTGGGTGGATTGATCGTTGCACGACTGCTGGAGATTCAGGGCGACGCCGCAGTCGCCGCATGCCTGCTGAGTCCTTATCTCGGGCTGCAGATTCACATCGATCGGTTCACGTGGCTGATGGGGAAGATCCTAAGCCAGGTCTGGCCCCGGTATCGTTTTCGCTCGCGCGTGCGTGCGGTCGATTTGTCACAAGATCAGAACTATCTCGAAGAACGCCGAAAGGATCTGTTGATCCAGCGGAGTCTGACAGCAGGCTGGTTTTTCGCCGTGCAACGTGCTTTGAAACAGGTTCACGACCAGGCATCTCAGTTTCAATCGCCACTGCTGGTACTGCAGAGTGACCCGGATCACGTCGTGAATCCCCAGGCAACCCGGCAGTGGTTTCAAACGGTTGGCAGTGCCGACCGAACTTTGGAGCTGATGCCGAACCACTTCCATGAATTGTTGCAGGAAACAGACAGAGAGCAAACGGCTCAACGCATCTTGAAGTGGCTGGATGAACGCGTGCGAAAGTAGCCCTCTTGCTCCGCAAGAGGATCAGCCGAACGTTTGGCTATCTCGAAATTAGGAGAAGCATTGTCAGACTACTGAGGTACTTTCCGCGTCCAGCATTTCCTCTTGCGGAGCAAGAGGGCTACTACGGCAATCCATTCAGTTTTCGCACGACCCACTCGGACATCAGCAGAATGCAGAAGGCGGCCAGAATCAGCCAATGATCCCACAGCAGGATTTCTTCGCGATGTGTCTGCGTGGCAGTCGGACCGCGCAACAGGTCGGGGATGGTGTGCACCGCCTCGGGCATCACAAGCTGCCCGCCACTTAACTGCGCCAACTGAACCAATAACTCGCGATTGCCGCTGAGGTCGGCGAGTTCGGCACTCTTGGGTTCCTGGACAAACAGGCTAGCGGAAATCTCTTTCGGCCCCAGGTCCCCATTCGTCACTGCGAGTTTCGTGCGATACGATCCTGCCGGCAGATTGATGGCTGCCGATTCGTGGACCTGTGGCCGGTTGTCGTTGGATTTCAACTCGACGGTGGTGAAGGGCTTCGCATTGAGTGGATCTTGCGTGTGGAAGATTTCGACTCGTGATTTCAGTTGCGGAAATCGCCGCAAGAACTCCGGAGTCCAGCGGGCTCGCAGCGAGATATTCTCGCCCACCTGCACATCGGGCCGATCGGGACCAAACTTGACGAAGGCATTGCCGGCAACCGCCTTGTTGTGAGCCGCCCAACGACCCAATTGGGCCCAGAATCGGTGATGGTACTTGTCGCCGACCAGGTGCCGCCAGCGCCAGGTGCTGTCGATCCCCAGCCATAATACCTGACCCTGGCCATAGTATTGCTGAACGATGATGGCACGTTGACGTTCCGCCGCCAGATTGAGTTGATCCTGCCCCTGATACGGAGCGGCATACACCGTCGTACCTGGCTTGGCTGGTCCCATCAGACCCCATAGATGGCCGGGCAGATTGGCCCAGATGGCACGGTTTGTCGCGACATCCGTATCGAATTGGAACATGGCTTCCGATTCGGCCTCAGGAGTCAACCGTAATCGAAAACCGCGCTCAGTCGGCGAACCGGCAGCCTCGGGACCCGCGGTTTCGATCGGCGTCAATTGAGTCACCGGCAGTAATTGTTGCAGGATCGGATTCAACGGCAGCGTGGCGTAGTTCCGCTTGCCGGCAGTGCAGACCAGCGTGCCCCCTCCTTCCGACACGAATTTTTCGAGTAACTGCCAGGCCTGCGGTGGAAGCTCATGCTGAGCGAAGTCCCCCAGAATCACCAGATCGATATTGGCCAACGGCGATTTGTCCAACTCTGCGGCCACCGGCCAGTTCAGTTTGCGAATGAAGAAAGTGTCATCCAGGATCCCAAGATAGGGCTGGTCAAACACAATCGAATACAGCTCGACGCGGGTATCGCGTTTCAATGCATTGTCGAGATACCGGAACTCCCAACGGGCTTCGCCTTCAACGACCAGGACGCGGACTTTGTCGTCTACGATGGTCATCGCAAACTGACGGCTGTTGTTGTCCTGACGAGTCTCTCCGGGGAGTGGGTCGGTCGACAACGAGAATTCATATCGGCCCAGTTTGGTGACCGGCAACGGGAATTCCAGTTCGACCACCGGACCCGCCGGCGTCACTGTCTTCAAGACCGGCTCGCCCTCGTTGGACGTCAATTTCACCACGATCGGTTGGCCTTCAAATCCCGCCGTATTCAACGTCGCTTTCAAGACAGGCTTGTCATCCTTGAAGGCAGTTTGAGGAAAATCGAGATTCCCGATGGCGAGGTCCTTGGGCCGCAGCCGCGATCCCAGCAGCACGGGGAACAGGGGGGCCTGTGCATTTCCCAAGCGCGATGCCAGGCCGGCCGGATCGTGTCCGCCGTTGTCGCGGCCATCGGTCAGCACAACAACTCCCAGCAGCGATTGTCCCTCAGCAGTCGTCAGCGCTGCAGCCAATGGTTGCGACAGATCGGAACTCGACGTCTTTAAGCTCACGGGCGGAGTCGCCACGAGTTGGGGCAATTGCTTGGCGGTCGTCCCCTGCGACGTCCCGGCAAATGTGACGATTTGCACCTGCCCCAGCTTTTCCAGCTCGGGCAGCAGCGGGGGCGAGGTCAGGGTGAGTAGTCGTCGCGCGATTTCTTTGCGCGGGATCTGGCTGGCATCCTGCATGGCCTGTTCGAGATTCTGCTTGCGAACGAGCGCCAATCGAGCCCGACGCTCGGGATCAGCCGTCTCCTGAGGCGCAACCCACTCCGGCTCTTGATGGTTGTCGTATGCCGTCTGCCATGCGGCCAGTCGTTCGGGAGAAGCCTGCTCGCCGATCATGCCCAGCGCACGGGCCCACCGGAGTTTTTCTGATGGCAGGGCATGCACGTCCGCCGTGGTCATGCTCTCGGAAACATCGACGGCGACAACGATTCGTCCATTGCGTTTCGTGTCGTAGGTCCAGTTGAGGGCCGGTTCGAGAAACGTCACGAACAGGCAACCAATCACCAACAGCCGCAGTACGAGCAACGTGTTCCCCACGCTGGGAGGGACCAGACGTCGTTCGTAACCATAGAGCATGCAAATCATGACCCCGGCACTGACCAGCGACAGGACGAGCACGCACTGCCACAGCAGCGAGTGACTCAATCCATGCCAGACTAGTTGCGGCGTCATTGATGATGTTTCCTGGGGTAAGCAGCCCGGCTGCTCCACAGCAGCCGGGCTGCTGGAATACGTGAAACGGATTGTATCAGATTCGTGAGGCCCGGAATAAACGATGCGAAGTGTCGTCCTGCGAGCGGGGCGGCGTCAGCCAAATGGCACTTACTTTGTCGCTGACGGCATTCTAATTCACCTCGGCTCTCGCGGGATCGTACTCGCCTGCCTAATTTCTTGGGCTCCAACAGTGCTTTTATGGCGTAGGTTTTAAGACTCCTGTCAGCCACTCGTCTTGCATTCGCCGGTGCATTCCGCAAACCCGGCACATCGAGCACAACCGATCTCAAACGCTACATTTTCGCCATCTTCCGTAACCGGAATTTGACACGGCGTTTCCTTGACCTACGTTTGGAACACGCCCTAGCGTCTCGGCCATTCGAGGCGCTCACGGCGTGTCCATGACGATCATCTCGATGCGGATATCGGCCTGTCGTCAGATAACGACAGTCAACATTGTCCGGAGGGGAAACAGAGCATGCTGCCAGTGAAAAGTGTCGTTCAGAAGCGAGACCGAAAAGGCGTAGTGATCGTTTATGCGGCAATGATGATGGTGGTGATCTTCGGCTTTGCAGCATTTGCCATCGATATCGGACACATGGCGTTGTCCAAAGACGAACTGCAAACCGCTGCGGATGCGGCGGCACTGGCGGGCGCCATGCAGATGAAGTACGGCGCCACGGCCGTCAGAACGGCAGCCAAGGATATCGCGTCGCGTAACTTCCTGGGCAACAGCACGATCACCCTCACTGATTCTCAGATTCAATTGGGAATGTACGACATCACAACAGGTGCGTTCACCGTCAACGAGACCTCGGCAAATTCCGTGAAGGTCACGACGACTGTGACCGGCAGTCCTTTGTTTTTCGCACCAGTCTTCGGTAACAAGACATTCAATTCCAGCGCCGAAGCAGTCGCCATCATCAACCCGCGAGACATTGCGTTCTGCATCGACCTTTCGGGATCGATGAATGATGATACGGAACCTTGCTGGGCCACGGAGACGATCAACTCCGTCTACGCCTCGCAGGGCTATACCAACCTCGGCAATACGTTGATGCAGAGTGTGTATACCGACTTTGGTTTCGGGACGTATCCGGGGTCACAGCAATGCATCGGATCGGCCCTGGGAATTACCAACACCTCCGCCGCCTACTTCAACTTGCAGAAGAACGGTGGTGTCCTGGCGGCAGCCTCAATCCCGTCAGCCTACAGAATTCTGAGTACTGATACCACGACGGCGGCACGGAAGACCAAGACCTACAAATGGATCATTGACCAGCAGTTGGCGACCCTGATGCCCAACGCCAAGCCTTTCCCCGATTCGACCAACGCCACCTCGCTGGCCTATTGGACGACCTATCTGGACTATGTGATCTGGCCTTCGACACAAAGCGGAACGGCTTATCCGCCGAGCCAGGACACCGATCAGATTACGGGCCAGAATAACCCCAATAATTCCAACTATCCCAGTACGGCCAGTAACCTTCCCGATAAATACATGAACGTTGTGGGTTATCAGACCTACGTCCAATATCTGATGGACTGGGGGCGTGATCGAACACCGACCGTGGCCAATGCGACCAATGCCGATCCCACGCTGGTCAAGACGCAGTTGTCACTGAAGAACGCGGCTTGGTGCCCGCTCACCACCGAATCGACTGTCGCCGGCAACTTTTCATTTCCGCCACGCGAACAACCGATGCACGCCGTCCGACGTGCGGTCATCGCGGCATTGAAAGTTGTTGAAGATCAGAATCAGGGATTGGCCCCCGACTGGTCGGACTATGTCAGCGTGATTTCGTTTGATGCCATCGATACCTACCATGCACCGACGATGGAGCAGGCCTTGACGAAAAACTACCGGAACGCCATGACGGCGACTTCAAGACTTCAGGTCGTGGGCGACCAGGTCAGTTCAACCGCCACGGAAAACGGACTGATCCTGGCTCGGAACCATTTGAAAGTGGCCAGTGCCGGTGGATCGGGACGAACCTACACAAACAAGGTGATTATCCTGCTCACGGACGGTGTGCCGAATCTGAACTCTTCGTCTTTGAGCACCGTCAGCAACTACATTACCGCCCATCCCAGTTCTGACTACTACACCAGCAGTTCCGCCAATCTGCCGTACAATGCCCCGTTGATGCAGGCCGCACAAACCAAAGTCGACTCGGTGCAATTGTTTCCCGTCGGTACCGGCTTGGGCTGCGACTATGGATTCATGGATCGGCTCGCACGTCTGAACGGCACGGCTACAGGGGGCCAGGCACCACGTGGAACGGGCAATCCGGCCAGCTACGAGGCCACATTGACGAACATCTTCCAAGAAATCATCAAGGGCGGCCGCGTACGGTTGGCCAAGTAAGGGAGTTCCTGCAAGGGGGCGACCGGAGTTGCGTTCTTACTCTTATAAATAGACGCTAACAAAACCTCTGCGGCACCTGGAAAACACAGGATTTTCCCAGTCAAACGGGTGCCCACAACCGGTTTTGTTAGGGCTTCTTAATCTTAATCTTAATCCTAATCTTAACCCCTCCCCACCCGAGTCATCAGATGCGTGTGATTGGGACAAAGCGGAAAGGATTACGATTACGAGTAGGATTAAGATTAAGACTTGTAACGTTCATCCCCTACGATAACGCGTCTCCGTCGTCGTCTTCGTCCCACACCGGAGTGGGTGGCTTACCCAATTGAAATCCTGTTGGTTCCGTCGGCAGTTCGAGTTGTAGATCGCCCCAGTTTTCTGGTATGGGGGCGACGACGGTTACCGAGTCGTAGCGGACCGGATGTAAAAACGTGAGCTGCCGCGCGTGCAACGCAATGGGGTTTTGAGTCGGATCGGCGGGAGCCGGATCAACAAGCAGCCGGGTCGCTCCGTATTGCGTGTCACCCAGGATCGGCCAGCCGCGCGCCGCCAGTTGCACTCGAATCTGATGCATGCGGCCCGTTTCCAGTTCGATTTCCAGCAGCGTGCCCAGCGGCGTGGGACCGATGACTCGATAGTGCAGAATGGCCTTGCGTGCGCCCACTGTTTCTTCGGGCACGACATGGACGTGGGCTTTGTCGGTCTCTTTTAACAGCCAGTCGGTGAGACATCCTGCTCGCTGATCCGGCTCATTCGCCGTGATTCCCCAGTAGATTTTCTGCACCTGACGTTCTCGAAATTGTTCCGCCATCCGACCGGCGGCCTTCGAATTGCGGGTGAATAGAATCACCCCGCTAACCGGACGATCGAGCCGATGCGGAATCCCCAGATAGACGTTTCCCGGTTTCTGGTACTTGTCTTTCAGGTAGCTTCTCACCTGCCGTTCCAACGTCGGGACGGCAGGATCATGAGCCCCCAGGGTCAATAGACCTGCGGGTTTGTTGATCGCCAGCACCGGGCCATCATCGCATAAGATCTGCCAGGGAAACGAGGATTGAAACAGACCGTCGGGTGCAGAATCAGTCACGAAATCAGTTCAACGAGGCAGGTGGACCAGGAGGCGAATTGCAGAGACACATTGAGTTCCATCATACAAGAAGAGACTCAAAGTTTGCACCGGCTGCCTACGACTGTTCCACGCGGTGTAGCAGGTCGCGGATTACCGCTTCGGCTTCCAGTCTTTCCTGCAGCCAGCGTTCGCGCGCTTGTTGCCAGCTCTGTTCGCGGGCGACAACCGCTGCCTGGTCGGCCTGGAAATTCTCTGCTCGGAATTGCAATTCTTCGTCGCGCTTGGCGATCCATTCGGTCAGAGTTTGTTGCTCGGTACGAAACTCGTCGCGTTGCTGCATCACGGACCGCTGGAATTGTTCCAGTTCCTGACGCTGTCGTACGAGGGTGTCTCGCGCATGCCGGTAGTGTTGGGACAACGCAAACTGTGCTGCTTCAATCCGCTGCCGGGCGACTTCGGGGCCGACCGCCTGGGCCAACTGGGCACAGGCCTCTTCCACGGCGAGCCGCATTTCCATGGTCTTGCAGTTGGTCGCTTCCAACTCGAGCCGCAGTTGTTCGAGCCGGTTTTGACGGGCCTCCAGGTTCTCCGCGTTTGCCTGCAGAATCTCGTTCTTGCGTTCCAATTCCGCGTGTTGCGTCTCGTGAATCACTTGCCAATCGTGCTGCTCGGCTTCCAGACGTTGTCGATCCAGTGCCAAGCCTTCCAGTTCAGCCCGGCGCATTCTATTCAACAGGTTGTATTGCCGTTGAACTGCGGCGTCGCGTTCTTCCAACACCTGGCGCTGACGGTCCAGATGCACTTGCCGGCGTTGGAGTTGGGCTTCGGTTTCGACAATCGTGGATTGAGCTCGCTGCCGCTCGTGATGGAATGCAGCTTGGGCTGCTTCGAATTCGCGCCGCAACTTTTGCAGGTGGTCTTCCTGAAAGCGAATCCGATTCAACAGTAAACTACGCTCTTGCTGGATATCGGCCAGTTGGCCTTCTTTGACGAGGGCAAAGTGTGCCTGGTCGTTCTGCAGTTGCAAGCGCTGCTGGTCGAGATCCTGCTGCAGCGTCTGCCGCTCCAGTTCCCATTCGTCACGCCAGCGAGCCTGAATATTCTGCAGTTCGCTTTCTTGACGCAGCAGCTCTGCCTTGCGCGACTGCATCTCATGTTCGAGGGCCAGACAGTTCGCTTCGCGGTCGCTGCAGGCCGCGTCGCGCTGCAATTGTTCGACCTCGCGTTGCTGCAAATCCGCTTCGCAATCCGCGACCCACATGCGAATGGATCGGCGTTCCTTGTCCAGATCGGCAAGCTGAATGTTGAGTTGCTGCTCGCGGCGGTGCAGGTCCGCGTACCGCTGCTGCAGATGCTCGGCAATCTGCCGAGCCTGCAATAAGGGATCGCCAATCAGATCATCCGTCCGCACAGACCCGGCGGAATGACGGGCGATCAGCGGCTCCTGGATGACATCGTATTCGAGTGCGGCTGCCTCAATGGGCGGTGCGACCGTATCGGCACCAGCCAGTTGATGGGGGGGATCGACTCGCCAACCGTCGCGCTGCACAAACGGACCGACACCCTCGGGCAGGGGAACACTCCCCGTACTCGTAGCTGGGTTGCGAGTCGTTTGGCGAACATCGCTCATTCCGGGAGTCCTTTCCCTGGCGAGCTTCGTAATTGAAGTGACGCGTGGTGTTGTGTTATCAGCCGCAGGGCGCTTGTGCTTTGTGACAGCTTGATTTTCGGGTTGGGTGCCACTGGCTATGCCAGTGCCGAATGTCGATTGACTGTCCTGCAAAGCACTGGCACAGCCAGTGGCACACGAAATTCTAGCTCTAACAGGGCACTAGCCCCCGGTTCAGCCAGGCCGGCCCACAAAAACCGGGGGCTAGCGCCCGCCGGCTGATGGGACCATGCTCGACGATTAAGCCAAATGCTTGTTCAACGAAGTTGCCAACCGATCCTTCGGCGTGACTCCCACGAACTTGTCAACGATCTGCCCGCCCTTGAAAATCAACACGGTGGGAATCGAGCTGATGTTAAAGTTTGTGGCAATTTCTGGATTGGAATCGGTATTCACTTTGCCGATGCGAACCTTGCCAGTGAACTCGGTCGCCAGCGCGTCGATCGTCGGGGCCAGCATGCGGCACGGATTGCACCACGGAGCCCAGAAATCGACCAGCACCGGTTCGGAACTGCTCAGCACGTCATTCTGAAATGTCGCATCAGTAAATTCGAGTACGCCTGCACCTGCCATGATCAACTACCTCCGACGCTGGAAGATCGGTGAAAACCGCGGCGAGCAGGCCTCCTGCTCGGCATTCGCGCCCCACCGACCACCGGTCTTGAAACTGCACATTCCCTTCGCCTGAAGGGGTGTGGCTTGTGATAAGTCGTGAAACTGCGGAATTATAGGGAAGTGCGATTCTCTGTCAACGTGGCAGTCTCCAGCCTGCGAACTCAATCATTCCCAGACGCGTCTCTCATTGGATTACTGCAGCAACTGGCAGATCTCGCGAGGGCTTGATAATCTCTGAGGTGCTTTCCAGCACATTGGGATCCTAAGCTTAGAATTCCACGTGGACAAGTTGTCGC
>JADMIO010787516.1_pt1 | contig 80396 bp, 63 predicted proteins | sample 8958161 | NCBI WGS metagenome assembly JADMIO01 (sample SAMN16585339, study PRJNA669376) | soil metagenome | isolation source: Crop rotation soil | place: USA: Cullars Rotation, Alabama | collected 2011 | reverse complement strand
GCCGCGACTTCAAGTCACGTGAATTCCAAGCTTCGGATCCCACTGTGCTGGAAAGCCGGATTGTTCTGCACGCCGATCAGGGCGCAGGGGACAAGATCCAGTTTTGCCGCTACATATCTATGGTTGCCGAACGCTGCAGGGAAGTTTTTGTCACAAGCGTGCCGGCTACCGCAAAGTTATTGAGGAATGTAAAGGGAGTGACGCAAGTCATCAGCAATTTACAGGAATTGCCGCGGGTCGATGCTTATTGCACGATGTCGAGCCTTCCGCTGGCGTTTGGAACAACGCTGGAAACGATACCCGGTAAAACGCCCTACCTCGAGGCGGAGCTTGAGAAGGTGTCGGAGTGGAAGTCCCTCATCGATAGCAAAGTGCCGCAGGGAAATCTCCGTGTGGGTATCTCCTGGGCGGGAAGCGCCCTGCATATCAAGGATAAGTGGCGTTCGACGAGATTGGCGCAATGGAAAGACATACTGGACGTGCCGGGAGTCAGTTTCATATCCCTGCAGAAGCAGGTGCCGGATGTTGATAAGGCGCTGTTGGCATCGGAAAGCCGCATAATTGATCTGACCGACCGACTGGGTGATTTCTCCGATACGGCTGCCCTGATCCGGAATCTCGATCTCGTCATTTCGGTCGACACGTCTGTTGTGCATCTGGCCGGTGCGCTTGGCAAGCCGGCGTGGGTGCTTCTGCAGTGGGTGCCGGATTGGCGCTGGCTGCTCGAACGCGAGGACAGTCCGTGGTATCCGACGCTGCGTCTGTTCCGCCAGGACACCAGGGACGACTATTCCGGGCCTCTGCGGCGCATTGCCGAAAATTTGCGTGCAGTTATTGCCGGTGATCGCGCGCGCATGGAGCCCGGCCAATGACAAACTCCGGAGTATCCATGAAAGCGACTGCGAGCGATCCCATAGCCAAATCCGAAGTCATATTCCGGCAGGCGTTGTCGCATTACCAATCCGACAGGCTGGTCAAGGCGCTGGAGGGCTTCGATGCTGTCATCGCGCTTCGTCCGAACGCGCCGATGGCATATTTCCATCGCGGGCTTACGCTGTTTGGACTGAAAAAATTTCAAGAAGCGGCAGCCAGCTATAATCGCGCCATTGCTCTGAAACCGGAATACGCGGAAGCGCATAGCAATCTTGGCAATGTTCTTCAGGAATTAAAAAGACCCAAAGACGCCATTATCAGCTACGACCGCGCTATCGCTATCAAGCCGGATTTTGCGAGCGCATACAATAATCGTGGATTCGCTTTGATGAAAATAGGCAAGATGCCGGATGCGCTTGCCAGTTACGACCGCGCCATTGAACTGGAGCCAGAATATGCGCAGGCACATATCAATCGTGGCTCTGCCCTTACCAGGATGGACCGGCAGCACGATGCGCTTGCCAGCTATGACCGTGCAATCGAACTGCAGCCGGATAATGCAGTAATATACTTCGGCAAAGGCCTCGTCCTTTCGGAACTCAAGCGGTTGGACGAAGCGCTGGCCAGCTTTGATCGTGCTATTCAGCTGCAACCCGACTATGCAGAGGCATACTGGGGCAAATCACATGTTTCTCTTCTTCTGGGGGATTACGAGGAAGGCTGGAAACTGGATGAGTGGCGTTTTCAGGGCGCCCTTTATAAATCCTCCGGCAAGCAATATCAAAAACCACGCTGGACAGACCGATTTGCGGCTACGCAGCAGCAATTGCCCAAAACATTGCTGGTTTATGCGGAAGCCGGACAGGGCGACACTATTCAGTATTCCCGTTATATACCGATGCTGAAGGAGCTTGGGATCGAGCCGGTTGTCGAAGTTCAACCGTCTCTTTTCAACCTGATGTCGACACTGGCTCCTGACATTGCAGTCATCGAAAAGTCCGCGCACCCACCTGAATTTGACCAGTTTATTGCCGTCGGCAGCTTGCCGTATGCTTTTGGCACGACGCTGGAGACGATCCCTGCAAAATTTCCTTATCTCTTCGCAGATCAGAAGAAGCAGGAGGAATGGCGCCAAAAGCTGGGTGAAAAGACCAAGCCGAGAATAGGCATCGCATGGTCCGGACAGGTCAACCGGCGAATTGATACAAGCTCCGCGAAAAACCGCAGTATTCCGCTGCGCCATCTGGAACCGATTCTGAATCTTCCTTTTGAGTTTCATTCGCTGCAAAAGGAAGTCCGGCCCGACGACGAAGCAATCTTGTCGAAATCCGGCAGTGTCCGGGATCATCGTGCCGACTTGAAGGATTTTGCGGACACAGCGGCACTCGTTGCCAATCTTGATCTGGTTATCTCGATCGATACATCTGTCGCCCACCTGGTCGGTTCTCTGGGAAAAAAACTTTGGGTCATGCTGCCATTTTGCACAGATTACCGGTGGACAATGGACGGTGCGGTAACTCCATGGTATCCGAACGCGACGTTGTTCAGGCAGCCGTCCCCCGGTGACTGGAAGAGCGTGGTTGCGGAGCTCAAAACGCGCCTAGGTACATTCAAACAATAATTGACCATCATTTGATTTTTGATATTGACAGGCATCCCTAATTCCTACATAACCGCTAGGAAATGTAGGAATAGCGCCCGATGCTGTCTATGAAGGCCAAATATGCGCTCAAGGCGCTGATCGTTCTTGCGGGTAGCGAGGAGGGACGGATGCAGGCCCGTGCGATCGCAACGGAGGCCAACGTACCTCCAAAATTCCTTGAGGCCATCCTGACCGAGCTGAAGATGCGTGGGGTGCTCGACAGCCGGCGCGGGGCCGAGGGTGGATTTACTCTGGCTCGCGACGCCCGCAAGATTATGGCAGGCGACATCATCCGGATCATGGACGGGCCGCTCGCGCCCATTCGTTGCGCCAGTATGACCGCCTACAAGCGCTGCGACGATTGCCCGGACGAGGCGCGCTGCGCCCTGCATGGTTTGATGCGCGAGGTGCGCGAGGCCATGTCCGGCGTGCTCGATAAATGCTCCATCCACGATCTTGCCCGCGAAGAAACAGTTTTTTGATCTAAGAGGAACCAGCCATGAAAAACCGCGTAATACTACCCGCGTTGATCGCAGTACTGATGACGACTGCGTCTGCAGTTCCAGCTCTCGCCGTCGATGATGCGACTGTTGCGAAGCTGATCGCCCGCATCGATGCTTTGGAAAAGGAAGTCGCCGACCTGAAGGCGGACAAGAAAGCGACCGTGCACAGGACCGAAGCTCAGCAGGCTGCCCAGAACTATAGCCGCAAGTCTGTATCCGCTGGCGATGAGACGGACGCGGGATCGGCAAAATGGGCGGCGGCGCTGGCACCGTCGGCAGGCGACGCTAAGAAATCCGGTGACGGTGTCACGGTCAAGCTGGATCATACCGGGCTTTCGGTCAAAAATGCGGAAAACGACACGCTCATGCGTGTGCACGGCTTCATCCAGGCTGACGGACGTTTCTTTCCGAGCGACGATGACAACAATCTCAACGATTCGTTCGAGCTGCGCCATGCCCGTCTTATTGTCGAGGGCGGCGCGCACGGTTTCTTTTACAACCTGACGCCGGATTTCGGCAGCGCGGCGGTCGTGCTGATGGATGCCTTTGTCGGCTACAAGTATAAAGACGCTTTTGGCATTCAGTTCGGCAAGATGAAACCGCCGATCGGCATCGACCAGCTGCAGGGCACGCAGGACCAGCGTTTCACCGAATACGGCCTGCCCGTGCTCTTGACTCCCAGCCGGGATGCCGGCGCGCTGGCCTTCGGCGCGTTCAACGACAGTTACTTTGAAACGAAGCTCACCTGGCAACTGGGTGTGTTCAACAACACGCCCGACAACGTCAACGACAACATCGACAAGGACGATGGCAAGGAAGGTCTTGCAAGGCTTATTCTCGATCATGACGGAATCGGCGGCGGCGTTGCCGGAACATTCGGCAATACCGAAGGCAGCGCGGGGAACTCGATCCTTCCGACATTCACCACGTCCGGCCGTCAAACGTTCTTTGCCTATTCGGCCGGCAGCTTTGCTGACGGCAATACATGGCGGGTCGATCCACAGGCATACATCTATAAGGGCCCGTTCGGGGCATTTGCTGACTACATTGTTTCTGATGAAAGAGTGCGGAACGGCGCCACCGAGCAGAATGTTCTAAATAAAGCGTGGGGTGTTCAGCTGGAATGGGTGTTGACGGGCGAGGATGCAACATACAAGTCAGTTAGCCCGGCTCATTCCTTTGACCCCGATGCGGGCCACTGGGGCGCATGGGAACTTGACGCCCGTTATGGCCACATCGATATCGACGACGACGCGTTCCCGGTCCTCGCCAGCCGCAGCGTCTCGGCCAGCGCCGCCACCAACTGGGGCATTGGACTCAGCGGGTTCCTGAATGACAATGCCAGAATTCTGTTTACATACGAGAACACGTCCTTCGACGATGGAAAAGCGGGTGGTGAAGATCGGGAGACCGAAAACGCTTTGTTCGGTCGTGCGCAGTACCAATTCTAGGAGGCAATAGTGAAATTTCTTCTCCGTTGTATGATACTTGTTGTCATTGCGGCACTGTTCTGGGCAGGCGTCAACGTCGGACCGGCGTCTGCCAAAAAGACAGTCGTTCTGCTGAATGTTTCCTACGATCCTACGCGGGAATTTTACGGCGAATACAACAAGCTCTTTGCTGACTTTTGGCTCAAGAAAACGAAGGACGAATTCGTCGAGGTGCGGCAGTCGCACGGCGGTTCGGGCACGCAGGCGCGGGCCGTCATTGACGGGCTGAAGGCAGACGTCGTGACACTGGCGCTGGCCTATGACATCGATCAGATCGCCGCGCGCAGTGGCAAGCTTCCGGCTGACTGGCAGACGCGCCTGCCGCATAACAGCGCGCCATACAACTCGACCATCGTCTTCCTTGTCCGCAAGGGCAACCCGAAGCAGGTCAAAGACTGGGAAGACCTGGCGAAAGACGGCGTTCAGGTCATCACGCCCAATCCCAAGACATCGGGTGGCGCGCGGTGGAGCTATCTGGCGGCATGGGCGTTTGCGGACAAGAAATTCGGCGGCGATCAGGAAAAAATCAGGGAATTCATGACAAAACTGTACCGCAACGTGCCGGTATTCGATACCGGCGCGCGCGGGGCGACGACGACATTTGCCGAGCGCGGCATCGGCGACGTGCTGCTGTCCTGGGAGAACGAAGCTTTTCTGGTGCTCGATAAGCTCGGGAAGGACAAGTTTGAGATTGTCGTGCCGACCATAAGCATCCTGGCTGAGCCGCCGGTCGCGGTCGTCGATGCCAATGCGAAGGATGATGGAACGAGCGAAGTGGCCGAGGCCTACCTGAAGTACCTCTACACGCCCGAGGCCCAGGAGCTTGCCGCCAAGTACTATTACCGTCCTGTGAACATGGACATTATGGCGCTACATAAGAAACGGTTTCCGGAGCTGGAACTAGTTACAGTTGACAAGGCTTTTGGCGGATGGGCGAAGGCACAGGCCGATCATTTCAAGGACGGCGCGATCTTCGACCAGATATCGAAAAGGTAGTTCATGGCAGGCAGCGGCACAGCGGCAATAGCGAATCGATCCCGGATCATTCCGGGGTTCGGCCTGACTCTGGGCTTCACCCTGTTCTGGCTGGGATTGATTGTATTGTTGCCGCTCGCCGGACTCGTGCTGAAGACCATGAATATGGGCTGGCCCGCCTTCGTCGCGACAGTGACGGATCCTCGCGTAATCGCCGCGTTTAAGGTCAGTTTCGGTGTATCGTTCGTCGCTGCGCTGGTGAATGTTCTGTTTGGCCTGATTGTCGCCTGGACGCTTGTTCGCTACCGCTTTCCGGGCCGGCGCATAATGGACGCCGTGATCGACCTTCCGTTTGCTCTGCCTACCGCAGTGGCCGGCATCGCCCTGACCACACTCTATGCGCCGAACGGCTGGATCGGGCGGCATTTCAATGCGCATCTGGTCTTCAATCCCTTCGGCATTGGCGTTGCGCTTGTGTTTATCGGTCTGCCGTTCGTCGTGCGAACGGTCGAACCCGTGTTGCAGGATCTTGATCGCGAGACGGAGGAGGCCGCCGTCAGCCTCGGCGCCACCCGCTTGCAGGCATTCCGGTATGTCATCCTGCCACAGATCCTGCCCGCGCTGCTGGCGGGTTTTGCTATGGCGTTTGCGCGGGCGCTCGGCGAATACGGGTCCGTCATTTTCATTGCGGGCAACATGCCCTATGCGACTGAAATCGTGCCGCTGCTGATTGTCGTGAAGCTGGAGCAGTATGACTTTGCCGGCGCGACGGCACTGGCGCTTGTCATGCTCGCGGCTTCGTTCGTCATGCTGCTGGTTGTCAACTTGCTTCAGAAATGGAGCATGAAGATGAGGGGCGCATGACCGCGGGCACCGTCAGCAATACAGTTTCGATAAACCTAGATGTCACGGCACGGCCGCGCCTCCTGTCGGATGCCCCATGGGTCAGAACGGTGCTGATTCTGACGGCACTGGGTTTTGTCGGGCTCATGGTCGTTCTGCCCGTGACCATCGTTTTTGGCGAGGCGCTGGCGAAGGGCGCAAGGTTCTGGTTTTCCTCGATCCGTGAATCGGACGCTATCGCCGCAATCAGATTGACATTTCTTGCCGCTTTCATCGCTGTTCCTCTGAACATGGTCTTCGGACTGGCAGCCAGCTGGCTGATCGCCAAGCATGATTTCTTCGGCAAGCATCTGCTGGTCACGCTGATCGAACTGCCGTTCTCGATCTCGCCGGTGATCGCCGGTCTTATATATGTACTGCTGTTCGGCGCCAGCGGCCTGATGGGACCCTGGCTGGACCGTCATCATATTCAGATCCTGTTCGCTGTGCCGGGCATCGTGCTAGCGACGATCTTCGTCACGTTTCCGTTCGTCGCGCGTGAGCTGATACCTCTGATGCAGGAGCAAGGCAGCGAGCAGGAGGAAGCGGCTATTCTGCTGGGCGCTAACGGCTGGGAGACTTTCTGGCACGTGACCCTTCCTAACATCAGATGGGGCTTGCTGTACGGGGTGTTGCTTTGCAACGCGCGGGCGATGGGTGAATTCGGCGCCGTTGCGGTCGTTTCGGGTCATATCCGGGGACTGACAAACACAATTCCTCTGCACGTGGAGATCCTGTACAACGAATACAATTTCACGGCGGCGTTCGCGGTGGCTTCACTTCTCACTTTTCTCGCGTTGGTCACGCTGGTTCTCAAGGAATGGCTTGAGCGTCGCCACGATGTTTACAAACATGCGCTGAAATAGAGGTTTCTATGGGTATCCGGGTTGAGCATGTCACCAAGAAATATCGCGACTTCACCGCGCTGGACGACGTCAGTCTTACGGTCGGCACGGGTGAGCTTGTGGCACTGCTGGGTCCCTCCGGTTCCGGCAAAACGACCCTGCTGCGTATTATCGCCGGTCTGGACGCCGCCGACAGCGGACAGGTCTGGCTTGATCTGCCGCAGACGGGGGCGGAGGCGCCGGACAGCCGCCGCGTCGGCTTCGTATTCCAACACTACGCGCTCTTCCGTCACATGACGGTGTTCGACAATGTTGCTTTCGGCCTGCGCATGCAAAAAGGCGGGACGAAGCCTGACAAGGAATACATACATAAAAAAGTCATGGGCTTGCTCGACCTTGTGCACCTGACCGACCGGCGCAATCGCTATCCCGGGCAGCTTTCGGGCGGGCAACGGCAGCGCGTCGCGTTGGCGCGTACGCTCGCTGTCGACCCCAAGGTCCTGCTGCTGGACGAGCCGTTCGGCGCGCTGGATTCGAAGGTTCGCAAGGAGCTTCGGCGCTGGCTGCGAAAGCTGCACGAGGATCTGCGCATTACCACGATCTTCGTTACTCACGATCAGGAGGAGGCGATGGAGCTTGCCGACCGCGTGGCCATCACCAACAACGGCAAGATCGAACAGGCCGGGCCGCCCGCCGAAATCTACCATTCGCCCTCTAATGCCTTCGTCTACGATTTCATGGGCAACTTCAACACCTTCAACGGCTGGCGCAACCGGGAGACCGGCAATTATCGCCTTGGGCGACTTGGCGAGGCACCCCCCGAGGGCATGGATCCGGTCCAGCTTTTCGCCCGGCCGCACGATATGGATGTGGCGATGGAGCCGCAGGACGAGGAGGCGGTGCGCGTGCGCATCATCCATATCAACCCGGCCGGGCCACTGGTCACCGTGGAATCCGAGAGTTTGGACGGCCGCCTTTTACAGGCGGCACTGGCTCACGACAAATTCTCCCGCCTTAAGCTGTTTCGGGGGCAGGAGGTGTACCTTAAGCCACGGGAAGTAATAGCTTTTGACCGTGTGGGCAGGGGAGCCTAAATTGTTGCTTATGCTCCGGAAATATGTATTCTGTGGGTCTAATTCAGGAAGATAGCCAATGACTATGTACCATTATCTCGACGACCTCGAAGCGCGCACCATTTACATCCTGCGTGAGGCCTACAGCCAGGTCGACCCGCTGGCCATGCTGTGGTCGATCGGCAAGGACTCAACCGCGCTGCTCTGGATGGTGCGCAAGGCGTTTTTCGGCCGGGTGCCGTTCCCGCTGGTGCTCCTTGATACGAAAATGGAGCTCGACGAGGTCTATCAATTCCGCGACTGGCTGACGAAGGAGTGGAATCTTCCGGTGCAGAACGAGATGTGCCCGCCGGAGGAAGAGATGGACCAGACTCTCCCGCCCGCAACGCGCGCCGCCACCCGCAAGACCGAGGGGCTCAAAACGCTCATCGGACGTGAGAAATACCGGGGCATCATCCTCGGCATCCGTCGCGACGAGCAGTCAATGCGCGCGAAGGAGCGCGTTTTTTCGCCGCGTTCGCTCGACGGCGACTGGGATTTCAAGGACCAGCCGGCCGAATTCTGGGACCAGTACAAGACCGATTTCCCGGACGGCTGCCACGTGCGCATCCACCCGTTGCTGCACTGGACCGAGCTGGACATCTGGCGTTACACAAAGCGCGAAAACATTCCCTATGTGCCGCTCTACCTTGCCAAAAATGGCAAGCGCTACCGTTCGCTCGGTGAGAAGAACATCACCTTCCCGATCGACAGCACGGCGGCGACGCTTGATGATGTTATCGCTGAGCTGGAAGTGACCAAAGCGCCTGAGCGTGCGGGCCGCGCGATGGACCATGAAACCGAGGACAGCTTCGAGCGCCTCAGAGCATCGGGATACATGTGATGGCAAAAGCAGAGACAGCGAAGAAAGAGAACGCGCAGGGCCAGCAGCATCTGCGTATCGTTATCGTCGGGCACGTCGACCACGGTAAATCCACCATGATCGGCCGCCTGATGTACGACACGGGCAGCTTCACCGAAGGCAAACTGGCCGAATTGCAGAAGGTCAGTGCGCGCCGCGGCGTCGACGGCGTTGAGTGGTCGTTCCTGCTGGACGCTTTCCAGGCCGAGCGCGACCAGAACATCACCATCGACACGACGCAGATCTGGCTCAAGACCCCGCGCCGCGACACGGTCATCATCGACGCGCCGGGCCATCGCGAATTCCTGAAGAACATGATTTCGGGCGCCGCTGCCGCGGATGCCGCGATTCTGGTGATCGATGCCAGCGAAGGCGTGCAGGAGCAGACGCGCCGCCACGCCTATCTGCTGCACCTGCTTGGCCTCAAGCAGATCGCGGTCGCGGTCAACAAGATGGATCTGGCAAAATACGACGCCGAGCGCTTTCAGGAAGTCTCGCGCGATATCACCAAATATCTGGCGTCCATAGGCGTCACGCCTGCCCACATTATTCCGCTGTCGGCCCGTCATGGCGACATGATCGCCACGCGCGGCGAGAGCCTGCCGTGGTACAACGGCAAGACGCTGCTGGAGGTCTTCGACAGTTTCGAGATCGCGCCCGCGCCGGTGGCGCTGCCGCTGCGCTTCCCCGTGCAGGACGTCTACCGCTACGACAACAAGGCCAAGGAGCGCATCATCGTCGGCCGCGTCGAGACCGGCATCCTGCGCAAGGGCGACAAGATCCTGTTCTCGCCGACTAACGAGGTCGCCACGGTGACCTCGATCGAAGTCTGGCCGGAGAACAAAAGCAAGGTCGAGGCGCACGCCGGTGAAGCGGTCGGAATCACAATCGACCAGAAGATTTTTGTCGAGCGCGGCCATATCGGCAGTCACGAGAAAAACCCGCCGATGCTCACCAACGTGTTCCGCGCCAATATCTTCTGGCTGACGGACAAGGCCGTGAAGGTCGGAAACTCCTACCGGGTCCGCTATGGCACCTTCGAGGCGCCCGTGACGGTGCAGTCGATCGACAAGGTCATCGACACGCAGGATCTGGCGCAGGACGACAAGGGGCACAACGTCGCGCGCAACATGGTGGCGGAAGTCACCTTCCGCGCGCGCGATCTGCTGCCGATCGACCCGCACACCGAGAATCTGCGCACCGGCCGCCTGGTTATCTACGAAGGCTATGATGTTGCGGGCGGCGGTACGCTTAGTATGGAAGGCTATCACGACCAGCGCCGCACGGTGGCGCCGAAGGCGCAGAACCTGCATGCGGTCAGTCACCTGATCGACCGCGGCGTTCGTGCCCAGCAGAAAGGGCACTACGGCGGCGTGTTCTGGTTCACCGGTCTGTCGGGTGCAGGAAAATCGACGCTGGCGATGGCGGTCGAGCGCGCGTTGTTCGATAAGGGCTATCATACCTATGTGCTGGACGGCGACAACGTGCGCCACGGCCTGAACGCCGATCTTGGATTTTCGCCCGAGGACCGTGCGGAGAACATCCGCCGTATCGGCGAGGTGGCGGCGCTGATGTTCGATGCCGGCCAGATCGTCATCACATCGTTTATTTCGCCATATCGTTCGGACCGCGATCGTGCGCGTGTAGCGGCGCCGGGCCATTTCCATGAGATCTATGTGCAGGCGGATCTCAAGACTTGCGAAGGCCGCGATCCCAAGGGGCTCTACAAAAAGGCGCGCGAAGGCAAGATCAAGGACTTCACCGGCATCGACTCGCCTTATGAAGCGCCGGAAAATCCCGAACTGGTGGTCAACACGCAGGCTAACGACATCGACACCTGCGTCGAACAGGTGATCCGGTATATTGAGGAGTGCATCAGGCTGCCTGCCAGCCAGAGCAACCGCAGTGGCCGCGCCAAAATACTGGCCGTCTGATCTTTCTTAAAGATGGATAAAAGAAAAGCCCCTGTCCGGGGCTTTTTATTTAATTCGCGTGGCAGTCCAGCGGTTCTTTCATCATGTCCGGCCATTTGTCGACCCAGCCGGAATTGTGGTCGCTGTCGTCGATGATCGTGGCACGGACGCACGGCGAGTCGCCGGTCGCGTGGTGATAGCTGTCGTAAATCGCCGGCGTGACCACCGTGTCCCACTTGCCGATGAAGTGATGCTGCGGGATGCCGGCGGTCTTGGCGGCTTCGTCAACGGGGTTGAGCGAACCTTTGAGAGGCGAGATATTGTGAATCCGGCTGAACAGATCGGTGTCGAGATTTCCCGCTACGGTGCGGAAACTCAGAATGTCATCGCGCCGAGCGGCCAGTATCGCAACGACGGCGCCTCCGCCTGAATAGCCGACGAGGTTGAATCCCTTGATGTGATGGCGAAGCTTGATATCGTCCAGTGCCGCGCTCATCGAATCGATGACTTCCGGAGCAAAACGCTTCGAGGTCCAGTAAGACTGGTCGCAGACGCGACCGTCAACCATGCGGCTGTACTGGCATGGACGCGCCAGATAAATCACGTTCGGCGCCTTGTCGCGCGTGGCCAGATGCAGCGCCACCGGGTTCGTCGGCGTGGGATCGAGTGACGGTTCGTTACGGCTCAGCCAGGACATGCCGTCGCCCTCAATATATATGTCCGCGGTGGTGCCCGGTTCGCGCACGCGCTCGAATGAGGTGATCAGGAACGGATCGGCCTTAATGTCCTTTTCCAGCATAAACGAGGGGGCCGCGAGTCGGTGGGCCGTTGATGTCCGGATATCCCAATAGTTTCCAGTGCAGCCTGCAACGGCAGCAAGGGCCAGGATGCAGAAGAAGAGCCGCAGCTTGTTAATACGTTGTTTTATCATGATGATTGGCTTCCCCGGTGTGTCTTGGAGAGAATTTAACACGACTTGGATTGGAAATCATCAGCGAGTCTAACTCCTTGATAGAAAATATATAATTTTTGTGTGTTTTATTACTCATATTTGTTGTACTGTTTGCATAGATCGTGTAAATTACCATAATCTAATGCACAGGGAGCGCCCTAAGTGAGCCATTTACTCATGGCGGGCTATTATTATCTGGGACCGATAGCTTAACCGCACGGGAAGAGTATGAGTAACGTTGGTGCTGACAGGGAGCTTTATGATCGCCTGACCCGCGCGGAAATGGATGTGCGCGCGATCCTGGATGGCGAAAAGGTCACAATTGGTGAAGACAATAAATGGCTTGTCGACCAGCTCACCCGCCTGCGCGCGGGTTTTTTTGTATCTGAAACGCCGTACGCTTATACAACCACGCCGGGCGAATCTGACGAATCAAAGAAATGGAAGGGTGATACACGCTATCATCCGCTCGGCTACAGTCTTGTCCAGGAGCAGAAGTCTCTCGATCAGTATCTGGAGAAAGCCGATATCAAGAACTTCAAGGTGCTCGGCGTCGATTACGGCTTCCGCAATACCGCGACGCCTCAGACGGCACAGGCATCGTATGCCGACAACTTCGTCCTGCCGCAAGGTGACCTGTATTCGCTCTGGCAATTCATCGGGATGCTGAAGGGCAAGCTGGAGAATGATTCTGCGCTGGACGGCAAAAATCTCGTCATTCAGAACATCGATGGCTTTTGGGACCCGTTCCTGCACAAGATGGGTCTCGATGATCCCACTCAGAACCTCGTTACCGTTACAGGAAATTATATCGGAACACAGCAGGCAATTGAGAGCAGCGGGACGGATAAAACCCTCGCGCCGCGGATTGCGGCCGGTCTGAAAATAGAACCCGGCTCGACAATTCTTGTCGCGACGCATACATCCAACAAGGTTCACGAAGCGCGGGCCATTTTCGAGGCCCTTCATGCAGATGTCCGGGTACTGCCATTCAACATTATCGCGAAACCCGAGGAAGCCAAGGAGACCAGCCTGACCTATGCCGGCAACGACATGGAGAAGGTTCGCAAGGCATGGAGCCGCATCGACGGGATGGGGGCGGAGAAGATCACGCAGATCCTGAGCGAACGCGGCATCGATCCGGCAAAAACCTGGGTTCTGTTCGACGACCGCGGACTGGAGCTGGCGGAGCCGCTGATGAAGCATCAGCTGTTCGATGAATGTCGCTCGTATCTCAATCCGTACAAGCAGGGCCCCGGCGTTGAACTCGCATCGGTTCTCAAGAGCATGAGCCGCGAGGATTTGCATGCGCGCCTGCATGAGGCGGCCGACGAGCTGGCCCTCCAGCGCGGAACGCCCGGCAACCCCGGTTTCGTCGATCGTTCAGCTAACGAACTGGCAACATATATGTTCTCGCCGATTTTGCCCGATGCCACAGGCAAGCGCGATGTCTACGCTTTCATGGCGATACAGGACAATACCGTAACCTTCGTGCCGCGGCCGGAGGAAGATATCTGCAAGTATCCGGAGCATTTCATAGAGCCGAAGAACGACCCGGAACATCGAACTGCGGCGCAAATACCCGATTTCATTGAAACCAAGAGCTGCGCCGCGCTGGCCGCGCAGACAGCGGCCTATACGCTCGACATAGAATCTCACGCTGAGGGCGAAACCCGCCCTCGCAACGAATTCAACAAGCAGGCCGAGGGCCGGCCGTGGCGTATCGGCACGCAGCACGCGCTGTGGGGCGGAGAGTATAAACCGCTCAAGCAGATCGATCCTGCGAAATTTTCGTTCCTTCCTCACGTCGATGAAAAATACGATCCCGTATACGACGCGAGCACGCAGCCGAACGACGGGAAGCATATCCGCGAAAACGCCGCCGGCCTGAACAATTTCTATGAATTCGCCCGTGACAGCGATGCGTTCCTGCTGACACCGGACCAGAAGAAGGATGAAAACACATTCGCGAAGGATATGTTCATGTTCTTCTCCAACATCGTCGGCAAGCAGATCGATGACCCCGTATTTGCGGGCAAGCCTTTCATAGTCATGGATGGCGCCGATACAGCGTGGGAAACCGCGATGAATGTCTATTATCACCTGCATCGCAACGGTTTCGCCGGCGACAAGCCCAAGCATGTCTTCAAGCGCCGCGACCTGCTTGAGGGTAGCAAAGAGGAAAGCGCGCTGGGATATATCGGCGACTACATGAAACGTTATATCCCCGACTATGTTGGACAGCGCGATTTTCAGGAGCACGGACAGCGGGCGCCTGATGATTTGTATCGTGTGACCATCTACTGCTCGGCCACATCGACGAACGAGAATTTCCGCAAGCAGGCCCATGATCTGGCCTTCGATCTTGCATCCGAGAGTTTCGCCGTCAAAAACGGCGGCGGCACGGACGGCCTGATGGTAGAGACCTCAAACGGCGTGCACGATTTCCGCGAATGGTGGAAGCAGAATCATCCGAACGAGGAAATGCCGAAGAACCACATCTCGAGCATCCAGTGCGAAGACACATATAAATCCGAGGGTCTTTGCAGCGACAACGACTACGTTTGTGTCCATCCGAATATCTTCCAGCGCATGGCCGACCTGACCGACACGGACGCCGAAATCGTCCTGTGGGGCGGTGCCGGAACGGTACAGGAGATGATGGGTTCCATCATGCTGCGCGAGGCGGGCATCACGCCGTCGCATGGCCGGCCGCTGGTGATCGTTAATGCCGAGATCGGCAAAGGCGAGCATAAGACCCGCGTCTTTGATCCGCTCATCAAGGCCATGCCCGCCTGGTATCTGGAGAAGCTCAATGTCCACGTCGTGAATACGCCGCAGGAAGCCATGGAAATCGTGCGTGAAGCCCGCTGGATCGCCGGCCGCGCGCCCGGGCCGCTGCCTGACGGGCACGAACTCTTTAAACTCCGGTCCGATCCCCCCGGTCCCGGCCCGAACGGCCCGGCCTGAACTCCCGCCTTGTGAAGCGCCCGGCTTTTCACTAAAGTGTAAAGCCATTGAAATTCATAGGGAAAATCTGCCATGCCCAACACCTACGATGTCATTGTCATTGGCGCCGGTCCCGGCGGCTACGTATGCGCCATACGCTGTGCCCAGCTGGGCATGAAGACAGCGTGCATTGAAAAACGGGGCACGCTCGGCGGCACGTGCCTGAATGTCGGCTGCATCCCCTCCAAGGCGCTGCTGCATGCGTCGGAGAAGTACGAGGAAGCCCAGCACCACCTCGGCGCGTTCGGGGTTAAGGTGTCCGGCGTCTCGCTTGACCTCAAGGGCATGGGCGGACACCGCGACAAGGTGGTCAAAGCCAATACCATGGGCGTCGAGTATCTGTTCAAGAAGAACAAGATCGACTGGCTTAAGGGTGACGCGTCGCTGGCAGGTAAAGGAAAAGTGACGGTCGGTAAGGAAACCTACGAAGCGAAGAACATCATCATTGCCACGGGCTCCGACGTCTTGTCGTTGCCCGGCATCGAGATCGACGAGAAGCGCATCGTTTCCTCGACCGGCGCACTCGACCTGCCGGAAGTGCCGAAGACCATGACGGTGATCGGCGGCGGCTATATCGGGCTCGAGATGGGCACCGTCTGGCGGCGTCTGGGCACGAAAGTCACCGTCGTCGAGTATCTCGACCGCATCCTGCCCGGCATGGACGGCGAAGTGTCGAAGGAGATGCAGAAGATCCTGAAGAAACAGGGCATGGAATTCAAACTCGGCATGAAGGTCACGGGCGCAAAGGCCGGGAAGAACGGCGTCGACCTGTCGATCGAGCCGGCGGCAGGCGGCAAAGGCGAAACGCTGACCTCGGATATCGTGCTGGTGGCGGTGGGCCGCAAGCCGTACACGGCGGGTCTCGGGCTGGACAAGGCCGGCGTGCAGCTGGACGAGCGAGGCCGCATCAAGACCGATAAGCATTTCCAGACGACCGCGCCGGGTGTCTACGCCATCGGCGATGTCATCGCCGGTCCCATGCTGGCGCACAAGGCAGAGGATGAAGGCGTTATCCTCGCCGAAATGCTGGCAGGGCAGACGGGCCATATCGATTACGATCTTGTCCCGGGAGTCGTCTACACATGGCCGGAAGCGGCGCAGGTTGGCAAGACCGAGGAGCAGTTGAAGAAAGACGGTGCGAAGTACAAGGTCGGCAAGTTTCCGTTCACCGCCAACGGCCGCGCCCGTGCCATGAACAACACCGACGGCTTCGTTAAGATCATCGCCGATGAGGCGACCGACCGTGTGTTGGGCGTTCACATTATTGGACCCGAAGCGGGGACGCTGATTGCCGAGTGCGTGATGGCGATGGAGTTCGGCGGCTCAGCCGAGGACATCGCGCGTACCTGCCACGCGCACCCGACGCTGGAAGAGGCTGTTAAGGAAGCCGCGCTGGCGGTCGACGGACGGCCGATTCACATCTAGTTGGGGCTGAGAACAGCCAGTTCTACCTTTTCCCACTTATGCCGCGTCTGCTCTTCCTGCTGCCGGCGGGCGAGCAAGGCGTCGAACTCATCTTTCGTCGTACCCAGTGCCTTAAATACCTTTTCTGTGTCCGAAAGATCGAAGCCGGCTTCTTTCAGGTAATAACCGACCGTGTGAATGACATTCGTGAAGTCCTGATAGTTGCGGGCGGGGTCCTTGGCGAAGCCCCAGATCCGGCGGGCTTCGTCGACCCGACGGGTGTTGAACAGGGCTTCATAATCCTCTTTCGAAACACCGATTTTTTGCCAGTCCTGCGCGGAAACAGGCTCTTTATCACCGGCGGCTTCCTTTCCAATCGCCATGTAGACAGGAACAAGATGAAGGTCGGACAACGCTTCCTGAATCGGGCGGTTGGCGCCGGCAAAACGCTCGTCCGTTGCGCCTTCGTAGTTCTGCTGCGCGGCTAAAAAATATTTGTCGCGAAGCAGGGCGCCGAATGCCTGCCGCGTTGTGTTGATCGCCAGATAGGCATTTTCCTGTGCAGGGTCGAAATGGTGCCGGAAGCGTAACTGGAACTGGATTTCCCGAAGAGCTTTAAAAGCATCGATGCCCCGCAGATTGCCTGTGCTGACCTCGTTAAAGGACGCGATCAGATCGTCGAATTTTCCCGGTGCGGCTGCCATTTTTTTGTGCCCCTGTGATGCCTAATCTCCCGGCCATAATATACATAACTATTACCCTATGTCAAAGAAATATAAAGTATATTTTTGAAAAACCTCAATTCTTAACGTAGTAATCCAGCAGCCGGGCTGCATTCCGCGGATTTCGCATGAGCGCGCCGTGACCGGCGTCCGGGTCCTCGATCGCGAAGGCAACGGTTCCGCCGAGCTTGCGCAGCCATTCGGCGGTGTGCTGCATGGCCGGGCAGCCGTCCCGGTCCGGGTGGGGGTCGCGCGCGCCGCAGACCGTGACCCAGTCTGATCCCGCGAAGGGTTGCTTGCCGAACTTTCCCTCGTCCACCGATTTTGTCGGAGGATATTCGAGCGTGGCGCCGCCCGAGTGCGCAACGAACAGCGAGAAATATTTCCGACCCCCGCTGCGATCGAGGGCGGCGACAGCGTAAATATTGGACGAGCCGCGGCTAAATCCCTGCAGCATTGCCGTGCCCGGCACCACGTGCAGCGTCGAGAGCGCCCGGTCGATCTCCCGGTAAATATCGGTGGGCGTATAATAGTCGCGCGGCGTATCGCCCGTGCCCAGCCACCATTGAAGGTCAACCAGTCCGACATTGCGGTCTTTAAGCAGTGGCGCCCACAATGAAAGGTCTTTTGTCGCGTAGCCATGTGTGCCGGGCAGCGAGACGATCCATTTCTCCGGCTCGCCCGGTCCCGATTTCCAGACAAGATAGAAGCTGCGGCCGTCACTAGTCGGATAAAAGGACGGTGACAGGGACGCCACCCTGGCATATTCCGGCTGGTTCTGCGCTTGACGGAGCAAATTCAGGCTCTCGGGCGGCCAGTTTGTTTCCTCGCAGAAGGCAGGATATGCCGCGAACGCCGATAACACCATCATCAGGGCAAACAGCAGGCGCATCCGTTTACTCATGCACTGGAGAAAACTTGAAACCGCCGACAGGGTTGGGATTGGCAGAACATATGCCCAGTTGCAGAAGGCCGGCTCTGTGGGTTTGTATGTAGTCGGCTAGCAAATCGATCTGGGCCTTGAACTGATCCTGTTTCACGAGAAGCTTGAACACGCCGTTGAGAACGGCATCAAGAACCAGCATTCTGGCCTTCAGTATTGCGATGTGTCCTTTTCCGGACGAAGTCGTATGAATGATCTTTACGTTCTTCTGCCCGATATACGCAGCCGGGCGGTTGTCATTGCCGGCCCTGATCTCGATTTTTTCCAGTGATGTGCCCTGGGCCTGCCAGTCCTCCATGTCCAGAGCCATGAACGGCACGCGGTCGCGATGGATGAGCATCGTGAACATGTTCTGCTCGAAGCACATATGGTTTTCTATTACCGATGTGATCTCATCCCATCGCTTTAAAAACTCCGGGGACCGGCAGAAGAAAATCCCGATCGAATAATAGGGAAGGCTCTGATCGATTCCGCTAAACGCCAGCGCGCGCTTGAAGGGAGCCATCGTACCGTCGTCAATGCTGTCGCACGTCTGGCGAACCGACAGCCCGTTACTGCAGGCAGCGACTTCGATTTCTTTTTGTGTCATTTGTTCTGCGACGGCGGCGAAATCCTTGATGCCGACATCCAGCAGCGTCAGGTCGGCATCGAGCCAGATCACTGTGTCTTGCGGACCGAATTTGTGCCCCCCGTTTTCCAGGTAACGTAGAAGCGCCGCCTTGCAGCGGTAGGGGTGCTCGTTCCGAGGAATGCCCGGCGGGCGCTCAAGCAATTGTCCCTGCCTGCGCAGGAATTCGCATTGCTGGGGCGTCAGGCCATAGTCGCAGACGAGAAGGCGCTGGTCCGGCAGCCGGACCGCGAAGGACTGCAATGTGATCAGCAGCGTATTGAAATATCCGGCGTTGCAGCCAGTGACAAAATAATATGACAATATAATTCCCTCTCTGACGGCATAATGTAGCCCATCAGCGCGAGGGAATTACAGCCGAAACGTGAATGCCGGTTACATGATGGTCGGTGCGACCTGATCGCCCCAGTGACCGTTGCCGTCGTGGTGACGGCAGGTGCGCACCAGTTGCACCGACACGCCCGCGTTGACGGCTTCGGAGATCGCCGCATTCATGATCTGGGCGGCTTCGTTCAGCCTGCGTACGGCTTCGTCATGGCTGTTGAAAGGCATGGTTCACCTCCTGCTATTCGGCGGCGATGGCCGCGGGTTCGAACTGTGCTGTTTCGGTTGACTCGCTCATGGCGGTGGTCGAGGAGGAGCCGCCGCTGATCGCCATGCTGACGGCGTCGAAGTAGCCGGTGCCGACCTCGCGCTGGTGGCGCACGGCGGTGTAGCCGAGGCCTTCCGCCGCGAATTCCTGCTCCTGCAGCTCTGAATAGGCGGCCATGCCGCGCTCGCGGTAATCGTTCGCCAGTGCAAACATGGAATGGTTGAGGGCGTGGAAGCCCGCAAGCGTGACGAACTGGAATTTGTAGCCCATGGCGCCGAGTTCCTGCTGGAATTTATCGATCGTTTCTCCGTCCAGCTTTGTCTTCCAGTTGAAGGAAGGCGAGCAGTTATAGGCCAGCAGCTTGCCGGGGTATTCGCGGTGAACGGCCTCGGCGAATTTCCGGGCATCGCCCAGATCCGGATGCGATGTCTCCCACCACAAAATATCGGCATAGGGTGCGTAGGACAGGCCGCGAGCGATGCAGTGCTCGAGCCCCGTGTCGTCCTTCAGCCGATAGAAACCTTCCGGCGTGCGTTCGTTACCGTGGATAAACGGCCGGTCGCGCTGGTCGATATCCGATGTAATGAGGCGGGCGCTTTCGGCATCCGTCCGTGCAACGATAATCGTCGGTACGCCGCAAACGTCAGCCGCCAGCCGTGCGGCGGTAAGATTGCGCTCATGCGCCGCTGTCGGGATCAGGACCTTGCCGCCCAGATGCCCGCATTTCTTCTCGGACGCCAGCTGGTCCTCGAAGTGAACGCCGGCGGCGCCAGCCTCGATATAGGCTTTCATGATCTCGAATGCATTTAGTGGTCCGCCGAAGCCGGCCTCTGCGTCGGCGACGATCGGCAGGAACCAGTCACGCGTCACGCCGCCCTCGGCATGTTCGATCTGATCCGCGCGCTGCAGCGTTTTGTTAATGCGGCGGCACAGTTCAGGACCTGCGTTAGCAGGATATAGGCTCTGGTCGGGGTACATGGCGCCGGCTGTATTGGCATCGGCGGCAACCTGCCAGCCGGAGAGATAAATAGCCTCAAGTCCCGCCCGCGCCATCTGCATGGCCTGGTTGCCGGTAACGGCGCCGAGAGCATGGATATAAGGCTTGTCGTGCAGCTTCTGCCACAGTCGCGCCGCGCCGCGGGCGGCGAGTGTGTGGGAAACCGGAAGCGATCCGCGCAGCCGGGCCACGTCCGCCGCGCTGTAAGGCCTTTTGATGCCTTCGAAGCGGCCCTCGGGCGCGCCGAGAACAAGAGTTTCGAACGTGACGATATCGCTCATTGCCGTCTTTTCGGTCTGGCTGCGCATGTATTGTCTGTTCTCCGCCTGCATGCGTTATTCCTGTCGGAATTCAAACCCTTTTTCAGGAACTTTGTTCCATGCAGCAAAAATTTTAAGTCCGCTCTGGCGGACATAATTGGAGAGAATGGAAGGAACTTTTCTATTCGCGGCGTACCGGAAAAGCCTTGCTGTATTCCTCGAGCAGCTTCTTGCCGTCCATCTCGGTATAGATCTGCGTGGTGCTGAGCGAGGCGTGACCGAGCAGTTCCTGAATCTCCCGCAGGTTGGCGCCGTTCTGAAGCAGGTGAGTGGCGAAGCTGTGACGCAGGGCGTGGGGCGTCGCGTTTTCGGGCAGACCCAGGGCCCGGCGCACGTCGCGCATGGCCTTCTGCGCCACGCCTTGGTTCAGGCGCTTGCCCATCTCGCCCATGAACAGGGGGCGGTCCGGCGTTTCGGCGAACGGACATACGGCGCGATAGCGGTTGACGGCGTCCTCGACCTGCTTGAGCACCGGCACCATGCGCTCACGCCGGCCTTTGCCGGTGACGCGCACAAACCCTTCAACCGGCAGGCCGGAGATATCGAGTGACAATGCTTCATCAATCCGCAGCCCACAGCCATAAAGCATAGTGAACAGCGCGCGGTCGCGCAGATGCACCCAGTCCTCTTCGCCGCCCGCCTCGTCGAGGACGGTGATTGCCTGTTTTTCGTACAGCGGGCGGGGCAGGCGACGCGGCTGTTTCGGGTTGCGGACGGTCTTGATGGCGGCGTTGTGCAGTACGCCATGCCGGTCCATCCATGTCAGAAGATTTTTTACGCCCGACAACGACCGCGCGCGAGAGGCGACGCCGGCACCGTCGATGGCCTTGCGCGACATCCACGCCCGGAAGTCGCGCAGGTCGGCGCCCGCGAGTTCATTCAGGCTGACGGCGCAACCATGATGCTCGGCGAGGAACGTGATGAACTGCGACACGTCATGCGTGTAGGCGCGCAGCGTATGCTTCGACATGTTCTTTTCCGACGTCAGCCATCGCCGCCACTTCTGGAGGGCGTCCACGACGTCCGGCGCGCAGGATTCAAATACCTCTTCGACTGTCATGGATTTCCCTGTTCAGTCTGTTCGTCATATTTTGTGAGAACTGCCGGACTTTATGAAAAGAAAAGAGAAAGAACCTTAAAGACACACTTCGGGTGGTGACTAAGTCATCTTATCACAAAATGAGGATTACTGCAGCTCGTAGGTGACGTTGACCTGCGCCGAGACGTTGATCTGGCCGATGGCAAGGTCGCCGGTGTCGCCTTCACTCTGCGGGGCCGGCGCGTTCTGGACGACATTCTGCGCCATGTAGCTGTTGCCGCCGCGCTGGCCGGCGTAGCTGCCGTGCCAGTAGTAGGATGAATAATTCTCGGCATTGATGCTGATCGGCTTGCCGACCTTCATGCCGAGCGTTGTCGACATGGCTTGCGCTTTCTCGAGCGCAGCCTTCGCCGCCATCTCGCGGGCCTTGTCGCGGTGCTTGCGCAGTTCGGTGGTCACAAACTGAATGTCGTCGATGCGGTTGACGCCCAGCTGCAGTGCCTTGGTTATCAATCCTTCATACTTCGTCAGGTCCTTCAGACAAATCTGAACGCCCTTGCGGACGGTGTAATAGCTGATCTGCAGCGGGCTGCACTTGCCGGACATCTCGTCGTCATAATTGCAGGTGCGATAGGTCGGCTCGACGGTCAGGAAGTCAGTCTGCACATGGCGTGCTTCGATGCCTAGCCCCTTCGTCGCATATTCGACCAATGCCTTGACGGCCTGATCATTCTGCGCCTTGGCTTCCATCAGGTCGGCGGCGCGGTTTTCTGCCGTCATTGAAATTTGCACCTGATCCGGTACAACGCGCACCGCGGCGTCGCCGGTTACGGTGATCGTGCGGTTGATGGCGCTCGCATTCTGGGCTTGGGCGGAGCCGGCTAGTCCGAGAACCATCAGGGCGGCGAGAATGATCTTTCTCATGACAGATGCAGCCAGTCGCGGAAGCAGCGCTCGATGACGCGGCCAAGGAAAACCAGCAGCTCCGTGCCCTGTCCCTCTACGAACAGGTCCGGGTTGCGGCTGCCGAAGGCGAGCAGCACCGGCGGCGTTCCCTGCGCGACCGAGAGACGCAGCAAGGCCTGCGATTTCACCAGCGTCGAGCCGCCGCCGTAAATATCGTCGAAGCCGGTGATGAAGGCCTCGAGCACGACGGGTTTCTTCTTCATCAGCAGGTCGATGGTGCCCGGCTTGACCGCACGCACGCCGGACAGGTCGATGTGGGGGACGGAGTCGCCGTCCGTCTCGACCACGACGCTGATGATATCCACGTCGAGAATGGCGGCGAGGTCGAGCGTGATGGTGCGGATGAAGTCTTCGAAACTGCGGGCCTCGAGCAGCATCAGCACGGCGGTGTGGAAACGCGCCTGGTTGTTCATGTTGGCCCGGCTGGTCTCGACGATCTCGCGCGTCGTTTCCACCACCTCGTCGCGGTCGGCGCGCAGCTGGCGCACCATATAATACTGGAAGTCGACGACGCCCTTGCCCTGCTTTTCAGTCGGCGGCAGAAGAATGTCGATCACCTCGGGATGCTGTTGAAGGAAACCCGGATTCTTTTTCAGGTAAGCAATTACATCTTCGGTGGCGGGCAGGTTTGGAGTTTGTTTCCGGGTCATGGAATCGGACATTTGTGGATGTTCCTGTACGAGAGAATCGGTGACGCACTTGAATAATTATAGCCCCAAAAACAGGGCGCCAGGAAAAGGAAAATAGCCGTTCAGGGAGCGGGTTTGCCGTAGATCCGGCGGGCTGCCGCGGCCTTTGCCTCGTCGAACAGCTTCATCTCGGGCGAGCCCGGCATGGCCCGTGTTCCGTCGGGCGTGAATATATTATGGAGGACCAGCCCCGGACCGGGATGGAACACGGCTGCGTGCTGCGAACCGTCATCCTCAACGTAACGCCAGCCATCCTTCTCGAGTTCACGGAGGACTTTTTCGCCGGGTGCCATCCAGCTGCGCGTCTCGAGGAAGAGATTGACCCTACGCCAGACGTCCGACAGGGATTCGAGCAGGCCGCTCATTAACGGTTAAGCGCCCACAGTCTCAGTTCCCGCCACAATAATTGCTCGGGCGTCCGCGCGCCGGCTTTTGGTACGGGTAACGCATCCGGTACCGGTTGATTATGGACCTTGTAAACCGCGGTCATCCGTTCCCTCTGATAACGCTCCCACTCAGGTGTGTAGCGCCCGTTTACCGATTGTTTGATCTCGGTGCCGTTCAGGATCGGATGGAATGTCTCGACAACAGCCGGAGCCTGAATAGTCGCAACTATTTCCGAGCGGAACGACCACCCGTTTTTCGCCATTTCTTCCTGGACCGCCTTGCTGGGTCCATAGGATGCACCCAGTTCGGTATTGAACAGAAAGTTGTCGCGCGCTTGCGCGAATTGTTCTGAAAGCTTCATGTATGCTTCTCCCGACTTACGCTCTTTCTAAAAAAAATGCCGTCAGCTGAACGGCAAATTGGAGTTTGACTCGATACCGCTAGCTGGGCGGTACCGGTATATACGGGCGGCTAGGCCCGTGACCGATCTGGTGTACGGTTTCTATATTGCGCATATTTATGGTTAAAGACCCGCAGGCGTCTTTTTGTCAAGAAAAAATCTCACAGGAACGATTTTTTATAATTTTCCGTCCTCAGAGGATGCTCTGGCCCGTCTTTTTCCAGTCATCCACAAAGGCCGCCAGCCCCTTGTCGGTCAGGGGATGGTTATACAGCTTCCGGATGACGTCCGGGGGGCAGGTTACGACGTGGGCGCCCATTTTGGCTGATTCGGTGATATGGATCGGGTGCCGGACCGAGGCCACTAGCACCTCGGTCTTGAAGTCGGGGTACTGGTTGTAAATAGTGACGATTTCCTCGATCAGGCGCAGCCCGTCCTGCCCGACATCGTCCAGACGCCCCACAAAGGGTGAAATGAAGGAAGCCCCCGCCTTGGCGGCCAGAATGGCTTGCGCGGCTGAAAAGCACAGGGTCACGTTAACCATTGTCCCTTCGTCGGACAGGGCCTTGCAGACCTTCAGGCCGGCCGGGGTCAGGGGTACTTTTACGGCGACATTCTTGGCGATCTTGGCGAGCTTTTTGCCCTCCTTGAGCATGGTCTCATAGTCGGTCGAGGCCACTTCGGCGCTGACCGGGCCTTGGACCAGCTTGCAGATTTCTGCCACCAGCTCGAGGAAGTTCTTGCCCGCCTTGGCGACCAGCGACGGGTTCGTCGTCACCCCGTCCAGCAAACCGGTCGAGGCAAGATCGGCAATTTCCTTGGTGTCGGCGGTGTCGACAAAGAACTTCATGGCTTAACCCCTGCATACGCTGTTTGAAAACAGCCGTAACCTAACAGATGGTCGAGGTTTTTCAAGGCACGGGGTAGAATTTATCAGCCAGTTCGCGGCGCAGCTTGGCATAGCGTTCGAAGTCTTCCGGGTGTTCACCGTTCAGCACGCGGTTCTGCGGAGTATAAATGTGGGTGTGGGACCAGCCGCCAACAGGTGAGAATCCGCCCGTAGTGTGAAACTTCCAGCCCAACTGCTCCATTTCCGTCTGGATCGGAGCAGGAATTCCGAACCATGTCGAAGCTGCCATGCCATGTTGCGCTCTTTTGAAAATGTCCCTCAGTAATTCCATGCCTGTTCTCCCGTATAGCCGGCATCTTAGACCGGAAATTATGGCAAGCTCAAGCTTCGGGATATTGTGTAATATTATCATGGAGAAACCGGGCTCCTACCTGCGATAATAGGGACCTATGAATCAGTCCCTTTTATTCGCCGAGGCCGATGCCGCGCAGACGGTCAGCGTGCTCGTCCCTTACCCGGTCGAGCGTGCCTACAGCTACACCGCGCCGGCGGGACTGCCGCTGCAACCGGGCGACTATGTCACCGTGCCGCTGGGCAACCGCGAGGTGCCGGGCGTGGTGTGGGATCCCCGCGAGGATGAGGAACCTGTTCCCGCAAAAAAACTGAAGGCTGTGGTAACGCGCCACGACGTACCGCCGATGCCGGCGGTGCACCGCCAGTTCCTGAACTGGGTAGCGCATTACAACATGGCACCCCTTGGCTTTGTGCTGAAGATGTCGCTGCCGGTGTTCAAGGCGCTGGAGCCGCCCGAACCTGTGACGGCCTATGTCACCGGCATCACGATCAGCGAAAAGACAGCCAAGGGCCTTTCGCCGCAACGGCAGGAGGTGCTGAAGGTCATGTCGGACGGGCTCGCGCGCCGGGCGTCGGAAATCGCCGAACTCGCGGGCTGCACCGCGGGGGTCGTGCGCGGCATGGCGGATGCCGACATCCTGCGCGCGGTTCATACGCTCGCGGCGGCGCCGTGTTCGCATCCGGACATTCATCGTCCCGGCGTAGCTCTTTCTTCAGCGCAAGACGCGGCGGCGAAAAAGTTGCAGCAGTTCGTCGATACTGGCGGTTACCATGCGGCGCTGCTGGATGGCGTGACCGGCGCGGGCAAGACGGAAGTCTATTTCGAGGGTGTGGCCGAGGCGTTGAAAAAAGGAAAGCAGGTGCTGATCCTGCTGCCGGAGATCGCGCTGTCCAACGCTTTCCTCGATCGCTTTCGCGCGCGCTTCGGCTGCAATCCGGCGCTATGGCATTCGTCGCTGACGCCCGCCCAGCGGCGGCAAACGTGGCGCGGCGTGGCCGAGGGGCAAACGCGCGTGGTGGTCGGTGCGCGCTCGGCACTATTTCTGCCCTACATGAATCTCGGCTTTATCGTCGTCGACGAAGAGCATGACTCCGCCTACAAACAGGAGGACGGCGTGATCTACCACGCGCGCGACATGGCGGTCGTTAGGGCGCATCAGGGGAAGATCCCGATCGTGCTGGTCTCGGCGACGCCGTCGCTGGAGACCATGACCAACGTCTGGTCAGGCCGGTACCATCACCTGCATCTGCCCGACCGGCACGGCGGGGCGCAGCTGCCCGACATCCACATCGTCGACATGAAGCTCGACAAGCCGGAGAAGCGCCATTTCATTGCGCCGTCGCTGCGGCTGGCGCTGGAGGAAAACCTGAAGCAAGGCGGGCAGAGCCTGCTGTTCCTCAACCGGCGCGGCTATGCGCCGCTAACAATCTGCCGCACCTGCGGACATCGAATGAACTGCCCGCGCTGCACAGCGTGGCTGGTCGAGCACAAGCGCGACGGGCGGCTGACGTGCCATCATTGCGGCTATGGTCTGCCGCTGCCCAAGACCTGCACCGCCTGCGGCGACAAGGATTCGCTGAACGCGTGCGGGCCGGGGGTCGAGCGCATTCTCGAGGAAGTTAAAACCTATTTCCCCGAAGCCCGCACTGTCGTGCTGGCGAGCGACACGGCGGGAACACACGACGAGCTGGCGACGCTGCTGCAGGACATCCGTGAGCATAAATACGATATTATCGTCGGCACGCAGATCATCGCCAAGGGCCACCATTTTCCCAAACTGACGCTGGTCGGGGTGGTTGACGGCGATCTCGGCCTGCAGGGCGGCGACCTGCGCGCGGCCGAGCATACGTTTCAGCTGCTGCACCAGGTGGCGGGCAGAGCGGGACGCGAGGAAATGCCGGGGCATGTTTACCTCCAGACCTTCCTGCCTAACCACAAGGTCATTCAGGCCTTGAGCACCCATGACCGCGACCGCTTCCTCGAGGCGGAATCGCAGGAACGCGAGGCATCACGCATGCCCCCCTTCAGCCGCCTTGCCGGGATCATTGTCTCGGGCAAGGACGAAAAACTCGTTGCCGAGACGGCAATTGAACTGGGTAAACACGCACCGCGCGGGACGCAGATCGAGACGCTGGGTCCGGCCGAAGCGCCGTTCTACCGCCTACGCGGGAACTACCGCCGCCGCCTGCTAGTGCGCACGGACAAGGGCGTCGACATCCAGAAGGCGATCGATGGCTGGCTGGCGCAGGTGAAAATTCCCTCGACCGTGCGCGTGGTTGCCGATATCGATCCGCAAAGTTTCCTTTAGCATCGATGGAAAGCAATCTTCAGACAGCAGCGACTTCTTCGGGCAAAAACACGCTCACCGCGCTATTCAGGCCGTTGCTGCCGGTTTCGGGCGGCTTGCGCGCCTATGACCTTTTTGCGCTCACCGTCGCGATCATGATCTTCGGGCATGTCGGTGAATATTTCGCCATCGGAAACCATTGGTGGCGGGTGCCGGATCGTATTGTGGTCCCGGTCTTCCTTGTTTCCGTCGGCTACAATGCCGGCAGCAGACTCAGCCGTTTCCTGTGGGGATCGGCCGTCCTTATGACGGTATTTAACTGGGTGCTGACAAGGAAATTTTACATTGAGGTGCTGGCAGTCATCATCCTGTCACGTCTGGTGATCGATCCGCTTGCGCGCTGGGCGCTCAAAAGCAGGGTTAGATTCTATGCCGCAAATCTGTTGTTCGTGGCCCTGTGCCCGCTAATTAACGACTATGTGGAGTATGGGACGCTGGCGCTCACGCTCGCGATGGCGGGCTGGGTCAACAGAAACAGGAGCGAAATTCCCGCTGAAATCTTGAGGCCCCGCGAATTTTTCATCTTCACTTATCTCGCGTATCTTGCTTGCGTCGAGATAATCTTCCGGTTTTCGGCCCCGCAGTTCATCGTCGTGGCGGGGGGGACGGCCTGGGTTATGTATGTTCTGTACAACTTCAGACCTTTGCTTCTGAACTCTATACAGGCGCGCCCACGCGATATTATCGAGAAGTTCTGCAGTTTCCTCGGGCATAAGAGCCTGGAAATTTATGTAATACACTCGATCGCGCTGCAATTGCTGTTTTTCTATGCCGTGACAGGTCATTGAAGGCGCTTGCCGCAAATATCAAAAACTGCGAAAATTGATATTTGAGAGGGATTTCATGGGCGACGCGCTAATTCAGCTTTTTTCAGAAGTTCTAAACGTTCCGCAGGAGAAGCTGAACGATAACAGCTCGACGGAAAATACGAGCCAGTGGGATAGCCTTGCCGCCATGCATCTCGTTGCGGCGATCGAGAGCCGCTTTAGCATCACCCTGAGCACCAAGGAAATCATGAAGATGTCGAGTATCGGCGTCACGCGCACGGTGCTGAAGGCCAAGAATGTGAACGTCTGATGACGGCTTCCGATCCGGCCGACGTCTGGCGGCGCTTCAGGACAGGCCAGCAGGGTGCCGCCGATATTACCGTTGCCATTGCCGCAAGTATGACTGCCGAGCCGGTGGAACCCTATCTCGGCGCGCATCTTCTTGGTCGCGGCTACAAGCACCCTCTCCTTGTTTTCGGCCCCTTTAATCAAATTCAACAGGCCTGCCGCGATCACAAGGGTGTTTTTGGCACAACGCCTGACGTCATTGCATTAATCTGGCGCATCGAGGACATGTTCCCCGATCTCATGAATGAGCCAGACAGGTTGATGGCTGCGGTCGACGATCTTGCGACGGCGCTGCAAGCGCTACGGCGGAATTTCGGAGGCACGATTATCGTGTCTGTTCCTCCCTATCCTTCGTCTCCTGACTATGATGTGCGCCAGATCGACCAGCCGTTGACCGGTGGCCCATTTTATGCGCGCATCCGCGATCTGTGGATGGACCGCATGGCCGCCATCGATCGCGTCAGGATCCTTGACCTGAACAGTCTGCAGTTGAAGTGCGGCGTCGACGCATCTTTCGATGCGCGCAAATGGTATTTGTACCGCCAGCCATGGACCGAACGGTTCTGGAACGCCGCCGGTACGCAATTGGGCCGGATCATCTGCGCCGAGAAGATCAGCGCGAAGAAATGCATCGTTATCGACGCCGACAACACGCTGTGGGGAGGCGTCGTAGGGGAGGACGGGCTTGAGGGTATCCAGCTCGGCGACGAGTTTCCCGGCAGCGCGTATCGCGACTTCCAGAAATATCTGCTTCACCTGCAGCGGCGCGGGATCATGATCGCTATCGCCAGCAAGAATAACCCGGCCGATTTCTATGAGGTCATGGACAGGCATGACGCCATGGTGCTGCGCCGCGAACATATTGCTGCATTCGAAATTCATTGGGAGTCGAAAGTCGACAGCATCAGGCGCGTCGCGAAGGATTTGAATATAGGGCTCGATTCCATCGTTTTCGTGGACGATTCTCCGAAAGAGATCGGCGAAGTCAGAGATCGTCTGCCGGAGGTCGCCTGTGTTCTGGCGTCTGAAGAGGTCGTGGAGCTACCGTACTGTCTTGCAGGAACGGATTTCTTCGACCTCATCGAGATCACGGACGAAGACAAGCGGCGGACCCAGATGATCAAGGCCGACCGTTCGCGCAAGGAACTGCACGAGACGATGTCCGAGGAGCAATTCCGGGCCGCGCTGGGGCTGGAAATGACGGTTTTTCGTGCCAAAAAACAGCATCTGGCCCGTATTACGCAGCTCATCAACAAGACTAACCAGTTCAATCTGACAACCATTCGCCGCGCGGCGAATGAAGTCGAATCATTGATGCTTTCGTCGAACCATGTTGTCTTGGGAATGGAGCTCAAGGACAAGTACGGCGACTACGGACTTGTCGGCGCCGCTGTTCTGGAGCACAAGGATGACAAATGCATAATCGATTCGCTGCTCATGAGCTGTCGTGTTCTGGGACGGGGCGCAGAAACCTCCTTCATCGCGCAGGTTGCAAAAATCGCGGGTGACTGGCGATGCAAGACCATCGAGGGCCGTTATGTACCGACGGCCAAGAACGGAATGGTCAAGGATGTATACGGAGTGCACGGTTTTACGAACGGGGCTGGCGAGGGGGTCTGGGTGGCATCCCCGGAAAGAGTCACAAAATCGCCGCCTTATACCAAGGTAAAAGTGATATCATAGCGGGCAAAGATTGAGGAACAGACATGGCACAGGTCACCGGGCAGAAGATTGAATCGCTACCGCAAAACAGCGCCGAACTGATTGAGAAGATACTTGAGGAAAACCCTGTCCACCGGAAGGTGCTCGAAGCGTCAGTGCAGCAACTGACGGGCGATGAAGTCCAGTTGCTGGAAAGCTATATATCCTACTGCCTCGAAAAGGGGCTGACGCTCGACTATCTTGCTGAAAGCTATCTGATCCTCGTCATGGACACTTTCCGCGAGCAGATGTATTTCCAGCAGCACAAGAAGTACCGTTATTCGACTTTCGCCGAGGTGGCCAATGATGTGTATTTCAACAAGGAATACATGTCGCACTATATGTATGCCGTGGCACTGACCCTGTTCTTTTGGCCGAATCATCTCGGCATGTTCCGTTTCCTCAAGCAAACGCTGCCGCGCGACAGAAAAGGAAAATATCTCGAAATTGGTCCCGGGCATGGATTTTTCATCACGACGGCGATGGAAACCACCGGATATGACAGTTTTACCGGCGTCGATATCAGCGAAACCAGCATCGGACAGACGAGTGCGCTTATCGATCACTACCGCAAGGGCAAACCGAAAAAGAACCTTCAGCTCAAGTGCATGGATTTCCTCGGGGCCGATCTGCCGAATTCCGAATTTGACGCGGTTATCATGGGCGAGGTGCTCGAGCATGTTGAACAGCCCGATGCCTTCATGAAACGCATTTGCGCGGTTGCGAAAAAAGACGCCTACATATTCATTACGACATGCATCGACGCGCCGGTAAAGGACCATATCTATCTGTTCGAAAACACCAAACAGATTGCCGACCTGTTCGACCATTGCGGACTTTCCATCAAATCGGAGCTGTTCCTGCCCTACGAGGGAAAAACGCTGGAGGAAAGCCTCGCAAAACGCCTGCCGGTCAGCGTTGCTTATGTTCTCCAGAAAAAAGCCTGAACGACTGTTTCTGACTCTGTATTAATTGGTATCTAGTGTCCATGTCCAAGACTCTCCCGAAAGACCTGACGTCGTATGATCTGATCAAGACGTTCGCGATCATCACGATGATCTTCGACCATATCGGATTCTATCTCTTTCCGGGCGTAATGTGGCTGCGCGTCGTGGGCCGCCTGTGTGTCCCGATCTGGTTCTTCCTGATTGGCTATGCCAAGAGCCGGGATCTGGGTTGGAAGTTATGGGCGGGCGCCGCGATCATGCAGCTTGCGAATATCTTTGCGGGCATGAGCTTTCTCCCGTCCGACATTCTGGTGACGATGATTTTCCTGCGCCTCGTTCTTGATCGGGTGGCGAAGGCCGCGCTTACGAGCTATTCGACTCTCTGGTCGATCACCGCAATAATGGTGCTGCTGATCGAGCCGTCCTATTTTGCATTTGAATACGGCACGCTGTCGCTGGTATTCGCCATGTTCGGCTTTCTTGTCCGCAATCAGGACAAGATCAAGGATGCCCAGAAAATCATCATTCAGTATTTCGCCTTCACCTACATGCTTTTTGTCGGAACCCAGACGCTGTTCTTCCAGCTCCACGATTTCCAGATTATGACGCTGTCGATCGGCACTTTCATCATCATGTCTACGCTGCTTGTCTTCCAGCCCGTCAGCTTTCCGCGAATGACCGAGATACTTCCCCGTCCCGTGGTGCTGTTCCTCCAGTTTATGGGTCGGCATACGCTGCTGATCTACGTCATTCATTTACTGATCTTCAAGGGCGCGGCGCCGTTTATTCATCCGGAGCGCTTCCATCTGTTCCAGTTCAAGCTCTATTCCCCGACCGGCACATAAAAAAACAGCCGGAGAACCGGCTGTTTTGCATCTCAAATCCGGGAGCTTTTTAGCTGCCCGAGCCCGAGCCGGAGTTGCGGCTCAGGAAATTCGTGAAGTCGAACCCTTCGGTGTGATCCTTGCCGGCGCGCGGCTTTTCTTTTTCGGTCTCGAGATTCTCAAGCGCCTTGTTCTGGATGGCCTTGATCTCCTCGTCGTTCTTGCCTTGCGCCTTGAGTCCCTTGCGCGATGCGGCCTCGAGTTCGCCGTATGTGCACAGGCCGAGATCAACCGGATGCTTGGGTTTGATTCCTTGCGCGCCCGGGTGCGAGCGGTCGCGCACGGAGGCGATGGTCGGCTTGGTCGTGCCGATCAGACGGCAGATCTGTGCGTCCGTGATTTCCGGGTGATGTTTGAGCAGATAAGCGATGGCGTCGGGCTTGTCGCCGCGCTTGGAGACAGGCGTGTATTTCGGGCCTTTGGCGCGCACTTTGACCGACGGCAGATCGCTCCGGGACATTTTCATGCGGTAACCAGTATCCTTCGCCGCTTTGTCGAGTTCCTCCTGCGTCACCTCGCCATGCTCGACCGGGTTGCGGCCGACGATGCCGCGGCCGACCTCCTCGTCAGCCAGCGCCTGTACCTCGATCGCATGCAGCCCCGTGAAGTCGCCGATTTGCTCGAACGACAGGGCGGTGTTCTCCACCAGCCAGACGGCGGTAGCCTTGGGCATCAAAAGCCCGTTTGCTTCGGGTTGCTTGGTAGCCATGTATAATCCTCCAGATAAAAATTCGGCCCCCGCGATCCGTTTTTCATGGGATCAACCGTCCAGTTTCAGACTGTCGGGAGTAGCGAGAATATAGTGATTTGACGGTTATAAAGCCAGCAATAATGCTGTATATTATGTCAAAAAACTTACAATTTCAGAACAATTTTGCCGAAATGATCGCCCTTTTCGAGTGCCGCATGGGCCTGTGCCGCCTGCTCGAGCGGGAAGGTTTTGAATATCACCGGCTTGATCTTGCCGGCTTCGATCAGCGGCCAGACATGCTCCCGCAACCCGCGCGCCAGTTCGGCTTTCTCCGCGACCGGACGCGGGCGCAGGGTGGATCCGGTGAGGATCAGGCGCTTTTGCATCATCGTTACGAGATCGATCTCGGTCTTGCTGCCGCCCTGCACGGCGATGCTGACATGGCAGCCATCCAGTGCCAGTACTTTCATGTTTCTCGGGATATAGGAGCCGCCGATCATGTCGAGCACGAGATCGATTTTGTTTTCGCCGATCAGCGCGACGAAGTCGCCGGTCTTGTAGTTGATCGCGGCGTTCGCGCCGAGGCGCAGGCAGGCTGCGCATTTTTCATCGGTTCCGGCGGTCACAAAAACGGTGGCTCCGAAAGCCTTCGCCATCTGGATCGCCGTGGTGCCGATGCCGGACGCACCGCCGTGGATCAGGATTTTTTCGCCTTCCTTGAGCTTTCCGCGCACGAAGACATTGTTCCAGACCGTGAAGAAGGTCTCGGGGAGAGCTGCTGCCTCGACCATGTCGAGCCCCTTCGGCACAGGCAGGCACTGTCCGGCCGGAGCGACCGCGTATTCGGCATAGCCGCCGCCGGCGAGCAGGGCGCAGACCTTGTCGCCCGGTTTCCAGTCTGGTGATTTGCTTTCGACGATTTCGCCGGCGACCTCGAGGCCGGGGATATCCGAGATACCGGGCGGCGGCGGATATTTGCCCAGACGCTGCAGGATATCGGGCCGATTTACGCCGGCCGCGTGGACCTTAATCAATACTTCGCCAACCGATGGATCGGGACGGGGACGTGGCCCCGCGCGCAAGCCCTCCGGCGGGCCGAAGGTCTTGATTTCAATGACTTTCATCACTTGTTGCGTTTCGTCCGGCATATGGATTAATCTCGGAGCCGATGTTCGAGGATCTCGATAATATACCGCGCAATGCGCCAAAGAAACCCAAACCTCTCGACAAGATGTCGATCGAGGAGCTGGAGGACGGCATCAAGGAAATGCAGGACGAGATCCTGCGCTATCAGGCGGAAATCGCCAAGAAAAAGGCTCATCAGCAGGCCGCATCCTCTCTTTTCAAGAAGTAACAGGTATTCATGCGTATCGAAGAAGACGTAAAGCTCGATTTCAAGGACGTGCTGATCCGCCCGAAGCGCTCGACGCTCGCGAGCCGCAAGGAAGTCGACATCAGCCGCGAATTCCCCTTCCGGTGGAGCAACCGCACCTTCAGCGGCGTGCCGATTATCGCCGCGAACATGGACGGTGTTGGCACCATGGCGATGGCAAAAACCTTCGCGAAGATGGGCAACAGCATGACGGTGGCGCTGCACAAGCACTATCCGCTCGAGGATCTGCTCAAGTTCTACAAGGAGCATGGCAGCAAGAATGTCTGGTATTCGATCGGGGTCTCCGAGGCTGATGAGAAAAAGCTCGACCAGTTCGTGAAGAAAATGCCGGGCGCCATTGACAAATTGTGCATCGACGTTGCCAACGGCTATGCCGAGCCGTTCGTCGATTTCGTCAAGAAAATGCGCGACAAGTTGCCTGACGTTACGATAATGGCGGGCAATGTCGTGACAGGCGAAATGGTGGAAGAGCTTGTTTTGAGCGGTGCCGATGTCGTGAAAGTGGGCATCGGGCCAGGCAGCGTCTGCACGACGCGCAAGATGACCGGCGTCGGCTATCCGCAGCTGTCGGCCGTGATTGAATGCGCCGATGCCGCGCACGGGCTGAAGGGCCTTGTCTGCGCGGACGGTGGTTGTTCTGTGCCGGGCGATCTGGCCAAGGCATTCGGCGGCGGCGCCGACTTCGTCATGCTCGGCGGCATGCTCGCCGGTCACGACCAGTGCGAGGGCGAGGTCATCGAGGAGGAGGACGGTTCCAAGTTCGTCACCTTCTACGGCATGAGCAGTTCGACCGCGATGGAAAAGCACAGCGGCGGCGTAGCCGAATATCGCGCCTCCGAAGGCAAGACCGTGCGCGTGCCCTATCGTGGTGATGTTACCGCGACAGCGGGCGAGATTCTCGGCGGCCTGCGCTCGGCCTGTACCTATGTCGGGGCCGTCAAACTGAAGGAGTTGTCGAAGCGGACGACGTTCGTGCGCGTGACGCAGCAGCTCAATACAGTCTTCGGCACCTGAAAATCTTCAAAACCGCGCTACTTGCGTAAAATAGGGCCGCTTGGTATGCTGGCCCATCACATCTAAAAAGGATTTCCACACATGGACGAGATTGAGCAAAGACTCCGCACCGCGACCGATGCCTGCATCAGCAGCTACGACGCCTGGCGGAAAAACCAGAAACAGGACGGCGCTCGTGAAGCGCTGCTCGAAGCCGTGCACGAACTGCGCAAGGTTGCCGCACGCCTCGAGATCGAGGTTGCGGTCAGCGAGCGCGACGAGATGGCCGCACGGCCGATTCCGATCCCGCCGCACCGCGCATCGCGCAAACCTTATGGCGACCAGCAGAGTGACGATAATATCGGCAACGCGGCGGACAGCGCGGGCAACACGGCGGCCGGACATGCGGGCAATTTCCGCGACCAGGGCGGCGGCGGGCATCGCGGCGGCGGCGGTCACAGGCACGGTGGCGGCGGACGTCGCCGCATGGGCATGGGCCACGGCCAGGGCGGTGGCGGTGGTGATCGCGGCGGCGGCGGAGGCGGTAACCGCGACGAATAGTTGCCAGTTCAGAAATTAAAAACCGGGCCTGTGGCCCGGTTTTTTACTGGTGAGAAATCATCCCGGCCGATGGCGCGGCCCTTGCGGCTGGGCCTTGGCTGCGCGCCGGTCACGCTCATCAATAAGTGCTCTGATTGCGCGCTGACCGACTTCCGACTCGTGATAGGAGGACATGTCGACCTTTTCATGCTCAATATGGTCGATCTCATTCATGAGTTTCATGAAATCCCTTCTGTCCGTCAGATCCCGCCGGCGCTCACTGTCGATGTGATCGAATTCGCTTTCATCCGGTACACCTATGATTTTGTCCGCAAGGCCGAGCGCATGTGCCTGACTGGTATTCATGACCGTGTCGGTCTCGAGCGCCTGGTGAATGAGTTTCAGGTTGTTTCTTGTCGGCGGCAAACCCATGAAATGCAGGTAGAGTCGCTCAGAGCGATAACGGGAGTTCGACGCATCCGATGCAAGACTCACGCCTTCGCTCTCCCGGCCGAAAGTTTTGTTCCACCACGGCTGATGGACCATGAAACGCGTCCCGGGATAGATGCTGCGATGGCCCCGTGTTCCAGCCGCGAGCAAAAGCGAAGCCATCGATTCACAGTCGCCGAACGCAACCGTGTGGACCGGCGCGCGCAAGGTTTTCATCACGCCGATGATGCCCAGACCCGCGCTGATCGTGCCGCCGCCGGAGTGGATAATCATCGTAATCGGTGTGTCCGGATCGATCTTGTCGAAATAACGAAGCTGCGCGACGATGTCGTGGGCCGCGTTGCCGTCGAGATCATTGACGTGGATCGTACGGTCTTCAACCTCGCGGTAGAATTTGTCGCGCGGCCATTCCCTCGGCGGCTTGCCCACTTTCGCCGGTTCTTGCTGCAGCTTCGCGGAATCCCCGAAGTCGCGCGTCGTTCGCGATGGCATCCAATCCTCCCCGGAATTTTTGCTTGGGTTTACCGTAAAGCCATCAAATGCATATTTCCAGTAAAATATAAACCCTACTGGTAATGCGGTTAAGGCCGTGCTTTCTCGCCGCTGCTGATTTCCGTCGTGCCCAATGCTTCGGCAAGGCTGTGCTGGGCGCTACCCGGACGCAGCGGCTTCTGCTGGCTTTCATGCGGCGACCAGCCGCTGAGAAAGATGATCTCGAACGTCGCCGCCAACCGGCCATCAGGCTCGGCGAATTTCTTCTTATAAATATTTTCGGCCTCAACCCAAATCTGCTTTCCGGCGAACATGCGGCCGCGTGCAGCGATCGTACTGCTTTCACCCATGCCTCGCAGATCTTTTGTCAGTGAGGCAAGATCCCTGTAGGTCACTGTCACGATGTCGGAGTCGACCACAGGCATCGCGAAATGCGCTCGCTGCATTAACCCGCCCATCTGCTGCTTGTCTGCAAAGGGAATGACGCGTGGGCTGACGCCTTTTTTGACTGTAAGCTCCGCTTCCATCAGGCATTCGCGCAACTCGAACAGCGTCCGCCCGCCCGGCAGCGTGCCGAGAAACAAGCCGTCCGGCTTCAGGCAGCGCCTGATTTGTATTAAGGAACCCGGCAGGTCATTGACCGTATGGAGACTCAACGGGCTGATAACCAGATCGAACGTGTGCTGCGCAAAGGGCAGAGCTTCCTCGTCCCCCGCGGCACGCCGGTTGCCCGGATATCGCGTTAGAAGACCGGCGCTGTCCATCACGGTCACGGTTTCCGCATCGACAGTTTCTGCCAGCACATTCGTAAGCTCCGGCGTGGACCGAGCGCCGATCTGCAGCACTTGTGGGAATTTTCGCCGCACGACGGCGAGGCGGTCGATCAGGTTTTGCATTGCCCAGTCGAACAGGAAGCCGTGTTCGGTGATCCGGGCGGCGGCGCGCTCGCGGTTGCGGCGGACTTGCCGGCGGTCGAAGATAACGGGTGTTGTCATGGTAATGATCGCTATTGGGCGTATTTCTTCCGCAGGCTGCCCTTGCCGCCCTTTTCATCCTTTTCGTCGGCCGGTTTATCGGCCTGATCCGCCAGCATGCCGTTGCGCATCAGCGAAGCGACGCCGGCGCTGGCGGTCACGCCGCTTGGCGGCGGTGCTGCTCCACCGCCCAGACCGGCCAGCGTCGCGACATGCATGACGCCCGGCTCGACCGGCTTGTTCGCGAGCTCGAACCCGAGCCCGAGCTGGAAACCCATATCGTGGTTCTCCGAGCCGAGGCGGCGGCGGCTTCTGGTCATCAGCAGCAGCGTGGTCGCATCACCCTTCCACATGAAGTTGTTGAACACCTGGAAGATGAAGCGCATCGGGGCAAATTGCACCGGGCCGCTCAGGATCTTCGTGCCTTGTCCGCGCGTGGCGACGGCGAAGGGAAAGATTCGCTGCGGCGTCACGCCCGCGTGGCAGAAATAGCTTTCGCCCATGCGCCAGACGCAGTCGATCGGCACGCCGAACAGGTCGGCGACATACTTGCGCGCCTGATAGACGCTGGTCACTTCCTTGGGCAGGGTGACGCTCGGTGCGCGCGCGGTCAGGCCGTTGCCTTCGATGCGCTGCGGGGCGGGCAGGTAGTCCACCTCGAAGCCCATCATGATCTGGCCGTCTTTCTTGGTCAGCGGCAGGATGACGGCGCGGTTGAGTGTATTCTCGTCCGATATGATGAATTCCATGTCGCGGGACGCCATGCCGGCGATGCTGCCCTCGACCCAGCCCTCGTCAACGAACGTCGACTGCACGCTGCGCAACTGTCCGGCCGTTCCCTTGACCTTCCTGAACCGATGGTCCTTCTCGGCCTTGAGCTTGATATGGTTCTTGGCATTGAACATGATTTCGGGCCGTGATTCCTCGAGCACCAGCGGGCACTCCTCCCACGTTTCGGCCAGCATTTTCAGCTTCTCGAACAAGGCAAGAATCTGCAGCTCGAGGCGGGAATTCGGGATCAGGCCTACGGAGATGGCATCGAGCACCTTCTGCGCATTGATTTCGCGGATGCGCCCGGAAGTGGTGAACCCCTGAATCTCGTCCATAACGGCTTTGGGCTCGATCGTGCCCTGGTGCTCGCGCACACGCACGTAGCGCGTCTTGATAACCTCGTCGATGTAGTCGGGAGCGGGGTAGTAAGACTGGCCCTGTTCGAGCTCGGCGTCGCCGTCGGGCTTGAGGCCCAGAAATTCCTTGGCGAATTTGTCGACATTGAGCTTCATGCCCTGATCGACGCTGTGGATCACGTGCGACGGCACCGTGATCGCTTCGCACATATGGCCGGACCACGCGCGGCCGTCGAGGTTCTTAGAATTGCGCGGCACGGCGTTGACAATGCCGCGCGGGAGGCCCTCGTGGACGTAGACGTGCAATTGTCCTTCCGGAGTGACGCGGTAGGGGATGATCTCGGTGATGTCGTGGTCGCGGGAGACGATGTCGAGGATGCGTCCGGTCTTCTCGTTGCGCATCGCCGTGACCTTCAGCTTCTCGGGCGGCTTTTGCGACGGGCGCCGTTCTTGCAGGTTCAGCGACTTGCGCTCGCCCATCTTCTGCGACAGGGCGATGTAGCTGGTCGGCGGCGGTCCCAGCGGACGACCTTCATCGTCGAACAGGCGGAATTTGCCCTCGAAGCATTTGTTGATAAGGGAATCGTCCCAGTGCGGCGCGTGGTACATCACGCGCGTGCCGAGAAGTCTCAGGTGCCGGTTGAATTCCTGCTCGGTGAAGAAGGTATATTCCTTGTGCAGTTCGTTCTGCAGCGTGGCGCGGTCGTCCTTGCGGACGATGAATTCATAGGCCCATTTGTAGGGCAGGCGGAACAGGCGCGTCTGCGGATAGCGGGCGGGAAGCTCCTCTAGGAAGAAGCCGGTGATGCCCGCGTCTTCCGCCGGTTTGGCGTGCTCCGAGTACCAGACCAACAGTTCAGCCTCGTTGAGCTTGTGGATGTCCTTCTTGCGCTCCCTCGACTCTTCCTCGGTCTCATCTTCCGAAACCGGATCCGGCATCTCGAGCATGACGTATTCGGTCGGCGGCCGGCGCAGCGCGAAATCGCGGATGAACATCCAGCCTTCCTGCTTGAGCAACGAGAACTGCTGCTCGAGCGTCTTGACGATCTGGCGGTCGCTGTAGCGCGAGCCGGAGGAGATTTCATGCAGGATGAATGAATTGATGATGGCGTCGAAATATTCACGGTCAAAGGCGGCGCCATAGGCGATGTTGGCGTTGCGGAAGCGCAGATTGGGAAGTTTCCATTTCTCCTTCGCCGTCTCGATCTTTTTCTCGTCCATGTCGACGCCGATGAACGTGATCTGCGGATTGAGGATCGCCATGACGTAGGTCATGTGGCCTTCCTCGCATCCCATGTCGCCGATCAGCGCGCCGGGTGGCAGCAGCAGATGCGACATGGTGAACCACGCCTTGCGGACGATGTGGGGCGGAATGTCTTTCAGCTGGGGGTGTTTCGCAAAGTAACGCTCAGCCGCCGGGGGCATCGCGGACGGCGATTTGGTTTCCGTATTATCTTGTTCACTCAGACCAAGGGCCCTGCGATGACCCTGCCGGAGCGTCTTAATACGTTTTCCAAGCATGCTTTTTCCTGGGGTTCACACGCCAATTCCGTCCCAGTTATTTATTACGTAATGTTCGCAGTCTAGCCGAAGGCAAAGGCCATTGCAAATTTATTAAGTCCCTAAGAAACTTGCGTTCTTTCCGTTCGTTATGCTTCTTTGGCGCATGGCTGAAATGGTTCTCTTCCTACGCCGGATGATGGATATGATCCTGCCGCCGCGGTGTTTTGTCACCGGCGAGATCGTCGATTCGCCGGGAAAATTGTCCGCGTCGGCGTGGTCGGAACTGCGGTTCATCGGTGCGCCGCAATGTGCGGCGTGCGGCTACCCGTTTGATTTCGCGATGGACAAGGATGCCACGTGCGGCGGCTGCCTGCGCGAACGCCCGCTGTACCAGTCTGCACGGGCCGCGCTGGTTTACGACGAGGGCAGCCGGGGCGTGATCCTCAAGTTCAAGCATGCCGACCGGACCGACGGCGTGCACACGCTGGCCGGCTGGATGGAAAGGGCCGGGGCCGACCTGCTCAGGACGTCGGACGTCATCGTGCCGGTGCCGCTGCACCGCTGGCGCTTGCTGCGGCGTCGCTACAACCAGTCGGCGCTGCTGGCGCAGGCACTGGCCACGCGGAACGGCAAAATTTATGTTGCTGACATGCTGGTGCGCACGCGGTCTACACCGATACAGGGACACAAGGGCTTCCGTGAGCGCTACAAAAACGTCAAAGGTGCGTTTGGCACTAATCCGAAGCGCGTGACGGCGTTACAGGGAAAAATCATTCTGCTGATCGATGACGTTTATACATCGGGTGCCACCATCAACGAATGCACAAAGACATTGTTGAGCGGCGGAGCCGCTTCCGTCCGTGTGCTCACGCTCGCGCGCGTGGTCAAGCCGGACTAGAAACGGGTCGCTGAATTAGCTGATACGCGGCATGGGCCAGTAGCAATAGATCGCCGGGCTGTCCTCAGAGCGGGGAGACGTCCAAAGCACATTAAAAGGCGGTGCAATTGGTACACTGTTCGCGGCCGCGTTCATTTCTGTGGCCGGCTGCGGAGTTTCTTTCTGTTCGTCGCTCATAATGCGGCTCCTTCAAATGCGAGTTGCCGCATTATGTCATGTATCTTGCGCGAAAAATCAAGCTTTTAATTTAAGGCCAGCGCCGGTGCCGGTTCCTTCTCGGGTTCGTGTCTGAAAAAAGACTTCCAGATATCAATGCCCAGTTTGAACAGCTCAATGATGATCTGGAATAATTCAAAGCCCGACATGCCCAGTATGCTGCCCACGACGCCGGATGCTGTTTCGCTGAAACTTCCGCTTAAAGGTTTTGGGGATTTTGTCATGGTGTCCACCTCACGCCGGGGCAGGGGAATGGTTTGCCTGCAGACCCGAGGTGGGCAGGCTTTCGACCAGCTTGATGATTGCCGGCAACACGGCAGCTAAAAACGTCAGGCCGGCAATGATCATGCCTTTGTTTCCGGCGGTGAGGTTGGATGTGGACTGGAAAGCATTCTTGGCGGTATCTTTCATGGCAGTCTCCCTGAAATAGTTAAACAATACCATGAAGGTAGCATTTTTATATGAAAATTACAATTGGATTATGGCTATTTTTAAGGTGAGCGCGGATTCAGCACTTCGCCCACATAGCTAGATTTGCGGCGGTTGCGGATCGAAGTTCCTGAGTTTGCGGTTTTCGCTGATCGTTTTTCCGGCAGCAAGCAGGCCGACCAGACCGCAGACCACAGCCAGAGTGTTACCTTGCGTTTTTTGCTCCGCCGCTTCGTTCCTGATGTCGGCCACCGCGTCATTGTGCGCCTTCACAGGATCGATTGCGATGCCGCCCTGCATGCCGATGACCATGACATTTCCGGGCTCGATCTGCGGCGCGTCCTTCACGACGAGATCGGCGACTTTATTGGCAGTGGCGTCGAACTGCTTGTGCACCTGACTGCGCAGTTCGCGCTCCGTATGGCGTGCGATGTTTGTCTCGCTGAAGTCCGGTTTTCCCACTGACGTTGCATTGAAGGCGACAGCCAAAGTTGCCGCGGTTCCGAGCAGCAATGCGGTGAGGCCGATTCCGACGTTGCGTGAAGCTCTCAGTTCCGCCGGACTTTTTGTGTTGCCCTGTTCGCTCATGCTCTATCCCCTTTTCAAATTGCGCGAAACAGTAGCGGCGCGAATCGGATATGTCAACTAGGCCGCCATGCCATTACGCATGGCGAATTCGCGCAGGAGCGTGAAGTTCTCGAGCGATTTAATTCCCGCGCGGCGCAGGCGGTGGAACAGCGGCGAATTGCTGCTGACGAAACGATTGAGGATGTCGGTGCCGGTGACTCGGCCCGCGATGTCGACGCGGCGGCTGCGTTCGTACTGTGCGAGGATCGCAGCGGAGCCCGGATCCTGCCCGAGACGGGCAGCTTCGATGATCACACCGGCAAGCGCGGCGGCATCACGCAAAGATAAATTGAGCCCCTGCGCGCCGAGCGGATGCAGAACATGCGCGGCCTCGGCGATCAGCGCCGCGCGCGGCGCGGTCAGGCGTTCGGCCTTCAGGCTTTGCAGCTGCCACGACTGCGGCCCGGTGAGCAGCGTAACCTCGCCAAGCAGCCCCTCGCTGCGATCCTGCAGCGCGCGCGTGAAGCTGCGCTTGTCCATGCGCATGGCGCTGTCGGCGGGCTCATCGAAATCGACCCACACCACGCTCGACGTTTTTCCGGGCAGCGGCACGAGCGTGAACGGGCCCGACGGGCGATGGAATTCCGTCGATGTGTTGTTGTGCGGGCGCGTATGGGAGATCAGGCAGGTGATGGCGTGCTGGCCGTAGTCGCGCTCCTTCGCCTCGATCCCCGCGCAGGCACGCACGGTTGATTTGCGGCCGTCGGCGCCGACGATCAGTCTCGCGCGCAACTCCTTTCCGTCCACATGGGCGGTCACGCCAAAATCGTCCGCCGCGAACGATTCCAGTTTCGCGTTCAGCAGCTCGATATGTTTCGATTTCCCCGCGCGTTTGCGCAGCGCCGCGACCAGCACCGCGTTCTGCATGTTGACGCCGAAAGCATCCTGCCCGATTTCGCCGGCGCGGAAGGTGATCTCGACCGGCGGGCGGACATTGGCGTCGACGATCTTCAGCGCCTCCATGACGCCGCCGTCTTCGGCGCAGTCCTTCCAGGCGTCCGTGCGGGTCAGGATATTGACGCTGTCCTGCATTAGGGCGCTGGTGCGGGTGTCGCTATGGGCGACTTTGCTGTCGCGCTTATTGTCCCCTTGGGCCGGATCGATGACGGTGGAGCGGATGCCGGCCTTCGCCAGCAGCAGGGCGAGCGTCAGGCCCGGAATGCCGCCGCCCGCGATCAGGATATCTGTCGTCGTTTTACGCATGGCGGGCATTATGCCCCCGGTTGCCTGACAATTAAAGAGTTGCTAGGTTAATGTCATGTCACAAATCCTCAAAGCCGCGTGCGTCCAGCTCAACAATACGCCCGACCTGAACAAGAATCTGGTCCGGTCGACGATGATCGTGCGCGAGGCCGCCGCCGCGGGCGCGCAGCTGGTGGCCACCCCGGAATACACCTGCATCATGCGGGATATCGGCGGTGACCGGCTCGAGACCGCCGCCGAGGAGCGGGACCACAAGGTCCTCAAGCATTATCAGCTGCTGGCCAGGGAATTGGGAATATGGATATTACTGGGCAGTATCTCGATCAAGGTCGGCAAAGTTCGCATCCAGAACCGCAGCTTCCTGATTAACGCCGAAGGCGACATTGTCGCGCGCTACAACAAGATCCACCTGTTCGACGTCGACCTGCCCAACGGCCAGTCCTTCCGCGAAAGCAAAATGGTCGAGCCGGGGGACAAGGCCGTCGTCGCCGACAGCCCGTGGGGCAAGATCGGCATGACCGTCTGTTACGACGTGCGCTTTCCGCATTTGTACAGAACGTTGGCCAAGGCGGGCGCGTCGATCATCACCATCCCCTCCGCGTTCTCGATGCCGACGGGTGAGGCGCACTGGGAATTGTTCGTCCGCAGCCGGGCATCTGAAACGGGCTGTTTCGTATTGGCTCCCGGCCAGTGCGGCCTGCACGAAGGCTCACGCCAGTGCTGGGGCCATTCGATGATCGTAAATCCGTGGGGCAAGATTCTTGCGGAAGCCACCGGCAAGGAGACCGGCTTTATCATGGCCGATCTCGATCTTTCGGAAGTCGAGGCGTATCGCCAGAACATCCCGGCGCTCAACAACGACAGGGACTTTTCCCTTCAGACGGGAAGTTAAAGCTTCTTTGTTATCCTTAAAACTGTTATCCCCGCGAAAGCGGGGATCCAGTGATATTTGCTACGATGTGGCTTGTGGCTCTGGACCCCCGCTCAAGGCGGGGGTGACAGCGTAATAATGGAATCAGCCCACTAAGTAGCCGACATCGACATTGAGGCTGTTGGCGACGGCGCGCAGCACGCGGATCGAGCCGGCCTTCTGGCCCTTTTCCATTTCCGTCAGATACGGGCGCGAGATTCCCGAGGCTTCGGCCAGCTGCTCCTGCGTCAGGCCGCGGTGGCGGCGCAGGATGCGCAGCGGGCTTTCCTGCCGCGCGGTCAGCGCGTCGAGGACTTCATCGGGCAGCTGCTGTTCTTCGGTCGTTTCGGCCGGCCGGCCCTCGACCAGCATGCGGTATTCGTGGAGGGGGACGAGAACATAGGGTTTTCCCTGTATATGCAGGAGATCGTGTTTCATGGCGGGGTCCTTTTGCAAGGCTTGTAAGGCGGGAGGGACAAAGTCGTTATCAGCAACATAGCAGAAATTGGGAGGCTTGTCAGGAGTCCTGCGTAAGCCGTCAATGAGCGAGAGGTTTCATAATAGATATTATCACATCGGTGCCTATTGGCCTTGATTAAATTCGTCTATCGACTTCTGCTCTCTTCGGCAACCATCCAAAGTTATCGTGTAATTATTGCATTTTTTCTCATCAGAATTCGCACAAGAGTCTCTGGCTCGCTCCCATAATACTCTGCATCGCCCCTCCTCTACCGGTCCGGCAAAATTGGCCAGGCAGGCATCGCGATCCTGGCCTTCAGGCTTCTCGATACAATCGTTATATTGTGCCATCTGCGTTTTATGGTCTTCGGAAATCTTAGCAGCGTCATCGTGCATTTTTTGCCACTCAATTTTCGCTTCTTCAGGCGTTTGAGCTTTCCGTTTTTCTGCGGCTTGCATGCACTTGTCGAGCGCGTCCTGCCAATAGTTACATTCGGAAGAGTTCGCGTCGCAGTACTTTTTGGATTCTATATACGCGTTTAGGCAAGGTGACTCTACATCTGCAACGACTGGATTTGTAAATCGCGTCGGACGGCTCGGAAAAAGTAACCAGTAAGCGCAAATCAGCACAAAAAATGTTGCAACGAGAGTTAGATGACCGGTTCTGGGCCACCATCTTTCTTCATCATTCTTTTCTAGGTCGCTTAGGGGTTTGTTGTCGTTCTCTTGCGTCATAGCCGCACTTCATAGGAGCAATCATCAATAGTTAGAGAATATTCATAAAAAACATTATCACACTCCGTTCAAAATTCTACCCACTCCCAAACCGATAACAACTCCTAAAACCCCGTCATCTCTCGCACGTCCTGCGGTGATTTTTTATTTTCCTCGCGCAGGTGCTGGAGGGTGACGGCGTTGTTGCGCTTGGCGAAGCGCTTGCCCTCGGAATCCAGCAGCAGTTTGTGGTGATGCCATTCAGGCACGCGGAGGCCGAGCAGGTCCTGCAGCAGCCGGTGCAGGTGCGTGGCGTAGAACAGATCCTCGCCGCGCGTGACCAGCGTCACGCCCTGAATGTGGTCGTCCAGTGTCACGCTCAGGTGATAGCTGGTGCCGATGTCCTTGCGCGCGAGCACGACGTCGCCGAGGATTTCGGGAGTCGCGGTCTGCTCGCCCTTGTCGCGGTCGCGCCATGTCAGTGATTTTCCCGCCGCCGCTTTCGCGACATCCAGCCGCCATGCGTAAGGAAAACCTGCGGCAATTTTATCATGCCGCTCGTTCGCGCTGCGTTTGCGGCAGATGCCGGGATAGAGCTGTCCCTCCGGTCCGTGCGGGGCGACGCCCGATCTCTCAATTTCCTCCGCGATGTCCTTGCGCGTGCAAAAGCAGGGATAGACCAGCTTCTGTTCCTGCAATTTATGCAGCGCTTCGGCATATTCGCGCAAATGTTCCGACTGCCGCCGCACCGGCAGTTCCCACGTCAGGCCCAGCCATGACAAATCCTCGTAAATCCCCTGCTCGAATTCGGGCTTGCATCGGGTGACGTCGATATCCTCGATCCGCAGGATGAATTTGCCGCCCTGCGCCTGCTGCTGCGCGAACAGGGCGGACCAGGCATGCCCGATATGCAAACGGCCGGTGGGCGAGGGGGCGAAACGGGTTACATCGCTCATTTGCAAATCATATTCTTCATGCTAAATGCTTGTCCATGAAAGCATTGAAGACATATGGCTTCGGTCCCGCCTCGGGCAAAAAGCCGCAACAGCTGGTGATCCTGCTGCACGGCCTCGGCGCCGACGGGCGCGACCTGTTGGGCCTCGCGCCTCATTTCGGGATGGACCTTCCGGACGCCGTGTTCTGTTCCCCCAACGCGCCGTTTCCCTGCGACATGGGGCCGATGGGCTTCCAATGGTTCTCGCTGCAGGACTGGACGCCCGCCAAGATTCTGCAGGGCGTGCAGGCCGCAGCCTCCATCCTCGACAATTACATCACCGAGCAGATGGAAAAGTTCGAGATTCCGGCGGAAAAGACGGCGCTGGTCGGCTTCTCGCAGGGCACGATGATGAGCCTGTTCGTTGCGCCGCGATTCCCGCAGAAACTGGCCGGGGTTCTGGGCTATTCCGGCGCTGTTGTGTGGGAGGCGGGGGTCGATTTCAACGCCCTGCACAAGATTCCCATCCACCTGACCCACGGCGATGCCGACACCATCCTGCCGGTGCAGGCCTATCACGACGCCAAGGAGATCCTTGAGAAGGCCAACTTCCCGCTGTCCGGCGGCGTGACGCCAGGCCTTGCGCACAGCATCGACGAACGGGGACTTCACGAAGGCTCCGCGTTCCTGCAGCGCATTCTCCTTTAAAAGTCCGCCCGATATTTTTTTGGAAAATAAATTGCCAGAGCGCCCATGCTCATGCTATGAAAACTGAAATTTTATAAGTAGGCTTTTATAAAATAAAGGAGATTCACATGCCTGAGGTTCCCGGCGACGATGTCAGATCAGATTTTCAGGACGTTTCCGAGGTGTACGTTGCGGCAGGGATTTTCCGGTCCTATCCCGCATTTCGTCATAAATATGAAGGCCAGTCCGGGTATCTGCAGGCCTTCAGGGACCTGTACGGCGCGGATGGTCTGATCGCGAAGGGTTTGCGCGGGATCGGCGGGGACGAATTGATCAATATCTATAAAAATATGGACGATATGGCCCGCGGTGAATTTGCCGAGGCCATGTACGAATTCCTTGAAACCGAACTTTCGGCTTTTGCATCCCCGGAAAAAAGCAACGTGGATGCCGTATGGATCATTTCAAGCGGACTTGCCAGTCTGAAGCTTTCCGTCGAGGAGGGGCCCGGCTATCCGTACCACGACGATGCCCAAGCCATGTGGGAGGAACAGCAGGCGGCGCTGCGTGCGCAAATGACGGGGAGAACGCCGTCCCCGCCGAAAATCCAGCCGCACGTCCTGAAGTGGTAAAGCGCCGTCGACGTTTTTTGCGCCGCATCCTTCCTTAACGTTTCATTAGCTTTTGTAAGACCATTGCGCGCAGAAGTTAGCGCCTGAAATATTATACGTAACTTTTGCGCCGCAAAACGGGATTATGGGCGCTTTCCCTAGTCCAAATGGTTAAAATGCGATATAATATTATTAAGTGCCGCTTTGACTAAAACTGCCCTCTGGACCCATCAAGGGGAGGGCAGAGCCCGGAAAGGAGCGGTCACCCATGGACGTTACGACGCCACTTGAAAGATGTCCGGCTCTGATCCTGAACGCTGATTACAGGCCGTTGAGTTATTTCCCCCTTTCGGTCTGGTGCTGGCAGGACGCGCTCAAGGCCGTGTTCCGCGAATCCGTCGTCATTGTGTCGGAATATGAACGCGTTGTGCGCTCGCCGAGCCATGAGATCAAGCTGCCGAGCGTCCTCGCCCTGAAAGAATATATCCCGTCGGCGCGCCGCCCTGCCTTCACCCGATTCAACGTCTTCCTGCGCGACCGCTGGAACTGCCAGTACTGCGGCAGCAAATTCCGCACGCAGGAGCTCACCTTCGATCACGTGGTGCCCCGCTCGCGCGGCGGCCGCACGGCATGGCACAACATCGTCACGTCGTGCCAGCAATGCAATATTCGGAAAGGCAACATGATTCCGTCGGAGTGCGGCATGTTTCCGATCAACGATCCCTGGCAGCCATCGATCTACGAGCTGCAGGAAAACGGACGAAAATTCCCTCCAAACTTTTTGCACAAAAGCTGGGGGGACTTTCTGTATTGGGACACCGAACTGGTGGACTGATACTACACTGCCAAACGAACGGAGGTTGTCATGTTTGGGAACTCTGATGTAGGCGCAAAGCGGGATGTCATGGGCGCGTTCTGGTTCTATGTCGCGCAAATGGTCATGATCGCGGGCCTTTCTACGGTACTTGTGCACTTTATGGGCATGGCCGGCGTGGCCGATGCCAAAGCCGCCGGCAGCTTCTTTGACGGCGGTCACATGCATACGGTGATAGGCACAGCCTTTACGTTATGGCTGGGCGGATCGATCCTCACAAAAAGGGGAGCGACGAATGACATGACGTCATTCGCAATAGTTGCCGTAGGCGTCTATCTGGCGTGGACATCGGGTGTCATGATCGGAATGGTGCCGATCGCCCTGCTCACGACGATGGGCAACAAGTAACGTATTTTCATTCGTAATTTAACAGCCGGACCGGCCCTCGCCGGTCCGGCTTTTCCTTGACTCATCGCCTGCAAGCGGCTTAAATCAACGCTTCCAGCGAAATGAGGTCAGGAAAATGTTCGAGGGTTTGTTCGATTTCGGGAAGACGCGCACACTGAAGCAGTCGGTCGGTTTCTATATTTTCTACGGCGGAATCGCGCTGGCGATATCCGCTTTGCTCACCGCATTCGGGATTCACTAAAAGCCGTTCGCCCTGCGCGCGATCAGGACGGAGCTGATCAGGCTGCCGATCGCAAGCGCCGCGGAGATGAAGATATTCCACGCCGCCATCGACATGTGAAGCACGGGGTCGGCCCATGGAATGTGGTCGCACTTCGCGGGCGCCGTGGCTTCGATCCGCTGGATCAGGGTCAGGGCCGGATCATCAACGCCGAAATTGACCTTGCAGCCCTCTACCGCCGATTCCCACCAGTGCTGTTCGACGCCGTTGTGGTAGAAGGCGATGCCGGCGCCGATCAGAAAGATCGGAGAGCATAAGGCCACGAGCAGGGCCGTTTTCTTCGGTTTGTTTTTGTGCGCGAATATATGCGCGACCAGGCCAAGAAGGAACGTCAGCGCATAGGGCGCACGCTGCGCGAGGCAGAGCGGGCAGGGCGTCAGGTGAAATACGTATTGTGCCGTGTATGCGCCGGCGAGCGCGCCGAAGGATGCCAGCAAGACACCGAAGCTGACGAACCGGGCGCTGGCGAGGAGTTTTTTAATCGAATTCATTTCGTGTGCGCGACCATGTTGTGAATGATCTCGAAGGCATGCGGCCCGAGAACGGCAATCGCTCCCACCACAAGAACGATATAGCCTATTCCGATCACCGCGCCAGTCACAATCGCCAGCCCGTCGCGCTGGGTCGTACCGAGCGAGATCAGCAGAAGGCCGAACCCCGGCACGGTGTGTGTCAGCGGAATGGGGATGCTGGCGAACAGGGACATCACGATGCTCATGGCCCCGAACAACCGGGCCTTGCGCGCGGAGGTGACCCAGATCATCCGCGGGCGCAGGATCATTTCCAGCTTGCGCAGGAGCGGGAGGATTTTGGCGATCGCGTCGAGCGTATCCTTCCGGTCCAGAGCCTTGTCCATGATGCCGCGCGGCAGCCAGACCGAATGGCGGCCGAGCGCCTGTTGAGCCGACAGCAAAATAAGGGGTATTCCGGAAAGCGTGTTCAGGCCCGGGATCGGGATCATGACCAGCAGCGCGAACAGGACCATCAGCGCGCCGATACCCCTTTCGTGCAGCGCCTTGACGAGCATTCCCGTTGTCAGAATGTCGGATGACAAATTATGGCGAAGCTGGTCCAGGATTTCGGACAGCGGCCGGGCATGAACAATGGGCTCTTTCGATGGAGATGTCACAGACGTCAATCTTGCAAAGTCGGTTTGGAAACAAGGTTACTGGAACATAAGGTTAGGCAAGGCGACGCGCAAGCCCGGGCACCTTGTTAGTAGAAAGTATTTATAAATCAATGGAATGCCTCCTGATTTTCAATGCGTGGCTAAAAAGCGATAACCTTCCATTGATTGAGGATTTTAGCGGATTGATAAATTCATCAAAATCAGTATGATAATGGAAGATGATCACGTTCGTGATGAACACGGGCGGCGTTCATTCCCTTCCTGATCCCGGTTTTTGTCCGCATCATCTTGTATTACCAACGCTTTCTTCCAATAACCATTATCTCTTTGCTAACGAATTCCTGAGAGAATTTAAGGTAGCGGGGCGTTTTCGCGGCAGGGCCGGGCAAACTATTTTTCTCTTTCAATTCAGGCGCAAGCGTCAAAATTCTTGCGCAGAAAATAACGGGGATTTTGGACAGTGAGCGTAAGGCGTCAGGGTGAAAGCGGCAACGTGTTCTTCACGCTGTTCGGCGCTATCGCGCTCGTCGGCGTCATCGGAGTCGCGACCGCAACGCTGATGCGCGGCCCGATCGGGACGATGATGGCCATCAACCAGAAGGCCAAGGTCGATTCCCAGCTTCAGATCGCCCGCAAACTGGTTGCGCTTAATGCGGTCACCGCCGGAGACTGTGACGGTGACGGTGTCGTCGAACCTTCACCCCCTGACACAAGCGGCAGTTGTACGAACCCTCCGGCCGGGGGTGGTTGTATTCCGAATACGATCGGTGCGGCGAAGACAGACCCCTGGGGCACGCAGGTTGGTTATTGCGCATGGAACCACGGAACCACGACAACGGGATGTGGTTTGCGTCAAGGCGCTAACGCGGTTGATAAAACCGTGATTGCCCTGATCTCTGCGGGTCCCGACCGCGTATTCCAGACCACATGCGGAGATGATCCGGCCTATGTGACAAAAGGCGGTGACGATATCGTCGACGAATGGACGTTCGACGAGGCCCAGAGCATGGGCGGCGGTGGATTGTGGACACTGCAATCAGGCAAACTGACGCCGTCAGGCAGCCAGGATGTCAGCATCTCCAACAACGCGACCTTTGCCAGCGGCAAGACGGCAACCTTTGAAGGCGCCGCCAATTTCGGCGCGGGGAGCCAGTTAAATCTCTCGGGCGGCGGCCTGTTCAATCTTCCGACGCAGATTCAGATGCCCGACGGCGCGTGCAACGGCGCCAATGACGGCGTGCTGCGCATCAACACCAGCGCCGGACCGGGCAGCCGCGTGCTCGAGATCTGTAATGGTACTTCATTCATCAGCGCGGGTTCGACGGTAACCGACCTGAACTCCCTGACCGACGCGGTCAGCGATTTCGCCACCGGCAAGAATGTCTTCGTTGGCAACGGCGGCGGCGCTCTTATTTCCGGCGCGCTGCGCAACACGGCGGTGGGTATTGACGCGGGAGCCGCGGTAACAAGCGGCAAGGATAACGTTCTGCTCGGATTTAACGCCGGCAAAAACATCGATACGGGCAACGGTAATATTTTCATCGGCAGTAGCAAGACCACCAATGCGATGGACGGCACTGCCGCCGCGGCAAACACACTGAATATTGGCGGTACGATCTACGGCACGAACCTCTATAGCGGTAGCGGTGCAATCGGCATAAATGTCGCCGCGCCGACCGCGACGCTGGACGTGAACGGGTCATTCAAAGCTATAAGCGGTTCGATCACAAGCATGCTCTCTGCGGCTGATGTGACCGTCAGCGGCACACTCGGCGTCGGCGGCGCGACAACCCTGGGCAGCACGCTCAGCGTCGCCGGCAACGTCTCGGCCCCGGGCGGCACCGTCAATGTCGTAAGTAATCTCGATACGACCGGCAACGGGACGTTCAGCGGCACGCTGACTGTCGGCGGAGCGACCAACATAAACAACACGCTGCATGTCACCGGCGACGGGACACTGGACAACGATCTCGACGTGTTAGGGCATGTGTCGGCCGGCAATGACATGAGCGCGGCAAATTACCATGTCGGCGTGCTGACCAGCGGTATTGGCATGTTCACGGACGGCAGCAACGGCCTGCAGCTCGAGACAAATTCCCTCAAGCGCTTGCAGATCACGTCGGGCGGTGCAGTTGGTATCGGCGTGACTAGCCCGGCAACGGAACTCGATGTCGGGGGCGCGATCAGGGTCGGAAATGACGCGAGTTCATGCGGTGCCGGCCTTTACGGTGCGATCCGCTATTCCTCGGCGACCGACAAAGTCGAGGCGTGCTCCAATACCAATGCCTGGGTGACGATCGGAACATCTGGCGGTGGCGGCGGCGGTGGTGGCGGTTTCTGGCTCGCGGGCGCGGGCAGCAATATCTATTACAGCCTCGGCAACGTCGGTATCGGAACGGCGACGCCCAATACGGCCCTCGAGGTTGCCGGCGCATTGCGCCTCTCAGGCGCGACGCAGGACAATTTCACGTCGCCGGTAGGCTCGACCATTCCGACCAAGATCAACGTGCCCCTGTTCGATCCGGGGAATTTCGGTCAGGTGATCGCGATGGGAGTCCCGGCGTCCGCGAATGTGACGTCGCGTGTCATGTCCATCCTCGACGCGCGTGCGGCGGCGCACCAGCCCAGCATCTCGATCTTCAATCCGAATGAAGCTGACGTCATTGGCTTTTCGTGGGAGGGCGACAACAACAATGCGTATGTGAAGACACTGGCCGGCAATATCGGCTTCCGCATCAATACGACCGACATCATGACGATCTACAACTCGGGCAATGTCGGAATTAGCGCATCGGGCGCGACGAAACTTGATGTTGGCGGCACGATTCGCGTAGCGAACGGAGGCGAGGCCTGTGCCGCGGGCACTGCCGGCGGCATTCGTTACAACGCGGGAGTGCTTGAGTATTGCGATGGAACCGCTTGGACCGGACTGGCCAGCGCCGCTTCTACAACTGCGCCCGGCGCGGACCGGGAAGTCGTCTTTAATAGCGGCGGCGTGCTGGGCGCGGACACAGGGCTCGTCTATACGTCCGCCGGCCAGCTGGGTATCGGGGCCGCCACGCCCGCGCAGAAACTGGAAGTGGCCGGAAATGCTCTTATTAAGGGTCTGATTTACGGTGGGACCGACGCCACTCCGGATGCAAATTATCTCGATCTCAGTCCTTCCGGCGAAGGTGATATCGGGGCGCTGTTCGGATTTTCAAATGGCGCTTCGCTAAAGTTTTTGAATGAAGACGTGATGGGCACCGGCAACGACGATCTATTCGTCCAGCTTTGGACCGCGAATCCCGCCGCCTATTCTTATCTGGAATCATTCAACAACGCCGGACTTGTCGTCGGTTCGGGATCGGGCCCGGTGATATTGCGGCCGGCGCGTACCGAGGTAATGCGTATTGATACGACCGGTGTCGGAATCGGTACTGCCGGGCCCGCAACCATTCTTGATGTCAATGGCACGATCCGTGTTGCCGACGGCGGAGAGGCTTGCGCCGCAGGGGTCGCCGGAGGCATTCGCTACAACGGCGGCAATCTGCAGTATTGCAACGGCACCGCCTGGACATCGCTTGCGAGCGCGGCGAGCGCCAGTGCCGCGGGCGCAGACGGGCAAGTGCAGTTCAACAGCGGCGGCATCTTCGGCGCCAGCGCGAACTTCTATTGGGATAAGGCCAATGGCAGGCTTGGTCTTGGCACGGCGACCCCCTCGTCATTACTGACGCTGCTGGGCAACAACAACATTACGTTCACCGGCGTTTCGGTGCAGAACCAGCCTGTGACAATGGGCACGAACGCCAGCGACGATTTTACGCTGCGCTTCGGCGGCGGCAGCGGCAAGAACGTTTACTTTAACGACGGCAGTGTGAATGTGCTGCGCCTGAGCGCTTCCACGAACGGCCATACCATGATCGGTGGGCTGACGATCAACTCCGCCGGCACGACGCAAAAAAGTCTGATCGTGAAGTCAATCGGATCTCAGACCACAAGTTTCCAGGAATGGCAGGATGCGACAGGCGACGTGGCGGGAAGCATCGGTCCGCAGGCCGCGGGCAACCAGCGTCCGCAACTATTCCTGTACAATACGCTTGAGACGACGCCGACCAATTACGAGCGGCTGGCACTCTATCCCGATTCCACGAACAACGTCTTCCGGATCGACTCTCAGAACGGCGGAACGGGCACGCTTCGCAACCTTGTGCTCGAGGCCGGCGGCGGCCGGGTTGGCATTGGTAATACCGGGCCCGCAACTATGCTTGATGTCAGCGGCACCATCCGTGTTGCCGACGGCGGCGAGGTCTGTGCGGCCGGAATCGCCGGCGGCATCCGGTACAGCAGTGCAAGTCTGCAGTACTGTAACGGAACTGCATGGACGGCGCTTGTCGGCGCGGGTTCCGGAGCGCTTGCCCTCGATGATCTCAGTGACGCCTCTACTGATTATACGGGCGATCATAATATGTTCGTCGGCACCGGCGCGGGTGCTGCCATCGCCTCGGGCGGAACGCAGAACCTCGTCATCGGACAGAATGGCGGCGCCGCAATTACTACGGGCGACTTCAATGTCGGGTTGGGGTATGAGGTTCTGAAGGCAACAACGGGTACGTCGAACACAGCCATCGGCAATCAGGCCCTTACCGCCAATATCGGCGGGTCTTACAACACCGGCATCGGCACCAACGCCCTGATCGCGAACACTACGGGTGACAAGAACGTGGCTGTCGGCCGTCGCGCGCTTTTCGCCAACCAGGGCGGCATCGAAAACGTGGCGGTCGGCCAGCTTGCGCTCAGTGCAAACGTCAACGGCGGCGATAACACCGCGCTGGGCGAGGAAACACTTGCGAACAACACGGGCAGTTGGAACACGGCCGTCGGCTCCGCCGCGCTCAATGCGAACGTTGCCGGTGTCTACAGTACTGCCGTGGGCGGCAACGCCCTGAAACAGTCGACGGGCAACCACAACACGGCGCTCGGCTTTGACGCCGGTACAAATATTACCAGCGGCGCCGATAACATCATGATCGGCTACAACGCGCTGGCGCCGTTGGCGACGGCGAGCAACCAGTTGAATATTGGCAATACAATATACGGCGATCTGGCAAACAAGTATGTCGGAATTAATACGGGGGCAATTCCGGGCGAGATGCTGTTTGTCTCGGGCGGAAATCTTGCTGTCACCGGAACCGCAGGCAGTGGGCCCACGATCAGTCTTTCAGGGCCCGGCACGCGCATGTTCTTTTATCCGCGCAAGGCAGCCTTTCGCGCCGGTGCTGCTGGTACAGCACAGTGGGATGATGCCAACATCGGCGACTACAGCGCCGCACTCGGCAGCTCAACGGTTGCCAGTGGTTCTTATGGCATGGCCTTCGGTTCGAACGCGACGGCATCAGGCACGAACAGCGTGGCGATAGGCTCAACCTTAAGCGCAAGCAACACAAAAAGTATGGCTCTTGGCGCCCAGGCGAATGCCACGGGGCCCGGTTCCTTTGTCTGGAGCAATGGCGAGACACCTTTTAGTTATCCCGTTGTCAGCGGCAATGGATCTTTGGGCCTGTTTATGCAAGATCAGCATGGAAAAATTCTTGCGGCCAACGATATAATGGGCCTCTTCGGCGGCCGGTTTGTTATCGATCCAGCAAATCAGGCGACGCTGCTTGCACCGAACGCCAATACGGATCTGGATGTCAACGGCAACGTCGGCGCGATCAATTACTGCGACGTGGCAGGCGCCAATTGCTTCACAGCTGCGGGCGTCTCGGGCGCGATCGCGGGCGCGACCCCGGGCGGGCCGTTCAAATCCATACAATTCAACTCCGCCGGAGGTTTCGGAGGCAGCGCCAATCTGACGTGGGATTACACGACGGGACGGCTCGGCATCGGTACAGGGGCTCCCGTGGACACATTCTCGATCGGCACGGCGCCCGTTGCCGACGCGACAAGGGCTTTGGTCAACCTTGGCAACACAGCGCTGTCGGGCGGTTCAGCCAACGGCACATATATCGGCGCCAATCCGGCGGCATTCACCGGAGATTTCTTCAACTTCCAGGTTGGTGGCGGTACCAAGGTGAGGGCCGACGGGAACGCCAACGGTCAAATATATCTTGGCGGTCCGAACGGTGTCGAGATGAACTACCAGATGATCTCGCAGCAAGGCGCGCTGAATAACGGCGGGGCGGCTGACTGGTTCTCGTTTGTGAACAACGAGGGGGGATGGATCGACAGCGGTGCCTATGCCCAGAATTACGTCAGGATCAACCCGACTTACAATCCATCGGCGGCAACCGCTTCCACAGCGATTTCAGGCTTTGCCGTTACACCGACATTCAACCCGTCCGCGTCGACGCCGACCGTCAACGGCCAGTGGATTTCCGGCGACGTCAAGGGCACGTTCGGCAGCGGGGATGAAAATTATAACACCGCAAGTCCGATGGTCGGTCTGCAGGTCGCGCCAACGATCAATGTGGGAGCGACTTCGACCGGCGGTGTTACAGCGCTTTTAGTCAATCCGACTTTGACGTCAGTCAGCGGAACAGCCTCGAATTATCTGGCCGACTTCCAGGCTGGCGGCAGCAGCAAGATGGTTATAACTTCAGCCGGCCGGGTCGGAATCGGCAGAACCGGTCCTGTCACGCTGCTTGATGTCAACGGCACTATTCGCGTCGCCGATGGCGGCGAGGCCTGTGCTGCCGGTGTCGCTGGTGGCATTCGCTACAACGGCGGCAATCTCCAATATTGCAATGGAACGGCATGGACCAGCCTCTCGACCGCAAGCGGGATAGTGCGATGGGATCAGATAACCGATCCGACTGCAAATCTTGGGCTTGTGATGGGTGCCAACACGTCCACATTCACTTATAACGCGGCGACCGGTTCCGCGGATTTATTCAAGCTTGCCGACACTGCGGGCAATACCGGCAACGGATATCTTTTGAGCGCGGCAACGGGCGCCGGTTCGGCCCTCAGCCCGTTCCATCTGAGCGCGCAGGGCAGCAACGACATCGTTTTCACATCTGCCGGACGGTTCGGCGTCGGGACGACGACTCCGTGGGCGAACGTAAGCATCGAACACAATTACACTCCGGATACCTGGGTTGGACTGCAGTCCATTTACGGGACGCAGTCCGGCGCATCCGGAGTCTATAACGGAATCGTCGGTCAGGATGTTACCGTCACCACGAATATGACGGGTGCGTCAGGAACGGGAATGAATGAAGCTTACGGCGCTTACTACTCGATCAAGGGCGCGAACGACTCTGACATCCAGACGATATACGGCGTCGACAGTGACATTGAAACCCATCCGGGCGACGTCGGTTATGCCTTCGTGGCCAACAACCAGTGGCAGGGCAATTCGACCGGCGGAACGCAGTACGCTTTCTATATAAACATGACCGATCCTGATGTAACCAATTTCGGTATCTTTCAGCAGTCAAACAATCCCAACTACTTTGCCGGCACGGTTGGCATCGGGACACAGGGGCCGTGGAGCGCCCTCGATGTCAGGTACGATCTCGGCGCCGCGCCGGCACAATGGGACAGCAACGTCTGGCTGGGCAACCCCGCGAACAACGGGCATGTCATCCGTCTCGGTTTTGCGGATGGTGCCGATGCCAAGGCGCAGATCGAGGCGGGGCAGGAAACGGGCGCGACGGACGGATATCTTGCGTTCCGGACCCGGTCGGGCGGAATGGCTGAAGCCATGCGCATTGACCAGAACGGCAAGGTCGGTATCGGAACTACGGGTCCCGCGACAAAGCTGGACGTAAGCGGTACCATCAGAATTGCCAACGGCGGCGAGGCCTGCGCGGCAGGTACCGCGGGGGGTATCCGCTACAGCGGCGGCAGTCTGCAGTACTGCAACGGCACCGCGTGGACGACGGTCGGAACCGGCAGTGGAACAGCCGCCGGCTCGACCGGTCAAATACAGTTTAACTCCGGCGGCGCCTTTGCGGCGAGCGCCAATCTGAATTGGGACATTGCCAACGGTCGCCTGGGCGTCGGCACGGCATCGCCTTCCTATCCTGTGGATGTGCAGACGACAAACACTTCGACTGCAAATAACAGCCAGACGGCTGTCAACGCCTCCATGACCGTCCAGCCCGGTGCTGCAGCCAATGGCGCCAACATGCATCGTTTTGCATTGAACGGCCTTGCATATGTGCCGGCCGCAAACAATCAGTCCCTCGGCAGGATGGATGGCCTCTGGGCGCAGGCGCAGAACGACGGCACCGGCGCAACGCAGGAAGTCATCGGCGTCGTCGGTTACGGCTATAACAAAGGGAACGCAACCGTTGTAGACGCCGACGGAGCCTGGCTGGGCGCTGAATCGGACACTGGAACGATCACAAATGTTGCGGGAGCGCGGTTATGGAGCGGCATCTACGGCGGGACAGTGACCAACCAGATCGGTCTGCAGATCGACCTTGACGCAACAGCGTCGGCAACAAACCGCTATGGCCTTTACCTTGGTGCGCCGACCGGGGCGGGCGCCCCGACCAATGATTTCGGCATCTATCAGGCGGGCACGCAGAAGAACCGCCTGAACGGCCCGCTCGGAATCGGCATTACACCGACCTCAACCCTGCATGTCGCGGGAACGGGGCGCTTTACGGGCGACCTCACCGCAGATGCCGCTGGTTCCAGCGCGGCAAGTCCGCGTGTTGTTGGCATCGGCACCAATGACTGGGCCGTGGGCGAAGCGGGACGCGTCCAGTTCGGCGACATATACAATTCGTGGGGCGTCGCGTGGAACGATCGTATGCTTATGCAGAGCTACTGGGGCATCGAAGTTCATGGTTCCCGGCAATTGGTCGACGGTGGCGCGACGTTCACTGCGGGTGCGGCATCCGATGCCAACCTCGCGGTGGTCAACGACAACGATGTTGTCGGATTTGCAGTGGTTGGAAAATCAGGCCAGACGGCAAACCTTCAGGAATGGCGCAACAATGCGGGGACGCCGTTGTCTGTTGTCAGTGCAGCCGGAAAATTCGGCGTCGGTAAGAATGGCCCGGTGGTGATGCTCGATGTCAACGGGACGCTCAAGGTCGCGAACGGCGGCGAAACCTGCACCGTGGCCGGTGACGGCGGCATGGTCCGCTATAACGCCGGAGCCCTGCAATACTGCAACGGGACGGCGTGGACCAGCTTATCTACAGCGAGCGGGACGGTGCAGTGGGATCAGATAGCCAACCCGACCGCCAATCAGACGCTCACCATGGCCGCGTATACTAGCGACTGGACATGGAACGCTGCGACAGGCGCGTCGAATCTATTCAATCTGGCTGACACCGCTAGCAATACCGGCACCGGCTACCTGCTGAACGTAACCACTGGGGCCGGTTCCACGGTCAAGCCGTTCCATGTAAACGCCGCGGGTACCGATGCGCTGGTAGTGAATGCCTCCGGCCAGACAGTGCTAAATTCTAACTCCAATTATATCTCGGACACGACTTTAAGCGTTAGAAATGAACTCGACAGCGGGGATATTGGCGGCGGAAATGTAATTGGAGGCAAATTCGATGCCGAAGCCTGGGGCGGGAACTTCACCGGCAACATGATAGGAGAGCAAGTTGTGGCTTTGGCCGGGTCCGGCACGCCTGCTAATCTCAAAGGGATAGATGTAGTGGTTGAAAGCTATTCTGGCGCAACCACGCTTAACGGCATCAGCGATTCTTTTGCCGTGTATAATACTCCCGTTACGACCGCCAACGGAATTAACGTGTCGGGAGAGGTTGAGCGGGCTGTAACGGATTACCGCGGCGTCTACATCACGGGCGGCTTGGGCAATTACGCTGTGACAAACTGGTCAGGCCTCTATGTAGGCACGCTGAATAACTGGGGCGGCGGCGCGGTCACGAACCGCTACGGTATCTATATAGCGGCCCCAAACGGCTCGGCCACCAATGACTATGGTTTTTACCAGGCGGGCGCGCAAAAGAATTATTTCGCTGGCAATGTCGGTATCGGGACTACAGGCCCTGCAACCAAGCTGGACGTGAGCGGTACCCTTAAAATTGCCGACGGTGGCGAGGTGTGCGCGGCTGGTGTCGCCGGCGGCATTCGCTACAATGGCGGTAACCTCCAATACTGTAACGGGACGGCATGGACGAGCCTTTCCACGGGCTCCGGCCTGCCTGCGGGCGCCAATACGCAGATCCAATTCAATAGTGGCGGCGCATTCGGCGCGAGCGGCAACTTCACATGGAACAATGCGAGCAGTGTCCTGACCGTCACCGGCAAGGGTCATTTCGGCGTCCCTGCCCCGGGGAGCCTCGACGCCTACGCGAAGCTGATCGTTGCGGGCAACGGCGGAGGATATGTCGCGATCGGCAGTCCCACGCAAGGTGACTGGGGAGCCGGTAATATCCATCTCGGCCGGGACAGCGGCCCCAACGGCGGCCCGACCGGTACATGGCAAACGCTCTATGAGATCACCGGCGAGAGTTATGATGTCTCCTCGGGAGACACCACCCGCGATTTCTACGTCAAGGATATACTAGCTAGCAAATACATACTGATGGCCAACAGCAAGGGCTATATCGGCCTCAATACGAACAATCCCGGTGCTGGTCTCGACGTTCAGGTGCCTGTAACGGCCGCCGCGGCCGCCGCTTATGGCGGGCGCTACCAGCAGACGCTGACGGCGGCGGCCAATAATGACTCGCTATATGGTTTCTTCCTTAATCCGACATACAACGATAATTCCAAGACCGGCATTTCCCACTGGGATATCGGTCTGGACGGCACTGCGATCCGGACAATTGGTATGATCCGCAATACGACCGCGGCCACTGCGGGCAAGTCGCTGAGCATAAATTCCGGGGGCGCCATTGCCGGAACGGCCGATCTTGCCGGCGGCGATCTTGTTCTTTCCGGCGGCACGGCCACAGGCGCGGGCACGTCGAAGATTTTCTTCAAGGGTGCCGGCTACGGCAGTTCCGGCGTCACCGACAGCAATCCGGCCGAGATCGGCCGTATCACCGGCGGCGGCTATATGCGATTCCTTGGCACCTTTGGCAGCGGCGACACAATGCTGGCAGCAACCGGCACGGCAAGTCCCGGCGACGGCACGCGTATGGTCTGGTATCCGAGAAAGGCTGCCTTCAGGGCCGGTTTGCTGAATGACGGCGTCGGCGAATGGGACGATGTGAACATCGGCAATTCGAGTGTTGCGTTTGGCAATAATACCATGGCCAGCGGTCAGGGGAGTGCCGCCTGGGGCCAATTCACCACGGCCAGCGGCCAGGACAGTACGGCCTGGGGCGTAAGCGCGACGGCTTCCGGCAGCGGCAGCACGGCATTCGGCCAGTTCATAACCGCCGGTGGAATTTCCAGCGCCGCCATCGGGCAATTCGCGCAGACAACCGGGAACTATTCCATGGCCGTTGGCTTGAACAACACCGCCACTGCGAACTTCGCGAAAGTCAGCGGCGCCGGATCGCTGGGTATCTTCATGCAGGATCAGCATAACGTTGACATGACCACAAATAACGCGATGGCCTTGCTGGGCGGCAAGATGATCATCAACCCGGGTACGGGCGGGGGTGCGGGCACGGACTCGACGCCGGACACCGCCCTGCAGATCGTGGGTACTCTCAAGATTGCCGACGGCGGAGAAACCTGTACGGTGGCTGGGGATGCCGGGATGATCCGCTACAACGGCGGAAACCTCCAATACTGCAATGGAACCGCTTGGACAACGGTTGGCAGCGCTGGCGGTGGTGTCAGGCTGGATCAGATCACAGCAGCCACGGCGAACAATACGCCAATAGACAGTGGCGCATTCACGATCGGCTGGAACTGGAACTCTCTTAGCACCGGCAAGGCCCTTACGCTCGGATCAAGCTCCATGACATCGGGCAACATACTGAGCGTGGAGGCGACGGGCACGGGCGGCACGGGCGCTGCGATCAATGCCGCCAATGCCACGACTGGCAATGGATATGGCATTTACTCCACAGTGTCGGGTTCGGGTAACACCGGTGCGGCCGTGGTCGGCATTAACTCGTCTGCGACCGGCGTTAACTATGGCGTTTACGGTTCAACCGGCAGTTCCTCGGGTTATGCGGTCTACGGCAACGCAAGCTCCGCCAGCGGATCCAACATCGGCGTTTACGGCATAACGGCGTCAAGCAGCGGCGGTGCGATCGCCGTGCGGGGCTCCGCTACGGGCGCGGGCGCGAATACCACTTACGGGGGATACTTTGACAACAACTCAACGGGCGCAGCCTATGCTCTTTACGGAAGCGAAACAGGTGCCGCCAACACCGGCTACGGTGTTTACGGCCTGAATTCCAGCCCAACAGGCTACGGCGTCTTCAGCGCCGGTGCATTGGGAGCAGCCCCTTCGGCAACATCCATAGCTTCGGCGGCGAACGCAAATTTTGCCACATCGACCATTACGGCGCCGGTGCTCACCGTCACGGGCGCAACCGCCGTCACCGGTCAAATGAACAGCTATCTCTTCAGCCAGCCGACGATCACGAGCGCATCGGCCGCTATCACCGGGGCGGCGGCCCTGACGGTCGCCGGCGCGCCGATCAAGGGCGGTGCGGCCGCAATGACCAGCAGTTACGGCCTTAAGATCAACGCCGGTTCGTCCGTCTCGGGTGCAACAAGCGCCTACGGGCTGTATGTGGACGCGCCGACAGGCGGAACAGCCAATTATGCGGCGTCGTTTGCTTCGGGCAACGTCGGTGTCGGCACGACGGCACCGACGGCCGTTCTCCATATCTCGCCGGCCGTCTCGAACATCGCTCCTGCCCTGCGGGTAACGGGCGCCGTGAATACCACCAATATAACCGCCTCTACGGAGGTTCCCGACCTCGATCTGGCCCTGAACCGGACCGAAACCTGGGCAACGGGTGCCCTAGCGCTGCAGGAGGCGGTGAAGATCGGTGCGCCGACCTACAACTTTGTCGGCGCTTCGACGCTGACCGAGGCCGATACTGTCAGCATTCTGGGCGCTCCGGCCAAGGGCGCAAATGCTACGCTGACTAACACTTACGCGCTGAATATCGGCTCCGGCGCGGTGGGTGCGGCGACGAACTCTTTTGGCCTGAAGGTTGCTGCGCAGACCGGCGCGACCAACAACTACAGTGCGGTGTTTACCGGCGGCAATGTCGGTATCGGCAATACGGCTCCCGGCGCGCTGCTCGATATCGGCGCATCAAGCGCGACTTTGGGCACGTTGCGGTTGGAAAACAGCGCCAGTGCTTTCTACACGCAATTCCAGCCAAGTACGCTTGCGACGGCATCGGCGACTTACACGCTGCCCACGGCACCGCCAACAGCCAACGGTCAGGTCCTCTCGAGTACGACAGCAGGCCTCATGTCCTGGGCGAACGCGGCCAGCGGCGGCGGGCCTTACGGCAGCAACACGCAGGTTGCCTTCAATGACTCCGGGACTGAATCCGGCAACGCGGGCCTGACATTCGACAAGACCAACGGCATGCTGAGCGTTTCAAGTAAAGTGGCAATCGGAGCGACGGCCGGAGCGGCTGCGCCAACGGCGCTCAAGCTGAACCAGCTGGGAGACACCAGTATAGCAGGCCCGACGAACGGCCAATGCTTAAGCTATAACGGCACCAGCTGGGTTAACAGCTCGTCGTGCGGCAGTGGAACTTCAGCGCTTTCGGGACTGACAGCGGCAACAGCGACAAACAGCATCGACAACCTTAATTTCGGCCAGACGTGGAACTGGAACACGCTTGCGGGTTCCAGCGCCCTCAAGCTTTCAACCACCAGCACGTTGGCCGCCACGAACACGCAAAGAATGCTCGAGATTGCGATGTCGGGGGCGAACGCGACAGCATCGCAAACGACTACCGGAGCTTATATTGTCAACTCCCACACCGGCACGGGCGCTGTCGATTTCGGCTTGGTCGCTGTTGCCAACGGCACGGCGGTGAACGATGCGATATATGCTACGGCAGGCGGCGGAACGACCAACTATGCTGCAATCTTCGATCAAGGCAATGTCGGCATTGGAAACACCGCGCCGGGCGTGAAACTCGAGCTCACGCCCTCGGGTGTCACCGACGGCATCCTTGTCGACCGTCAGGGAACGGGCGCCACCAATGCGAGTGCGTGGTTTATCGGCGTCCTGAACTCGGCCGGCACGGCGGCGCTTGATTTTGGTGCATCGAGTTCCACCTATACGACGGGCGGCACAGCGGCGTGGCTGGGCAACAGCGAATCCTTCTTTGCCTATCCAAGCAGCGGCAAGTTCAAGATTGGCACCGGCAATGGTGCGACGCCCGTGATGACGTTCGACACCGCTGGTAAGGTCTCCGTCAATACCGGAACGACGACGACGGCTCTGAACATCGCCGGTTCGCTGATGGTCGGTAACGGCAACGAGACCTGCTCGGGCGCGACATATGCGGGCGCCATCCGCTACAACGCCGGCAACTTGCAGTACTGCAACGGCTCGGGCTGGCAAACGGTGGGCAACAGCACGGCCTCGGCCGGCACGCCCGCGGGTTCGGACAAGCAGGTGCAGTTCAACGACGGCGGTTCGGCCATGGGCGGCAATGCCAATATGACGTTTGACAAGACGACCAACACGTTCACAGCCACAAACATCGCCGCCTCGACCAAAATCAACCTGACGCCGCAGGCCGGCGCGGCGGCGCCGACAACCGGTACGGCCGTCGTAAGCGTTACCAAGCAGATATTTACGGCCAGCGGGACATATACCGCGCCTTCGGGACTTTTATACGCCATTGTGGAGTGCGTCGGCGGCGGCGGCGGCGGCGGATACGGCATCTCGGCTGCGGGGGCAACGGGCGGCGGCGGCGGCGGGGGCGGTTATTCGAGAATCACTTTGACGGCCGCAGCGATTGGTGCTTCCCAGACCGTTACAATCGGCGGCGGCGGCGCCGGCGGAACCACCGGCGGAGTTGCTGCCGGGAACGGCGGGGATACATCCCTAGGTACGCTGTGTGTGGGCAAAGGTGGCACTGGGGGAACAGGAGGCAACTCGACCGGATTTAAGACGGGCGGTGCAGGCGGTATAGCGGGCACTGGCGACGTAACGGTGGTCGGCGGCTCGGGCGGCATGGGCTCGGGACCGGCAACCACCATGGCCGCAGGCGGATTGGGCGGGACATCCGTGCTTGGCGGCGGCGGCTCGGGAGGAAATGACAATACAGGCTCCGCCGGAGGCAATTATGGCGGCGGCGGCGGCGGCGGCGCCCGCAGCAATGCCAGCAACACGAACCATGCCGGCGGCGCCGGTGCAGGCGGAATTATCATCGTCACCGAATACAAGAGCCAGTAATGGCGATCAGCCATGAATAGCAGATATCGCGCGATAATCCTCTTCTTCCTGCTCGCCGCACTGGCGGCGTTATTCCCGCCGCCGTCGGCGCGCGCGGCGGGCAATGCCGGCGACATCATCTGGAATCCCAACACGCGCATGCCGCAATATTGCGACGGCACGAAATGGGTCGGCATGCCGCCCTTCAAGAAATCACCCAACTATCAGGCCTATGGCCGCCTATTCGATGACGGAACAGCTGACTATGAAGGCGGGATCGCAGCCTCGGGCGTGACCGTAACCGGCAGCTTCTGGTTCCGCCGCGCGGGAAATTATGGCGTGCTCAATTATATCTATGCGATCGCAGACCAGCGTAACAACGGACGAACCTATTTCGCCATCACGATCACGGCGGCTGACAAGATCAGGATTTTTGGCGCGAGAAGCAATGGAACGCTCGCGCTGGATATAACCGGCAGCACGGCCATCCAGGACAATCTTTGGCACCATGTCCTGTTCAGCGCGGATCTGTCCGCGGCTCAGACCGCGGGCAAGAACCCGTCGATCTATATTGACGATGTCGCCGAAACGGTGACGGTCACCACATTCACCAACAACGCGATGGACTTTGCCAATGCCAACGGCGGCGGATTCGTGGGCATTCTGTACACTGGCAATGGCGTTCAGCAGCCGAACGGCTTTTATGGCGGCCTGTCCGATTTCTGGCTTAAGGGCGGGGCAGGGGCCTACATCGATTTCTCGGTCACGGCGAACCGGCGTTCTTTCATCGACGCGAACAAGAAGCCGGTGAACATAGGGTCGGGCGGCACGGCTGCAGGGCTGGCTCCCGACGGCTGGCTGTGCTGCAGCAGCGATATCAATAACTTTGCCAATATATATTCCGACTGGGCCCATGACGTCTGGCACGAGCCGTGGAACCAGACCGTGCGCGGACCTTCGTCAAATTCGATCACGCTGACCAAGCTGCAGACGCTCACCGGTGCGAGTATGAGCTCCACGGGCCAGGTCGCCATTCAGGGCAACTACGCCTATGTGACGGATGAGACCAACGGCAAGTTCAACGTCATAAACATATCCAATCCGTCCAGCATGTCGGTGGCGGGCACTTTGACCGACGCGACGGCGTTTCCGGCGGGTAGGCAGACGTGGGGCGTGGCGGTCGAGGGCAACTATGCCTATGTCTGCGCGAACGGCCTGATTACGGTCGATGTGAGCAACCCGGCGGCGCCGACCAAGGTCGGTACGCTCTCGGACACTCGCGTATGCTCCGGCGGCGGCGTGTCCTACGGCAACCCGATCGCCCTGAAGGGCAAATACCTGTACACGCAGAACGGGGAAAGCCCGGACTATTTCGCCGTGATCGACAAGAGCACGCCGACCGCGCTCAGCATCGTCAGCGCGATCACGGTTGGGGACTACGATGACGACGGCATGGTGGTTTCCGGCGATTACGCCTACATGACCGGCAACGGCAATCTCAGTGTCGTCGACATCACCAACCCGACGGCGCCTTATGTTGTGAGCACGACGGCTCTGGCGAACGGCACCCAGACCGGAATGGCGATTGATCAGGCGTACGGAAACCTGCTTTATCTTACCGGGAATCAGAATCTTTTCGAGCCGATCAATATCAGCAGCAAAACCGCTCCGGTCGATCCGGGGTGGAACGGATTCATCTATCCGCCGAGCCAGTCGACGCTTGTGATGAAGGGCATTGCCGTGTCGGGCAACCGGCTGTATGTCGCCAGCAATTCGGCATCGCCGGTGCTTTTCGTATACGACATCACCGACCCCGCCAACCCGCAGTATCTTGTGGACTCGACCAACGCGACGTGCAGCGGTTGCCGGGGGATCGCCGTCAAGGGCAACTATATCTTCACCACGCTCGAGACAGGCGGCGGCCTGATCTCATGGCAGCTGACCGAAGGCGGCACGACCTGTGCCAGTCCTGCTGGCAAAGAGGGCGACGTCATCTATAACGGCGGCGCCAACCACGTGATGCAGTTCTGCGACGGGTCGAACTGGCAGCCGCTGGGGCCTGTGCCGGGCGCGACCACGGGATCGACATGCAACAACCCGTCCGGCAACGAGGGCGACTTCATCTTCAATCAGGATTACCGCGTCATGCAATACTGCGACAGCAAGCTGTGGATGAGCGTCGGGACGCCCGCCTACAATCCGCTGCCGCTGGCACCCACCAGCGGGCTGATTCACTGGTGGAAACTCGATGACACTTATGGCTCAGGCACGGCCGCGGATTCGGCCGGTAGCGCGACCATCACGATGTCGGGAACGTCGAGCTTCAACAACGTAGCGGAGTACGGCAGCGGCGCTCTTTATTTTCCCAACGACGGGACGGCGAAACTCAATAATGTGACGACCCCGGCCGACATGCTCGGAAAAAGCGCCGTAACGCTCTCGATGTGGTACAAGCGGGCCCAGGCGGGTTCGTACCTCTCCGTCGGACAGGAAAACCTTAGCAATTCCGGCGATGAGATCTCGATCGAGGTCTTCGGCGACGGTAACGTCTATTATTCGCTCAGCGATGGCAGCCAGAGATACGGCAGCATCGTCAACAACGACACGAACTGGCATTTGGCGACGCTTGTCTTTGACGGCACGCTAAGCGGCGATTCAAACCGGTTAAAGGCATATCTCGATGGCGTGCAGCAGACGCTGTCGTGGAGCAATGGCGGCGTCCCCGCCGTCACGACGTCGAACCCGTTCGGTTTCTATATCGGCAACCTCGGCAGTCTCGGATATACGGATTCCGGCAGGATCGACGATGTACGCGTATATAACCGCGCGCTTTCCGCGACCGAGGTATCAAATCTGTTCAAGGCGACCGCTTCGGTGAACGATCCGGTGGGCTGGTGGAAATTCGATGAGTCCTCGGGCACGGTGGCTTCCGAATCATCGGGATACGCCAATCCCGGCACGCTCAACTATCTGTATAACGGCTATCCGACCTGGCAGCCGACCGGCGGCAAGATCAACGGCGGGCTGAAATTCGACGGCGGTTCCGCGCAATACGTGCAGGTCAACGACGCGGCTTCGCTCGATCTGGCCACCTCGTTCAGCGTGTCGGCATGGGTCTATCTGACGGCGCTGCCCGGAGCGGGCCAGATCGCCCGGATTGTCGACAAGGAAGCCGCCGTCGGCACCAACTACGAGCTCAATATAGACAACGGCTATTTCGGGTCCGGCCTCGGTTTCACGCTGAGCTATAACAGCGCGGGTTGCTGCGACGACAACTACGTCAAGTACGTAACCAGTATAAGCACGAACACATGGTATAACGTCACCGCCGTTTATGATTCCGTCGCGCAGACGCAGACAATGTATATAAACGGCGCTGCGTCAGCGACGCACAGCGTGGCCGGTCTGCCGCCGCAGGCCGGCGCCGGCAATCCTCTCTATATGGGTTCGCGCTCAGGCAACGACGCGCTGTCGGGTGTGCTCGACGATGTCCGCGTCTATAACCGCGCGCTGTCGGCCAGCGAGGTTTCCGCCATTTATTCGGGCGTGTCGGGCGGCACCTGCCCGTAACGGTGTCACGAGCCGTCGTAGATATCCCTGATTTCGCCGCCGCTCAGGGCACGGTTGTAAACGCGCACTTCGTCGATCTTGCCGTCAAACACACAGCAGGTCGAGCCTGAAGCGTCACTTCCAATCACTACGGGATTGTTATTGAGCGCCGAGGCCGTAAGGGCGTCGGTGCCGATGGTCACCGTCTGCTGGACGCCGTCCACATATATCTTTGCCCCGGACGCGGCGGAACTGCCGCTGTAGGTGACCGCGACATGATGCCAGGTATTAAGCGAGATGGGGGCGAGGGTGGTGATGCTTATCCTGTTGATCGAACTGTTTCCTATATCGAAGGTGAGCAGGCTGGAGCTCGCGTTGAACCAAAGGGTCCAGCCTGACACCGCGCCGCCATTATATTTTTCGATGATATCGTCCTCGGACGAGTTGGACTGCCGGTATATCCACGCCGACACGGTAAAGGGGCTGGTCCTGTCAAAATCGAAGTTCGATTCATTGGCGATGTCGACCGAGTCATTGTTGTTGTCGAACAGGATCCCGTTGGTGTCTTTCCCCGTGGTCCATGCCGCGCCGTTGGACAGCGTACCGCCGTTGCCGTTACCGGATGAATCCGCCGTGGACGTCGTGCTGCCCTCGTCGAACTTCCAGTAGCCGATCAGGCCGCTGGCGGGCGGGGTGCTCGGCGGACCGGCAATCGATATCCATGTCGTGCCGTCGCAATACTGCATGACCTGCGACGTGCTGTTGTAAATCATGTGCCCTTCGCTGCCCGCAGGGTTCAAGCATCCCCCGCCGCCGGCGCCCGGCACGGGTCCCATCGGACGCCAGGTCGACCCGTCGCAATACTGCATGACGTGGTTGCTGCCGCCGTTATATACGATCGTGCCGCGGTGCGACGCGGGGCTGGCGCAGACATAGTAGGCTTCGTTATAGAGTTTGCGCACATCGTCGTCGGTCAGCGCGCGGCTGTAGATGCGCACGTCGTCGATCGAGCCCTTGAACGGGTCGCTGTCCGCGCTGACGCCCGAGCCTCTGGTAAGCCATTCGCCGTTGTCGCCGATAGCCGTGTGGCAGGCGACCGCGCAGTTCGCGAAGGAGAACACGGTCGCGGATGTTTCCTCGAGAATGCCGTTCACATAGAGTTTCGTCGACGCCCCGCTGGCGACGGCCACAAGATGCGTCCATGTGGCCAGCGGCGGGATGTATGTGTATGTGATGCTGGTGTTCGACGAAAAGAGCCCGACGGTCCCCGTCGAATTGGTAAGCTGCCATTGAAGGCGTTCGGTGCCGGCTCCGCCGATATCCCTTTTTCCTATGATCGTGCGCCAGTCGGTGTAGTTCGTGGGCTTGATCCATGCGGACAGCGTAAAGGGAACCGCCGGAAAATCGAAGGTCGTTCCCAGATCGAGCTGCGGGTTGTTGTCGTCGTTGCTGTCGTCGCTGCCGTCGATCAGGATCGCGCCGCCGTCCTTGCCGCCGGACGCCTGCCACGAAGGGCTGTTGGCAAACGTGCCCGGAAAGTTGCCGGCTGAATCGTTCGCGGTCGTGCCGCTGCTTTCGTCCATCTTCCACCAGTTGACCAGCCCGGTCTTGATGTCGCCCGTGGTGACCGGATCGGAATCCGCCAGCGTGCCGGTCAGCGTGAAGCCGGGCTCGCCCGACGCCGCGTTGGTCTGCCATGTCGCAAGCGGGTTCGTCAGGAAAACCTCGTTGTTGGCGCCGTCGATCAGTTCGCCCATCGCGCCCAGATAGACGGCGTTGCCGCCGGTGGTGATGAATTTCTGCAGGTTCGCCGCGACCGACAGGTCGATATAAAAGCCGTCGTCGATCCAGAAATCCGCCAGATCGCCGGCATATTTGGCCGCCCCGGCGCTGGTCGCGCCGACGGAATTGCGCGGCGTCGCCATCGTGAAATCGATAGAGCCGTTTGTATATATTCCCCATGTCGGCGTATCCGCGGCGCCGTCCACATAGATGAAACGCTTGGCATTGTTTGAGACATCGACGCTAAACACGATGTGGTGCCAGTTGTAGTCGTTGAAAATCGTGCCCGTGGTGACATCCAGAAGGGTGGTGGGGTTCGAACTGCGGGCCTGTATATGGATTTTGTTGGTGGTTGCAAATTCGATCAGGAGACGCAGGTTGGCGGCGTTGACAGTGGCCGTGTTGTTGGCGCGGAAGATCGTCTGGGCGGTGCCGAAGTTCAGCGCGCGCCGGAACCAGAAACTGACCGTCAGTTTGCTGTCGTCAGCGGAAAGGAAGTTCGAGGTCGTCGTGAGGTAATCGTTCGTGCCGTCGAACACCACGCCCTGCGGCTGGTAGGTCGGCTTGGCCATCGAGACCCAGCGGAAATTGTTGCAGTACTGCTCGGTGCGCCAGTCACGGTTGTAGATCGTGTCGCCGGTGTTGCCGGCGGGGCTGATGCAAAAGGCCTGGGCCGCCCGTGCCGCGCCGAGCAACGCCGCACAAAGCATCACAACCGCTATCCATCGCCAGTGTGCCAAAATTGCTACCTGTACCTAAGAATCAATAATGTTTAACCGTAGCTGTCCGGGGTGTACACCCGCAACTCGAGAATTGACTTGTCTCCTCAAGTCCGTTTTCGGTATTCTGGCGCTCCACGCGGGTATGGTGGAATGGTAGACGCGCCTGACTCAAAATCAGGTGTCCGCAAGGACATGGGGGTTCAAGTCCCTCTACCCGCACCACGTTTCTCTAGCCACGCCCCTATTATACAAAATAATTGACGGAAGCGATCCGGCGAAGCCCGCGCGGTCTGTCCGTCCGCGCGGGTTTTTTCGTTCGATCAGCCTATTGTTATGACTAGGATTCTGTAACGTTTGTGTAACGAAAAACCGCTTTATTAATGCCATTGTCGCATTTTTGACTTACAATAGATGTAACAACGGAATTGATGGATTTTAGATGCCTGTGAAGCGTGTACGGCTTCTGACTGTTGCCGCTTTCTCCCTGCTGACCGTAATGATTTACGGCACGCCCGCTTTTGCGGCCTGCGGTGGATCGCTCACCGTGACACAGGTAACGGCTCTGGATTTCGCCACATGGTCGACCACGACGACCGCGGGCAGGACGGCGATTGTAACAACCGGGGGCGCCACGACGGGCTCAACCGGGACGCTGATTTACGGGACAGTCGCGGCCGGCAATTACACGATCACCGACGGCACGCACGGGAACTGCACCAACACCATGTCGATCAACGTCTCGGCCATGGGCAGCTGCGGCACCAACTGCTCGATGGGCGGCGTGACGGCGCTTTGGGCGGGCGTGTCGCACACGACCTTTCCCTTTTCGGTTACGCCCGGCAGTGGCACCCTCAATATCGGGGCCACGGCCACCCACGGCGGCGCGGGCATGCCGACCGGTTCATACAATCCCGCCTATACGATCACGGTTACGGTCGGTTCCGCAGGCAACGATGTAACCACCGGTCCGGTCGCCGAGACCGCCGGCATCGATTTCGATACGCCGCTGTCGTTCGGGGCGGTGACCAATATCAATTTCGGCGACGTCAAGGCCGGGGTGTCCGACGATTACACCATCGATACGGCCGGCGCCGTATCGCATACCGGCGCGGGCGGGTTTTCCGGCGGAACGCCCGTGGTCGGGTCGGTGAGCATAGCGGGCTCCACCGCGCAGGCGATCACCATATCCATCACCGGCACAACGGCGAGCAGCGGCGTTTCGATTACGGCGGAGCGCGGCAAATACGGCCTGGCCGCCGAGACGAACTTCCCGATCAGCGGCGCGGCGCCCGCGGGCGGGACGACGCTTTTGTTCGGCGCGACGGTGCACGCCGACGGCACGCAGACTGACGGCCTGACTGCCAACCCGTCCATGACCGTTCAGGTCGTTTATCAGTAGAAAAATTGTCATCCTGAGCGGAGCGAAGGATCTCCTTCGCATCTGTCACGGGATTCTTCGGCCTGCGGCCTCAGAATGACAATCATTAATCCTGTCATCCTGAGCGAATGGCGGAAGAAAAATAACTAACTGAAAATATTGTTATTTTCCTGACAATTTTCTCCTGTGTAGCGCCTGTGTAGAAATTTTTTTAAAAAATCAGAGAATCCGCTTCACAAACCACGCCAATTCTATCCGTTTAGAGGGTACTGACAAGGCGTTTTCATTTTCGGATTTGAATATGTGTGTCTTTTAGAAAAGTTCGATCATGTAATTTACTTCACCTAGCGGCCTGCCTTTAACGTGTAAATACTAGTGAGAAATATTAATATAAAGGGCGAAGCACTTCTTCATATCGTCTTCCGTACCGGGTGCAAATTTCTTGTAGCTCAAATACCCGCCTTGCTGATCGAGACATTCAGGATCGCCAGCAGCAATCACAGCGCCTGTTAGCGGCGAACCATCGTCCAATTTCTCGTCAAGTTTTCTGGCCCGTTCGGACGTCAGTATGTACGAATTGCTAGTGCTTAAATCGCCACTCTCCTCGTTGGTCAGTAGTAAATAGAGGCCGTCCATCGGCTTCGCACCGGCGAATGTCCCCGGAAGAGCAACAGCTCCGTCATACCGAAGAACAAGGAATCCTCCGCCGAGAGGCGATGCTGGAAAAGCTTGTCCCCATACGGGTTCGTGGCTGCTTGAATTATATCCTTGCAAAAGGCCAGCATTTTGGAGATCAGACCAGAATTGGAGTTTCAAATTACTATTTCCAGCCGGGTTCTCTCCCGGCGGGTAATGAAACCTATCCTGAAAAATCGTTCGGGCCGCCTGTGTTTCGGTAATAAACAAAACAGTTTTATTGATATTTGCTGCCTCATAATCGGCCTCTGTTGGCTGACGTAAAGAAGGAGAATCGGCTGCCGAATTATTTTGCGCATAAAGAGAAGGTATGTGCAGTAATGCAAAGAATATTACAAACAGAACGATCCTTGACATTTTCGGCTCCAATAAATGGCTATTTCTACGGTTATTGCAGAACCCCGGCAGGTTTTTTTCTTGTTTTGGCGTTCAATACTTCATCGCTATAGATGAAGTTATAGCATCGCGATCCGGTCGTGAAATCTATCTCATCTCCCGTGCTTCTATTTATCAGGTTATCCTTTCTCCAATACATATCTGATTTTTTTATTTCTGGCCCAAAGATAATAAAATTATTAAACGGCAACGGCCATTTGTAATCCAGCAATCTAACGTCTTCCCGGGAACCCATATCTATATTTTCTCTGGTCATTGGCACATCCTTGACAATGCCATCATCTCCTCCCGTTTTAACGGTAATCACAACCTGCGTTCCCTGCTCGCCACGCATTTTATTCTTCATAACTTCAAAAGTCACATCACTTACAGACTGCCCGTCAATTTTAAGAATTCTATCGCCAGCTTTTATGCCGCCCTTATATGCAGGTTTTCCCGGAATGACATTAATAACTACTATATCGGTAGATTCTTTGCTCTTGGCATAGCTCATGCCAATTCCGCCGAATGTTTCATTGATAAAGCCGTAATCTTTCATAATGGGAGCATATTCTAGCTTGGCAACGTCACAGGATTTGTCGATTTTCTCGCGTCCCCATCCCTTTTTCAAAATAATAATATCAACGCCACGCCCGGAGTGCACCTCATCGTCACCAGCCTCTGTATCAAACACACCAAGCACGGCACTGCTTTTTATATTATCTTGCCCATCACTCAGAAAATAATAGTGGATGCCCATAACACAGGTTAGGGTACTCCCCGGACCTTCACCCGATACTATCGTCATATCATGCGAACAGGGATCATGATTTGCCTCCGTGACCTGCATTTGATCGGAGTTTAAGTTCAACGGAGTAAGAATATATTGATGAGGGTTAGAGCCAAGAAGCCATAACGGGACAGCAGTTGGAAATCCCCCTTTGCTCATCATATCCACAATCATACCGATATCGCTTTTGGCTTTCTGAGTAGGCATGAGTTGAAGCCAGTTCTTATAACTTAGAATATTCTCCCGATCCATCGCTTGTAGGTCCAAAGAAACCCGCGCCTGTGTTTTGGCCTCGCCGTAAGACGATGCTGCGCCGATTAAATTGGTCTCTTGAGCAGTCTCACTGGGATTTTCCCACAACTTCTCAACGATTTTTCCTTCTTCACGAAAAATATAACGGTTGTCACAGGTTTTTTGAACATTGACAGGGACGCTTGCCGAAACCTCAATGAATCGTTCTTTACCTTCGATGTCGTCTGCCTTCCATTTTTGTGCCTTTTTGTCTTTCAGGATCATCGTCCACTTAAGGCATCCGTCCAGCATCAGTCTGTCCTTTGAAGGATCGGCCAAAATCTGAATCATATCGCTCTGTATGCCGGAAAACGCCGGTTCCTCAAAATATATCGTATTCGGCTTGTTATTCGCGAAATCGAACGACGCCACACCCTGCTCAAAAATTCCATTGATCCAGTAATCTTCCGAAGAATCATTTGTGATTGACAGCGGTCTTCCGCCAAAATCTATGATACCGGGAGAGTAGGTGGAGTTTCCCTTCAAAGCATTCCTGGCCTTCTGGATGAATTCCTCCTTTTTCTGTTTCCATTCTTCTTGCTCAAAATATAGAAAAGATTCGGGTTGGTGCGATTCGGCAATCTTTGAATCAGATGTCACAGCTTTTTCGGCCAAGTATTCATCGGTGAACCTGTGTCTGGCGATTTCGATTTCCTGCTTTTGCATGGAATCCTTCAGTTCCTTGATATCTGCGTGACTTTCTCCCGCTTCCAATTCCATTTTTTCCAAGGAATCTTTTTGCCTTTTTTCAAAGGCTTTCCGTTCTTCATCTCCCGCCTTTAGGATATTAATAATATCGTCAGTAGCTTTTTTAAGATCACCTTGCTGCTTTTGATCGTTTTTGAGGTTATCCTGTATTTGGCCAACTTCGATGTTAAGGTTCTTCATCTGGTTTGCCGCAACCACATTCTGCTGTGATAAGTGTTTTATTTTCAGAAGTGTAAAAAAAGAAAATCCCACAAACAAGCAGGCCAGAAAATAACTGAATCTTTGGCCTCTTCCATTACCAGCAACGTCACTAATTTTAGCGGATCGGTCGTCCATTTAGCTCAATTCTAGCGGTTTACGCTTAAGCCACCAAATCCTTAAAACGCGATTTAAAGGCTCGCGCCGGGAAGAAGCTACAGAATTTCTATGCCGCTTTAGCTTCCTTTAAATCTTGAATGAATTTGAACTCGTCGTCGTTGACGATTTCGTCGGCGTCGATCATCTCACAAGCGTAGCGAACGACTTTGGAATAACGATCTTTGCCTTGATCCCAAACTTTTCTTACCGAGTTCAGGTAAACATCCACGCTCGGATAAATGCGGTTGATATGGCGGCGCACTTTTTCGTCGTCGATCTGGTATTCAAAACAGACATCCATGAGATAATGAAAAATAACGTCTATCTCGGAAAAATGGAGTCGGCCATCGCAGCGGCCAAGAAATACCAAGACGTTTAGCGCATGGCGGTTCTCTCTTAATGCCCGCGTCGTCGCATATTCCGGGTCGTCAAGACGATGGCGCGCTATTAACGCAAACTTTTCCAGAATTTCATGGTGGTCGGAAATAATTTCGCCCGTTTCTGGATCAACCACTTCAATGATTCTATCAAGGCGGAAGGTTCGCGGTTCCTTTGCTTCATAGCAATAGCAACTCAAAATCACATTGCCGCCTTTGGAATTGGAAACCCGGCAAATGCTGACGCGGCGATTGCTGATTTTTCCATCTTCATCTTTATAGGAAAGAAAAACTGAAGTGCCGATATCATCCAGAATGTCATCTGCGATTTCATGGTTTTCGCCTTTAGCGTGAATATTGGCTGTTCGCTTGGGCGGGAGTCTCGGTTCCTCGGTCTTCTTCTGAAGTCCTCTAGCAATGAATTTTTCCAGAATTTCCAGTGACATTATATCCTCGTATTTTTAGCGTCGATTGCTCCCGTAAGAATACGGTGGTGTTGCCAGCGCTGCAATTAATTTTGAGGGCTAATCTGGAATTTCAGCCAGCTATCGCCTTTTAGCTTTTAAACGATCAAGCTGCCGTTATGCAGCGCTTGTGAAACGTCAAAGTTGTGAACGCCCTGCAACGTGGCGACCGCAACGAAGTTGCTGCCGTTAGCTGCGCCGTCCGCGTCAACCGATATGACAGTATTGCCGCCCTGCTGACTGGCATGGACAAAATTATTGATGACCTGCTGCGTTACGTTGGGAACCTCGATCATTTGCGACAAATCCAGTTTGTCGCCCTGATTGGCGTTGAAATCGGTAACGGTGCCGTAACCGTTGATGTTGGTGAACTGGAATGTGTCCGCACCCTTGCCGCCAGTCAATGTTGCGTTTCCGGTTCCAACAACAAGCAGATCATCGCCGTTATCACCGTAAAGAAGATCGTTGCCGGACCCGGCGTAAAGCGCGTCGTTTCCGCTTGCGCCATGTAAAACGTCATTTCCGGTGACAGCATATAAGGTGTCGGCGCCGGTGCCGCCGGTCAGCGTATCATTGCCGGAGCCGCCGTAAATTACGTCGCTTCCATTACCGGCATTAATTTGGTCGTCACCAGCGCCGCCTATTACGGTTCCGTTCCCGTTGCCCGCGTTGATGATGTCATTGCCATCGGAGCCAACATCGGCCCCGGCGGGCGCTGCGACGGTAATTGCCACGAGCCCCGTATTAGTCCCTCCTTGCCCGTCGAGAAGCGTGTAGGTAAACGTATCGTGCCCTGCAAATCCTAGTTGCGGGGTGAATACAAACGTGCCGTCCGCATGCAAAACAAGGCTTCCGCCCTCGGTTGTAGAAATCGTCGCTGCAACTACGCTAAGGTTGCCGTGATCGGGATCGACATCCAGACCAAAGCCATTGTCAACCAGCACATTTCCGGAGACTCCCTGATTGAAGTTCCCGTTGAAGCTATCCAGTTGCGCCACAGGAGCAGCGTTTATATCCACGACTGCCGTACCTACAGCCGTTCCTCCGCGACCATCGGAGATCGTGTACGTAAAGGTGTCCGACCCGAAGAAACCTGACGCGGGATTGTAATTGAATGATCCATCCGCGCCGACTGTAACCGTTCCCCCATGCGCCGAAGCATATGTGCCCGCCGCAACGGATAAACTGTCTCCATCAGGGTCGCTATCGACGCCATGACCATTATCAGATATCAGATTACCGGCTACCGCATGATTTTCTTGGTCTTGGAAGTTATCGGCCTGCGCCACCGGCAAGCCATCGACATTGATGGTGACGGTGCCTGTGGCCGTGCCGCTGTCATGAATTGTATATTGGAAGTTATCTACGCCGAAGAAGCCCGTCGCGGGCGTGTAGGTAAAATCTCCGGTTAGATCGATGACCACCGTGCCGCCGTTCGCCGTTGTTAAAGTTGCAGGCACAGCGACCAAAGGCAATCCGTTCGGATCGGTGTCAGCACCGTGACCGTTGTCGGCAAGTACGTTGCCTTGAACTTGCTGATTTTCGACGCCGTTAAAATTATCCGGTTCGGCGGTCGGTGTTCCGGCAACGCTCACAGCGACCATTCCGGTCGACGTATTACCGGCGGTGTCTTGCAGCGTGTAACTAAAAGAATCAGAGCCGAAGAAGTTGTGTGCCGGTGTATATGTAAAATCACCAGATGACGAAAAAACAACAGTGCCGCCCGCTGCGGTCTGCACCGTCTGCGCGACAACGCTAAGGGCAAGCCCGTTAGGGTCGGTATCCGGTCCATGCCCGTTATCGATGAGCACATTGCCTGTGAGCGACTGGTTTTCAACGTCAAAGAAACTGTCCGGTTGAGCGACAGGCGGTTGCGATTGACCGACATGCGTGAGGTTAAGCGTAACCGTGCCGGTTGCGAAACCGCCATTGCCATCTAAAAGCGTATAAGTGAACGAGTCAGCGCCGCTATAGGTGGAAACAGGCGTGTAGGTAAAAGCGCCACTGGCATTAATAGTAACGGTGCCGCCATGGATAGTATGAAACATATCTGCGGTGACGAATAATGCGTTGCCATCGGGATCGGAATCGGTCCCGTGTCCATTATCATTCAGAACATTACCTTGAATGACGGTGTTTTGATCCGCCGTAAAATCATCGGCTTGCGCGACAGGAGCAAGATTCAACGCAACAGACGTATGGAGCAGACTCGTCAGATCAAATCGAATCGCGCCGGATAGGAAATAGAGATTTTCAATCACGTTTGCTGATCCGGCAAAAAAATTCCTGATGTCAACGCCGTCGGAAGCGCCGTACTTGATGAAAAGATCATCGCCCGTGCGGCTGAAGCTCACATTGGCGAGAAGCAGGCCGCCAAAGAGGAATATGCTGTCATTGTTTCCACCCGTATCAGTAATCGTATCTATGCCGTCGCCGGGGAAGAAGTTGAATACGTCGTTCCCTAACCGGGAGATTATCGTATCGTTTCCGGCCCCGCCGAGATATTGGTCGTTGCCGAATTTTCCGTTGAGAATGTCGTTGCCAGCGCCTCCCCAGAGCTGGTCATTTGAAAACGAGCCGGTGATCTGGTCATCGAAAGCGCTTCCGCCTACAAACTGGATATTTGTGAGCGTATCAGTTCCGCCAAATCCATTCTGAAATGCAGCATTCTGGGAAAGGTCAACGACAATGCCTGAAGAAGCGTTCGAATATGTTACGGCGTTAAAAGTTCCTCCACCACCATCAATGGTGTGACTGCCGGTGCCTATATTGAAATCTTTCCAGCACATTGGGATCCTAAGCTTAGAATTCCACGTGGACAAGTTGTCGCG
>JADMIO010841937.1_pt1 | contig 80420 bp, 72 predicted proteins | sample 8958161 | NCBI WGS metagenome assembly JADMIO01 (sample SAMN16585339, study PRJNA669376) | soil metagenome | isolation source: Crop rotation soil | place: USA: Cullars Rotation, Alabama | collected 2011 | reverse complement strand
GCGGTGGCGGCCGTGGCGATGGCGGTGGCGGTGGCGGTGGCGGAGCTGATGACGGTGATCGTGCTGCTGCTGCTCATCGTCGTCATCATCATCATCATGATGCCGTCTGGGACCGATGCGGCGCTTCTCGAACGTCCCCTGTCGGCGGATCGAACGGCAGGTCGGCCTGAATCTCTTCTGAGTGGTCGCCGGACCCGCGGTCGTTTGCCGGCGGCGCGCTAGGTGGCACGAAGCGCGCCGCGACATCCGAGGCGATTGCGCGCGCGCCCGCATCTGTTGGGTGGGCGTAGCGTTCGGTCGACACCGACTTGGCGTGCCCAAGCGCGCGGCCCACTTGGAAGAGGGAAGCGCCGTTCTCAACGGCAAAGGTCGCGAAGCTATGCCGAAGATCGTGCAGACGAACGTCCTCAATGCCCGCGAGCGTGCGGACTTTTTCCCAGGCCCGGTTGACCCCAACGAGCGGTTTGTCGCCAACACCCGACGGGAAGACGTGCTCGCCGCGCCGCTTCACCTTTTGCAGGATGTCGAGCGCCGGCGCCGACAGCACGATGTAACGGGAGCGGTTGAGCGCGCCCATCTTGGTCCGGACCGGCGGCAGCACCAGGCGGGCGCGGTCGAAATCTACCTCTGACCAACGCAGCGCCACGACCTCGGTCCGGCGCGCGCCGGTGAGCATTATCAGCCGGAAGATGTCCGCGAAATCCTTGGTAATGACCCAAGCCTTCTCGGCTTCGGCGATCATGGTCCACAGCCGAGTCGCCTCGTCCCCGGTGAGCGCCCGCTCTCTTTGTTCGTCGCGATACTTTTGTATTTTGCCGCAGGGGTTCTGATCGAGGATCTCGTGACGGACGGCCCACGACATCATCGCCGAGAGCGTGCGCATCGATCGTGCTGCGGCGCCGGTCCCGCCGGTGACGATGGCGCGACCCTGTTTGCGCGTCTTCACATCGAGGGAAGTCTTTCCTGCCGCGACCTGCGCCTGCCACTGCGAAAGGTCGGAAAGCGTCAGCTCGCGCGCGATTCTCTTGCCAATCAATGGCTCGATGTGGCGCATATAATTGGTGCGATCGACCTTCCAGGAGCTGTCGCGCTTGAGCGGCTTATCGATGCGACCCTCGACAAAATAGCGCTCGAATAGCTCCTTGATGGTGCCGCTCTTGGCGCGGGTCTCAACCTTCACCGCCTGCGGGTCTTCGCCATGGCTGGATTGGTAGAGCGCTTCTTTCGCACGCGCGCGGGCCGTGTCCGGCGTCCAGGGCGAGCCATGTTCGCCAATGGTCAGCCAGCGCTGACGGTTGCTGTAGCGATATTTGAGGCAGTAGGTTTTGCGTCCGCTCTTGGCGATGCGCAGCATGAAGCCGCGCACGTCAGTGTCCCAGATGCGGAGCTCGCCTTCGCTTGGCGCAGAGGTGGCGTCGATCAAGCGGATGGTGATGCGCGCGCGAATGCCGTCCATGAGTCGTCCCACCGGATGACTCAAACTCAGTGCGCAGTGTTGAGTATGCTACCAAGAGTTCGAGTCTGTTTTGCTACCATATTGCTACCACGAGAGCGGAATTCGCAGTAACGACGAGGCAACGGCGTTTCTGCTACCAAGAGCGAAAACGCGCAATAACGCAGTGACTCGACACGAGAATTTGGAATGAAGCGGAAAGTGCTAGAATGAAGTGGAATCACTACTTGCGACGATTGCCAAGGTTGGGGTCGTGAGTTCGAATCTCATCGCCCGCTCCAGGATTTTCCAGCAGTGCGCTATCGCCCGGCGCCGGCGTAATCCATGGCCTGGACGATCAGCGAGTCTGCGTCAGCGATGGTGTCGCGGCCGCTGCGGGTCCGCAGCAATTGATCCACGTTGACCAGCGTCGCCGCGCACTCGCGCCATCCGCGCCGGGTCGCTTCACTTATCGCCGCCTTGAGCATTTCGAGCGCATGGCGCCGATCTTCCGCACTCGGTCCGGCCACGCGCACGCGCAGCCGGCGCAGCAGCGCGCCGAGCGGCGGCGGCTCTCCGGCTTCGTCCAAACGACGCCGGTCGTTCCAGCGCTTGGCCGGTTTGCGGCGCCGGTCTGGGCCAAAGTAATCGCCGTTATCGACCCAACGGGTAGGCATGCCCGTTCATGCGCCAAGCGCAGCTAACGTGACGTTTACGATGCTGTATGCGGGCGCCGCCAACTTTGTACGCTAACGCTTGCGGATAAGGCCTTCCTGCGCAGCCGATGCAACCAGCACGCCATCGTCGCGATAGATCGCGCCACGGTTGAAGCCGCGCGCGCCGGAGGCAGATGGGCTGTCCTGCACATAGAGGTGCCAGCGTGAGAAGTTGGTCGGCCGGTGAAACCACAGGATGTGGTCAAGGCTCGCCGTCTGCACGCCCGACTGCCAGGAGACGCCGTGAGGACGCATGGCGGTGCCCAGCAAGGAATAGTCCGAGGCATAGGCCAGCAGGCATTGATTGAGCGCGATGTCATCGCCCGCGTCCGCGCGCGCGCGCAGCCACACCGATTGATGCGGCGGCTTCACGGCCGGCTTGGACACATCCACCGGATCGATCGCTCGCATTTCAATCGGCAGGTTGCGCAGCCAGCGCGTGTTCTCTTCCGGCTGGCTCTTGATCCAGGCTTCGACGAACTTGCCCATTTCCTCGGCGGAGAAAGCGGGCTTCGGCATCTCGCTTTGATGCTCGTAGCCTTGTTCTTCTGTCTGGAACGAGCAGGCCATGTTGAAGATCTGTTCGCCGCGCTGGATGGCGATCACCCGGCGTGTCGCGAAGCTCTTGCCGTCGCGTGAGCGCTCCACCTGGTAGAGCGCCGGGATGTTTGGATCGCCCGGGCGGATGAAATAGCTCTGCAGCGAGTGGCAGATCTTGCCTTCGACGGTGCGATAGGCCGCGGACAGCGCCTGTGCGACCACCTGGCCGCCGAAAATGCGCTGGCGCTCTTCGGCTGGCGAGACGCCGCGAAAGAGGTTCACCTCGATCTGTTCGAGTGTCAGCAGGTTCAAAAGTTCGTCCATTGGGGACATGGGGGGAGGCCTCGTTGCCTCACGTCCTATGGTCCGGCGGGAAAGCGCACAAGCGCACGCGGCGAATAGCTGCTCCCCACGCCCGAGAACGCAGTGGTCCGTTCCGGCGTTACCCGCCCATGAAGATGTTTCGGGACAATGGGCTCACCCTCGCGCTGCTCGTGCTTTTTCTGCTGACTGTCATGGGCCAGGGCTGGTTTGGCTGGCGCGCCGCGTTGCAAGAGCTGGCGCAGCACGGCCAGCAACCGGAGACGTTGCTGGCCTATCTCGGCAGCGGCGACTTCCTGTCGACGCTGTTTGAAAACTGGGAAAGCGAATTCCTGCAAATGTCGGCCTATGTCGTGCTGACGGCCCATCTCTTCCAGCGCGGATCGTCAGAATCGCTCGACCCCGACGATCCGGGCCGCGAGAACGACGAGCCCTATCCCGGCTTTTGGGGCAAGCTGCATGCCCACTCGCTGGGCCTTTCACTTGCGCTCCTGTTCGCGGTTTCGTTCGCACTGCATCTTGTATTCAGCGCCGCGCGCGCCGGTGAGGAGGCGCGGATGCATGGCGCCGCCACATCTAGTTTGCTTCGGTACATCGGCGAGGCGGAGTTTTGGTTCGAGTCGTTTCAGAACTGGCAGAGCGAGTTTCTGTCGACGGCGGTGCTGGTCGTGTTTTCGATCTTCTTGCGCGAGAAGGGATCGCCGGAGTCGAAACCAGTGCGGGCGCCGAACCACCAGACCGGCGCCTGATGGCTGGTCTCAGGCGCTTTGCGCCTCTGGCTCGTCGGACTCGCGCGTGTTCAGCAGTCTTTGCTCCAGGAGAGCGACCGTGTCGACGACCTGTTCGAGCGTGCGCACGCTGCGCAGTTCGACGCCCAGGACACGCTCCTCGATGCGGGAGCGCAGCGTCTCGAACTCGCCGGCCAAGTCACCTTGTTCGACAGGCGCTGGGCGGGTCTCCAGCGCCTCCAGCCGGCGATCGTTATCGGCGACGAAGCGGGCGATATCTCCGCGCAGGGCTTCGATAGCGTTCGCCTGTCTGAGTTCGAACGCGATCATACGCTCCTGCAGCGTTTGCATCCCGCGGGTCGCGTCTCCTGTATCGACGCTCGTCCTCACGGCCTCGATCGCAGCGTTCTGACGCAACTCCGAAGCGGTGGCGCGTTCCTGCAGTGTCTGGATCGCGGAGGCCACGTTCTTCACGTCATTGTTTGAGAGCACCTGCAGGCGCAGATCCGCAAGCGCCACCTCGATTTGATGCGCGCGATCCTCGGCGCGCTGGGAGGTCTCCGCGCTTTGCGCGGCGACGCGGTTCAGCATCCGCGCTATGCCTTGCAGGCCCTCGCTCAAATCGCCGGCCTTCACTTCGTACACCTCAAGCCCGCGCTGCAGCGCCGTCAGGCGGTCGGAGAGGGCGGTGTCGGCGTAAAGCGTGTCCAGGCGCTCCACCAGCGCGGCGACGTCGCGGCGCACGATCGTCAGCGCTTGCTCCGTCTCGGCATTGGCCGAAGCGTATTCGAGCTGAGCAATCCGCCGCTCCAGCTCAGGATCGGCGCCGCCAAGGGCGGACTCGATCTGATCGAAACGGCCGTTGACCGAAATGCTGGCGCCTTCGAGGCGCGTCAGCGCGTTGTCGAGCAGCGTGAGCCGCGCCACTGCGCCCGTATGCTCCTCGCGCAGCAGATGCACTTCGTTGACCGCGCGGTTGCGCACTTCGGCAAGCTCGGCCCGCATCTCTTCGAGGGCCGCGTCCAGACGCTGCGCGGCTGCCGCGTCGCCGGCGCCGATGTCGCGGCGCAACTTCTCGAGCGCGGCAAAGGTCGAGGCTTCGATGCGGTCGAACTCCGCGCCCAGGCGCTGCTGGATATGCTGCAGTTGCTGCTCGCCACGCGAAACGCGCACGGTGATTGCATCGAAACGCTGATCCCAGTCGGCGTTGGCGTGCTGCAGCTGCGCTTGCACGCCGTTTTCGATCTCGGCGGCGCGCCGCTGCATCTCATCGCGCAGGCCGGCAATGCCGTCCGCCGTATTGCCGACGGCGACATCGATCAGTTTCAGCCGCGCCAGATGCGTGATCTGTTCCTCGCGCACGTCGCTGAGCTGGGAAGCAAGATCGGAACGCGTCGCTTCGAGCGCGGCATAGTGCTCGTGACTGGCCCGCGCCAAGTCGGCTGCCAGGAGCGCGTCGGCCCCGCGCAGCGATTGGGCGGTCTCTTCCAACGCAACCTGCGCGCCATCCTCGACGTCGGTCATTTGCGCGCGCAATTGCTCGGCCGTGCGCGACACGAAGCGCTCGGTGTCCGTGACGCGGACGGCGAGGGCGGCCATGCGGTCTGCAGCGTCGGCGAAAGCGGCGTGCATGCGCCCGCGCGTTTCCTCGGCGCTTTCCTCGAGCCGGTGCTCGATCGACATGCGCAAGCCGCGAAGCTCGCTGACGAGATGGGCGACGGCGGCGTCAGCCTGCTCGGCTGCGGCGTCGGCCGCGGCGCGCACTTCTGCGAGATTGCCGTTCAGCCGGTCGGCCGTTTCGACAGTGAACGCAGCAAAGTCCTCGGCGACCGCGTGCTTTAGCGCCTCATACGCGTCAGCCAGAATGGCCGCCGAGCGCTCCGCCCCCCGGGCGACGTGCTCGACCCCGTCGATGCGCCGATCGAGCCCTTCCGAGCGGCCGTCCTGCGCCTCAGCCTGGGCAGCAAAATTGTCCTCGATGACGGCGAGATGAATTTGCAGGCCGGCGACGGCGTTGTTCACTTCCTGCTGGGTCTGGCCCAAGGCGTGCGCAGTATCGCCGGCGAGGGCTTCGACGTCGCCGACACGTGCGGTCATGTCGAAAATCGAGGTGTCGAGGCCATGGATGGCGCCGTCCAGGCTGCCGACGGCCGTGCCGACCCGGCGCTCCAGCGCTTTCAGGCGCTGTCGGATGGCAAAACCCTCGGAAGATTCCGGCGGAGGGGCGAATATCGCCCTCTCATCCGGCTCCGCCTCAGCCTGGCCCGCCTCCGGACCGTCGGCGAGCTGATCAAGCAGGGCGCGGCGGACCACCAGGTCCGTCAAATAGTCGCCGATGCTCACGCCGAGGCGAACGGCTTCCTCTTCCGCCTTTTGGCGGGCCTCGGGGCCAATGCCCCTCAACACCCAGGAGTTGTCGCTCATCTCGGCCTCGCGCTGCCCCTCCTTCCTGAGGCATCGTGCTTAAGGCCGCGTAAAATCGAGATTTTTGCCGTCGCTTAAGAAGGCGGCGGCTGCTCGTTGCGCGCGCGCACCCGGTCCATTGCAGCGAAAAGTGTTTTTCCAGGTTTCCCTCACCACGGAACCGGCAAATCATGTCATGCTTTCAGGAGCGTGGGCGACCGGCGCGCAGGCGCGCCGGGGGCCATCTTATGGGCGCCAGATTCCTGGTGGCGTTTTGGTAAGCGTTCTGTCGCCGGACTCCTTATGTACAGTCCGGCGGGCGCGACGGAGGACCGATGTCTGAAGAGCTTTTTCGCAGCTTTGCTCGCTCCTATGAGCAGCGGCGCGAAGCGGAAATGTCGCTGCAGGACTTTCTAAGTCTCTGCCGCGATGACCCGATGGCCTATGCGACGGCGCATGAGCGCCTGCTCGCCGCGATCGGCGAGCCGCGCATGGTCGACACCTCGAAGGACGCGCGCCTGGGGCGCATCTTCATGAACCGAACCGTCCGGTTCTACCCGGCCTTCGCCGAGTTCTACGGCATGGAAGAGACGATCGAGCGCATCGTCGCCTTCTTCCGTCACGCCGCGCAGGGCTTGGAAGAACGTAAACAAATCCTTTACCTGCTCGGCCCGGTCGGCGGCGGTAAGTCCTCACTGGCTGAGCGCCTGAAGGCGCTGATGGAAGAGCTGCCGATCTATGTGCTGAAGGCGGGCGACCAGATGAGCCCGGTGTTCGAGCATCCGCTCGGCCTGTTCGACCCGGAAGTGTGGGGCCAGAAGCTCGAAGACGAATACGGCATTCCGCAGCGCCGCCTCTCTGGCCTGATGAGCCCGTGGTGCCTAAAACGGCTCGACGAATTCGGCGGCGACATCACCCGCTTCCGCGTCGCCAAGATGATGCCTTCGCGACTGCGCCAGATCGGCGTGTCGAAGACCGAGCCGGGCGACGACAACAACCAGGATGTTTCCTCGCTCGTCGGCAAGGTTGATATCCGCAAGCTCGAAATGCACGCGCAGAACGATCCAGACGCGTATTCGTACTCAGGCGGCCTTAATCGCGCCAATCAGGGCATTCTCGAATTCGTCGAGATGTTCAAAGCGCCGATCAAGATGCTGCATCCCCTGCTGACCGCGACGCAGGAAAGCAATTATGTCGGCACGGAAAATATCGGCGCCATCCCGTTCCACGGGGTGATCATGGCGCACTCGAACGAATCCGAGTGGCAGAGCTTCAAGAACAACAAGAACAACGAGGCCTTCATCGACCGCATCTACGTGATCAAGGTGCCGTATTGCCTGCGCGTCGACGAAGAGAAGAAGATATACGAAAAGCTGATCCGTGGTTCGGAGTTGGCCGAAGCGCCATGCGCGCCGGCGACGCTGGAAATGCTCGCGCGCTTCTCGGTGCTGTCGCGCCTCAAAGAGCACGAGAACTCCAATGTGTTTGCGAAGATGCGCGTCTATAACGGCGAGAGCCTGAAGGAAGTCGATCCGAAGGCCCGCACGCTGCAGGAATACAAGGACGCCGCGGGCGTTGACGAAGGCATGGACGGCATCTCCACGCGCTTTGCGTTCAAGGTGCTGGCGGCGACCTTCAATCACGACACGCAGGAAGTCGCGGCCGATCCGGTCCACCTCATGTACATCCTTGAGCAGAACGTGCGCCGCGAGCAATTCCCGCAAGAGACTGAAAACAAGCTGATGGAATTCGTGAAGGCCGAACTGGCGCCGCGCTACGCGGAGTTCATCGGCAACGAAATCCAGAAGGCCTACCTCGAAAGCTATCACGATTACGGTCAGAACCTGTTCGATCGCTACGTCGACTACGCCGACGCCTGGATCGAGGACATCGACTTCAAGGATCCGGATACCGGTCAGTTGCTCAATCGCGAGCTGCTGAACCAGGAGCTGTCGAAGATCGAAAAGCCGGCCGGCATCGCCAATCCCAAGGACTTCCGCAACGAAGTCGTGAAGTTCACGCTCCGCGCGCGCGCCGGTCACGGCGGCAAGAACCCGTCCTGGACGTCCTACGAAAAGATCCGTGAAGTGATCGAGCGGCGCATGTTCTCTCAGGTCGAGGACCTGCTGCCGATCATCACGTTCGGCTCGAAGAAGGACGGCGAGACCGAGAAGAAGCACGAGGAGTTCGTGATGCGCATGACCGAGCGCGGCTATACCGAGCGGCAAGTCCGCCGGCTGGTCGAGTGGTACATGCGCGTGAAGCAAGCGGGCTAGTCGATGCACATCATCGACCGGCGCCTGAACCCGGGCGGCAAGAGTTTCGCAAACCGTCAGCGCTTCCTGCGCCGCGCCCGCGCGCAAGTGCGCCGCGCGGTGCGTGAAGCATCGAGCAATCGCTCGATCAAGGATGCAGGCAAAGGCGGGGAGATTTCCATTCCCGCCGGCGGTGTGCATGAGCCGCATTTGCACCGCTCAAGCCAGGGCGGCGTCCGCGACTACGTGCTGCCGGGCAACAAGAAATACATCGAAGGCGACGGCATTCCGCGGCCCGATCAAAGCGGCGGGCAGGGCTCGCGCGCGAGCGACTCGGGCGAAGGCGAGGACGAGTTTCGCTTTGCGCTGACGGATGAGGAATATCTCGACCTCTATCTTGAAGACCTCGAACTGCCTGATTTGGCAAAACGCCAAGTGGCAGGGGCGACCTCGGTGCAATGGCGCCAAGCTGGTTTCTCCGTTTCCGGTCCGCCTGCGCGCATCTCGGTGCCGCGCACGCTGAGGCATTCAATGTCGCGCCGCATCGCGCTGAAGCGGCCGAAGGCGGATGAGATCGTGGCGCTGCGCGAAGAGATCGAGCGGCTCGAACGCGAAGGCGGGCACTTCGACGAATTGCAGGAGCTGCGCGCCGATCTCGAGAAGCGCGTGCTGCGCACCAAGCGCATTCCGTATATCGACCCCGTGGACGTGCGCTACCGCCGCCTGGAATCGACTCCGAAGCCGATCGCCAAAGCGGTGATGTTCTGCCTGATGGACGTCTCCGGCTCGATGAACGAGCACATGAAGGATCTGGCGAAGCGCTTCTATTCGCTACTCTATCTCTTTCTCAACCGCCGCTACGAGCACGTGGATGTCGTCTTCATCCGCCACACGCACGAGGCGCAGGAAGTCGATGAGCAGACCTTCTTCTATTCGCGCGAAACCGGCGGCACGGTTGTTTCCACGGCGCTGTTCAAGATGATGGAGATCGTGCGCGACCGCTATCCGGTCAGCGACTGGAACATCTACGCGGCGCAGGCTTCCGATGGCGACAACACTTCGAGCGACAATGCGGTCGTCCTGGGCCAATTGCGCGACATCATCCTGCCGATTTGCCAATACTACGCCTACGTCGAGGTTGGCATGGACGACGAAGAGGATCATCCGGGCGGCGGCGAACCATCGACCAATCTCTGGCGCGCATACCGGCGCGTTCCTGATGATCAGCCCTTCGCAATGCGAAAGGTGCGCCACCGGCGTGATATCTATCCGGTGTTCCGCGAATTGTTTGCGCGCCGGCCTGAAGGCGTGGCGGCGGAGGGCGGCTGATGACTTTGCTTGCGCCTCAATCCAAGCTTCTTTTCGAAGGCCCCGATTGGGATTTCGAACTGATCAAGCGCGTGCACGAGGCATGCGGCGAGATCGGCATCAAGGAGATGGGGCTGGATCCCTATCCCAATCAGATCGAGGTGATCACCGTCGAGCAGATGCTGGATGCGTATGCCTCGACCGGCATGCCGCTTTTCTATCGGCACTGGAGCTTCGGCAAGCATTTCGCGCGCAATGAAGCGATGTACCGCAAGGGCTATCAGGGCCTCGCGTACGAGATCGTCATCAATTCCAATCCGTGCATCGTCTACATCATGGAAGAGAACTCCGCGACGATGCAGACGCTGGTGCTCGCGCACGCCGGCTACGGCCACAGCCACTTCTTCAAGAACAATTACGTGTTCAAGCAGTGGACCGACGCGGACGGCATTCTCGACTATCTGGAATTCGCGCGTGGCCTGATCGCCAAGTGTGAAGACCGGTATGGTCAGGAGGAAGTCGAACGTATTCTCGACGCGGCGCACGCGCTGCAAAGCCATGGCGTGCATCGCTTCCCGCGCAAGCGCATGCCGGATCTGCGCTCAGAGCAGAAGCGCGAAGAAGAGCGCCGCCTCCACGGCGAGCAATTGTTCAACGATCTTTGGCGCACGGTGCCGACCGGCAAGCGCAAGCGCAGCAAGGACGAGGATGAGCGCCGCAAAGCGCTGCTGGGCCTGCCGGAAGAGAACTTGCTTTACTTTCTGGAGAAGACCGCGCCGCGGATGGCGCCGTGGCAGCGCGAAGTGCTGCGGATCGTGCGGCTGATCAATCAGTACTTCTATCCTCAGCGCCAGACCAAGGTGATGAACGAAGGCTGCGCCACCTACACGCACCATCGCATCATGAACCGCCTGCACGAGAAGGGGCAGATTTCCGACGGCTCGTTCCTCGAATTCCTGCACTCGCACACGGGCGTCGTGCTCCAGCCGGGCTTCGACGACCGCCGCTTCTCCGGCATCAATCCGTACGCGCTCGGCTTTGCCATGTGCTGCGACATCGAACGCGTGTGCACCAATCCGACGGACGAAGACCGCGAGTGGATGGGCGATATTGCCGGCAACGGCGATGCCTACGGCACGCTGCGCGATATTTGGGCCAACTACCGTGATGAAAGTTTCGTTTCGCAATTCCTGTCGCCGCGCGTGATCCGTGAGTTCGGCCTGTTCCGCGTCGTCGACGACGAGGACGAGGAGGAGATGAACGTCGCCGCGATCCACGACGAGCGGGGCTACCGCAAGATCAGGCGCGCGCTTTCACATCATTATGACATTGCCTACCGCGACGCCGACATCCAGATCGTCGACGTCGACCTGATCGGCGACCGCAAGCTCATCCTGCAGCACCGCGTGCTGGATGGCGTGCTGCTTGAGGAAAACGACACCGAAAAGGTGCTCCAGCACGTCGCCGATCTGTGGGGCTACGATGTGAAGCTGATCGAGCACGATGATGCGGGCGCGCAGCTCGCCGAACACACGGCGTCGCCGCGGCGGCCGTTCGCGTAGACCTCATTCGCGTCGTCTGATCGGTGCGTACACACTGAGCAACAGCCAGCTCGGCAACGCGCGGCGGAGCGCGGGCTTGCCCTCGATCACGACGCGTCCCGCTTTGATCTCCTGCGCGATTGGACGAATACCGCGCCAAATCTCGGCAAGAACCAGCGTCTTGGCGCTCAAGCTCACGTCAACTTCGAAACCTGGCGGCTTCACGCACACGTCGACGTCGCCATTGGCATGCACGAGCCAGAACCGGCGCCGGTTCGCCGGAGCATCGGTGAAGACAACTTCGAGCACAGTGCGACCCGGCGGCATGGCGGCCGTATTAAGGCGGCGATGCATCGCCCACACGAGCCATCCCGGATCAAGATCGCGGGTCTCGATGTCGCGCGACCAGCGCTGACCCCAGGCGCCGATGCTTGCGAGCACCGGCCTTAGGTCTTCGCCCGCTTCGGTCAGGAGGTATTCGTGCGCGCCGGACTTCATCTTCTGGCGCCGCACGATGCCGGCATCCTCCAGCGCATCGAGGCGCTCCTTTAGCAGCGTCGCTGAAATACGCGGCACGCCGCGGCGGATGTCGCTGAAGCGCGTCGCGCCGGCGCACAATTCACGCACGATGAGCAGCGCCCATTTCTGTGTGAGTGTCTCGCAGGCGAGGGCGACCGGGCAGAATTGTCCAAAACCATCACGCATGAGGTCCAAGACTACAGCAAAACGCCGGGTCGGTCTGGTCCAGAAAACGGACTAGATTAGCGCCGCCATTGTCCGAAGATGTGTCATGGATCAGGCCCGCGCCCCATCGAGACGTTCCATGATGGCGGCCGCGGCGGCGACTGTTACGGTGGGGTGCGCAACCGGCGCGAAGCGCGCCTTCGGGAGAGCGCCAATGAGCTTCGATCGCGAACGGTTCGTGGACGATTGTGTGACCGCCCTATCGGAAGCCGACCAGCAGGCCGCTGTGCGCGATGTGCTGGCGCGCGTCGTATCGGATCACGGCGCAGTCCTATCGGCGCTGGGCCCGCCGGATCGGGCGGGCCTCGATGTGCTCCACCGTTCTCCGGCGCTCACCATCTTCGCCGCGAAATGGGCGCCCCGCATGCATTTGCCGGCGCACGATCACCGCATGTGGGCGCTGATCGGCATCTATACCGGCCGGGAAGACAACATCTTCTGGCGCCGAACCGAGGATGGGATTCGCGCCCGCGCGGCAAGCGTGCTGTTTCCGGGTGAAGTGGCGGCCCTGCCTCCGGATGCGATCCACTCCGTCACCAATCCGCTGCCTCGTTTCACCGCGGGCCTGCACCTTTATGGCGGCGACTTCTTCGCGACGACGCGCAGCCAATGGAATGACGGCACGCTGAACGAAGAACCGTCCGACGGCGCCGTGATACAGGCCATTTTCGAGCGGGAGAACGCGCGGCTCGGTGAGTGCAGCTAGCGCAGGTCAAATGCCCAGCCGCGCCGGCCGTTTGCATAGAGCGAGCTAGTCTTTGTGAATGAGGATGGCGGGGAAGGCGCCGTGTTTGCCGCAGTAGCTAGGCGCGGCCGACTGCAGCGCAAACATCGCGTTCACGAATAGCCGGCCGGTCCAGTCATCGCTGATGTAGCGGCGCATGAATGGATTATCCACGACACGGAACGTGTCGTAGCTGTACCGGAATGGCCAGTCCTGCGCCTCAAACCAGGAGCGCTCGTGCGGCTCATGGCGAACGCCTGTCTCTTCGGAGCTGGGCGCCTGGGCGAGGGGGGCGCGATTTTTCCACCCTAACCGTTTTGCGACCTGTTCCAGTCGATACGCTAGTGGCGCGTAGGGCCACCAGATGTAGATGACGACGGCGACGCCGCCGGGCTTGAGCACGCGCCACATCTCGCGCACGGCATCGATCTGCAACACCTCCGGCAGCTGATAGAGCACGTGATTGCAGGTGACCGCGTCGATGGAATTGTCCTTTAGCGGCAGCTTGGCGAGATCGCCCTGAAGGTAGACGCCTCTGTCGCCAAGCTTCTTGCGTGCATGACGGAGCGCTTCGGCTGAAAGATCGACGCAAACCCGCTTCTCGAACGCATCGCCGTAGGCCAGTAGCTCATTGTGGGCGATTGGGCCGCTCCCGGCGTCCAGAAGATATTTTCCGCCTTTTCGGAAGTGCCGGTTGAGACGGGTGATGCATTTGCGCGTAAACTCGAGCATGGCCCCACGTGTATCGACGAACGCGCGGGTGTCGCCATAGAGGCCGTCATCATCGGTCTGCCAGCCTTCTTCGTCGTAAAACGTCTGAACGGACTCGCCGATGTTTTCGTTGTCGCCCCCGCCCGGCAACAGGCGCGCGACGCCGTCGCGTACCGGGTAGCGTGTGCCAGCCTCCGTCGCCAAGGCGCCGTCACCGGTCTGACGCAGCGCCTGGTGCGTGACTGGGCATCGGAGGATTTCGGTGTAACCCATGATCGCCCAGCCGAAGAAGGTGCGCCGCCTGCGTGCGTAAATCAACGCGGCGCACGCACCGCGTGCGAACCGCGCCCCTCGGGCGAAATGAGCGCGGTTAAATTCCCAGCCGCGCCAAACCTTCCGCAATGGCGGGATCGACTTGAACGTCGCGCGGGCTGAGCGGGCGCGCGAGACGGATGCTTTCCATATTACGGGCGCGCGACAGCGCAACATAGGTTTGTCCGGGAGCGAACGCACCGCGGCCAAGATCGATCTCTACCGCGTCCAACGTCATGCCTTGCGCTTTGTGGATGGTGAGCGCCCAGGCTGGGGCGAGCGGGAATTGCACGTATTTGAATTCCTCTTTCACCTCCATGCGGTTTTCCTTGGCGTTCCACGTCCAGCGCGCTTGTGGCCAGATCGCGCGCTCGACGTCCACCTCGTCGCCGCCGTCAAGCGCAACCAAGATGATGTTGTCGTCGAGCTCGCGCACGGTGCCGAGCGAGCCGTTCACCCATCGGCCCTCGGGATCATTTTGCGTGAAGATCACGCGGGCGTCACGCTTGAGCGTGAGCTGCATCGGCGCCGGGAAGCGATCCGACTGGGCTTTGGGCCCTTCGCCCTCGAACTCGCCCGTGTACTGCGCGGCGACGCCTGTGAGCGCGGCAAGGCCCTGCGCGTTGTAGCGATCAGCCACCGCGTTGGTGGCGCAGAGCAGGACCGGGCGCGCCGGCAGGGAGCGATCCAGGCAAACCGTGTTGAGGATCGTCACGGCCTCCTCGACGCCGCGGTGTTCGCGGATGGAGGAGAGGAGCGAGATGAAATCGCGGTTGGTTTGACGGTGAACCTCGGTGAGTTCGATCGCGGCCACGGGCGCATCGCGCAGGATGTGTGCGGAGAAGGCGTAGGGGCTGTTGTAGCCGGCGTCTTCCAGGAGCTGACTTTCTTCACCGCGCACGACGGGCGGCAATTGATAGAAGTCGCCGACCAGCAGCATCTGCACGCCGCCGAACGGGCGCGCAGATTTGCGGGCGACTTTCAAATGATGATCCATGGCGTCGAGCACGTCGGCGCGCAGCATGGAGACTTCGTCGATGATGAGGCGGTTGATCGCCTTCGCCGTGCGCATGAAGAACCAGTTGGGCTTTTCGTTCGTCCCGATCAAAGGACGCGGCGGAAAGCCAAAGAAGGAATGCACGGTCTGGCCGCCGATATTCATGGCGGCGAGGCCTGTGGGCGCGAGCACGGCTTGCGGGTAACCGGGGTCGTCCGCGACGAGGGAGCGAATGAAGTGGCTCTTGCCCGTGCCGGCGCGGCCGATCACCAGCACCACCGGCGTGCGGTCGGCGAGCGCCTCGCGCACCTCGGTGATGGCGGGATCGGAGTTCTTCGCGGGCTGCGGAATCGTCATGAAGCCTCTATACATAGGCGCGCGCGCCTGCGCTAAGCTTGCGCGCGAGGAGGCGCTGATGCGTCGAATGATTGTTGCGGTTGTGGCCGCGTTAATGCTTGCCGCGTGCGCTGGCCACGAAGCGGCGCCCTCACAGGCCGCGCTTGCGGCGGACGGGCGCGATATTGCGGAAGCGCAATGCGCGCGCTGTCACGCCATTGGCCCATACGGCGAGAGCCCGGCCCCGGAAGCGCCGCCGTTCCGCTACGTCCTGGCGCGATACGACTCAGCCGTGCTCCAGGAGGAGCTGATCCAGGGCATCCAGGTCGCGCACCCGATGCCGGAGTTTCAGTTCAATCCCCAGGGCGTGGATGCGCTGATCGCGTACCTGCAATCGATCCAACAAACCCCGCCGCCGGCGCAGTGAACTAGATCGACCAAGCCGCGTGTGCTGGGGCGTGCAGGGGTGCGGCTTCGGAAAATACGATGACGACGCGCTCGTCCGTGGCCGGCAGTGGCGCCGACAAAAGCGCGCCGTAGGCGCCTTGCGTGTGCAGCGCGCTAAGGGCCTGGCCCCCGCGCACTGGTGAAAACACGCTCCAGGCCACGAGTGGCGGAGGCGCCGCCAGCGCGTACTGCGGGGGGCCATCTTCGCACAACCCGAAGTCCTCAGCGCCGAGCACCTGCGGCACGCGGCCGGTGAGGCGGAGTTTGAGATCGAGATCGTAGCTGGCGCCGGATTGTTCGACGACTCGCAGGCGCGCGGGATAGACGGCGCCGTGCTCGCGCGTGAGCAGCGTTTCGTCACGCAGCATCACGACGCCCATTTCGCGGTCGACGATGAAGCGGCCGTTTGCGTCGTCGAGCAGGAAGAAGCCTGGCTGGCCGTCTTCCGGGATCGCGGCGGTGGGCGCGAGGGCGGCGAACGCGCTTTCAATCGCGGCGGGCGAGGGCGCGCGATCGATCTCGATCGAGTCGAAGCTTCGTACGAACGGGTCCAGCGGCGGAATCATGGTCCGCGCACTCTCGCTGCTTACGGCTAATGGGCCGTGAAGGCGGCGTTTGCGACTTGTTTATCTATGACGCCGTGATCGCCGTGCGATCGCTGTGCCGCCGTGGTTTTCTCACCACAGCGACACAGCGGATTTCACAGCGGTCACAACGACTAGGCTTGGCCCCAGCCGATGGCGGCTTTGACTTCGAGGAATTCCTCCAGACCGAACTTGCCGCCTTCGCGGCCGAGGCCCGATTGCTTGTAACCGCCGAAGGGCGTGCCCATGCCGCCGAACGCGCCGTTAATGTGCACGTTGCCGGCCCGGAGGCGCTTGGCGACCTTGCGCGCGCGCTCTTCCGATCCCTGTACGTAGGCGGCGAGACCGTAGGGCGTGTCGTTGGCGATGCGGATGGCGTCCTCTTCGGTGTCGTACGGAATGACGACGAGCACTGGGCCGAAGATTTCTTCGCGCGCGATCGTCATGTCGTTCGTCACGTTCGCGAACACAGTGGGCTTCACATAGAACCCGCGGTTGAAGCCATCGGGACGGCCTGGTCCGCCCGCGGCGACGGTCGCGCCTTCTTCGACGCCCTTCTCGAGCAGCGCCTGCACTTTTTTGAACTGGTTCGGGTTTGCGAGCGGCCCGATATTGCCTTGCTCGGCTTTGTCGGGCGCCGACACTTTGATGCTTTTCGCCGTCTCGGCGGCGATGGCGACGACTTCGTCGTATTTCGAACGCGGCGCCAGCATGCGCGAGGGGGCGTTGCACGATTGGCCGGTGTTGTTCGACATGTGCATCATGCCGCGCGCCACGGCCTTCTTCAGGTCCGCGTCTTCCAGGATGATGTTCGGGCTCTTGCCGCCGAGTTCGAGCGCGACCTTCTTGATGCCCTTGGCGCAGTTTTCCATGACGGACTGACCGGCGCGCGTCGAGCCGGTGAAGCTCATCATGTCGATATCGGGATGGGCTGAGAGGGCGGCGCCTACGCCGGGGCCATCGCCGTTGACGAGATTGAACACGCCAGGCGGCACGCCGGCTTCATCCAGAATCTCGGCGAACAGCACGGCGTTCAGCGGCGCGAGTTCGGAGGGCTTCAGCACCATGGTGCAGCCGGCCGCGAGCGCTGGGCCCACTTTTGCGCACACTTGGTTCATCGGCCAGTTCCACGGCGTGATCATGCCGACGACGCCGACAGGTTCGCGGATGATGCGTGAGCCGGGCTGGTCTTCCTCGAACTTGAAGGTGTCGAGCTGCTTGCGCGCGTCCATCAGGTAGCCGAGGCCTGCGGGCGCCTGCATGGCGTTCGCCATGGGCAGCGGCGCGCCCATTTCCATGGAAATGGTCTCGGCCATCTCGCCCATGCGGCGCTGGTAGATGGCGATGATCTTGTCCAGGAGCGCCTTGCGCTCGTCGATGCTCGACTGCGACCAGGTTTCGAACGCCTTCTTCGCGGCGGCGACCGCCTTGTCGACGTCCGCGGCGCTGCCGAGCGAAATACGGCCGACCGGCTCTTCGTTGGCGGGGTTGATCACGTCATGCGTGCGCGCCTTGGCGGGGGCGACCCATTTGCCGTCGATGTAGAAATTGAGCTTCTCGCGCATCGCATGCTCCCAGGTGTCAGGTGTCAGGTTTCAGGTATCAGATATAGGGAGAGCGCGCGAGTTCGCGCCGCGTAACGGAGATGGCGCCTGACACCTGACACCCGACACCTGTTGCGGACCTACGGCCGCACCAAGGCGCGCACGCTGAAACCGCGCCAGGCGGCGCTGGTTGACGTGCTGCTGCCGCATCTGGCGGTTCCGGCGGAGGGGGAGATTGATGTGGAGGCGCTGTTTGGGACTGAACCCCCGCCCCCTTGCGGGGCGGGGGTAGGGGGTGGGGGGCGTGAAGCTTTCGCATCTCCATCAGACCTTGCGCCACCGCACCCCGTCGTTCGCCCCCCCTCCGGCCGCTTCGCGGCCACCTCCCCCGCAAGGGGGGAGGTTTCTGGTCCGGCGCTCGTTCTTGAGATCGGCTTTGGCGGCGGGGAGCATCTGGTTGCTCAAGCTTCGGCGCATCCGGACGCGCGCTTCATTGGCGTGGAGCCGTTTCTCAACGGCGTCGCTTCGTGCCTGCGGCACATCGAAGAGAGCGGGGTTCAGAATGTGCGACTGCATCACGGCGATGCGCGCGATGTGATGGCGCGGTTGCCGGGGGCTTCGCTCGATCTTTGCTACATCCTCTTTCCCGATCCCTGGCCGAAGGCGCGGCATCATAAGCGGCGGCTGATCCAAGCTGACTTTCTCGATGAGTTGGTGCGCGTGCTGAAGCCGGGCGCCGAAGTACGGTTCGCGACGGATTGGGCGAATTACGCCGCCTGGACGCTGGAGCATTTCGTGCGCGATGTGCGGTTTGCGTGGACGGCCGAGCGCGCAGAGGATTGGCGCAAGGCTTGGCCGGGTCATGTGACGACGCGGTATGAAGCCAAGAAGCTGGGCGATTGCGCGCCGGTTTGGCTGCGGTTTGTGAAGCGCTGAGGGCGCGGGCATGCGTCATCCTTGTTGATCCTAGGATCGAAAAGCAGAAGGGCGGGACGCGGATGTGTCACGCCAGGCAATGCGCCGTTTGCACGGCGCGTAACGACGCGGCACATCCGCGTCCCGTGATCGTGAGCACCGGCGCCGTCGCGGGAGGTTTTTCACTCTCGGAGGCGGCGCGGCCGATGGCGTGCGGGTTCGTGCGTTCGCCACGAATCCCCTGTGCGTCCTCCCGCCTTTTCATGTTCGGCGGGCTTCTGCTCCGTTTTGCTCAACCGCGCGACGGAGCTTCACGCTCGATCACATCGCTCGTCGCATCGGGTGAACATTGGCCAACTGCCCTCCAGCGGAGCGATGGGATGAGCTTATGGGTGCGCCGGCGCTGTAGGATAGATTTTCGCACGATGCTTGGCCGGTGTGGCGCCCTGGCAACAAATGCGGGGAGGGGTGGGAGGAGGTCCCATTCTCTCCCAAAGCGTTCTTCACTTTCTTCCCCCTCTTGCCGGGGTAAAAAGCCTTCATGCGCGTGTCACTTGCGGCGGCGAGTTTCGTCCTTCTGCTAAGCCAATCAGATATTCTGGCGGCTCAAGCAGTGGGACCAACCAATCTTGATTTCGAACAGAGTGCGCCGAACGCTTTGCCGCCGGGATGGCAGCTTCGCGGCGGCGATGACTTTAATGCGACGGCAGCCCCCGATGCAGCGCACTCCGGCTCATTCGGCACAACGATCTCCGCTTCCGAAAATGCCGACTTTGAGTCCGAAGCGGGGATTCTCGATCAAGCCATCGACGCGGCGCCTTATCGCGGTCGTAGAATCCGCATTTCGGCCTTCACGCGAGTGAGCCAGGACGCCGAACAAGGCGGCCGAATTTGGGTGCGCGTGGATGGGCCCAATGGGGCAATGCTCTATTTCGACAACATGTTCGACACACCGATCCACGCGACGAACTGGACCGGCGTCGAGCTTTACGCACCAGTGGTCCCAAACGCCGCCGAAATCCACTTTGGCTATCTGATGTTGGGCCACGGCACGGCGATGGTTGACGACTTCAGGATCGACGACGCAGGCGCACTTGGCGCCGGTGATGAAGCAGCACGCCCCTTGTCCAACCGAGGGCTCGCCAACCTTACGGCCTTTGCGAAACTCTTCGGATATGTGCGCTACTTTCATCCAAGCGATGAAGCCGAGAGCGCCGATTGGGATTCGATAGCGAGGCTGGGAGCCGAGTGGGTCGAAGACAGCGCAAGCCCGAGCGATTTGCGCGACAGGCTGCAGTCGGTGTTCGGGCCGGTGGCGCCGACCATGCGTGTCGCGCTCAGTCCCGAGGGGCCTCCCGCTTACGACTTGAATACCGGTGACATCATTGCCTGGCGTCGCATTGGACCACCCGTGGCCTCGGGGGTCCGGAATGGGGCGGGTTATTCGGCAACCCGAGAGACCCCGCCCGCCAGTTTGCCGGCGTTCGTTCGCTTGGACCTACCGCGCGGTCTGGTGGCCTATGTCCCGCTGCGCGCGCGGCGTGATGCAAGCGGGCACACGCTTCCGCGCGGCGAATCCTCAAGTCTGGCGCTCCGTGGCGAGCCGACCGGCTGGCAACCCAGCGGAAACGATCGCGCTACACGCCTTGCTGCTGCGATCGAAGCCTGGAATCTGGCGCAGCATTTCTTTCCCTATTTCCACGTCGTGCATACGGACTGGGCCGCGCAACTGCCAATTGCGTTGCGCGAGGCGGCGAACGATCGCGATGCGGATGCATTTGGAGCAACCATGCAGCGGATGATGGCCGCGCTCCATGATGGGCACGCGCATGCCGACAATGGCGTGTCACGAATCTATGTGCTGCCGTTTGACTGGGAGTGGACCGCGGAAAACGCCATGGTCGTGACCGACGTGGACGCCGGCGTCCAGAATGTGCATCGGGGCGACATTGTCGAGGCCATCGGCGGTAGATCGATTGGCGCTCTCCTGCGCCAAGGCGAGCCCTTTGTATCGGCTGCGAATGAAGCGAGCCGCCGGTACTACACGTTGCTGTCGGAAGTCGCGCAGGCGTCGACGCAGAGCGTAGCTCTTACGCTACGTGGCGCCGACGGCGTTCATCATGAGTACGTCACACCCGTGTTGCGCCCGCCGAGTCAGAAGCCGGTCATCGCGGAACTCGGTCATGGCATCTTCTACGTCGACCTAACACGCCTTACAGATGATCAGCTCACGCAGAACATGCAGCTTTTGATCGATGCGCGCGGTATCGTGATCGATGTTCGCGGGTATCCGACCGGTGCGGCGATTTCGCTGTTGCGGCATCTCGTGAGGGACACGGTGCGCTCCGACCTCTTTCAGACGCCGACCTACTATCTTCCGAACCGCGAAGGCGTAACTTATCAGGACAACCGGTGGGACGTTGGCGCTCTTGCGCCCCGCATTGACTCGCCAGTCGTGTTCATGACCGACGCCAACGCCATCAGCTATGGAGAATCCATCATGGGCGTTGTCGAGAACGAGCAGCTGGGACCGATCGTTGGCGCTGCGACCGCGGGGACCAACGGCGACATAGTAACGGCCACATTGGTAGGAGGGATGGCGATCCGGTTTACCGGTTTGGTGGCGCGTCGACCGGATGGTCTAAACCGCCACGGCATAGGGATTAGACCGACGATCCCAGTGCAGCCGACAATCGCCGGCATCAGAGCGGGCCGCGATGAAGTGCTCGACGTCGCTGTCGCCGCCGCAGAGCGTGCAGCGAGCGCCACGACCTCGCGAGCAACGCGATAGAGCAGGGTGGCGCCAAGACGGACCGGGACCGGCAGCGCCGTAGGGGCTTGGCGGCGGGCTCCGGACCCGCTATATCTACAACCACACATCGCTGATGCCTCCGATGGAGGTTCAGCGGCGGTCCTACCGGGCCGCCGCTTTTTGTTTGGTTCGAGAGTGCGTTTGAGACGACTGGTAATCCGCGCGACTCCCCCGCCCCCTTGCGGGGCGGGGGCAGGGGGTGGGGGGCGTGAAGCTTTCGCGTCTGCATCAGAACTTGCACCGGCGCACCCAGTCGTTCGCCCCCCCTCCGGCCGCTTTGCGGCCACCTCCCCCGCAAGGGGGGAGGTGCGAAGGTGAGAGCCACCAATCCCGTCGAAGAGCGCGTGATCGCGCTGATCGAGCCGACGGCCAAAAACCTCGGCTTCCGGGTTGTGCGCGTGCGCTTATCGGGCAACCGCAGGAAGCGCCTGCAGATCATGGCCGAGCGGGTGTCGGACGGGCTGATGAATGTCGACGATTGCGGGCGTCTCTCTCGGGCGCTTTCTCCAGTGTTCGATCTCGAAGACCCGGTTCAGGGCGAATACGACTTGGAGATCTCCTCGCCCGGCATAGATCGTCCGTTGATAAGCGTGGAGGACTTCCAGCGCTTCATCGGCCACGAGGCCAAACTCGAAACCGCGGCGATGATTGACGGGCGCCGCCGCTGGAAAGGCCGGATCACGGCGGTTGAGGGCGATACGATCGTGCTGGCCGCGGAGCACGGCGAAGCGCGGCTGAAGTTTGCGCAGCTGTCGGAAGCGCGCCTCGTGCTGACCGACAAGCTGATCGAAGAAGATTTGAGACGAGCAAGGGCGGCCGAGGCCGCGGACCAAGAGACTGAAGGAAAGAGTGAGTCATGAGCACGGGCATTTCTGCAAACCGGCTGGAAATCCTGCAGATCGCCGACGCGGTCGCGCGCGAGAAGTCGATCGAGAAGGAGATCGTGATCCAGGCGATGGAGCACGCGCTGCAGAAGGCGGCCCGCTCGCGCTACGGCGCCGAGCACGACATCCGCGCCAATATCGACCCGCGCACAGGCGAGATGGAGCTGTCGCGTGTCATGACGGTGGTGGACGAAGCGATGCTCGATCCTGAGACGCGGCCGTTCAATCCGTCGACCGACATCATGATCGATGTGGCCAAGAAGACCGATCCGGACGCTGTTGTCGGCAAGGAATATGTCGAGGGCCTGCCGCCGATCGAGTTCGGCCGCGTCGCCGCGCAGACCGCCAAGCAGGTGATCAATCACGAGGTTCGTGAGGCCGAGCGCGAGCGTCAATACGGCGAATACAAGGATCGCGTGGGCGAGATCATCAATGGCGTGGTCAAGCGCGTTGAGTTCTACAACGTGATCGTCGATCTCGGCCGCGCCGAGGGCGTGATCCGCAAGTCGGAGTCGATCCCGCGCGAGAACCTGCGCGTTGGCGACCGCACGCGCGCTTACATCTATGACGTGCGCCGTGAGACGAAGGGCCCGCAGATCTTCCTGTCGCGCGCCAAGCCTGAATTCATGGCGCGGCTTTTTGCTCAGGAAGTGCCGGAGGTTTATGAAGGCGTGATCGAGATCAAGGCCGCCGCCCGCGATCCTGGATCGCGCGCAAAGATCGCGGTGCTCAGCCACGACAGTTCCATCGATCCCGTCGGCGCCTGCGTCGGCATGCGCGGGGCGCGCGTGCAGGCGGTTGTCGGCGAATTGCAGGGCGAGAAGATCGATATTATTCCGTGGTCGCCGGACCCGGCGACTTTCATCGTCAACGCGCTGCAGCCGGCGGAAGTCTCCAAGGTCGTGCTCGATCCGGAAGACGCGCGCGTTGAAGTCGTCGTCGCCGAGGCGCAGCTTTCGCTGGCCATCGGCCGGCGCGGCCAGAACGTGCGCCTCGCCTCGCAGTTGACGGGCTGGTCGATCGACATCCTCACCGAAGCCGAAGAATCCGAGCGCCGTCAGAAGGAATTCGCGGTGCGCAGCGAGCTCTTCATCAAGGCGCTGGAAGTGGACGAAATGTTCGCCCAGCTCTTGGCGTCCGAAGGCTTCGAGTCGGTCGAGGAAATCGCCTACGTCGATCAGATCGAACTGGCGTCGATCGAAGGGCTTAACGACGAGATCGCGGACGAACTGCAGGCGCGTGCGCGCGACTATCTCGACAAGCTCGCGGCGGAGCTTGAAGCCAAGCGCAAGGACCTCGGCGTGGCCGACGATCTGGCCAAGGTGCCGGGCCTTACCGGCCCGATGCTGGTGGCGCTCGGCGAGAAGGGCGTGAAGACGCTCGATGATTTCGCCGGCTTCACGGGCGATGAACTGCGCGGCTGGTTTGAAACCAGGAACGGCGAGCGCGTGCGCGAGCCGGGCGCGCTCGAAGATTTCCAGCTTACGCAAGAGCAGGCCGACGCGCTGATCCTCAATGCGCGCATCGCCGCGGGCTGGATCGAAGCACCGCCCGAGCCTGAGGTGGTCGAAGAAGAGCGAGGCGCGGATGACGACATCGCCAGCGTCTTCCCAGATCGTAGCTGAGGGCCAGCGCCGCGAGCGTGAGCGGCGCTGCATCGTCAGTCACGAGAGCCTGCCCGACGCGAAGCTGATCCGCTTCGCGTTGGCGCCGGATGGCAGCGTCGTGCCGGATGTGGCGGCAAAGCTGCCGGGCCGCGGCGCCTGGGTGCGCGCCAATCGCGAGACCGTGGATGCGGCTGCGAAGAAGCAAATGTTCGCGCGCGCGTTCAAATGCGAGGCGCGCGCGCCGGCGGACCTGGTGGAACAAACCGAATCACTGCTGGTACGGCGCTGCCTCGAGCAATTGGGATTGATGCGCCGGGCGGGCGCGGTCGCGATCGGCGCCACGCAAGTCGAAGCCGCAATACGCGGTAAACCCGCATTTATACTGCTCGAAGCGGCCGATGGCGCGGAGGAGGGTCGCGAAAAGCTGATGAGCCTCCATATAGGGCTGTGGGGCGGCCCTCCGGCGGCCGTCTCGTGCTTTTCCAGCGAGGATTTGGGCGTGGCGTTGGGCCGGGAACGTGTGATACACGCTTGCCTGCTTCAAGAGCGCTTGGCGACGGGCTGGGCGGCGGATATTGGCCGCCTCGCGGGATTCCGCGCCATCGTTCCAAGCTCTTGGCCCGCTTCCTGGCGCTCTGTGCAGTGGGGACTGGGCGACGCGAACGCCGGACCCACGAAGGCCCGGCGACGCGCCGGGCAGAAAGACGTTTGAACTCACCCCGCCTTGTGTGTGACGGCGATTTTAGGATTGGCAACACGACTGCATGTCTGACGGCAACGAACAGAAAGAAGGCGCCGCTGGCGGCCGCAAACCACTGACCCTCACTCGCACAGCGAGCGCAGGCACGGTGCGTCAAAGCTTCAGCCACGGCCGCACCAAGCAAGTGGCAGTCGAAGTGCGCGAGAAGCGCGCGCTGAACCGTCCGGGCGCCGGGGCGCCCGCGCAACCGGCAGCGCCGGGTCCAGGCGTGCCGCCGCCATTGCGCGCACGCGCAACACCGAAGGCCGCGGAACCCGCAGCGCCGACGCCGGCGCCGCAGCCAGGCGGCGTCACCGCCGACGAAGCGCGCCGCCGTGAAGAAGCGGTGCGCCGCTCGATGGCGGAGAAGGAAGCGCGCGAACAACGCCAGCGCGCCGAAGACGAACAACGCCGCGCGCTCGAAGACGCGCAGCACCGCAAGGCCGCAGAGCAGGCAGCTCTCGAAGCGGAAGCCGAAGCGCGCCGCCGCGCCGAAGCGGCCGAGACCGAGGAAGCAGAAGCGGCGACGGCTCAAGCGCAGCAACAGCAAGAACGCGTTCAGCAACGCGGCCCGGCGCAAGCTCCCGCCGCGCGCGCCGAAGGCGGCCTGCTCGACGAACTGGGCGGACGCATCAAGTCGGCCCGCAAGCCGATGGCGCAGCCGGTGGCCAAGCAGCCCAAGAAGGGCGAGCAGGAACGCCGCAAGGGCAAGCTCACGCTGGAGATGGTCGAGCGCGAAGTCGCGGGCGACGATGACCGCGTGCGGTCACTCGCGGCCTATCGCCGTGCGCAGCAGAAAGAAAAGGAACGCCGCGCCAAGATGATGGGCGGCAGCGGCGAGCGCGATCAGATCAAGCGCGAAGTCGTCATTCCGGAAAGCATCACGGTTCAAGAACTTTCGAACCGGATGGCCGTGCGCGTCGCCGACATCATCAAGTTCATGATGCGCCAAGGCCAGATGCTGAAGCAAGGCGACGAGCTCGACGCGGATACCGCCGAACTGATCGCCACGGAAATGGGTCACACGGTCAAGCGCGTGGCGGAATCGGATGTGGAAGAGGGCCTCTCAGGCGACGCCGATGCGGACCAGCATCTGTTGCCACGCCCGCCGGTCGTGACCGTCATGGGCCACGTCGACCACGGCAAGACCTCGCTCCTGGATGCGCTGCGCGAGACCGACGTCGTCTCTGGCGAGCATGGCGGCATCACCCAGCACATCGGCGCCTACCAGGTGCGCCTGAAGAACGGCGAACGCGTCACGTTCCTGGATACGCCCGGCCACGCCGCGTTCAGCGCGATGCGCGCGCGCGGCGCGCAAGTCACGGACATTGTCGTGCTGGTCGTCGCCGCCGATGACGGCGTCATGCCGCAAACGGTGGAAGCCATTCATCACGCGCGCGCTTCCGGCGCGCCGATCATCGTCGCCATCAACAAGATCGATAAGCCGGACGCAAATCCCACGCGTGCGCTGACAGATCTGTTGCAGCACGAAATCGTCACCGAAGCGCATGGCGGCGACACGCTGGCTGTCGAAGTTTCGGCGCTGAAGAAGACGGGCCTCGACAAGCTGGTCGAGACCATCTTGCTGCAAGCCGAGGTCATGGACCTCAAGGCAAACCCGGATCGCCCGGCTGAAGCCACGGTCATTGAGTCCAAGCTCGATAAAGGCCGCGGTACGGTTGCGACCGTTCTGGTGCAAAAAGGCACGCTGAAGCGCGGCGACATCGTTGTCGTCGGCGCCCAAGTAGGCCGCGTCCGCGCGATCAACAACGAACGCGGTCAGCAGGTGCAGCAAGCCGGCCCCTCCGAACCCGTCGAGATCATGGGTCTCGAAGGCGTGCCGGAGCCGGGCGATGTGCTGAACGTGGTCGAGAACGAGCCGCGCGCTCGCGAAGTCGCTGATTATCGCGCTCGCGCGAAGAAGCAGCGTGTCGCCGCTGGCCCAACGCGTACGGGTACGTCGCTCGAAAGCATGATGGCCAAGTTCAAGGACTCGACGGCGAAAGAGTTGCCGATCCTGATCAAGGCCGACGTGCAAGGCTCTGCCGAAGCGATCGTGGGCTCGCTCGACAAGCTGGCGCACGAGGAAGTGCGCGCGCGCGTGGTGCTCTCGGGCGTCGGCGCGATCAACGAATCGGACGTCCAGCTCGCCAAGGGCTCAGGCGCGCCGGTGATCGGCTTCAACGTTCGTGCTTCGAAAGAGGCGCGCGATCTGGCGGAACGCGAAGGCGTCGAGATCCGCTACTACAACATCATCTACGACCTGATCGACGATATCAAAGGCGTCATGTCGGGGATGCTTGCGCCGATCAATCGCGAAACCTTCCTTGGCAATGCCGAGGTGCTTGAGGTCTTCAACATCTCGAAAGTGGGCAAAGTCGCCGGCTGCCGTGTCACCGAAGGCGTCGTCCGCAAGGGCGCCAAGGTCCGCATCCTGCGCGACGATGTCGTGATCCAGGAAATGGGCGTGCTCACCACGTTGAAGCGCTTCAAGGACGAGGTGAACGAAGTCGTCTCCGGTCAGGAATGCGGCATGAGCTTCGGCCAGTTCCAGGACATCAAGCAAGGCGACGTGATCGAGTGCTTCAACGTCGAAGTGGTTCAGCGTTCGCTTTAAGGGCTTAGCCGATGCGCATACTGCTGTTGGCGGCAATGGCGGCGCTCAGTCTGGCTGCGAGCGCGTGCTCGCGGCAAGACCAAGGCGACCAGCCTGAACGGCCGCGCGGCTCCACCGTGATCGAGCCGGAAACGCGGGTTGATGTCGTGCCGCAGGAAGAGCCGGCCGTGGCGCGCCAGGAATGGCGAGCCGCCACCGATGCGGCGCGTCGCGTGACCGGCAATTTGCGCGTCAGCATTGAAGGCGCGCGCGGCGGGCCGGTGATCTTCGCGTTTGCAACCGGCGTGACCGTGCGCGCGCAGCCCTACAACATGGTGGCGGCGGACTCCCGGTCGGGCGTTGGCGGGCAAAGTTTCGCGGCCGTGCTCGCCGGCGATCCGCGCGTGAACGTCTATCTCTATCGCGTGCTGGACGAGAACGTGACGCCAAGCGCCGGCCAAGGGGGCCTGTGCGGGGAGGACCGCACGCGGTTCATGGCGGTCAGCGAATTCGTCGATGGCAGCGGCCGTTGGGTTTTCAAGGTCGCGGCCTTTCGCGGCGACCAGGCGCCGCCGGTGAACGATCCTGGTTTGTGCAACGCCTACGCCTACATCGCGCAATGACATGAAACGCAAGGCGAAAGGACACGAACGCGACGGCCCGTCGCAGCGCCAATTGCGCGCCGCGGAATTGGTGCGTCACGCGCTCGTCGAGATTCTCGCGCGCGAGGATTTGCGCGATCCGGATCTGGCGGGCGCCTCGATCACAATCGGCGAGGTGCGCGCATCTCCCGATCTAAAGCACATGACCGTGTTCGCCTCCGCGCTGGGCCCTTGCGATCCTCAGATTATCGCGCGCGGGCTGACGCGCAGCGCCGGGTTTTTGCGCAGTAAGCTCGCGCGCACCGTGGACCTTCGCTTCACGCCAGAGCTGCATTTCCAGGCGGACGTGTCGTACGACGAAGCGCGCCATATCGATGAATTGCTCGCGAGCCCGGACGTGGCGCGCGATCTCGATTCCTAAGCGCGCTCAATGCTGGAGATATCCGATCTTACGTACCGCATCGGCGGGCGCGTTCTCTTTGAGAACGCGAACGCCTTCATCGCCGAGGGCTGGAAGGTCGGCCTTGTCGGCCGCAACGGCACCGGCAAGACGACGCTGCTGCGGCTGATCCGGGAGGAACTCGGCAAGGCCAACGCGCCGGTTCGCACGCGGCGCGGCGCGCGGCTTGGCTTCGTGGCGCAGGAGGCGCCGCAGGTCGACACGCCGCTGCTCGACCTGGTCATGGCCGCCGATGAAGAAATGACGCGCCTGTTGCACGAGGCCGAGACCGCAACCGACCCACAGCGCATCGCCGACATTCACACCCGCCTGGCCGAGATCGACGGCTATTCCGGCGAGGCGCGCGCGAGCGCGATCATGATCGGCCTCGGCTTTGAACAGGACGAGCTTCGCCGGCCGGCGCGCGAATTCTCCGGCGGCTGGCGCATGCGCGCCGCGCTCGCGGGCGTGCTGTTCTCGGCGCCGGATCTGCTCATTCTCGACGAGCCGACCAATTATCTCGATCTCGAGGGCGCGGCGTGGCTCGAAGAATATCTCCGCGACTATCCGCACACAGTGGTTGTCGTCAGCCATGACCGCGAGATGCTGAACCGCTCAGTGACGCACATCCTGGCGCTGGATGAGAAGAAGCTGGAGGTCTTCGTCGGCGGATATGATGCGTACCTGAAAAAGAAGGCCGAGCGCATGGCGCTCGCCACGGGCATGAAGGCCAAGCAGGACGCGCAAAAGGCGCACCTGCAGAAGTTCATCGATCGCTTCCGCGCCAAGGCGTCAAAAGCGCGCCAGGCGCAGAGCCGCATCAAGCAGCTCGAGAAGATGCAGGATATCGCCGTACCGCTCGAAGAGCGGACGATCCCGTTTCATTTCGAGGACCCGGTGCAGCTGGCGTCCCCGCTCGTCGTGTTGGACGAGTGCGACCTTGGGTACATTGAGGGCAAGCCCGTTCTGAAGCGCGTGTCGCTACGGCTCGATCACGACGACCGCATTGTCGTCATCGGCCCGAACGGGCAGGGCAAGACGACGCTGGTGAAATCAATCGCCGCGCGCCTCCCGCTGCTTTCCGGCAAACGCGTCGCCTCAGGCAAAGCGGTGATGGGCTATTTCAGCCAGGACCAGCTCGACGAGCTGCGCGAAGGCGAAACCGTGATGGAGCACGTGCGCGACCTTGAGCCGGATTGGGCGCCGCCCAAGCTGCGCTCGCTCGCGGCGCGCATGGGGTTCGGCGTCGATAAGATCGACACCAAGGTGCAGAACCTCAGCGGCGGCGAAAAGGTGCGCCTGCTGCTTGGCCTGATGGCGCACGCAAAACCGCACGTCCTGATTCTCGACGAACCGACCTCTCACCTGGATATCGACAGCCGCGAGGCGCTCATTCACGCCATCAACGAATACGAAGGCGCGGTGCTGCTGATCACGCACGATATCTATCTGGCAGAAGCCTGCGCGGACCGGCTGTGGCTCGTCTATCATGGCCGCGCACGCCAGTATGACGGTGACCTTGAAGACTACCGCAAGCTGGTGGCGGCGGCTGATCGGCCCGCCGACGACGATGCGAAGCACGTCGCCTTCACGCAGGACCGCGCGGAGAGATCGCCGAAGGCGTCGAAATACACGTGGCAGCGCAAGTTCGAGTCGGCTGAGAAGGAGATCGAGCAGGCACAGGCCGCGCTCGCTCGAATAGACGCCGCCTTGGCCGATCCGGACTTGTTCAGCCGCGATCGCACGCGCGGGGAGTCGCTGCTCAAAGAACGCGCGCATGCCGCGACGGCGCTGGCCCGCGCTGAGGCCGCGTGGCTGGAAGCGAGCGAGGCGCTGGAGAGCGCCTGAAGCGCTAGCCGGTGAGCAAGGGCCCATCCTTGAGGCGATCAAGATTGCCGCTGCCGGGGATGAAGAGCGCCTCGATGCGGATGCCGTCCGGATCTTCGAACAAGGTCGAGTAATAGCCGGGCGCCCAGGCGCCTTCCTCCGGGGCGCGGACGATCGCGGCGCCGAAGTCGCGCATCGACGCGTGCAGCGCATCGACGTCCTCGCGCGAGCGCAAGCGGAAGCAGAAATGATGCAAGCCGACGCGCCATTGATCAAACGGCGCATCGCGGTGTTCGGGCGCGGCGCCGCGAATGAGCACGCCGGTGCGCCCGCCAATGCAATAGAAAATGTCCGGCGCATCGTACTGCACCAGCATGCCGAACGTCTCGACCAGAAGACGATGATAGAACGCGCGGCTGGCCGTCACGTCGCGCACGGTGAGCTGAATGTGCGCGATGCCGTTCGGCGAGATCATGATCAACTCCTGCACTGTAGCGAAACCGTTGCGCTTTGGCGGCGCGATCCCGATGCGATCAGCGGGCGATGCCGCTCATCCCAACGTGCGCCACAGCATGTACGCTGCTACGGCGAACACAACGCCGGCGAATACGCGCTGCAGCGCGCCGCGTTGCTTGGCCAAGCGCGTGGCCAGGCCAGCGCCGAGCAGACCGCCCAAGAAACCGCCGCCGATAAAGAGCAAGGCGATACGCCAGTCGATCAAGCCGTCAGCGGCGTAGGAGAGCGCCGTTGTCGCGCCGAAGCTGCCGACTGAGAACAGCGATGAGCCGATCGCTTGCAGCATGGTCATCCCGGTCGCGGCGATGAGGCCGGGCACGATCAGAAAGCCGCCGCCAATGCCGAAGAAACCCGAGAGCGCGCCGACGCCGAGACCGTAAAGCATCAGCTTGGGCGCATTCTTCGCATTGAGTTCGACGTTACCGTCGCCTTCGTGCTTGCGCGGGAGCAGCATGGCGATGCCGACCACGATCATGAGCAGCGCGAACAGCGGCAACAAGATCTGCGCATTGGTGGCCTTGCCGACGGCCGCGCCGATGACTGCGCCCATCACTCCGGCGCCGCCGAACACCACCGCGCACTTCCACTTCACGTTGCCGCGACGCAGATGGTTCAGAAAATTCGCGAAAGCGTTGACCGACACGGCAAGCGCGCTGGTGCCGATCGCCATATGGGGATTGGCGACGCCGACAACATAAAGCAGCGCGGGCGTCGCCAGGATGGAGCCGCCGCCGCCGATCAGCGCCAGCACGAAACCGACAGCGGCGCCGGAAATCACCGCGAGTATGTCAGGCAGCGTCATGCGCTCGGGCTGACGCGGTTCCGGGGCATCGCCTTCAGCAGCATGCCGCACCATCCGGCCGCGCCGGCGAGGGGTTTGCATCGGTCAGCCAGGCTTGGCCGGCGTCGAGCGTGAGCCTGAGATCGGCTGAGGAGGCGGCTTTGAGCAGGCTCATTGGGGTTTCCGTTTGGGGGGCAGTAGATTTGCGCGCGCGTTTCGAGCACCTGCGCCAAATGGGGCTGGGCCGTGCTGCAGGAGATGGACCGCGACTCGCGCCGCGTTGCAATATATAGCGCAGAACAGGAGCTAGATATGGGCCGCCCCGGCGTCCGCGCGTTCTTCCACGAGCCCACCTTTACGGTGAGCTATCTGGTTTGGGATTCCGCGACGAAGCGAGCGGCGATCATCGATAGCGTGCTTGATTTCGACCAGAAGTCCGGACGCACCGGCACGCAGTCGGCGGAAGCGATTCTGGCGACGGCGCGCGAAGAAGGCGTAACGGTGGACTGGCTGCTGGAGACGCACGCGCACGCGGACCATCTTTCGGGCGCGCCCTTCCTGAAGAAGGCGACGGGCGCGCCGATCGTCATCGGAGATCGCATCAAGGACGTCCAGCGCGTCTTCAAGGACGTCTTCAATCTCGATTATGTCACCGCGGACGGGCGGCCGTTCGATAAGCTGGTCGGCGACGGCGAGACGCTGAAACTGGGCGAACTGCAAATCAAAGTCATGCATACGCCCGGCCACACCCCGGCATGTGTGAGCTATCTGATCGGCGAGGCCGTGTTCGTCGGCGACACGATGTTCATGCCGGACTACGGCACCGCCCGCGCGGATTTCCCGGGCGGCGATGCGCGCACGCTCCACCGGTCGATCCAGAAACTGCTCGCTCTCCCCGATGCGACGCGCGTTTTTCTCTGCCACGATTACAAGGCGCCAGGCCGAGATCATTATGCGTGGGAGACGACGATCGGCGAAGAGCGCACCAAGAATCCGCATCTGAAAATGAGCGAGGACGAATTCGTCGCCATGCGCGAGGCGCGCGACAAGACGCTCGGCATGCCGGTGCTGATCCTGCCGTCGATCCAAGTGAACATTCAGGCTGGCGAACTGCCGCCAGCCGAAGAAAATGGCGTGCGCTACCTGAAGCTGCCGCTCAACGCGCTGTGACAGGCGCACAGGAGAGCGCAAGCCAATCGTCGCGATAACGCTTGCTACGGTGCGATGTAATTGAGTTCACAAATGAGGTTCCTGGCTTGACGCGTATGGGCGTTGGGCGTTCACTTCGCGTGTCGGAAGACATCGGCGCATGCCGCCGGTTCCCGCTCGCTATAGCTCAAGCAGCAAACAACACCTGGGCCACGGCGCGCGCATCGATCGTCTTCCCGTCCGACGAAAAAGACCGCGCAGCAATGGTGCTGCAGAGAAGCGGGCCATCTTGTCTTCGGCCGACGTCAGCGACGTTTCAGCGTGTGGTGATGTTTGGACGAACAAACCGGCAACAAAGCTTGCAGACTTGATTTTCTGCGGTCGCGTTGAAGAGCGCGAGCTAGGCTGCGGTCATGTCCGTCCGCTTGTTCGCAGCGCTCGATATTCCTGACGACGTCGCCGAGCGTCTGCTCGCGCTGATGAAGGGCGTGCCGGGCGCCAAGTGGCGGCCGCGCGAAAACTTGCATCTGACGCTGCGGTTTTTCGGCGAGGTGGCCGAGCCCGTGGCCGACGACATTGACGCGGCCCTCGGCGAAGCCGCGCAGGCTAATGCGCCGTTCGACCTGCAGCTGAAAGGCGCCGGCTCGTTCGGCGGCGCCGATCCGCACGCGCTATGGATTAGCGCGATTGAGACGCCGCCCTTGATGAAGCTGGCGAAGGATTGCGAACGCGCAGCGCGGCGCGCCGGCCTCAAGCCGGAAGGCCGCAAGTTTACGGCGCATGTGACGCTGGCTTACCTCAATGCCGCTCCGTTGGACCGCGTGCGGGCGTTCGAGCAGCGTTTCTCCTTGTTTGAACCGCGTCCGTTCCGCGTCGAGCGCATCGGCCTCTACTCAAGCCGGGTGCGAAAATCCGCTCCGAGCCATTACAGGCTCGAAGCGGACTATCCGCTGCTTGGGTGACGCGTCTTAGGAGACGCGTGCGGGCGCAGGTTGTTGTGGTTCAGGCGGGGTTTGGTCGCGCACTTCGGTCGCCGGCGGCGGGTTCGGGCCCATCGCACAACAGCGCACTTGAACTTCAAGCACCTGGCCGTTGTAGCGGCACTCCGTGTCGCTGACCGAACGCAAAATCGCCATGCCGCCCGCGTGCGCGGTGTAGCGCGTTTGCGTGCAGCCGGTGAGCGTGTAGCCAGGATCGCACGAACCGGTGCGGGTGCGATTCAGCGTGCGGGTCACGCAGGTGATCTCGCGCGCCATGGCCTGGTCGGCTGTCGCCTGCGCGCGATTGGCGATGCCCAACGTCTCGGCGATGCGCTGGCCAAGACTGGTGCGCACTTCCTCTGTGTCAGCGTGTTGCTTGCAGATGTCGGTATTCACGCGGCCCGCATCCGCGGCGCACCACTCGGCGATCGTCATGTCCCCAGTGCGATTGGCGCATCCAGCGGCGAAGAACGCCAACGCTGCTGCGGCTACGATGGAAGCTATGCGCATTCTGGCGCCTCCTCTTGCGCCCCCCCTTACCGGAAAGCGCAATGGTAGTGTTACGTCAACCCTTGTCGCGGCGCGCACGAAAACTAGACGCGCGAGATTCGTGTGTCTGGTTCCGCTTTATCTGACAGGATTTTCATTCCGAGCGTGCACGGGCGCGATGCGTACCGGTTCGACAAGATTGCGAGCGCGAGCGCAGCGGACGAGACGGGCAACCAGGGTCGCGGGTCTCGGGGGAACGTAGGCTAGGCGGAGCTGTTTTTCTCGCTAAGGTGAGACTGAACGCGAGGGAGCGAGCACAATGTTGTCACGTTTGGCGGTTTGCGCCGCTTTGATCGCGTTAGCCGGCTGCGCCGGGATGGAATCGGCGGGCCGAACCGCTTCGCGCACGCCGCAGGCCGAGCCCGTGGCCGCGGCACCGGCGCCGGCGCAGGCCTCGAGCCCCGCGCCGCCTCCGAGTGCCGCGCCCGTACAAGCTGCGCCGATGCAAACGGCGCCGGTCCCCATGCAGCCGACGCAAGCGCCGCCCCCCGCGCAGACGGATCAGCCCGTAACCACGGCTTCGCGCGCTGGCGACGAAAACGTGGTGGTGCCTGGAGCGCGTGAACGCCAGGTGCCGGCGCCCGGTGGTGATCCGCGTTCGAACGCCGAGCGCATCCAGGACATCCGCAGTTGGGACCAGTGCGTGATGCACGTGCAGAATGCGGCCGAAGCCGATCCACTGAGCCCGCAATTGGAAACGCCGGAAGACTATTGCCGAACCTCTCTCGGCATGGCGAACCGCACCGCCGTCCCACAAAGCCGGCTCGAGCGCCGTTAATCTCCGCAGGCGAGCGGCGCATCGCGAAGCGCGGCGATTGCGAACAAAGGCGAAACACGTCAGCCTCGCCGCATGTCGCGAATCACGACGGTGATGCTGGATGACCTGAACGCCGAGCAGCGCGCCGCGGTGGAGCATGACGCCAGCCCGTTGCTTGTGATCGCCGGCGCTGGATCGGGGAAAACCAAAACACTGGCGACCCGTGTCGCGCACCTGGTTGCGAGCGGCGCCGATCCGTCGCGCATTCTCCTGCTCACCTTCTCCCGGCGCGCGGCGAGCGAGATGATCGCGCGCGTGGGAAAGTTGTTGGCCGGCGAGACGCGCATTGCGTGGGCGGGCACGTTTCACGCGATCGGCGCGCGGCTCTTGCGAGATCTGGCGCCGGTGATCGGATTGGATGGCGATTTCACCATCCACGATCGCGCTGACAGCGCCGATCTGATGGGCATGGTGCGTCAGGAGCTCGGCGTGGCGACAAGCGCCAAGCGCTTTCCGATGAAGGGCGCATGCCTCGCGATCTATTCGCGCGTGGTGAATGCCGACGAGACGGTCGCCGACGCGCTGGCGAACGCCTTTCCGTGGTGCCGCGAATGGGAGATGGAGCTGAAGCGGCTGTTCGCGGCCTACATCGAGGCCAAGCAGAAGCAAAACGTGCTGGACTATGACGACCTGCTGTGGCTGTGGGCCGAGGCGATGAATGAGCCGGCGCTCGCGGCCGAGATCGGCGCTCGCTTCGATCATGTTCTGGTGGACGAGTACCAGGACACCAACAAGCTGCAGGCGCGTATCCTGTTGCACATCAAGCCGGATGGGCGCGGCGTCACCGTCGTCGGCGACGATGCGCAGTCGATCTATTCGTTCCGCGCCGCGGACGTACGCAACATTCTGGATTTCCCCAAGGCGTTCGCGCCTGAAGCGCGCGTTGTCACGCTGGAACAGAATTATCGCTCGATCGGGCCGATCCTCGACGCTTCGAACGCGGTGATCGATCTTGCCGAGGAGCGCTTCACGAAGAACCTGCGCACGGTGCGGGCAGGGGGCGCGCCGCCGAGGCTGGTCAGCGTTCGCGACGAAGCGGCGCAAGCATCTTACATCGCCGAGAGTGTGCTGGAAGCGCGCGAACGGGGCGTGGCGCTGACGCAGCAGGCCGTGCTCTTTCGCGCCGCCGATTTTTCGGCGCCCGTCGAATTGGAGCTCGCCAAGCGGGACATTCCGTTCGTCAAGTTCGGCGGCCTTAAATTTCTCGAAGCCGCGCACGTCAAGGATTACCTGGCCATTCTTCGCTGGGCCCAGAACGGCGCCGACCGGATCGCCGGTTTTCGGACGCTTCAGCTTGTGCCTGGCGTGGGCCCGGCGCGCGCTGCGCGCATCCTGGATGCAGTGGACGAGACCGGCGCTTTCGGCGTCGTGCGCAACACCGCTCCGCCCGCCGGCGCCGGCGAGGCATGGGGCGCGCTGAAGGCGATGCTGGACGATCTGCGCGGCGCGGCCTGGCCCGGCGATCTCGATTTGGTAGCGCGATGGTACGGTCCGGTCATGAGCGAGCGCTACGAAGATGCGCGCGTGCGCTCCGGCGATATCGACCAATTGCAGCGCATTGGAGCGACGTTTGGCTCCCGCACCACCTTCCTGACGGAGCTGACGCTCGATCCGCCGAACTCGACAAGCGATGAGTCGGGTCCAGCCCACAAGGACGACGATTACATGATCCTCTCGACCATCCACTCAGCCAAGGGACAGGAGTGGAAGAACGTGTTCGTTCTCAACGTCGTCGACGGCTGCATGCCGTCCGATCTCGGCGCAGGCTCAACGGCTGAGCTCGAAGAGGAACGCCGGCTTCTTTACGTCGCGATGACCCGCGCCAAGGACGAGCTGCATCTCATCACGCCGCAACGCTTCTATCACACGCAGCAGACGAAGGGCGGCGACAAGCATGTCTACGCCATCCGCTCGCGCTTTCTGCCCACTCAGATTCTGCCGCGCTTCGAACAAACCTCCTGGGCGCCCGGGGAAAGCGCGGGCGCTTCTCACGCATCGGGTCCATTGCCTCGCATCGATCTCGCAGCCAAAGCACGCGGCCGCTTCAGCTAACGCGCCCAAGGATCCATGCTGCGCGCGACGGCGACGATTTGTTCGTCCGTGAGCCTGTCGAGCTGCGACAGCGTCGGCTGAGCGGGATCGAAGCCCGCAATCTCCGCGCGATGCGTGTGCATCCAAGCGCGATAACCTTCCAGCACGCGACGATTGCCGCGCCCGTGCGGCGTATCGTTGAGCGCCTGGCCGGCGATGCTTGCGAGGCCAAGGCGCGGATAGTCGGCAAAGATGATCTGCGAAAGCTTGGCGCGGAATTCGAGTTGCGTGTCGGAGAGGCCCGGCTCGCTGGCATGGTCTAGGGCGTGGCGCCCTTCGTGTGACGTGATCGAATACTGATTGGTCGCGCGCCACACTTCGGCGATGAAGGCGTCGTCGTCCGCGCCGACGCGTGCGGCAATGGCTTCGTAGACCTGTTGCTCCATTCGTTCCGATGTGGCGGGAAGTTCGGCGATGCCGTCGCGTCCGAGCGCTGCGCGCTCGGCGATTGCCTGCCGCTCAATCTCCGCGAGGAAGCGATCATGTGCGGGACCCGGGCGCGTGCGGCGCAAGGCGCCGACCGGGCTGCCTGTGTAAGCCGAGCGGACCTGCACGATCGTATTTCCGTCGGAAGACCAGCCGCCGGCCTCAGCCCAACCGTCCCACAGCCACGATTCATAACCGTTCGCCAGCATGTTATCGATGACGATGAAGCGCACTTCTCCAGTGCGCCCGTATTGCTCCACGGCGAGGCGCTCGTCCTGCACCAAGTGGCCGCCGTGCATGCTGGGATAGCCGCTCGTCTCGCCAACCGTGCCATAGACGCCGAAGGCCTCGGCGAGTGCAATGCGTGGATCGCCGGATGCGCCGACGGCCTGCATGGCGCGCGCGCTGGTTGCGATGATCTCATTCTCATACCAGCTGGCGCGTCCGCCATTGATGATCTCGCGGTTCGCGCGCAGCGTGATGTCGCGGACCGAACGGTTCAGCGTGAAATAGGCGTCGATCCGGCGCCACTCAGCGTCATTGCCGGCGCGTGCGGCGACGCCCGTTTGATCCGCAAGGAGACGCGCATCATCGGCGAAACCGGCGCGGGTGAGCATGCCGAGCAGAGTGACAACGTCATTGTCACGCGCGCCTGAACGTAAGCCGTTTGCAAAAATCTCAGCGACGCGGCCCGCATATATGGACAGGGCCTGCGGCGCATCCTGGTCCGTGAGCCAATAATAGGCGCGCCACGCGGCGAAGGCGGCGTTCGCATCACGTTGCGCGATGGCGAGCGAGAAACGCGCGCCCGCAACCGCGGGTGTGATCGCGGCGACCGGAGCGATTGCGCCGAGTTGCGCGGCGGCGCTGGCGAGATGGCGGGCGCGTGCATCTCCGGTGGCGCTCGCGGCCAGCGCCAGGTGAGAGCGCGCGCGTTCGATGCGCAGGGCTTCAAGATCGTTGGGCCGGCATTGCGCGCCGGCGGCGTCGGCCTGCTCGATGATCGCCCCGGCGTTCTCGGCGGCGCGGAATACGCTGAGTGCGCCTACCATGACTGTGCAATAGCCTTCGCCTTGCGGCGTCTCGGCGAGTGCGCGCGTGGCCGCGCCGGTTTCGCCGCGGGCCAGCCAATCGATGCGCGCCAGCGTCCGCCGGGCTTGAGCCCGGTCCATCTCCGCTGCGGCGGGGTCGGCGGCGACCTCGGACAGCATCCGCTCGGCCTCGGCTACATGGTTGCTGCGGTATGCGCTCAAGCCCTCGGCCAGGGTCGCCGCCGCAGCGGCGCCGCAAAGAGCGACGAAGAACAGGGCGGACGCGACGGCTGTGCATCCGGCACGGGCGAGTTTTGGCATCATAGGCTGGAGCGTGGGACAGCGGAGGGCGGACGTCTTGGACGATTCGAAGGTCACCGGCCGCCACGATTATACCGGCGCTGTCGTCGACCATTTGCGCCTGCCCGGCGCGCACGTTTCGCGCATTATGCATCCGCCCGGCCAGAGCATCGGCGCACATGCGCACGATTGGCCGGTGCTGACGCTCTACCGCATCGGCGGCTATCGCGAGATCGGCGAGGCGGGAGAGCGCGTCTTCGACGGCCCCAGCGTGGTGTTCCAGCCCATTGGCGCCGCACACGCCGACGAGATCGGCGAGAGCGGCTTGGAAACGCTCGCGATGACGTTCGATCCCAGCTGGCTGACGCCTGATGCGCGAGCCGCATTGCCGCAACGGACCTGCTGGCGGCCCGGCGGCGCTATCGCTGCCGCCTCGTGCCGCTTGGCCAATTTGTGGACGTCCGCGCGCGCCGATGAAGGCGAGCTTCGACAGAGCACGTCGCGCTTCCTCATCGCCTTATGGTCATCGCCGCCGGCCAGAGAGCCGGGATGGGGGAGCGAAGTCGAGGCACGGCTCCGCGACGAAGCGCCGACGCACGTCATCGCCAGCGGCATCGCACGCCATCCCGCATGGCTCGCGCGCGCCTATCGCGCTTGGCGCGGAGAGGGAATGGGCGAGACCGTGCGAAGGCGACGCGTGGAACGCGCAACGCTGAGACTACGCCGATCTGCTGCGCCGCTCGCCGATGTGGCGGCGGAGTGCGGGTTCTGCGACCAGAGTCACATGAACCGCGCGTTCCGCGCCGTGCTGGGACGCACGCCGCTCGAAGTGCGAGGCGAAGCGGCCCTGCTTGCGCGGCTGGCCTAGCTCGCCCTCGGCGGCATCGGAATGAGCGTGCTGGTCCGCTGCTTGTACGCAACGTAATCGGGCCGCGTGCGTTGCAGGTGGGGCTCGGTTGTCGGCGCGCCGCTGACGCGGGTCAGCAGGAGCGTGAGCAGGAGCGGACCGGGCAGACTCCATGCGCCATACGGCGTTTCGCAGGCGATCGCGTAAAGACCCCACCACGTGCAGAGCTCGCCGAAATAGTTCGGGTGACGCGAATAGCGCCACAAGCCGCGATCCATGAGTTTGCCGGCGTTCGCCGGATCGGCCTTGAAGGCTGCAAGCTGCGCGTCGGCGACCGCTTCGTAGAGAATGCCGAACACCGCGAACGCTGCGCCGGCGATGGCGAGCGGGCCGAAGGCGTGCGGATCGTCGCCGACTTGGCTGATTTGCACCGGCAGCGCCATGATCAGCTGCAGGATCATCTGCGGCGCAAAGACGAAGAGGAGCGAGGTTGTCGCGAAATTCCAGCCGCGCTGCTCTTTGGCTTTCGCGAACATCTTCTCGTAGCGCCGGTCCTTCCCGTGCTTGCGCCAGCGCCATAACAGGTAAAGGCCGAGACGAAGAGCCCAAACGGTCGCCAACACGGCGAGCGCGAGGCCGTGCGGCGTGGGGACGTCCGGCTGGAGATAGCTGCTCCAAGCCAGCACGATCACGCCCAGCGCCCACCAGGCGTCGATGAAGCTCGCATCGCGAATGGCGATGCTTGTTAGCCAGAGAACGAGAAAGAACGCCGCCGACAGAATGAGATTGGCGAGGAGGAGAAAGAGAGGCTCAAGCATCGATGTGACTACGGCCCCGCGTCGCTGATGAGCTTGCTCACGCGGCGCTCTTCAGCGCGGTGCGCACTGTGTCCACGATCTGATCGATTTGGGCTGTCTGCACGATCAGGGGCGGTGAGAAGGCGAGCACGTCGCCGGTGAAGCGGATGAACAGGCCGGCGTCGAAGCATTTGCGGAAGATTTCGCCGGCGCGCCCGCCGTCGGCGCGGGGCGCGAGCTCGACGCCGCCGATAAGAACGAGATTGCGGATGTCGACGACATGGGGTTCGCCGCGCAGCGAATGGATTGCGTCCTCCCAATAGGGCGCGAGTTCGGCGGCGCGTTCAAACAGGCCTTCCTCCTGGTACGTGTCCAGCGCGGCGATGCCCGCGGCGCAGGCGAGGGGATGGCCGCTGGACGTGTAGCCGTGGAAAAGCTCGATCGGCATCTGCGAATTGGCGAGGATTGTGTCGTAGATTTCGCGCGAGGCGGCGACGGCGCCCATCGGCACGGCGGCGTTGGTGATTGCCTTGGCCATGGTGAGAATGTCGGGCTTGACGCCGAAATAGTGCGACGCGAAGGGCGCGCCCAGGCGGCCGAAACCGGTGATGACTTCATCGAAGATGAGCAGGATGTCGTGCTTGGTGCAGAGTTCGCGCAAGCGCTGCAGATAGCCTTGCGGCGGGATGATTACGCCTGCCGACCCCGCGACCGGCTCCACGATCACCGCCGCGATCGTGCTGGCGTCATGCAATTGCACGAGCCGTTCGAGCGCATCGGCAAATTCGATCCCGTGCTTGGGCAGGCCGCGCGAGAAGGCGTTGCGCGCGACGTCGAGCGTGTGGGGCAGGTGATCGACGCCAACGACCATCGGCCCGTATGTGCGCCGGTTGCCGACGATGCCGCCGACGCTGATGCCGCCAAAGTTCGTGCCGTGATAGCCCTTCTCGCGGCCGATGAGACGGTACTTGCCGGCTTTGCCGCGCGCTTGCTGGTAGGCGAGCGCGATCTTCAGCGCCGTATCGGCGGATTCAGAGCCGCTATTGGTGAAGAAGATGCGGTCAAGGCCATCGGGCAGGATTTGACCCAGGCGGTTGGCGAACTCGAACGCGAGCGGGTGGCCAAGATTGAAGGTCGTCGCGTAATCGAGTTCGGCCGCAGCGCGCTGGATGGCTTCGACGATGCGCGTGCGGCCGTGGCCGGCGGCGCAGCACCAGAGTCCGGAGGTGCCGTCGAGCACGGCGCGGCCGTCGGGCGTGTAATAGAACATGCCCTCGGCGCGCACGACCATGCGCGGATCGGCCTTGAACGCCCGGTTCGGCGTGAACGGCATCCAGAAGCTGTCGAGCGAGTTGGGGCGCGGCGTGTCGGGCATGGGCCGATTGTCCGCCTGCGCGATTGCTGGCGCAACTGTTCTTGCGCTACACGGGCGCCATGAGCCTCCAGAAAAATCTCGACCGCGCCGCCACCCTGAAGTTTCCCACTGAGGCCGTGATCGACGGCAAGCTTGTGGGCGCCAAGAGCGGCAAGAGCTTCGACAATATCGGCCCGCGCGACGGCAAGGTGCTGAACCAGGTTTCCGAATGCGACGCCGAGGATATCGAGGCCGCGGTGAAGGCGGCGCGCGCTTCGTTCGAGGACGGACGCTGGCGCCTCAAGACGCCGCGCGAAAAGAAGAAGATCATGTTCCGGCTCGCCGAGCTGATGGAGCGCGACCTGGAAGAACTCGCGTTTCTCGAAACGCTCGATATGGGCAAGCCCATCCGCGACACGCTCGCGATCGATATCCCGACAGCGGTCAATTCGATCCGCTGGTACGCCGAAGCGCTAGACAAAGTGTACGGCGAAGTGGGGGTGACCCCGGCGGAGCGGCTTTCGTTTGTGGTGCGCGAACCGCTGGGCGTGGTTGGCGCCATCGTGCCGTGGAATTTCCCGCTGCACATGGCCTGCTGGAAGGTCGCGCCGGCGCTGGCGATGGGCAATTCCATCGTGCTGAAGCCGGCGGAGCAATCGCCCTCGACCGCGTTGAAGCTCGGTCAGCTCGCGCTGGAAGCTGGCGTACCGGCCGGCGTGCTCAATGTGGTTCCGGGCTTTGGCGACACCGCTGGACAAGCGCTGGCGCGGCACATGGATGTTGATCTGATCGCCTTCACCGGCTCGGGCGAAGTCGGCCGCAAGCTGATGATCTATGCGGGCGAGAGCAATCTGAAGCGCGTGGCGCTCGAACTCGGCGGCAAGAGCCCGCAAATCGTGTTCGCGGACGCCGAAAATTTGGATGCCGCCGCAGACGCCGCGGCGTGGGGGATTTTCTTCAACCAAGGCGAAATCTGCAACGCCGCTTCGCGGCTGCTGGTGGAAGAGAAAATCAAGGACGCGTTTGTCGAAAAGGTCATCGCGCGGTCAAAGCAATACACGCCTGGCGATCCGCTCGATCCCGCGAGTGTGGCCGGCGCCATTGTGAGCGAGGCGCAGATGAAGCGCGTGCTCCGCTATTGCGAAACGGCGGCCAAGGAGGGCGCAAAGCTCGCTGTCGGCGGCGGACGGGTGCGGGAGGAGACGGGTGGGTATTACATCGCGCCGACGGTGTTCGATCGCGTCGCGAACACGCACACGTTGGCGCGCGAGGAAGTCTTCGGGCCGGTGCTCGGCGTTATCGGTTTCAGGACGGAAGAGGAGGCCGTGCGCATTGCCAACGACACCGTCTATGGCCTCGCCTCTGGCCTCTGGACCGGCAACGTCTCGCGCGCACACCGCGTAGCGCGCGCGCTGCGCAGCGGGCTGGTGTGGGTGAACGGCTGGGACGCTTGCGATATCACCATGCCGTTCGGCGGGATGAAGCAGTCCGGCTTTGGCCGCGACCGTTCTCTGCACGCGCTCGAGAAATATACCGAACTCAAAGCCATCTCGATCACGTACGGCTAGAGCTGTTTGGCGAACACTTTGGATATCGCCTGATAGCCGGCGCGCTCGAAAAAGCGATGCGCGTTCGCGTTGTTGAGACCGCTCTCGAGAAATAGCCACTTCATCCTGCGCGCCTTGGCTTCCGCTTCGATGAATTGCACGATCGCCTGGCCGGCGCCCGCGCCGCGAGCGGCAGGCTCGATGGCGACATCCTCCAGGATTGCATGGGGCGCTTCGGGGTCGCTCGCATCCCAGAAGACGATAGCGGCCCCGATCAGGCCGCCGCTATTCTTCAGGATCGCCACGCTGCGGTTCGGTCCGAGCGCACGCATGTCTGCCGCGAAGCGGTGCTCAAGGTCAGGACGCCAGGACTTTCCGTCAAAGCTCAGCGCCGACTGGATTTCGCCGTGCGAGATGTAGGCAGCGTCTTGACCGATGACGCGCGCCAGGAATCGACCGGCCTCCAGGATGTCCGCCTCGCCGGCCGCCCAGGACATCGTCCAGGCCATCAGGCGGTTGCAAAACGGAAGCGCTTCGCTTCCTCGTCCAAGACGTCGAGCCAACGTGCGATCACCGGGCACGATGTGATCTCGGCGACGTGCTGAAAGAAGCGCCGCTTGCGCGCGGAGTCATTTTCGGTTTCGTCGAATTCCATCACGAAGCGGTCGAAGATGGCCCGCGGCTCGGGCGTATAGTTTTGCCTGAGGTCCGGCCATTCTTCCCGGAACGCCCACTGGCACAGAGTGTCGTAGTACCAGATGACCCAGCTTCCGTAGACCTCCGGTTCAATGATGTTCTTGTTCCGGAAGCGCGCAGCCATTTCGAACAGGTTCATGGTCTGCTCGTAGAACTTCCGCTTGATCCGTTGCGCGTCCTCGCCCGGATTCGCGGTGGTGCGGGTCAACGCCACGAACGGCGCGAGGATGGCGCCGTGTGCGGCTTCGAACTTGAACAACTCGATCGAACCCGTTTCGAGCCGGTGATAGAGTTCAACCTTCTGCACATCCAGCTCGCGCCGGTTCTGGATCGTGAAGGTAACGACGGCGAAGACGATGCCCGCAAAGGTGACCAGATCGCCCGCCGAGATGCTGCCTTCGAATTGCATCGCCTCGCTCCCGCCCCTACGTATCGCACTCTAGCGCCGCGCGCGGCGTGCGCGAAGCGGTTTTGCCTGGTGAGACATGAAAGACGACCGTCCCGTTCTTGGCGTGATCAGCTGCAATCGCGGGGTGGACCATCAGGATGCGCAGGTCGTGATGACGCGCTATCTCAACTCGGCGGTCGCGTATGCAGACGCGGCGGCGTTGCTCGTGCCCGCGATGCCGGGGCTGATGCGGGCGCAGGAAGTGGCGCCGCGGCTCGACGGGCTCTTGTTGACGGGCACGCCCTCCAACCTCGATCCCAAGCGCTATGGAGAACTGATCGACGATGCGCCCGGGCCGTTCGATCCCGATCGCGACGAGATGACGGCGCGGCTGATCGAAGCGATGCTCGATATCGGCAAGCCCGTGTTCGGGATCTGCCGCGGCTTTCAGGAGCTGAACGTCGCGTTCGGCGGCACGCTGCGCCGCGACATGGCCGAGCACCCCGAACTCATTGCGCACCACGCGCCGAGCGCGCTCAGCTTCAGCGAGTATTTCGAGCATGTGCATCCGGTGACGCTGACTGGCGGCGGCGTGCTGCATCGCGCCTACGAGCGCGACGAACTCGATGTCGTCAGCGTGCACTATCAGGGCGTCGACCAGCTTGGCGCGGGTTTGAATGTCGAAGCGCGCGCGCCGGATGGCGTGATCGAGGCCGTCTCGGCTGAGGTGAATGGCGCTCCCGTGCTCGCCGTGCAGTGGCACCCCGAATGGAAAGCGGATGAGCGGCCGGAATCGCAGCTGTTCTTCCGCTTGCTCGGCCGCGCGCTGCGCGGCGAGCCGCTGAGTTAAGCGCGCAGCGACGCTGCTTCGCGCGCGAGCGCTTCAATGCCAGCCCAGTCGCCGGCCTTGATCTTCTCCACCGGCGCGACCCAAGAGCCGCCGACGCACAGCACATTGCCGAGCGCAAGATAAGCGCGCGCTTTTTCGAGCGTAATGCCGCCGGTCGGACAAAACCGCGCCGCGGGGAGGGGGCCGGCGTGGGCCTTCAGGGCCGCCGATCCGCCCAATTGCTCTGCGGGAAAGAACTTGAAGCACGCATAGCCGAGATCGAGCCCGCGCATGATTTCGCTCGACGTCGCAACGCCGGGGATGAATGGAATCGCACGCTTGCGCGCTGCTTTCATCAGTTTCGGCGTGGCGCCGGGGGAGAGCGCGTAGCGCGCGCCCGCATTCACAGCCGCGTCCAGATCGCCCGCGTTGAGGATCGTGCCGGCGCCGACGATCATTTCCGGCACGGCTCGCGCGATGGCGGCGATCGCGTCCAGCGCCGCGGAGGTGCGCAACGTCACTTCGATCGTGCGGATGCCGCCCGCTAGAAGGGCGCGCGCGAGCGGCGCCGCTGAGCCGGCGTCCTCGATCACGACCACCGGCATGACCGGCGAAAGCTCAAGAACCTCTTCGGCGCTCATGCTCATCGACGCACGTCCGAGCCCGGATTGGAAAGGTAAGAATCGATATCGGCCGCAGTTGCGAGATTGAAGTCGCCGCGCACGCTGTGCTTCAGCACGGCGGCCGCCACCGCAAAGTCCAGCATGTGCTGCTCGCCCATGCCGCTCGCGAGCCCATGCAGAATGCCCGCCGCGAACGCATCGCCGCCGCCGATGCGGTCGACGATGCCGGTGATGGCGTGGGCGTCTGTCCGTGTCGCGCCGCTGCGTGTATAGGTCACGCCGCTGAGTTCGTGCGCGTCAGCGCTCAGCACTTTGCGATCCGTCGCCGCGATGCGCTGCAATTGAGGGTAACGCTCGAGGGCGATGCGCGCGGCCTCGGCGCCGTTCGTCGCGCGCTGGCCGGTCACGAGGCCGATGTCGCGAGCGTCGGCGAAGAGCACATCCGCCTGTGCGAATAATCCGTCGAGCGTAGGGCGGGGATCGTCACCGCGCGCTTCCCAGAGCTTCGCGCGGAAATTCGCATCGAACGAGACTTTCGCGCCGGCCGCCCGCGCACCGCGCATCGCGTTGAGCGCCGCCTCCGCGGACGATTTGTTGAGCGCCGGCGTTACGCCGGAAACATGCAGCCAATCGGCGCCTTTCAGGACTTGCGCCCAATCAGCCGTTGCAGACGCAATCGCGAATGCGGAGCCGGCGCGGTCGTAGAGGATATCGGCGGCGCGTTGACCGGCGCCTGGCGTAACGAAGTAAAGACCCATGCGGCCCGGACCGAACGAGCACAAACTTGTATCGACGCCGTAGCGGCGAATTTCGTTCAGCGCCGCCTGGCCAAGCGCATTGTCCGGCAGGACGGTCGCCATGCGGACGCTCTCGCCCATGCGCGCCAGCGAGACCGCGACGTTGGCCTCGGCGCCGCCGAACGTCACGTCGAGCTGCGGCGTCTGCAGCATCAGCTCTCCCGCGGGCGCGGTGAGCCGGATCATAATTTCGCCGAAGCAAACAAAGCGAGCCACGAGCACCTCTTACGCGCGACTCAGCGCGCGAGCCAACCCCCGTCCACCGGGATGATGGCGCCATGCACGTAATCGGAGGCGCGGCTGGCCAGAAACACCGCCGCGCCGCCGAGGTCCGAAGGCTCGCCCCAGCGTCCGGCGGGAATGCGGTCCAGGATGGAGGCATTGCGCTTCTCGTCGGCGCGCAATGCAGCGGTGTTGTCCGTGGTCATGTAGCCCGGCGCGATCGCATTCACATTGATCCCCTTGCTCGCCCATTCGCACGCCAGCAGGCGCGTGATGCCGGCAAGGCCGCTTTTGCTTGCAGTGTAGGAGGGCACGCGGATGCCGCCCTGGAACGACAACATCGACGCTATGTTGATGATCTTGCCGCGGCCGCGCGCGATCATGTGTCGGCCCGCCGCCTGAGCGAGAAAGAACGCGGATTTGAGGTTGGTGTCGATCACTGCGTCCCAGTCCGCTTCCGTGAAGTCGGCCGAGTCGGCGCGGCGAATGATGCCCGCATTGTTGACGAGAATGTCGAGGCCGCCAAAGGCGAGGGCCTGCTCGACCATGCTTGCGATCGGCTTTGTGCTGCCAAGGTCGGCTTGTAGTCCCAGAAAGCGGCGCCCGAGCGCGGTGACTTGAGCGGCGGTTTCATCTGCAGGCCGGCGGCTCGTAGAGACGATGTCTGCGCCCGCGTGCGCGAGCGCGAGCGCAATCGCTTGGCCAAGACCAACATTTGCGCCCGTTACAAGCGCGACTTGGCCGGACAGATCGAACGGGTTCGCGCTCATGACTCCCTCAGAAGATCGTTCCTACGACGCGCGCACGCGGCGGATGGAGTCAGCGATCGCGGCATCCTGCGCGTTGGCGAAGAAAAGTTCTTCGAAGCGCTCGCCCGCCACGGCAGCCTTCAACAAATCCTGATCCACCGATTTAAGCACCGACGGCATGTCGCGGCACGACGCAGACTTCAGCTCTTTCAGGATACCGCGGTTCTTCGCCATGATAGCTGCGCGCTCTTTCGGATAGCCGAGGCCGCGTTCGCCCTCGAAAAGCTTGCGGTAGCAATCTTGCAGGTTGAGTTCGGCGGCCCAACCGAAGCCCTTGGCGTAGGGCATGGCGATAGCGTTGCCGTCATTGATCTGGCCGAACAGAAACGCATCGGTCGGGTCGGCGATGAGGCCGCAGAACACGCCGGGCATGGAATTGCACGCCAGCATCGAGCCCATGCCGGTGCCGCAACCGGTAACGACAAAGTCTGCCGCTTTCGAATTGATCAGGATGCCCGCGAGGAGGCCGTTCATCACGTAGGTGAGCGAGGCTTTGTCCTCGGCGCCGTACATTCCGTAGTGATGCACTTTGTGGCCGAGCGGCTCGGCCACCGAGGTCAGCGCGTCATGAACGATGCTGCTTTTCGCGGCTTGGCTGTTTTCTATGATGAGCGCGATTTTCATGGGGTCGATCCTATCGAGATGCGCCCTTGGTAACCGGTGTCAGTGTCCCGTTCAAGCGGCTTCGCCCGTTCTAGCGCGGGGCCGGCCCGCTGGAGTCACGAACCACCAAGGCCGGCGAGGTGGTCGGCGCAGCTTCGTGAGTATGATCGTCGGCGGCGTCGAGACCGATCAGTTTTTCCGCCGCCATGCGGCCTATTTCGCGTGTCGGCGTGCGCACGGTGGTGAGCGGCGGCCAGACGCTCGAAGCAATCTGGAAATCGTCGAAACCGACGACGGATACATCTTCAGGGCACCGCAACGCGGCGCGCCGGATGGCGTGCAGGACGCCGGCGGCCATTTCATCGTTCGCCGCGAAGATCGCCGTGGGCCGCGGGCGGCGCTTCAGCAGTTCAGCCGCACAGGACAGGCCGGTTTCGAATGTGTAGGCGCCCTGCATCACATAGTCGGGCTGCAGCTTGAGGCCGCGCTCTTTCAGTTCTTCCTCAAACCCGCCGCGGCGCTCATGCGAGGAGCGGAAGGAGGTGGGACCGGAAATGAAACCGATACAGGTGTGTCCAAGCTCCGCGAGGTGTCGCGCCGCCGAACGGCCGCCGAGCCGGTCGTTCGAAACGATGATGCGGGCGGGCTCATCCACCGGGACCGAAGCAATGCGGATGTAGGCGCAGCCGACTTCGTCCAGCACGGCCTTCACGCGATCGTCCTCGGAGACGGACGGCGTCAGCACCACGCCGGAGAGCTTCTGGCGCTCGATGAAGCGCCGGAAATCGGCGAGAAAAGTGGGGTTGCCGCGATTGCAGGGGTGGACCACCAGCTCGTAGCCCGACCCGCGCATGGCATCGAGCATGCCGAGCTGCATGTTCACGACGTATTGCGGGTTCGGGTTGTCGTAGACGAGCCCGATCAGGAACGAGCGGCGGAACGCAAGGCCGCGAGCCTGAGGGTCCGGCGAAAAGCCGATCTCGGCGATGATCGCGTTGATTTTCTCCCGCGTCGCTTCCTTCACGAAGGGCGATTGGTTGATGACGCGCGAGACCGTCTTCTTCGAGACGCCCGCCAGGCGCGCCACGTCATTGATGGTAGGTTTCTTTTCGCCGCCGAACCCACGTCGCGGGGGCGGGTTGTCGTCGTCGGCCATGAACGCCCCGTTTGCGCCAGCTTTGGCGCCGCCCTCGCGACTTGGCAACGTAATTGTCGCGGGACAATTTAGCGGCGCCAACCACTTGGGCCCTGTTTGCGCCGGGGGGCGAATACTAGTTCTGTGCGGACATGGCTGAGTTCATCCCCGTTCCGCCCTTCGATATCGTGGTGTTTGGCGCCACCGGCGATCTTTCGCTGCGCAAGCTCTTTCCCGCGCTGCTGCACCGTTTCCTCGATGGGCAGATACCGCCGCAGTCCCGCATCATCGGCGCGGCGCGCTCGGCGCTCGACACCGAAGCGTTTCGCAAGATGGTCGAAGACAGCCGCGGCAAGTTTTCGCCCGGCGTCTGTGTCGACGAAGCCAAGTGCGCCGAATTCCTGAAGCACGTGGAGTACGTGCGGATCGACGTTTCCACGCCGGCGAGCGAATGGGGTCCGCTGCGCGCGGCGCTGAGCAGCGGCAAGAACCCCACGCGCATCTTCTATCTGGCGACGGCGCCCAGCCTGTTCGTGACGATTGCTCAACGCCTCGCGGAAGCCGAGCTCGTCACGCCGGACTCGCGCATCGTGGTGGAAAAGCCGATCGGGCGCGACCTCGCTTCGGCGCAGGCGATCAATGCGGGCGTCGGCGCGGTGTTCGACGAACAGCACACGTTCCGCATCGATCACTATCTCGGCAAGGAGACGGTGCAGAATCTCCTGGTGCTGCGCTTCGCCAACATGCTGATCGAGCCGATCTGGTCGCGCGCCACCATCGACCACGTGCAAATCACCGTTGCCGAAGAGATCGGCGTCGAAGGCAGGGCGGATTATTACGATAAATCCGGCGCGCTGCGCGACATGGTGCAGAATCATATCTTGCAGCTTCTGTGCCTGGTCGCATTGGAAGCGCCCAATGCGATGGATGCCGACGCGATCCGCACGGAAAAACTGAAAGTGCTCTCCGCGTTGCGGCGCATCGATGCAAAGGACGTCGTCTCCAAGACCGTGCGCGGCCAGTACAAAGCGGGCCTGATCGAGGGCAAAAAGGTCCCCGCTTATGCCGAGGAAGTCGGGCGAAGCTCCAAGACGGAGACCTTTGTCGCGATCAAAGCGGAGGTGGACAATTGGCGCTGGGCGGGCGTGCCTTTCTACTTGCGCACCGGCAAGCGCATGAGCGCGCGCCGATCGGAGATCGTCGTGCAATTCCGCGACACGCCGGTTTCGGTCTTCGGCCCTAACGCAGGGACGCCGAACCGTCTGGTGCTGCGGCTGCAGCCCGACGAGGGCGTACGCTTGTGGCTCAACATGAAGGAGCCAGGGCCCGGCGGCTTGCGCATCAAGACAGCGCCGCTGGATCTGTCATTCGCGGAAGAGTTCGGCGTGCGTTATCCGGACGCTTACGAGCGCCTCTTGATGGATATCGTGCGTGGCAATCTCCAGCTCTTCATGAGCCGCGCTGAGGTCGATGCCGCCTGGGGTTGGGCCGACGCCTTGCTCGACGCGTGGCGGGCGAACGACGGCGATCCGCACCCGTATGCGGCTGGGTCGAATGGGCCAACTCAATCGGCGCTGCTGATGGATCGCGATGGGCGAGCCTGGTGGGATCCGGAATAATGGCTCTGAACTCGACCATTGAAGCGGTGACCGCACGCATTCGCGCGCGCAGCGCCAAGCGCCGCCGGCGCTACCTCGATTTGATCGATGCATACGATCCAAGCGTGCCCGCACGCACCAAGGTGGCCGAGCCGAACCAGGCGCACAATTCCGCCGGCTGCGCGCTGCGCGATCGAGAGGAGCTGCTGCAGGGGCGCTGGCCCTCGCTCGGCATCGTCACGGCCTACAATGACGTCATCTCCTCGCATAAGCCGTACGAGACATTTCCGCCGCTGATGCGCGAAGCGGCGCGGCAAGTGGGCGCCGTCGCGCAGGTCGCGGGCGGCGTGCCGGCCATGTGCGACGGCGTTACGCAAGGCTTTGTGGGCATGGAGCTGTCGCTGTTCTCACGCGAGACGATCGCGCTCGCGACCGCGGTGTCGCTTTCGCACGCGACGTTCGATGCCGCGTTGCTGCTGGGCATCTGCGACAAGATCGTGCCGGGCCTCATGATCGGCGCGCTGCGCTTCCCGTGGCTGCCGGTGATCCTTGTTCCCGGCGGACCGATGCCGTCGGGGATTCCGAACAAGGAGAAGGCGCGCAAGCGCCAGCTCTTCGTCGAGGGCAAGATCACGCGCGCCGAATTGCTGGAGGCTGAAGCGCAGTCCTACCACGCGCCGGGCACATGCACGTTCTACGGCACGGCGAACTCCAATCAGATCATGATGGAGCTGATGGGCCTGCACATGCCGGGCGCGGCGTTCGTCAATCCCGGCACGCCGCTTCGCGAAGCGCTCACTATCGCCGCGACGCAGCGCGCGGCGGCGATCACGGGGCTAGGGGACGATTATCGCCCCATCGGCCGCGTCGTCGACGAACGCGCGATCGTCAACGCCATGGTCGGCCTCACCGCGACCGGCGGCTCGACCAATCATGTCATCCATCTGCCTGCAATCGCGCGCGCGGCGGGGATCGAGATCAACTGGGACGATTTCGCCGAAATCTCCCGCGTGACGCCGCTCCTGGCGCGCATGTATCCAAACGGCGGCGCCGACGTGAACCAGTTTCACAGCGCGGGCGGCGTCGGATTCCTGACGCGTGAACTGCTGGCCCTCGGTCTGGTGCACGGCGATATCACTACGATCGCTGAGGAGGGCATGCCTGCGTACGCGCGCGAGCCGTGGCTCGATAATGGCGCGCTCGCGTGGCGCGACGCCGACGAAAGCAGCGGCGATGAAAGCGTGCTGCGCGGCCGCGACGAGCCGTTTATGCCCGATGGCGGCCTGCGCGTCGTCAGCGGCGGTCTGGGCCGGGCCGTGATCAAGACCTCCGCCGTGGACGAGGCGTGGCGTAAGGTCGAAGCGCCGGCGCGCGTTTTCGACAGCCAGACGCAGGTGCTTGCGGCGTTCAGCGCCGGCGAACTCGACCGCGATGTTGTCGTTGTCGTGCGCGGGCAGGGGCCACGCGCGAACGGCATGCCGGAATTGCACAAGCTCATGCCGGCCTTGGGCGCCTTGCAGGACCGCGGCTTCCGCGTCGCGCTTGTCACAGACGGCCGCATGTCGGGCGCATCGGGCAAGGTGCTGGCGGCGATCCACGTCATTCCGGAAGCTGTGGCCGGCGGGCCGCTCGCGAAAATCCGCGATGGCGACATGATCCTGATCGATTCGTTCGAGAACAGGCTCGACGTCACCTCGCCCGCGGACTGGGCGGAGCGCGCGCCCTCGCAGCTCGATATCAGCGGCAATCAGCGCGATTATGGACGCGAGCTGTTTCGTCTCTTCCGGCAGACCGCGGCCAATGCCGAGGAAGGCGCGTCTCCATTCCCGGATTACGATCCGATTTAGTCGTCTTCCGCGTCAAGGCGGCGGCGGAATGCGTCGTCTCGCGGCGCGGGCGCGAAGCCTTCGCCCACGGAAATCTCGATCTCGCGATTGTATGGCCCGCCAAGCGGCACGGTGAGGTGTTCGACGGTGCGGAAGACCGTGAAGTCGCCCGCCACAAACGGCAGGAAGTCGGGACGCAAATGCACCACGAGCACGCGCGCGCCTTCCTCGGGACGCATCGGATCCGTCGCCTCCGCGGAATTGTGCGCTTCATCATAGAGCCGCCACATGCGCAAGGGCGGCAGCGGCGTGCCTGCGCGACGCGCATGGCGCCAGTAATAGCTGAGCTCGAAGAAGGTGGCGCGTTCGTCCACCATCACCGCCGTGAAAGGCGCCTCGCCCGGCTGAGCGATGGCGCGCACAGCAATCTGTCGCGCGGTCTCATCCCACGCCCGGGCGGTGCGCACCCCCTTGAAGCGGTTGGAGCCGACCGGATCGAGCGCCGTCGCCAGCATTGCCGCACCGATCGCCGCGTTGACGGCGACGGCGCCTAAGAGAAAGCGCCGGCCGCCGCGGCTGGTGAAGAGCGCACCTGTCACCCAAACCACAATCGCCGGGAAGGTGACGGCCGCCCAGTTCGCGTTGGCGCGCGAAACGAACGCGATGAGGCTCACAAAGGCGAGCGGGGGAAGGATGTAGGCGATCAGGAACTTGTCCTGGTCCTGCAGCACCGCACTGCGCCCCCAAGCGCGCCATAGCAGCCAAAGCAGCACGAGAAACACGAGCGGGCCGAATACCAGGAATTGCCCGCCGAGGAATTCGAACAACTCATCCAGATTGAAGAGATGGCTGTCGAGCCTCGCGTTCGACACGGTGTGACGCGCGGTGGCGAAGCCATTCTGCACGTTCCAGGCGATGTTGGGCGCGAGGATTGCGAGCGCGATCAGCGTCGCGACAACGCCGCGTCCCTTCGCGAGGGCCTCGCGCACCGGCGGCATCCACCATGCGGCGACAGCGGTGCAGACGAAGAAGTAGAGCATCGCATATTTCGCCAGCAGCCCAACTCCGACCGCGCCGCCCAAGATGATGGCCCACGCCCAGGCGCGCGTGGTCATCAGCCGCCACATCGCGAAGAGCGCGATGGCCCAAAGCGGCAAGAGGAGCGCGTCGGTGGAGATGATGCTGGAAGAGAAAAAGACGCCCGGCAGCAGCAGCCAGCCGGCCCCCGCCCAAAATCCTGGCCACGCGCCATACATGGCGCGTCCGAGCGCGAACACGGCGCTGGCCGCCACGGCGTGCGCCAGCGGAGCGGCCAGGCGCACCGCCCATTCCGCATCGCCAAACAGCGCCGTCGTCCCGGCGATCACCCACGCGACGAGCGGGGGCTTGGTGAAGTAGCCCCAGTCGAACGTGCGCGACCACATCCAGTATTGCGCTTCGTCGTAATAGAGGCCGACGGGATTGTGGAAGAGCGCCCAAATGCGCGCTCCCGTCAGCGCGAGCAGCACAGCCGCGAAGGCGAGCGTCGCGCGGTCGAAGGCGGCCCTGGTTGGCATCGGCGTCCTGAAAGTGTCCCCCGCGGGCTCTTAGCGGAGGAGGCCGGTCCGCGCCAGAACCGGCGCTCACTTGCAGCTGGGGCAAAGTTGCCTATCTGGCGTGGTTCAGTTTGGGCTAAGGGTGCGCCGATGAACGCGATTCCAGCAGAATGGCGCCCGCACAAGGCGATCTGGACGGCTTGGCCGTCTGCCGCCGATCTTTGGGGAGAAGATCTCGATCCCGCGCGCGCCGAAGTCGCGGCCATGGTGCGCGCGCTCGCCGACGGCGGCGCGGGCGACAAGATGCGCGTCTTGGCGCACGGCCGCGAGGCGGAGGCGTCAGCAAAGCTCGCGATCGGGCAAAGCGCGGAGATCGTCGTTGCGCCATTCGGCGATATCTGGCTGCGCGACACCGGGCCGATCTTCACCAGCGATGGCCGCGCGCTTGGGTTCAAGTTCAACGGATGGGGCGGCAAGTACATCCTGCCGCACGACGAAGAAGTGAGCGCGCGCATCGCTCTCGCCTCGGGCGCCGACTTCAAGATGCACGACTTCATCCTTGAAGGCGGCGCCGTCGAAATGGACGGGGAGGGCACGCTGCTGACGACGCGCCAGTGCCTGCTCAACCCCAACCGCAATCCGCACTGGACGGAAGCCGGCGCTGAGCGCGAATTGATGCGCGCACTTGGCGTGGAAAAAGTGCTCTGGCTCGACGAAGGCCTCACCAACGACCACACCGACGGCCACATCGACAATCTCGCGCGCTTCGTCGCGCCGGGCCGCGTGGTTTGCCAGGCGCCGTTCGGCCCCGACGATCCGAATGCCGAGGTGCTGGAAGAGATCGCGCTGGCGCTCGGCGGTATGACGGACGCGCTCGGGCGCAAGCTCGATGTCATCCGCATTCCGGGGCCCGGCATCGTGCTCGATGAGGACGGCGACGCCGTCGCCGCGAGCCATATGAACTTCCTGATCGGCAACACGAGTGTCGTCGTGCCGACCTATTCCGCGAGCGCCCAGGCGGCCGTCGATGCGCTGAAGCCGCTCTTCCCCGGCCGCAAGATCATCGGCCTGCCGTCACGCGCCATTCTCACCGGCGGCGGCTCGTTCCACTGCATCACCCAACAAGAGCCTTCCTGAGATGACCAACACGATCAAAGTCGCCGCGCTGCAGGCCGCCTTCGGCGAGGACATGGCCGCGAATATCGCCAAGGTGGAAAAGCTCGTGCGCGCCGCTGCGAAGCAGGGCGCGCAAGTGATCCTGCCGCCGGAGCTCTTCCAAGGGCCCTACTTCTGCACGTCGCAAGAAGAGAAGTGGTTCGCCACGGCGTATCCGGCGGCGACGCATCCGGCCGTCACCGCGCTGCAGCCTGTTGCGAAAGACCTCGGCGTCGCCATCCCTGTCTCGATCTTCGAGCGCGACGGGCCGGCTTACTACAACTCGCTCGTAATGCTTGACGCCGACGGCAAACAGCTCGGCGTCTATCGCAAGAGCCACATCCCCGACGGCCCTGGCTATCAGGAAAAGTATTATTTCCGCCCCGGCGACACCGGCTTCAAAGTCTGGGACACCAAGTTCGGCCGCATCGGCGTCGGCATTTGCTGGGACCAATGGTTTCCCGAGGCTGCGCGTGCGATGGCGCTGATGGGCGCGCAAGTGCTGTTCTATCCAACCGCGATCGGTTCAGAGCCGCATGACGCTTCGCTCGATACGCGAGAACCGTGGCGGCGCGCGATGCAGGGCCATGCGGTGTCGAACGTGATACCGGTCGTCGCCAGCAATCGCATCGGCACGGAAAAAGTCGGCGCCAACACGCAGACCTATTACGGCTCGAGCTTCATCGCCGATCATCGCGGCGATATCGTCGAAGAACTCGGCGCCGATGAAGAAGGCGCGATCGTGCACGAATTCGATCTCGATTTTCTCGATCGTCATCGCGCCGCTTGGGGATTTTTTCGCGATCGGCGTACTGAATACTATCGCTAATGGCGTGACTATGCCGTTCGGACTAATTGAGAACGGTGACGGCCCTGATACCACTTTTGGTTGGGGGCGTGCGTGTGTCACTAAGAGCGCAGGTCAAAGCGGTGCTCAGCCCGGTCGTGCGGGCGGCTTGGCCGGTCGTGCAGACGATCGGCGAGCTTGAAGCGCGCACTATGCGCGGCGGCGTGGACGTGCGCTGGTCAAATGAATGGACTGCGGAATTCGACGATGCGATTGAGGCGCTGCCCGCGCTGGCCGATTGCCCGCACGATCTTTATCGCGAACTTCTGAAACCGACGAGCGCCGTCAAGCGGCATGCGCTTGTACGCGAAAATGGCGAAACGACTGCGATCATTTCCCTTCGCAATTGCGCGCGGCATTGGGAGCCGGTTTCCTATCAGTGCCTGCCCTCCGCGGTCGCGCCGGCGATAGATGCGGGCGCGCTCGAACGCGCGCTGAAGGCGCTCGGCATGGAGGTTCGCATTCCGGCAGGAATGGGCGCCGATATCGCTGATCTCAAGCCCAGCGATCGCTGGGCCTATGATTGCCACAAGATCGATCTCGAAGCGGACTACGAAGCCTATTGGCGGGACCGGAAGCGGCTGAAGCGGATACGCCGTTCGCTCAGAGATACAGAATATCTGCAGCGCCGCGTGGACGGCCCGGGCGATCTTGAATGGATCGTCGAGCAATGGCGCGAGCAGTGGAAGGACGACCCCAGCCAGGAGGTGGTGGCCGCTGACGACCGGCTCAATTTCTGGGCGGCGTTAGCCAAACGGCGTGACACGGCGCTCAGCCTGCACACTCTGATGCTGACCGACGGCGACCGGCGCGCCTCGGGGTTTGTCGTGCTGTGCAAGGGCGATGTCGCGTCCACACAATGTAGCAGCCGCGATATGGCGTATCCCGACTCGGGCACGGCGACATATCTCTTCGCCGTCGAATGGGCGAAGGAAGCCGGCCATCGCACGTTGGATCTTGGCAGCGGCGTTTATAAACGCGACTGGGGGCCGCCCGGCGGACAGCGTTACGGCGCGGTGTTTCGTCCGCGCGTCATGAGCGCGCTCTCGTGGGCATGTACGTACTAGCACGCAGTCGCGGTTAACTCTGCGCGCGCCGGGCGTATGCGTGCTCGGCTTACGCTCCCTGCCAGCAATCGTTTGCCTCCAGGCGCGCGTTCCATAGCACTGGCTGCGGGAGCGCGACTGTTGTCACTGAAGACTCAAGTCAAGTCCGTGCTCGGGCCGGTGGTGCGAGCGGCCTGGCCGGTCGTGGAGACGATCGGCGGGATGGAGGCGCGCGCCAGCCGCGATGGGTTGCGCGTTCGCTGGTCCGATACATGGACCGGCGAGTTCGACGCGGCGCTCGAAACTCTCCCTCCGCTGCAGGATTGTCCGCACGATCTTTACCGTGAACTTCTGAAGCCAACGCGCGCGCTCAAGAAGCATGCGCTCGCTCTGGAGGGTGGACGGCCATCGGCCCTGATTTCCCTGCGCCATTGCGCGCGGCACTGGGAGCCCGTGGTTTACCAATGCATGCCGTTCGCGATTGCGCCCGCGCTCAATACGCCGGCTCTCGCCCGCGCCCTGCACGTTCTCGGCATGGAAGTGCGCATTCCTGCTGGACTTTGCCACGAGGTGGCGGCGCTCCATCCGAGCGACTGCTGGTCCTATGCGTGGCACCAGATTGAAGTCCAGGGCGACTACGAGGCGCACTGGCGCTCCAAAAAGCGTCAATACACGATCCGTCGCGCCCGCAAGGAGACCGCGCACATGCAGCGGCGCATCGGCGGGGCCGGCGATCTTGAGTGGATCGTCGAGCAATGGCGCGAGCAGTGGAAAGACGATCCGGGCCAAGAGGTGGTCGCCGCCGACGACCGGCTGAACTTCTGGAGCGCGCTTGCGCAGCGCAACGAGACGACCGCACTTCGCGTGCACACGCTCATGCTCGTGGACGGCGAGCGGCGCGTGTCGGGCCTGATCGTAACCAGCAAGGGCGACACCGCGATGATCCAGTGCGGCGGACGCGATCCCGCGTTCGAAGACGCGTACTCTGCAGCCGCGGTGCAGATATTCGCCGCCGAGTGGGCGAGAACGGCCGGCTTTCGCGTGCTCGATATTGCGGGCGGCCCGTACAAGCGCCTGTGGGGGCCGGAAGGCGGCCTGCGCTACGGCGCGGTGTTCCGCCCGCGCGTCATGAGCGCGCTGTCGTGGGCGTGCACGTACTGATAGGCAACGCGCGATCAGCTTCTCAATGCAGCATCGATAATGGCTTCTTCAGGCGCACTCAGCGCTGAGCGCGCGCCGGGCCGGCGGTCCGTCTCAGGCATGCCGTTGATGGCCCAGACGAGCGTCCTGCTTTCTCTTGGAGTCCAGAAGAGGCCGGTCATCCAGCCATACGCGTCTCCAAGGTGGCCGCGCCAGTTCGCCGTGTCGGCGCCGAAATAGGCGTCGCCCGGGCTTGCGCCATCGACTGCGCGGCCGAGCGGCGTTTGCACGCCAAACCCGTAGCCTTGGTACCAGCCGAGTTGAGTGGCGCCGTTCGGTGCATTTGGATCGAAAGTCCAGTGCGGCGCTGTCATCAGCGCGAGCGATCCTTGGCCCGCGAGCGGCGCGCCGGAAAGGTAGAAGCGGGCGAGGCGGTCCATGTCAGCCACGGTCAAGCGCAAGCCGCCGTGCGGCGCGAAGGCGAATCCATTCAGGCCCACGCTGTAATCGGATTCCACGGCCGCGTCGTTGTTGTCGCCCCGATAGAGCGCAATCTCCGGCGCTCGCGGCGGCGCGCCATCCACCTGCGGCCGCCACTCGGTTTGCTCCCAGCGGCACGCTGCGGCGGCGCGATTGCGCTTGGCTTGCGACACGCCGCTCCAATTGTAGCCAATGTCGAGACGAAGCGGTTCGAACAGCGTCTCGCGCATGAAGCGATCGAAGCGCGTGCCGGTCACCCGTTCAACGATCTGCGCGACGACGGCAAAGTTCGTGTCGCTATAACTGAACCAGCGTCCCGGCGCCTCGGTTGCCGGCGCGAACCAGCCGCCATAGCGTTCCTCGAGCGCGGCCGCGCTCAGCCGCGCGAGGAGGGGCCGGTTGAACGGTACGGGGAAGTCATCGCCGTTGCGCAGCCCGCTCGTGTGCGACAGCAACATGCGCGATGTGATCGCGAGGTCAGGAAAAGCGGGGTGCCGGAGGTCCTCGCCAAGGTAGGTTGAAATATCCGCATCGATGTCGATCCGGCCTTGCGCCGCCAGCGACATGAAGCCCGTCGCGGTGATCATCTTGGAAACGGAAGCGACGCGAAGCGGCCGGTCGAGTTCGAAATCCGCCCATTGGCCGTGAACCAGCGCCTGGCCTTCTGCGCGCCGGTGAACGGCGTCTCCGCGGCGCGTGATGAAGCCTGCCGAAAGCACGCCCGGCATCGCATGCAATAGGGATGGATCGCGGTCAAACAAAGCGCCGAGCAGCTTCTTGCTGAACGCACGCCGCGACCACATCACGGCGCTCCCAAGAAGCGCAGCGCCTCATCGCGAATGCGTGCGTCGCTGTACGCGAGCACTTGGCCCCCTTGGCTCGCATTTCCGCCGCGCCAGTCGCAAACTCCGCCGCCGGCGCCCGCAAGGATTGGAATCAGCGCCTGTATGTCGAAGGGTTTCAAGCCGCTTTCGATCACGCAATCCATGTGTCCGGCGGCGATCATCACGTAGGCATAGCAATCGAGCCCGTAGCGGGTGAGCTTCGCTTCGGCGCGCACCCGGGCGAAGGCTTCAGCCTCAGCCCCGTGAAACAAATCAGGGCTCGTCGTCGATAGAATGGAATCGGCAAGGCTCGCGGAGCTCCGCGTCTGCAGCGGCAATTGCATGCCGCGCACAACCGAATCTGCCCCGCTCGTCCAGCCGCGATAGCGTTCGTCGAGATAGGGCTGATCCATCACGCCGAGGATCGGCTTGCCCTCATACGAGAGCGCAATCAGCACGCCCCAGGTCGGCAGCCCCGCAATGAAGGCCCGCGTGCCGTCGATCGGATCGAGCACCCATTCGTAACCGCCGCGCGAGCGCCTGCGTTCGAATTCTTCGCCCAACACGCCGTGCTCGGGAAATTCCCGCTCGATCAACGCGCGCATCGCCGCTTCCGACGCACGGTCCGCCGCCGTCACTGGATCGAACCCGTCCGCGCTCTTGTTCTCACACGCGCCGCCAGCGCGGAAATGGGGGAGGACCGCCGCCCGCGCCGCGTCCGCGAGCGCGTCGGCGAACGCGAGAAGGCGGGGGATGTCGTGCTCGGCCATGCACCGGCGCTAGCACACAGAAAACGGGCCCGCCACCGGCGAGCCCGTTTCACTCTTCCACGTGTACGGCGGAGGGGTTAGGCCGCGTCGGTGGATTCGTCTTGCAGCGCCTTGGCGAGGTCCAGGAGGCGGCGGCGCGGACGTTCGCCGAGCTTGTAGTAAGCGCGGATCAGTTCGAGCGTTTCCTTCTGGGAGAGCACGTCGGCCGCGATCAGGTCGCGGTCGTTGGCCGGCGCGCTCACGCCGTTGGCCGGCGCATTGAGTTGTTGCAGGCCTTCGAAGAAGTAGTTGACGGGCACGTTGAGCGCGACGGCGAGTTCGTAAAGACGAGACGCCGTAACGCGGTTCGCGCCGCATTCGTATTTTTGGATCTGTTGGAAGCGAATGCCGATGGACTCAGCCAGCTGTTGCTGGGTGAGGCCCAGGAGCCGGCGACGGCGGCGAAGCCGCTTGCCGACATGGAGGTCGATGGCGTTAGCCATGGTTTAGCGCCCTTGATCGCGGCGGTTCCCCCACTGGGCCCGCCTGTTTTGCGAAAAGGGAGAGAGCAAGGTCCATTCCGCGCGAAACGGGCGCGATTCACCTGTTTACAAGGGTGAACGGCTGGTAACGGCGTCTTCAGGCGCGAAGTGTGTGCGAAAACGAAGCGGTATTTTTCGTAGTGAACACGCGCGGCGCCACGGTTTGGCCTTGGCTACGCCGCGCACGGCGCAACTTCGGGCTGAAAACTTCGCCACCAAAGAGGCGGATGATGAAGAAGTTTGCTTTGGCTGCGATGCTTGCGCTCGGTGTGCTTGGCTGTGCGTCGGCGCAGCGTACGCTGAGTTACAATGCCGGCTTGCCCGACGCCGATGTCTGGGTCGGCGAAGATCGTTACCAGGTCTGGTTTCACGATAGCGATCAGACCGTGCTCGTTCAGCGCGGCGAACCACGCCCGCTCGGCCAGCTGATGGCGCAGAACATGACGGTTTACGCTAACGACCGCTCGCCGGGCATTCTCTGGTGGGGCGCGGCGGCGAATGCGGTGCTGCGCCCGATCGGTTGCTACGCGACTGAAGTGACCGGCGCCGATCAGATGCGCGAAGTTCAGTACACGTGCCCGCAGCCGGTGGATGTCGCGGCCCAAGTCGCTACTCATCGCGAGCAATGGCGCCAGGGCGTGCACGTGGCGATGCCGCAGAGTTAATATGGAGCGCGGGTCTTCAGACCCGCGCCGGTTCTGCAACCAGCCAAGCGCGGGTCTGAAGACCCGCGCTCCATGTATTCAACCAGCTTCCTTCGCGCGCTGGGCTTTCTTGCGCTCGTTGGGATCGAGGTGGGCTTTGCGGATGCGGATGGCGGCGGGGGTGACTTCGACGAGTTCGTCGTCTTCGATCCAGGCCATGGCTTGTTCGAGCGTGAGGCGGCGTGGCGGTGTTAGGCGGATGCTCTCGTCTTTGCCGCTGGCGCGCACGTTGGTGAGTTTCTTGCCCTTGAGCGGATTCACATCGAGATCTTCGCCGCGGCTGTTTTCGCCGATGATCATGCCTTCATAGACGTCTTCGCCGTCGGCGATGAACATTTGGCCGCGCTCTTCCAGATTCCACAGCGCGTAGGCGGTGGATTGGCCTTTGTCGTTGGAGATGAGCGCGCCGTTGCGGCGGCCGGCGATTTCGCCGCGCCAGGGCGCCCACTCATGGAAGATGCGGTTCATCACGCCCGAGCCGCGCGTGTCGGTCAGGAATTCACCATGGTAGCCGACCATGCCGCGCGAGGGCGCGTACATGATGAGACGGGTCTTGCCGCCGCCTGACGGGCGCATGTCCTGCAGCTCGGCTTTGCGCAGGCTCATCTTTTCGATGACGACGCCGGTGTATTCGTCGTCGACGTCGATGGTGACCTCCTCGATCGGCTCGAGCGTTTGGCCGTTCTCGCTACGCGTCAGCACTTTCGGTCGCGAGAGCGAAAGCTCGAAGCCCTCGCGGCGCATGGTTTCCACGAGCACGCCAAGCTGAAGCTCGCCGCGGCCGGCGACTTCGTAGGCGTCCTTGCTTGGTGTCTCGGTGACGCGGATGGCGACGTTGGATTCGCGTTCGGCGATCAGGCGCGCGCGGATTACGCGGCTTTGCACCTTGTCACCGGCGCGGCCGGCGAGCGGGGAATCGTTGATCGAAACCGTGATCGCCAGCGTCGGCGGATCGATTGGCGTTGAGGGCAGGGGCGCGGCAAGATCGATCGCGCCGATGGTGTCGGCGACGGTCGTATCGACCAGGCCCGCAATGGCGATGATGTCGCCGGCTTCGGCGCTTTCGACGGGAACACGCTTCAAACCGCGAAATGACAGCAGTTTCGTCAGCCGCCCGCGCTCGATTTCTCTGCCGTCGCGTCCCAGCGCCTTGACGTTGTCGCCCACTTTCACGCGGCCCGCTTCAACGCGGCCCGTCAGCACGCGACCGAGGAAGGGATCGGCGTCGAGCATGGTGACGAGGAAGGCGAACGGTTCGTCCTTGCGTTTCGTCGGCTCTGGCTCCGGCACGTGGCGGACGATGAGTTCAAACAGGGGCGTCAGATCCTTGTTCTCGCCGCTCATGTCCGTCTTGGCCCAGCCTTCCTTGCCGGACGCGTAGAGGATAGGGAAATCGGCTTGCTCGTCGCTGGCGCCGAGCGCGAGGAAGAGTTCGAAAATCTCATTCAGCGCGCGATCGGGCTCGGCGCTCGAGCGATCGACCTTGTTCAGCACCACCATGGGCTTGAGCCCGCGCTTCAGCGCTTTCGACAGCACGAATTTGGTTTGCGGCATCACGCCTTCGGACGCGTCCACCAAAATCACGCAGCCATCGACCATGCCGAGGATGCGTTCGACTTCGCCGCCGAAATCGGCGTGGCCGGGCGTGTCGACGATGTTGAGGCGGTAGTCTTCGCCGTCCTTCGCCCAGTGGATGGACGTGCACTTGGCGAGAATGGTGATGCCGCGCTCGCGCTCCTGGTCGTTGGAGTCCATGGCGCGTTCGGCGTGCGCTTCATTGGCGCGGAAGGCGCCGCCTTGGACGAGCATCTGGTCCACCAGCGTGGTCTTGCCGTGGTCGACGTGGGCGATGATCGCGAGATTACGCAGGCGCTCGGCCATTTCAGTGCTTTCAAACGAAGAAGGGCGTGCTTCTGCCTGCCCGCGGCGCCTCATACAACGGCAGGCCTGAACATTCCGGCGGCAGAACCTATCCAGGAGCGGATGTGAGCACCTGCAATATGGTATAAGGTATAAGAAAAGACAATATCCACAATATGTTACGCCCGTGCGCGCAAACATGACGCAAGCCTCACCTTGCAAATTGCTGCACTGCAACTTAGGTTCGCCTCGTTGCGGGGTTTCGCGACCCTGCACCCGCCCTATCGGGCGTTTCCTCCCTAATGACCTCCAAGCCGCGGGCTAACCCCCGCGGCTTTTTTCTTGTGTTCGACGCCGGCGTCTCGCCGGCGTTTAGCGGGCCCGCGTCGGCCTTCGACAAGCTCAGGCAGACGCTCTTGTTGCAAAGCAGGTGGACGGATGGCGTCACGCTGAGCCTGTCGAAGCGCGACGTCACGCAGGCGTGCCGGCCGTGACGCCGGCTTTCCAATAAAAGCAGGAGACGGGGCGCGTGAGACGCGCCGGGTAGTTCCGAAGTGCGCCGGTCATCGCTGACCAACGCCGCGCATCACACGCGCCCCGTTGCGATCGTTTTCGATCGGGCCGTCATGAGGAGGTGTTTCACTCTCCTGGATCGGTCCCCCGACCGCGTGGAAAGCTGCGCCTTACAGCTTCCGTATGCTCCCGCGGTTCGCGCCTTACGCTGCTCTCCCGCGGGCCTCGGTGTTGCTCTGTCGCCTTCGCTGGTCTGAAGGAATGCCGCGCTGAGCTTCGGGACGCCCCCCTCTACTCCACGCCGCGCTTCCCGGTAGTGGGAAGCTTTTCGGACAGCACCGTCACGCTCGATCGCGCCCCTCGCGTCTGGATTGCCCGGCTAGCAACGAGACCTCCCATGCGAGGGATGCTGGGATCATAACGCTGACGGATACTCGGTCGGATAGATCGCGCGCAGCTTGTTATGATTTCAGTGTGTTGTGCGGAAAAAGGCGCGGATTGAGGCGTGCTCTATCCCAGTTGGCCGTCCGCTTTTCGCCGGGAGCGGAGCTCCAATTTCACTGAGTGTGTCGTGGTCAGTCCAATCGCGCCATCGGCTTGATCTCGCCGATGGCGGGCGATCGACGTCGAACGCGAATGCTTTGCATGGACGATTGACGACAGGAGGTTCCGCCCTTCCGACGCGCCGAAGCGGCACAAAAAGCGCTTGACCGCTCGCGTCGCTCACCGGCGTGTGCGATCTGATTACTGCCTCATATTGCGCGGAAGCGGATCGACGACGATGAGCATTGCGAAGGGAGCAGGTCACACCGGAGCCGCAAACGCGACAATCTTCATCGCTGTCATAATGGTCGCGGCGGCGATTTATTTCTTGCAGGCGCTGCTGGCGCCCTTCCTTGCGGCCCTCTTTCTCCTTGTCGTGATTAGCGGCTTATCACGAGCGTTGCGAGGCGTCGTGCCAGGTCTGTCCCGGGGCTGGTCTATGGGGATCGCAGTCGTGGTGATATTGGCGGTTTCCGCGTCGATCGCTTGGATCGCGTACGATAACATCACCCGTCTCCTCAGCAACGCCGACCAGTACGCTGCGCGCCTGAACGATGCTTACGCGCGTGTGCAACGGCTCTTTGGCGTGAGCGTGCCAGCACGCGTGGAGGCCCTGAGCCGAAGCGTCGATATCGCGCAAGTAGTGCAAGGCGCGGCCAATTGGCTGCAGGCGGCGCTTTCAGGCACGGGCTTCACGATCCTCTATCTCGGCTTCATGATGGCCTCAGGCCGATCGTTCTCGCGCAAGTTGCTCGCGCTCACTGGCGCCCGATCTGGCCTGGAAGAATCAATGGCCATCTTCGAACGCATTCGCGAAGCCGTCGGGAGCTACATCTGGGTGCAGACCGTCACCGGTGTGTTAATTGCGGTACTCTCGTGGCTGATCCTGTGGTCCCTCGGTGTCCCCAGTCCAATCTTCTGGGCCTTCATAATTTTTGTGACGAGCTATGTGCCCATTGTCGGCGGCGTGGTGGGTGTGATCTTCCCGGTTTTATTCAGCCTCGCTGTGTCGGAAAACCTGGGCACGCCCCTACTCTTGCTTGTGTTGCTGCAGCTCATTCAAATTGTCGTCGGCTACGTCGTGCAACCCCGCATGCAAAGTCACAGCATGAACATCGACGCCATCGTTGTGCTCTTATCTCTGGCGCTATGGAGCGTGCTCCTAGGCCCTGTCGGCGCTTTTCTCTCCACGCCACTAACGGTGACCGCGATGGTTGTCCTCTCGCAGTTTCCCAGGACCATGTGGTTGGCGATTCTACTGTCGGCCGACAGCCGTCCGGTCCCAGCCGAAGTGACGCAGGAAGCAGGCAAGGAGAACAACTAGTCTGCCCCGTGACTGCGAAAGCCGTTGAAGCAAGGAGTTCGGATCGCCGGCCGCGATCAAGGCAAGCAGATTTCCGAACGGCTGCTTTGGGCCAAAAGCGAACTTACGCCAAGCTTTTGTGCAACGCCGCCGCGCTCAGCGCTTCGGCGAGGCGGCTCATGTCGGCGCGGACGCGGATGTAGCCGCTGGTGCGTTCGAGCGTGCGTTCGTCGATGTAGAGGGCGCGGTTGATTTCGATTTGCAGCGCATGGAGTCCAGCGGCGGGGCGGCCGTAGGTTTGCGTGGTGTGGCCGCCGGCGAACGGCGCGTTGCGGGCGACGCGATAACCGAGGCGGCGCAGCGTCGCTTCCGCGAGCGCCGTCACTGAGGGATGGCAGGAGGCGCCGAAGCGATCGCCGAGCACGACGTCCGGCGCGTGGGCGCCGCGCGAGCTGGACGGCATGGAGTGGCAATCGACCAGCACGGAACAGCCAAACGCCTCTCGCGTCTCCGTCACCAGATTGTGGAGCATGGCGTGATAGGGCCGGTGCACCGTGGCGATGCGGCGCTCGGCTTCGTGCAGGGAGAGCTTGCGGCGGTAGATGGTTTGGCCGTCGCCGCTGACGCGCGGGATGGCGCCGAGGCCCGCCTGCACGCGCGCGGAACTGCCCTGCGGCGACTGCGGCGGGCGTTCGTCGAACATGTCGGGGTCGAGTTCGGCCGGATCGCGGTTCAGGTCCACGTAGGCGCGCGCGACGGTCGCCGAGAGCACGGACGCACCATGCGCCGCGGCGCCCGCGAACAGCTCGTCCACGTAGGCGTCTTCCGAGCGGCGGAGGCTGATCAGCGCCACGCGCGAATCGGCCAAGAGATCGGCGGGGTAGCGCCGTCCGCTGTGTGGAGAAGCGAAGATGAGCGGGGTGGTGCGTCGGAGCGGTTCGATCAAAACGAAGGGCGGCTCGACTCTCGGCTCGGGGAGGCCAACGCCTTCCGTTACAGCGCAAGCTGCGCCCTGGCCGAGATCGGTCAAATCCATCGCCGTCATTGTTCGCTGCAAGTGTTAATGCCGTCAACGTTTACACATGCATGACAGGGGCCAGGGCGGTTCAGGCGGCCTTTACCCCGTCCATGCTAGGGGCTACCGCTTCTGAAGGGGCGCGGAACCGGAGCGGCGCGAGATGGCGCGTATCCTGCTGGCCGAAGACGATGACTCGCTGAGGAGCTTCCTCATGCAGAGCCTGTCGCGTGCGGGCCACGAGGTGGCCGCGCATGGCGACGGCGACTCGGCTTGGGAAGAGCTGCAGCATGCGAGCTTCGACTTGCTGCTGACGGACATCGTCATGCCGGGACTGGACGGTATTGAGCTGGCGCGCCGCGGCGCGGAAAGCGATCCGGCCATGAAGATCGTCTTTATCACCGGCTTTGCGGCGGTCGCGCTTTCGGCGCAGAGCCAGGCCCCCAAGGACGCCAAGGTCCTCTCCAAGCCCTTCCATCTGAAGGACCTGGTGGTCGAGATTGAACGTGTGATCGCCGCCGCTTGAGGCGCGGCACGGGCGCCTGTATAGGGGCCCCCACCCAACGGTCAGGGCGCGTAGCTCAGCGGGAGAGCACTACGTTGACATCGTAGGGGTCACAGGTTCGATCCCTGTCGCGCCCACCACCCTACGCTCGCTTCGCGAGCTTCGGGTGGCTTACGCCGTCGTTGCATTCGAGCGTAGGGTGTCCTCCGAAGCCTTGGCGAAGGGGGACCGGCGCGCCGATGTTCTATGTCTACCTGATGCGCAGCGAGACTTCTTCAGAGCAGCGCTACATTGGCTTTACAGCCGATCTCAAGAAGAGAATTGCCAGTCATAACTCAGGGGCTTCAAAACATACGGCCAAATACCGGCCATGGCGGCTCATCGCCTATTTCGCCTTTGCTGAAGAGCGTCGTGCCAGGGAGTTCGAGTTCTATCTAAAGAGCGGCTCCGGCATGGCCTTCGCGAACAAGCGCCTTTGGTGAAGGCTCACGGCAACCGCCATCCGCCGCATCCTCAACGCTGCTCATCGCAAGCGCTTGATCTCGCGCGTGTGCATCGGGCTATCTGGACCCAGCAAGTCTTAGAGGGTCGGGCATGCGGGTAATCCTGGCGGCATTTGGCGCGTTGGCGCTTTCGGCGTGCGCGAGCACGGAGGGGCAGCCGAGCGGGGGAGACGCGCCCGCTTCGGTGCAGCAGCTGCTCGCCGGCGTCGATATTCCGTACGAGCAGTTCACGCTCGACAACGGGCTCACCGTCTTGGTGCATGAGGATCGCAAGGCGCCGGTCGTGGCAATCGCGGCCTGGTACAATGTGGGCTCGAAGGATGAGCCTGTCGGCCAAGCGGGTTTCGCGCACCTGTTCGAGCACATCATGCTGTTCAACGGCACCGAGCATGTGCCGAATCTGATCGAGCCATTGCGGGACATGGGCGCCACCAATTGGAACGGCACAACGTGGTTCGACCGCACCAATTATTTCCAGACCGTGCCGACGCCGGCGCTTGATCGCGGGCTCTATCTCGAAAGCGAGCGGATGGGCTATCTGCTCGGCGCGCTGACGCAAACGAGCCTCGATGCGCAACGCGGCATCGTGCAGAACGAAAAGCGCCAGGGCGATAACCAGCCGTACGGGCTCACCTTCTATCGCCTGCTCGATGACCTCTTCCCGGAAGGGCACCCGTATCGCCATTCGACCATCGGCTCGATGGCCGATCTCGATGACGCCTCGCTCGAAGAAGTGCGCCAGTGGTTCCGCGACAATTACGGGCCGAACAATGCGGTGCTCGTGCTTGCCGGCGACATCAACGCCGCCGAGGCGCGCCCGCTGGTGGAGCGCTATTTCGGGCAGATCCCGCGCGGGCAGCAGAATGTGCCCGCCGCGGCCGACGTGCCCACGCTGTCGCATCGCATCGACGCGACCATGCACGACCGGGTTTCGAACACGCGGCTCTATCGCACATGGGTCGTGCCGGGCTTGAGCAGCGACGATCAGGTTGAACTCGATGTGGCCGCGCAAGTGCTTGGCGGCCTGGCGTCGTCGCGCCTCGATCACATCCTGGTGCGCGATGAACAGACGGCGATCTCCGTCAGCGCCAGCGTGCTGCCGTTCCAGCGCCTGAGCTTCTTTTTCGTGCAGGTCGACGTGAAGCCCGGCGAGGACGCCGATGCGGTGTCGCGCCGGCTCGACGATATCATTGCCGACTACGTTGCTCACGGCCCGACGGCCGATGAAGTGCAGCGCGTCGCAACGCAGCAGGTCTCGCAGAGTTTCTTCAATATCGAGCAAGTCGGCGGGTTCAGCGGCAAGACCGTGGCGCTGGCGAACGGCGCTGTGCTGGCCGGCGACCCCGGTTTCTTCCGTCGCAACTTGCTGGAATATGGCTCAGTGACGCCGGATGATGTGCGCGCCGCGATGGGCCGCTGGCTTACGCGCCCGGTGCATGCGCTGCGCGTCGACCCCGGGCCGCGCGATCCCTATCAGGAAGCCAGCGCAACGGGTCATCCCGCGCCGGACAATCGCCCGCCGACGGCGCAACCGCGCGATCCAATGCCGCCGGTTGGCGAGATCGCCGATCTCGATTTCCCGAACGTTGAGCGGGCGCGGCTCTCCAACGGCATCGAAATTGTCTATGCGCACCGCGACGCCATTCCGGTGACGCTGGTCAGCATGGATTTCGACGCCGGCGTCGCCGCCGATCCGCAAGGCGGTTTCGGCACGCAGCGTTTGATGTTGTCCGCCCTGACCGCGGGCGCGAACGGCCGCGACGCGATGCAAATTGCGGAAGAGCAGGAGCGCTTGGGCGCCGCCATCAGCGCGTTCGGATCGCTCGATCGCTCGACGGTGTCGCTGACGGCGCTGTCGGCCAATCTCGGACTTTCGCTCGATCTCTTTGCCGACGTCGTGCTGCGGCCGGATTTTGCGGCGTCTGAAGTGGAGCGCTTGCGCGATCAGCAGCTGGCGGCCATTGCCGCGGAGCTGACGCAGCCCAACGGCCTCGCCCAACGCGCGCTGCCGCCGATCATCTATGGCGAAAACCATCCCTATGGCCGGCCGGCGTCGGGGCTTGGCACGGCGGGGTCAGTTTCGCCGCTCGATCGCGATGCGCTGGCGCGTTTCCACCAGAGCTGGATTCGTCCTGAGACGGCGCGCCTGTTTGTCGTATCAGATCGCCCGCTCGCGGAGGTGCGCCGGGCGCTGGATGCGCGCTTCGGCGCGTGGCGGGGCGCGGGGGATGTCGCGGTTGGGCGCAAGGATTTCTCCGTCGCCATCCCCACGCCACGCTCGCGCATCGTCATCGTGGATCGTCCGCAATCGCCGCAATCGGTGATCTATGCGGGCGCCATTCTGCAGATCCAAGGATCGGACGATACGCTGACGCTGAACGCGGCGAACGAGGTGCTCGGCAACAACTTCCTGTCGCGCATCAACACCGAAATCCGCGAGCGGCGCGGCTGGTCCTATGGGCTGAGCGGCCAAGTGCAGCTGCGCGAACACCAGGCGCCGTACGTGATCAACGCACCGGTGCAATCGGACCGCACGGGAGATTCGATCCGCGTGCTGATGGAGCAGATCAACGCGTTCAACTCGACGAACGGGGTCAGCGAAACGGAGCACACGCGCACCATCAATGGCAACATCCGCCAATTGCCCGGCGCGTTCGAAACGGCGGCCAGTATTCTTGGCGCATTGCGCACGAATGAGCTCTACGACCGGCCCGATACGTATTGGGAAGATGTTGCGCCGCGCTATCGGGCGATGACCGCGGCGCAGATGGATGCGGCGGCGCGCGCCGTGATCGATCCGCGGCGCTTTGTGTGGGTGGTTGTGGGCGATGCGTCGGTGGTGCGGCCGCAGCTGGAGGGGCTTGGACTGCCGGTGGAGGTGGTGCAGCCGGCGTCGTAGTTGGGAAGTTGGAGCGACGCGCGCTCCAGTTCGGCGATCAGCGGGCGGCGTCGGCCATTTGTTTCAGCCGCGCGCACATCCCGGAGGCGGGATCGGTCAAAGGCGCTATCACCGTGAAGTGGTTGGCGCCGGCGATCTCTTCATAGCGCGTGGTGACGCCGTTCTCGCCCCAGGCGCGGACGATCGCCGCGCTCTGGCGCAGGAATTCGCTCGACTCATCGCCGCCCACGACGGCGTCCAGCGTCTTGCCCTCGGGCGCGGGCCAGAAGAGGGGGCTGAGCGCCTCGGCTTCAGCTTCGTCGAGGCCGATCTTGTCGTTGATGCTGGTCGGGATTAGCGGCGCGAGGTCGAACAGGCCGGAGATCGCATAGGCGGCAGGCACGTGCGTTTCAGTGGCGAGCAGGCACGCGGCGAGGTGCCCGCCCGCGGAGTGGCCGCTGACGATGATCGGCGCGCCGGTCTCGCGATGCAGCGCCGCGCACGCGGCGCGCATTTGCTCGACGATGTCGCCGATGCGCACATTGGGGCAAAGATCATAGCTCGGCACGGCGACGCTAATGCCGAGTTCGTTCAGGCCGCGCGCGTGGATGCTGTGGAAGCTCTTGTCGACGGCCTGCCAATAGCCGCCGTGAATGTAGACGACGAGGGGGCCATCGCCGGCGGCGAAGAGGTCGATCTTGTGCCGTTCGCCGTCGCCGTACGCGAGTTCACGCGGCGGCTTGGCTTCACGATACGCAGCGCTGTCGCGCGCCCAGCTTTGGATGATCGCCGGGTTCTCAGGAACACGGGCGCGGTTGTTGTACTCTTTTTCGAGATCGAGACTCATTCCTCGTCAGGATAGTCGAAGCCCGGCCATTTTGAGCCGTACAGCTGATAGCCGAGGATGGTGTAGGTCTGCGCCACATTGGGATTGGCGCGGACGGATTCGGTGACGACTTTCTGGATCGTGTTGAGATCCGGATGCTCGATGCGCACGAGTAAGTCCCATTCGCCCATGATCGAGTAGATATCCATGATCTGCGGATTGCCGTCGCGCAGCGCATTGCCGACGGCTTCCGGTGTCGCGTCCTTGACGCGTACGAAAACGAAGAGGCTGTGGTCCGCCATGGGCAACTCCTGGCGCTGTTCTAGCAGATTTTGGCTCAAGGCCAACTTGGACCGCGGCGTCCTCGCCGCCATCTTCGTGATCTTCGTGACGTGCTTGGTGCCTTTGTGATGAAAAGGGAAACACCAAGACACTAAGGGCTACACGAAGATCACGAAGATGCCGCCGGTCCAGGATCAGCGCGGCACAACCGCTGTTGTCTCTATTTCGATCAGCGCTGCGTCCTCGATCAGCGCTTTGACCTCTACCACCGCCATGGCCGGATAGTGCCGGCCCATTTTCTCGCGCCAGACTGCGCCGATCTCGGCGAGCGAAGCTAGATAAGCGCGCTTATCGGTGATGTACCAGGTCATGCGCGCGACGTGCTCGGGACTTGCACCCGCTTCGCGGAGCACGGCGAGCGTGTTGTCGAGCGTTTGCGCAAATTGCGCGGAGAGGGTGGCCGCCTCGAATTTGCCCTCCGGCGTCCAGCCGATCTGGCCGGCGACAAAGACAAGGCGGCCCTCGGCCTCGATGCCGTTGGCATAGCCCTTCGGCCGGGGCCAGCCGGACGGCAGCAGCGTTTTCATGTGCGCTCCTCGTACGCGGCCATCGCTTTGCGCAGCGGTTCGGGCCACGGCTCAGGTCCCATGCCGTCCAGATCGACGTAAACGATGACCTGTTCGAAGTGAGCGACGGGAGCGCCATCGACGCTGGCTTCATGCACCAAAGTGCAAGATGCGCCGCCGATCTGCGCAACGTGCAGCGTCTGTGTCATGCGATCGCCCATGCGCGCGGGACGGCCGAATTGCGCGTCGAGCTTCACGGTCGGCACGCCCTTCCTGGCGTCGATGTGCATCTGCTTGAACGGCGCGCCAAGCGCGGCGAACCAATCCTCGACCATCTCGTTCACGAGGCCGAAGAAGCGGGGGTAGAACATGAGGCCCGCCGCATCGCAGTGCTCGAAGCGAACCGTGATTTCGCGAGTGAACTTCATGGAGCTTGGCGCAGCTTGAAGCGCTGTAGCTTGCCGGTGTGCGTCTTGGGCAGCTCAGCGACGAACTCAACGGCGCGGGGATATTTGTACGGCGCGATCGTCTGTTTCACGTGGTCCTGCAAATCGCGCTCTGTCGCACTTGCCGCGGGTTTCAGCACCACGAACGCTTTCACGATCTGCCCGCGCTCTTCGTCCGGCACGCCGATCACGGCGCATTCGGCGACGGCGTCGTGCGTGAGGAGTGCATTCTCAACTTCTGGCGCGCCGATATTGTAGCCGGCGGAGATGATCATGTCGTCGGCGCGCGCGACGTACCAATAATAGCCGTCCGCATCGCGCCGATAGAGGTCGCCGGTGACGTTCCAGCCATTCACGACATAGTTCTTCTGGCGTTCGTCGGCGAGATAGCGGCAGCCGGTCGGGCCGCGAATGCCAAGGCGGCCTTCGCCTTCGCCGGCGATCTCTCGATCGTTTTCATCGAGCAGGCACGCTTCATAGCCAGGCACGGCTTTGCCGGTGCTGCCTGGCCGAATGTCGTCGCCGCGCGCGGAGATGAAGATGTGAATCATCTCCGTCGAGCCGATGCCGTCGATGATGCGGATGCCTGTGCGCTCGAACCACTGGTCCGATGTTGCGCGCGGGAGGTGCTCGCCGGCGGAGACGCACGTATGCAGGGAAGCAAGCTTGCTCATGTCCTGCTTCATCAGCGCGCGATAGCCGGTGGGGGAGGTGAAGAGCGTTGTGGCTTTGTGCCGCGCGATCGTGTCGGCGAGCACGTCGAAGCCGGGTTTGGGGCAGATCGCGGTGGCGGCGCCAACGCTGGCCGGGAAAATGACGCCGGCGCCGAGGCCGAACGTGAAGGCGAGCGGCGGCGTGCCGATGAACACGTCCGTCGGCTTCGGTTGCAGCACGTGGCGCGAGAAGGTTTCGGCCATCGCTGCGATGTCGCGATGGAGGTGAACGCAGCCTTTTGGGTCGCCGGTGGTGCCGGATGTGAAGGCGATCAGCGCGGGATCGTCGGCCGCGGTGGGAACCGCCGGAAAATCGCTCGGCTCGGCCGCCATGCGCTTGTCGAGTTCATCCGTAGTCAGGATGTGTTTGAGCCCAGGCGCCTCGGCGCGAGCCTGCTCTAACTCCGCAGCGCGATGGGTGTCGACGATGGCGTGTGAAACCTGCGCCCTGTTCAGGATCACCGCGAGCTCTTGTGGCCGCAGCATTGGCATCGTGCCAACCGCTACGCCGCCGGCGCGGAAAATACCCCACCAGACGGCGATGGACAGGCGTGTGTTTGATGCGTGAACCAGAACCCGATTGCCGGGGACCAGGCCGAACTCGTCCCGCAGGACGCGCGCTATGCCGCATGCTTCCTGGAGGAGTTCGTTGTAGGTGGTGGCCGCCGACGAAGACAGGACAGCGGGCCGGTTGCCGTGGCCTTCGGCAATTGCGGTCTCGAGAATGGCGCTCGCATTATAGCGCGCTAGGAATTGCAGCTCCGGCAGAGTGAATTTGAACTCTGGCAGCTGATCGCGCGGGGGCAGGTTATCGCGGACGAAGGTGTCGGTGTGGGCGCTCATCAATCGCCCTCGAACACGGGCTTTTGTTTCGCGGCGAACGCCACGTAAGCGCGCTCAAAATCCTTCGTCTGCATGCAGATGGCTTGCGCCTGGGCTTCGGCTTCGAGCGCCTGCTCAAGGCTCATGTTCCATTCCATGTTGAGCTGGTTTTTCGTCATGGAGTGGGCGAATGCGGGACCGTTCGCCAGCTCGCGCGCGAAGGTCTGCGCTTCGGCAAGCGGCGTATCCGAGAGCTTGTTGAAGAAGCCCCAGGCGGCGCCTTCTTCGGCGCTCATGGAGCGGCCGGTGTAGAGGAGTTCGCTGGCGCGTCCGTGGCCGATGATACGCGGCAGGATCGCGCACGCGCCCATGTCGCAACCGGCAAGGCCCACGCGGGTGAAGAGGAATGCCGTCTTGGCGTTCGAGGACGCGAAGCGGATGTCGCTTGCCATCGCCAGGATCGCGCCGGCGCCGGCGCAGACGCCTTCGACCGCAGCGACGATGGGCTGCGGAGCGGCGCGCATGGCTTTGACCGTATCGCCCGTCATGCGTGTGAAACGCATGAGCTCGGGCATGGTCATCTTGGTGAGCGGGGCGATGATGTCGTGCACGTCGCCGCCGGAGCAGAAATTGCCGCCGGCGCCGGTGACGACCACGGCGCGCACGTCCTCCGCATAGGAGAGGCGGCGGAAAAGATCGCGCAGTTCGGCGTAGCTCTCGAATGTCAGCGGATTCTTGCGGTCGGGCCGGTTCAGCGTGACGGTCGCGACGCGATCGTTCACGTCCCAGAGGAAGTGCTCGGCCTTATACGTTGCCGCTTTCCATGCATCGCCGATCATGCTGCGGCGTCTCCCTTCGTCAGCGCGCGGCGCGTGGAGGTTTTGGCGCCGTCCAAGAGCCGCATCAGCGCTTGTTTGTCGGCCTGTGTGAGATCGCCGAGCAGCGACTCCACGCAGGCCGCGTGCGCCTTGGCCATGCGTTTGAATACGCTTTCGCCGGGCTTCGTCAACCGCACCCGTTGGATGCGCCGGTCGCTGGCGTCGGCTTGCGATTCGATGAGGCCCTCGGCCTCGAGGCGCGTTCGCAGCTGCGTGACGTTGCCATTGGAGACGAGCAGGTATTGCGAGACCTCGCCGAGCGTCAGTGCGCCGTGGCGCTCCAGCGCGGAGAGGAAATCGAAACGCGCGATGGTGCTGTCGAAGCGCGCGCGCATGAGCGCATCCACTTCGCGCTCGATGAGACGGCCCGTGCTGAGGAGGCGGAGCGAGAGACGGACCGAATCCTGGGCGCTCATTGCGAGGGCCTCAAGCGGTTCACTCTCGTCATTCCGGGGCAATGCGAAGCATTGAACCCGGAAGCCAGGGGGTGACAAAGCACCTGTTTGTTGGCCCCTGGGTTCCGGGTTCGCGCTGCGCGCGCCCCGGAATGACGAAAGTGGCTCATGCGTCGCGCTTTGCTGCGAGGCGCTGCATCTGGGCGTAGCCGGTGCGGTATTGCTTCGGCGGCGGCAGACCACGCCAGCCGAGCTCGGCGGCGGCGCGCAGCGTCCAGTTCGGATCCATCAGGTGCGGGCGGGCGAGGGCGCAGAGATCGGCGCGGCCGGCGGCGAGGATCGAGTTGACATGATCCGGCTCGTAGATGTTGCCGACCGCCATTGTCTTCACGCGCGCCTCGTTGCGGATGCGGTCGCAGAAGGGCGTCTGGAACATGCGGCCATAGACGGGGCGCGCCAGCGGCGTGGTTTGGCCGGCGGAGACATCGATCAAATCCGCGCCCGCTCGGGCGAAGGCTTCGGCGATGGCGACGGAGTCTTCCGCAGTCAGACCTTCGTCGTGCCAGTCCGTGGCGGAGACGCGCACGCTCATGGGTTTGTGCTTCGGCCAAGCGGCGCGCATCGCTTCGAACACTTCGAGCGGATAGCGCAGGCGGTTCTCGATGCTGCCGCCGTATTCGTCCATGCGGCGATTGCTGACTGGCGTCAGGAACGAGGAGAGCAAATAGCCATGCCCGCAATGGAGTTCGAGCATGTCGAAGCCGGCGTCTTGACCCATCAGCGTGGCGCGGACGAAATCGGCTTTGACCCGATCCATGTCCGCGCGCATCATCTCGCGCGGCGTTGCGTTCGCGTCTGACCACGCGATGGGCGAGGGCGCTATGATTTCCCAATTGCCCGCTTCGAGTGGAACGTCTGTGTAGTCTGTCTTGTCGTTCGGGTCGTCGCCCCACGGCACGCGTGTCGAGCCTTTGCGTCCGGCATGCGCAAGCTGTAGCGCGATCTTTGCGTGCGAATGCGTGTGGACGTAGTCGACGATGCGCTTCCATGCCTTGACGTGCTCGGGCTTGTACATGCCGGCGCAGCCCGGTGTGATGCGCGCATCGGCGGAGACGTCCGTCATTTCGGTGAAGATGAGTCCCGCGCCGCCCATCGCGCGTGCGCCGTAGTGCACGAAGTGAAACTCGTTCGGGGCGCCGTCTTCGGCGGAGTACTGGCACATCGGTGAGACAACGACGCGGTTCGGGATTTCTAGGTCGCGCAGCTTCAAAGGCACGAACATTGGGGGCGTGCTCGGACCGCCGGCGCCCTCGCCGGCCAGCACCGTCGATGCCGGCGAGGGCGCCGGCGGTCCGAGGTTCTGAGCGAACCAGGCTTCGACGCGATGCAGGAAGCCCTTGTCCCGCAGACGCAGATTCTCATGACTTACTCGCTGGCTGCGGGTGAGCAGAGAGTAGGTGAACTGCAGCGGCTCCAGCTTCGCGTAGCGATCGATGTTCTCGAACCACTCGGTCGAATTGCGCGCGGCGTTTTGCAGCTTCAGCACTTCGACTTGGCGTTCGGCGTGATACTCTGCGAGCGCTTCGGCGAGCGGTTTGCCGCCGTGCAGGACCTCGGCAAGTTTGATCGCGTCTTCGAAGGCGAGCTTTGTGCCGGAGCCGATGGAGAAGTGCGCGGTGTGGGCGGCGTCGCCCATCAGGATCAGATTGCCGCGATGCCAGCGCTCGCAGACGATGCGCGGGAAATTGAGCCAGGCTGAGCCGCGCAGGTGCTTGGCATTGGTGTCGAGCGTTGCGCCGTTGAGGTATTTGGCGAACAATTTCTCCGACGCGCGGCAGGTTTCTTCCTGGCTCATTTGGTCGAAGCCGAAGCTCCGCCAGGTCTTCTCAGAGCATTCCACGATGAAGGTGGAGGCGTTGTCGTCGAATTTGTAGGCGTGCGCCCAGATCCAGCCGTGTCGCGTTTGCTCGAACGCGAAGGTGAACGCCTCGAACGCCTTGTTGGCGCCGAGCCAGATGTACTTGTTGGGGCGCACGTCGATGTCGACACCGAATTCCGGCTCGAACGCCTTGCGCAGCTTCGAATTGGCGCCGTCACAAGCGAGCACGAGATCGTAGGCGCCGAACAATTCGGGCGAAGGGTCGATTTCGGTTTGGAATTCGAGCCGCACGCCAAGTTCGCGCGCACGATCTTGCAGGATGTTCAGCAGGCGCTTGCGGCCGATGCCGATGAAGCCGTGGCCGGAAGAGGTGATGGTCTGGCCGTGGATGTGGACGTCAATATCGTCCCAGTGCGCGAAGCCCGCCTCGATTTTATCCGCACTGACGGGATCGTTGGCGCGGAGGTTCTCCATGGTCTGATCGGAGAAGACGACGCCCCAGCCGAACGTGTCGCCCGCGTCGTTGCGCTCGAACACGACGACGTCATGCCGCGCATCGCGCAGCTTCATGGAAATGGCGAACAGGAGCCCCGCGGGCCCCCCGCCGATGCAGGCGATGCGCATGAGATACTTTATATCTAAAGTATCGTGATCTGGCAAGCCCCCGTTCGGTGCGTTCCTAGCGCGAAGACTCGAGGAAAGACCGCAGCTCCGCCGGAGGCGCAGGCGGCGCGAGCTGTTCGAACGTGCACTGGCGCGGCGCCTTGTCGGGGCGCCATCGCATGAGTTTCGTGCCGTGGCGGAAGCGGCCGTCGCCTACATGATCGTATCGCACTTCAACCACGAGCTTCGGCTTCAGCGGCGTCCATTCCGCGCTGCGCTCGTTACTCCAGCGGCTCGGCGCGCCGGGCGTGCGGCCGGTGAAGCTGTGTTCGCTGGCGAGCTTTTTCAAGCGCGTGGTAAGCGCGCTGCGTTCGGCATTGCTGATGGTCGAGGTGAAGCCGACGTGATGCAGGAGCCCTTCGTTGTCATAGAGCCCAAGCAGCAAAGAGCCGATCTGGCGCGTGCCTTGCAAATAGCGGAAGCCGCCGACCACGCAGTCGGCGGTGCGCAAGCGCTTCACCTTGAGCATCGCCCGCTCACCTTCGATGTAGGCGCCATCGAGCCGCTTGGCGATTACGCCGTCCATCGCGCGTCCCGTGCGCTTCAGCCAGCCGCGCGCGACCTTCACATCGCGCGTGTAGGGCGAGAGCTGGATGCACGGGTGCTTGCGGTACAGCTTCTCCAAGGCGGCGCGGCGTTCGAGGAGGGGCTTGTCGATCAGCGAGCGGCGGCCGTCGTGCAGGCAATCGAAGAGCAGCACTTGCGCCGGTTGCGCCGCGGCCAGCTTGGCCACGCGGCTCGCCGCCGGATGCAGGCGCAGTTGTAGCGCTTCGAACGAGAAGGCGCCGTTATCGACGATCACCAGCTCGCCATCGAGCACGAAGCGCTTCTGCGGCATCGCCTTCACGCGCTCGACGACGTCAGGAAAGTAGCGCGAGAGCGGCTTGCCGGATTTGGCGCGCAGGTCGACGTCCTTGCCCGACTTGAACAGCAAACAGCGAAACCCATCCCATTTCCTTTCCAGCACAGTGGGATCCGAAGCTTGGAATTCACGTGACTTGAAGTCGCGGCCGCACTGACCCTATAGTGAGTCGTATTAATTTAAATCATACCAACATGGTCAAATAAAACGAAAGGCTCAGTCGAAAGACTGGGCCTTTCGTTTTAATCTGATCGGCACGTAAGAGGTTCCAACTTTCACCATAATGAAATAAGATCACTACCGGGCGTATTTTTTGAGTTATCGAGATTTTCAGGAGCTAAGGAAGCTAAAATGGAGAAAAAAATCACTGGATATACCACCGTTGATATATCCCAATGGCATCGTAAAGAACATTTTGAGGCATTTCAGTCAGTTGCTCAATGTACCTATAACCAGACCGTTCAGCTGGATATTACGGCCTTTTTAAAGACCGTAAAGAAAAATAAGCACAAGTTTTATCCGGCCTTTATTCACATTCTTGCCCGCCTGATGAATGCTCATCCGGAATTTCGTATGGCAATGAAAGACGGTGAGCTGGTGATATGGGATAGTGTTCACCCTTGTTACACCGTTTTCCATGAGCAAACTGAAACGTTTTCATCGCTCTGGAGTGAATACCACGACGATTTCCGGCAGTTTCTACACATATATTCGCAAGATGTGGCGTGTTACGGTGAAAACCTGGCCTATTTCCCTAAAGGGTTTATTGAGAATATGTTTTTCGTCTCAGCCAATCCCTGGGTGAGTTTCACCAGTTTTGATTTAAACGTGGCCAATATGGACAACTTCTTCGCCCCCGTTTTCACCATGGGCAAATATTATACGCAAGGCGACAAGGTGCTGATGCCGCTGGCGATTCAGGTTCATCATGCCGTTTGTGATGGCTTCCATGTCGGCAGAATGCTTAATGAATTACAACAGTACTGCGATGAGTGGCAGGGCGGGGCGTAACCTAGGTGACAGAAGTTAAAAGCCTCCGGTCGGAGGCTTTTGACTTTCTGCTAGATCGGCCGCATCGAATATAACTTCGTATAATGTATGCTATACGAAGTTATTAGCGATGAGCTCGGACTTCCATTGTTCATTCCACGGACAAAAACAGAGGGGAAAG